>Ga0075420_100003371_pt1 | contig 13958 bp, 9 predicted proteins | sample SoiMetdeltSBSDD4_FD_75296 | JGI IMG/M metagenome (GOLD analysis project Ga0075420, IMG submission 75296) | Bulk soil microbial communities from a Populus tree surrounding site in Tennessee, USA - Soil MetaG P. deltoides SBSDD4 | ecosystem: Environmental > Terrestrial > Soil > Tree plantation... | reverse complement strand
CGCGTGCGGCTGCTGGATCTATTCAGGTGTGTTCCCTCGTCCCGGCGAGAACCGGGCGGACGGGCGAAGGTCCCGCGACGCTTACGGCCATGGGTGGGGCTTTGCGTGGCCGGCGGACCGGCGCATCCTCTATAACCGCGCGTCGGCTCGCCCGGACGGACGTCCGTGGAGCGAGCGAAAACAGCTGGTCTGGTGGGACGCGGCCAAGCACGAGTGGACGGGCCTCGACACGCCTGACTTCACGAAGACGAAGCCGCCGGATTACCAGCCCCCGCATGACGCCGAGGGTGACGCCGCGCTCGCCGGCGACAAGCCGTTCATCCTGCATCCGGACGGCGTCGGCTGGATCTGGGTCCCGACCGGCCTCGCCGACGGTCCGTTGCCGACGCATTACGAGCCGCTCGAGTCTCCGGTGCCGAACCCCCTGTATCCCGCACAGCAGGTCAACCCCGCGGCCCTGAAAGAGGAGCGGGCTGACAACCAGTACGCGCGTTCTCCCGATCCACGTTTTCCGTACGTCATGACCACCTACCGGCTGACCGAACACCACACGGCCGGCGGGATGTCACGCACGCTTCCCCATCTTGCGGAGTTGCAGCCGGAGTTCTTCTGCGAGATCTCACCGGAGCTGGCGGCCGAACGCGGCATCGAGCCTGGTGGGTGGCTCACGATCATGACCGAGCGCGGCATCGTCGAGGCGCGCGCCCTGGTGACTCGTCGCATGCGTCCGCTCCGCATCGACGGCAAGACGGTCCATCAGGTCGGCGTGCCCTATCACTGGGGATCGCGTGGCCTCGTCACGGGAGACTCTGCCAACGATTTGATCGCGATTTCCGAGGAGCCAAACGTTCGCATCATGGAAGCCAAGGGGCTCCTCTGCGATGTTCAGCCTGGGCGCCGACCTCGAGGCCGGGCAGCGCTGGATTTATGGCGCGAAAAGACGAAAGACGAATCACTAAAGACGAATCACTAATCACTAATCGCGAATCGCTAATCGCGAATCGAGGTGAGTGATTCCGTGATTCATGATTAGTGATTAGTGATTCGTCCTTAGTGATTCGAGGGACTCTACATGACCACAAATGTGCGTCACAAGTACGTAGCGGAAGGCACGAAAGTCGGGTTCTTCACGGACCCGACTGTCTGCATCGGCTGCAAAGCCTGTGAAGTCGCCTGCAAGGAGTGGAACCAGGTCCCCGCGGACGGCCTCGTGTGGACGGGAAACTCGTACGACAACTCGGGCAGCCTTGGTGGCGCCACGTGGAGACACGTGAAGTTCCAGGAGCTGGATCGACGAGTGGGCCCGGCGGTCGAGGGTCCGGCGACAGATGGGACGACGAACCCATTCGGATGGCTCTTTCTTTCAGATGTCTGCAAGCACTGCGAACATGCCGGCTGCCTGGAAGCATGTCCTACGGGCGCCATCTTTCGAACGGAAGTCAGCTCGGTCTACGTTCAGGACGATATCTGCAACGGCTGCGGTTACTGCATCGTCGGGTGTCCGTTCGGCGTGATCGATCGCCGGCCGCTACCGTTGCCAGGCGCGGGAGGCGCGTTCAAGTGTACGTTCTGCTACGACCGTCAGATCGACGGGCTCACGCCGGCGTGTGCGAAAGCGTGTCCGACCGAATCGATCCAGTTCGGACCGCTGGACGAACTGCATGCGCGCGCGGAGAAGCGAGTCGCAGATCTCCAGGCACGCGGCGTTGCCGATGCCCGAATCTACAACCCGATGGACACGTCCGTGGGCGGAATCCACGCCTTCTTCCTGCTGCTCGGACCTCCTGAGGAATTCGGTCTGCCGCCACGTCCGGAGGTGCCTACGGTGTATCTGCGGGGTGCCTGGCTCTCGGCGGCCATGACGTCCGTACTGACGCTGGCGACCGCGTGCCTGGCGTTCGCCCTGATGTGAGAAGCACGGGGCACGTGCGACGTGCGACGTGCTGTGAGTTGAACATGTCAAGCCACCTGCTCAATACCTTTCGTGCGACCGAGGATCGTCTAGAAAGCCTGCGTGAGGAAGCGCGCCGGACCGGACGCGTCGCGGAGACTGGCGTCCCGATCGTGGGCGGGCCCATTCCGCGCGAGGCGGCCTCGGTCTCCGGATATTACGGACAGCCGATCCTCAAGCCACCGGTATGGACGTGGCAGATCGGTCTGTACTTGTTCGTCGGCGGCACGGCCGGCATGAGCGGCGTGATTGCGCTGACGAGTCTCCTGAGCGGTCAGTCACTCGATTTCGTGCGTGCGGCTCTCGGCGTGGCATTCGCAGGCGCGCTGATCTCGCCTGCCCTGCTGATCTGGGATCTCGGCCGGCCTACGCGCTTCCTCAACATGCTTCGCGTCTTCAAGTGGCGCTCCGCGATGTCGGTGGGCGTGTGGACGCTCTTGTTGTTCGGCCTCTTCGCGGGATCGTCGTTCGTGCTGGTCGAAGCCGCGGAGTTACTCGTGCAGTCGGGTGTTCCACCAATGGCCGTGCGCGGCATGGCGCTGGCTCTCGTGGCCGGCACGGCGTTGTCGGGCGTCGTCCTTGCCACATACACGGGTGTCCTGCTCGGCGCCACGGCTGTCCCGGTCTGGTCGGCACATCACAAGCTGCTGCCCTTTCATTTCGGCATCGTCGGTCTCGGCTCGGCTGCTGCCCTCCTTGAATTGCTCGGTTTCCGCATCGAAGCGCTGAACGCAATCGGCCTGACGGTTGCCGCGGCGGAGGCTGGTGTCGGCTTGTGGCTCGAAATCGCTCGTCAGGGTGCGACAGCACGTGCGATCCACGACGGCACGCCCGGTCTGCTCATGCGGATCGCAGGGCTCCTGACCGGCCCGGTACCGTTGATCGCGCGAATCTTCGGCTGGGTGCCGGTCGCCGCGGTGTGCTTCCTGATCGGTGCGGTGACCAGCCGCTACGGCTGGGTATTCGCTGGGCGCTTTTCTGCGAACGACCCGGAAGAGACGATTGCCACGCAGAGGGGCAATTAGGGCTCCGATCAGCGATTCACCAGGTTCATCATCGCGTCGGGATAGCGCGCACCGGCCGCCACGCCCGCGGGAAACAGGCGATCGATCTCGTCCAGTTCGGCCTGCGTCAACGAGACTTGCGCCGCGCCGAGGTTGTCCTCGAGATACTTCAGGCGCTTCGTGCCAGGTATCGGCACAAGGTCGCTGCCCTGGGCGAGGACCCACGCCAAGGCGAGCTGCGCGGGCGTACACCCTTTGCTCTCGGCCAACCTCTTGACATGCGCAGCGAGCTGGAGATTTTTCTCGATCGCCGGTGCCTGGAATCGCGGGTTCGTATGCCTCCAGTCGTCCTCGGCCAGATCGGATGGCTTCTGAATCGCCCCGGTTAGAAAACCTCTCCCCAACGGGCTGTAAGGCACGAACCCAATGCCCAGTTCACGGCAGGCCGCGAGGACACCATTCGTCTCGACATCCCTCGTCCACAGCGAGTACTCGCTTTGCAGTGCCGCAATCGGATGGACAGCGTTGGCGCGGCGCAGGGTATCCGGTCGAGCCTCCGACAACCCAAGCGCGCGCACTTTGCCAGCGCGCACGAGCTCCGCCATGGTCCCCACAGCCTCCTCGATCGGCACTTGCGGATCTACTCGGTGCTGATAGAGAAGATCGATTGTGTCGATTCCGAGACGCCGGAGGCTTTCGTCGCACACCTTTCGGATGTTTCCGGGCGAGCTGTCGACACCGCTGATGGCCCTGGTGTCCGGCTCGATGCGAAATCCGAACTTCGTCGCAACGACGACGCGCTCGCGCGGCATCTCGCGCAGAAAGCGCCCGAGCAGCCGTTCGTTGTCGTAGGGCCCGTAGACCTCCGCGGTGTCGAGAAAGTTCCCACCGCGCTCGACATACCGATGCAGGACACGAAGCGACTCCCCGTCGTCGGTCGCGCCGTAGACGACCGACATACCCATACAGCCAAGGCCGATGCAGGAGACGTTCAAACCGGATGCGCCCAGGTGGCGCCGCGGCAGAGTCGTGGTAGTCGATGAAGCACTCATGGTAATTCCTTGCCAGCGATCCTATCAGGGGCACGAACAACTTCAAGCTCGACGCTTAATCACTAGTCACAAACCCTGAATCATTGAATCCTCCATTAGCGATTAACGATTAGTGATTAGTGATTAGTGATTAGTGATTCGATTCCCACCCTCCACCCAGCGCCTTAATCAGATGAATGCCCGCTCCCACCTGGAGGTTGGCGTTCTGAGCGAGCGCCAGTTGATTGGCCAGGAGTGTTCGCTCGGCGTCGATGACGATGAGGTAGTCGACCAGGCCAATCTTGTACTGCACCTGAGCCATGCGGAGGTATTCCTGAGATGCGGTGACCGCGTTGCGCAGGTTGCCGATCTCGTCGGTGTAGGCATGCAGGTCGGTGAGCGCGTCCTCGACGTCGGCGTACGCGATCAGGACCTGGTTGACGTAGGCGGCGACCGTTTGCCGGTGTTGCGCACGGGTGGCCTCGAGGTTGGCCCTGAGGCGGCCGCCCTGAAAGATCGGCAGCGTCACGCCGGGGATGATCGACGCCACACGGCTTTGCCAGGTGGCAAGGCTGCTGAGGTTCGCGCTCTCGAATCCGACGAAGCTCGCCAGCGAGAACGTCGGATAGAACGCCGCCATCGCGACACCAATCTGCGCGTTAGAGGCGACGACCGCCTGCTCCGCCGCGGCCACGTCGGGCCGCCGCGTTAGCAGCATCGCCGGCAGCCCCGGGGGAACTTCTGGCGGCGCCACCTCGCGCAACGGGTTGGCGGCGACCGAGAACGAGGGGGCCGGCTGGCCACAGAGAACGGCCAGAGCGTGTTCCTGGTCGGCGCGCGCGCGCGCGAAGTCCCGTTGCTGCGCGAGGGTGGACTGCAGCAAGGCGTCGGCTTGAGACAGCACGATCGGGCTCGCGATCCCCGTCTTGACTTGAACAGACAGGATGCGTACCTGCTCTCGATACGAGGCGACGGTCTGCGCCAGAATCTCAACCTGGGCGTCCAGTAAGCGCAGTGTGTAGTAGTACTGCGCGACGTCCGTTTGCACGATGAGCCGCACCATCGCCTCATCATCGGCGCTTGCCGCGGCTTGCGCACGGGCGGATTGGAGCCCTCGTCGAACACGACCCCACACATCGATCTCGTACGTCAGATCGATGGGGACCAGCCAGTCGTTGAACGTGGCGCTGGTCCCCACAGGCTCGCCTGAGATGACGCTCCTGCGATTCGCGGAGGTGCGCTGGCGTGTGAACGTGGGATTGGTCGAAATAGCCGGGGCGAGATAGCTGCCGGCGACTCGGGCGAGCGCACGAGCCTGGTCTACGGCAGCCACGGCCTGCTGCAGCGTCTGGTTCGACGCCGTGGCCGTGGCGATCAACTGGTCGAGCTCCGGCTCACGATACAGTCGCCACCATTCCGGCGCGATCAGCGGAGCGTCTCCGCTCGCCGTCGTGGACTTGAAGCCTTCGGGCTTTGTCACCGGCGGCCGCCTGTAGTCGGGTCCGACCATGCAGCCGGCGATCGGTACGCTCAGGACGAGGCACAGTGCAAGGCCGTTCGCTCTAGCGCGGGCTCTTGGACTCCAGCGGCCTGACAACCTGCCCCTCCTTGAGTGCCACCGTCGGCTGCATGACGATCGTCTCGGTGCCCTGCAACCCAGCCTGAATATCGATCGCGTCGCCGAAGTCGCGGCCCAGCTCGACGTGTTGAAAACGTATGGTGTTCCCCTGCGCAACGGTCGCCACGCGAGTGCCCTGCGCATCGAAGACGACCGCCGTCGCCGGAAGACGCCAGCGTGTGCCGGAGGGCGCGATCTTGAAGTCGACGTACACGAACATCCCAGGGATCAGCTGAGCCGACGGATTAAGGATCTCGACCTGCGTCAGCAGCGTGCGAGTGCCGGGATCGAGCGCGCTCGCGGTGCGAGTGACGGACGCAGCGACCGGCTTGTCGAGGTGCCCACGGACCCGCACGTTCACGGGGAGGCCGGCCCGCACGTTCGGCGCGAACGCCTGCGGGACGTTGACGAACACTCGCAGCTTCTCGATCTGTGCGATCTCGAATAGCCCGTTCGGCGCGCCTGAGAGATTCGACGGTGCCACAGCAGTGTTGTCGGTGGGGCTGCCGGCCGTAATCAACGCGCCCTCGTCGACGTTCCGCTGGATGACCGTGCCCGGGAACGGCGCGACCACCCGCTGAAACGACGTGAGGTCCATGAACTGTCGAACGGTTGCGCGATTCGACTCGACCGTGGCCTCGGCCGCGGCGACGGACGCCTGGGCCGTGCGGTACGTGGCGACACTCTGATCGACGGCCTCGACAGCGACGGCCTTTTCGGCATCGGCAGCCACGTACCGATCCATCGTCACCTTCGCGAGGTCGCGGTTGGCGATCTGCAAATCGAGCGTCTTCTGCGCCTGCAGGAGATTAGCCTGCGCCTGCCGCAGCTGCGCCTCGACCTCGGGCGATTCAATCTCAGCCAGGATCTGGCCGGCCTTCACGCGGTCGCCGATGTCGACAAAGCGCCGCTTGAGATAGCCGCTGGTCCGAGCGTAGATGACGGCGTCTTGAATGGCCTGTGTCGTACCCGCCAATGTCAGGCCCGCCTCGGTCGCCGCCTGCGGCCGGACGACGTGCACGGCTGGAACCGAGTTCCGAACGTCGTCGGCGGCCGTGGCGAGCGCCCGGTTCCTGCGCACACGCGGGACGGCGCCGACCGCGAGAAGGATAAGGAACAGCGCGAGGAGCGAGACCGCCATGGCCACCATCGTGCGGGTGCGCGCCCGCGGCGGACGATCGCTCGCTACCGCTTCGGCTCTCTCCGCGGTACTCATGCGTCATTCTCGTTGTCGAAGTCCTTCGGCGGCTTTCGCTGGAGCACGCTGTAAGCCGTCGGCACGAAAAACAGCGTGTAGAACGTGGCGACCAGGAGCCCGCCGATCACGGCTCGACCGAGCGGCGCGTTCTGCTCCCCTCCTTCGCCGAGACCGAGGCTCATCGGTAGCATGCCAATCAGCATGGCCAGCGCCGTCATCAGCACCGGGCGAAGCCGCGTACGACCTGCCAGGAGCGCGGCGGCTCGCGCGTCGTGCCTGCCGAAGGCCGGCAGCCGCTGCTCGTTGGCGAATGTCACCATCAGGATGCTGTTCGAAGTGGCGACACCGATCGCCATAATGCAACCCATGAGTGAGGGCACGCTGAGGGTCGTGCCGGTGCTGAAGAGCGCCCAGAGAATGCCTGCCAGCGCGCCGGGCAGCGCCATGAGGATGATGAACGGATCGAGCCAGGACTGGAAATTGACCACCATCAGGAAATACACCAGCAACACCGCAAAACCGATCCCCAGCGCCAATCCGAAGAACGCCTGCTTCATGCTCTGTACCTGGCCGCGAACGGTGATCGTGGTGGCCTTGGAGACCTGCCCGCGGTACTTGGCGACGAGGCGGTCGACCGCATCCGAGACGCTGCCGAGATCGGTGTCCTGCACGTTGGCGAGGACGTCGAAGACCGGCTGCACGTTGTAGTGGTTCAGCGAGAGCGGGGTGGTCGTGCGACTGAACGTCGCGAGATTGCTCAGCAGCTGCGGCTGGCCATGGCCAGCCACGGCGACTGGCATGCGGTGCAGATCGTCCATCGAGTCGACGCGATACTGTGGCGTCTGAACGACGACCGGATACCTCACGCCGTTCTTGTCGTTCAGCCAGAAATTCTGCGTCGCGGTGCCACTGCCAGCCAGCGAGAAGGACAAGTTGTTGGAGATATCCGACTCCGTGAAGCCGCTCTGCATCGCGACCTGCCGGTCGGTGTTGACCATGATCCGTGGCGAGTCGAGGATCTGCTGGATATGCACATCCACGGCACCAGGCACACCCGACAGTTCCTGCGAGATCTGTTGCGCGATCCCGTAGTTCCTGTCGCTCTCCTGAATGGGCCCGCTGATCTGGATGTCGATGGGGGCCGGCAGTCCGAAGTTGAGGATCTGGCTCACGATGTCGGCCGGCTGCGCGAAGAACTCCAGGTTGGGAAACCGCCGCGGAAGCTCTTTCCGGAGCGTCCGGAGGTACCCCGCGGTCGGGCCGTGATTCTCGTTGAGCGCGACGAGGATCTCCCCGTCCGCGGGACCGACCGAGACGTTGTCGCTCAACGCCAGGTTGATGTTGTTCGGCAAGCCGATGTTGTCGTTGATCACGTTGATCTCGTCAGGCGGGATCACCTGACGGATGTAGTCTTCGACCTGCTGGAAATAGATTTCCGTCTCCTCGATCCGCGTGCTGGGCGGGCATCGTACGTGCAGCCGGAGCTGTCCCGCGTCGACGGTCGGGAAGAAGTCACGACCGACGAACGGGAAGAGCGCCACTGACACGACCGCGAACGCGATGAAGCCCAGCATTGTTCCCAGAGGGTGTTCGAGCACCCAGTCGAGCCCGCTCTGGTACGCGTCGGCGAGCCGTCGGAACGCGGCCTCGAACCAACTCGAGATGCGGCTGAACATCGATGGGCGATTCCTGCCGCTTGCTTGGGCTGCCCGTGCCCGTACTTCGGCCGGCAGCAGGTACCAGAACATGGTCGGGACCAGCGTGCGCGAGAGGAAATAGCTGGCGAGCATCGCGAACACGACCGACATCGCGAGCGGCGCAAACAGGAACCCGCCGACGCCGGTCAGAAAGAAGATCGGGACGAAGACGATGCAAATGGAGAGCGTCGCCACGATCGCGGGCGTGGCGACCTCCGACGCCCCGTCGAGAATCGCGTGCTTGATCGCCTTCCCCATGTGGAGGTGTCGATGGTTGTTCTCCACCTCGACCGTCGCGTCGTCCACGAGAATACCCACGGCGAGCGCCAGGCCGCCCAGCGTCATCACGTTGAGCGTCTGTCCGAATATGTAGAGGACGGAAATCGACGCGAGAATCGATAGCGGGATGGATGTGGCGACGATCAGCGTGGTCCGCCACGACCCGAGGAATACCAGGATCATCAGCCCGGTGAGGCAGGCGGCAAGGACGCCCTCGCGGACCACGCCGGAGATGGAGGCACGCACAAAGACGCTCTGATCGAAGAGATAGTCCAGGTTCAGGCTCTTGGGCATCCCCGCCATTACGGTGGGCATCAGGTTGCGCACGGCGCTGACGACCGACAGCGTGGAAGCGCTGCCGCTCGTCAGGACGGGCATGATGACCGAATGCCGTCCGTCACGCCGCACCAGGTTGGTCTGCGGCTGATACCCGTCATGGACGACCCCCACGTCGCGCACGTACACCAGTGTCCCGTTCACGTATTTGATTGGAATGTTGTTCAGATCCTCCAACGCCGCCGGACTGCTGTCGATCGCCACGTCGTACTCGATCGGCCCCATCTTCGCCGTGCCTGGCGCGATGGTCAGGTTCTGCAGCTGCATGGCGTTCACGACGTCCTGCGGCGACAGACCACGCGTGTAGAGCGCGTCGGAGTCGACGTCGACGTTCACGACGCGAGTCTTGCCGCCATACGGGAGCGGGACGGCGGCGCCCTGGACTGCCACCAGCTGCGTGCGAATGAAGTTGGTACCGAGGTCGGAGATCTCCTGCTCGGACAATTGCTCGCTGCCCAGACTGAGCATGATCACCGGCACGTCAGCGGCGTTGTATTGCAGGATCAGCGGCGGTGTGATCCCGGGCGGCAGCGGCTTGATGAGGGTCTGGCTGAGCGCTGTCACCTGCGCCACGGATCCGTTGATGTCGGTGCCCGGCTGAAAATACATCTTGATCACGCTGATGCCGCGGACCGACTCCGACTCCATGTGCTCGATGTTGCTGACCGTCGTCGTCAACGCGCGCTCGACGATGGTCGTGATGCGATCCTGCATTTCGGTCGGCGACAGCCCCCCGTAGCTCCAGATGACGCTGACGACGGGGATGTTGATCTTCGGGAAGATGTCCACCGGCATCGTCATGATGGCCAGCACGCCCATGACTGCAATGAGCAGAGACACTACGACGAACGTATATGGCCGGCGGAGGGCGAGACGGACGATCCACATGGTTGCTTTTGATCGACCTTATCTTTCTCATGCTGTCCCAGGGCAAAGACGGTGCCGGACATCTGACGGCAAAGAACGGCCCTTGCATGGAGTACTCACGTACGCCTGCGTGCGAAGGCACATGTGTGCTCATACGTGGACAGAGCGGCGCCGAAGCCCAGCAACGTTCGACATCCTTCCTGCGATGAGTTTTCAGAGTCGACAGCGCCGAAGCTGACGGGCCGGGGTGAGGTGCGCGGACAGGCGCACGAAGATCAGCGAGCCAGTCTGGCGCGACTATTGCCCTCTCTGACTCGAAACTCCAGAGCGGGAGCGCAACCATCTCCCAACAGATGGTCGGAAATGTCATCGACAGATTGCTCAACGACGTAGACCTTCGGGTTGGAATGTCAGTGGGGCCGAACGTCAGGATTCGCGAGGCTCTGTTCAGGGATTGGCGGCCTTCGAAAGGGCACGTTCCATGCGCACAGCACTCCTCCGCGTTTCCCTCACTGTCTCTGTGATGGTTCCGCTTGGCATGGTGTGGGTCGCCGCTCAAACGCCCATCGCGGTTTCGGGGATCCAAACCAATCCACGATCGCGTGCCATGTATCTGGCGCGCGCGACGATCTGGCAGGATCCGGCGGCCCTGTCGCCAACCGCTTTGTTCGAGGGTCCATCCGGCGCGTTTCCCTACACGGTCGCGCAGGCCAACAGTGACGAAGGCATCGGCTGCACGTTCACACAGGCGGGCAAGGAGCTCAGCGGCGACTCACCGAAGTTCCTGTGTCGTACGGCCGATGGTCACGAGCTGCGTCTGAAGTACTGGGATCCGGTGTCTCAGACGGGCAATCGCGAGGTGTTCGCGACCGTCGCCGCCACGCGCCTGCTGTGGGCGCTGGGATTCGAAGCGATCCCTACGCTGCCGATCAACGTGCGTTGTGATGGATGTCCTGAGAATCCGATGAAGAATGCCGGCGCCAGGCGCACGCGCCGCTATGTCGCGATCCTGCAGCCCAGGTGGCCACCGCCTATTCTCTCGAACGACGACGTCGATCAGGGGTGGTCCTGGAAGGAGCTCGACAGCGCGATACGGTCACTTCCGCCTGGCCCGGACCGGGTGCGCCAACGCACCTACTTCGATGCACTGACGTTGCTCGGGGTCTTGATACAACATGGCGACCGGAAGTCCGGACAGCAGCGCTTGCACTGTGCCGCGCCCGTCGACACCGCCGCCGGCGAGCTTCCCGCCCCCGGCGGCGAGGCGACCACGATGTTGTTCGAGCTGCCGAACGCTCCGGCGTGTCCCGCGCCAGCGGTGACGATCGTGGATGTCGGCGCCACGTTTGGTGGTGCTGGCCGCGAGTCGAATCCGACTACCGCGAAGATGAACCTCGAGGCGTGGCAGCGACAATCCGTGTTCCGGGACGCTGGCAGCGGCCCTTGTCGAGGCAACCTCACGGTGTCGCTCAAAGCGGGCCACGATGGCGAACCGGATCCGGTCATTTCGGAGGATGGGCGTCGATTCCTGATGGAACAATTGCGGCGCCTCAGCCCCGACCATGTCCGCGCGCTCTTCAGAGCCGCGCGGGTCGACCAGGTCGTCGATGCCCAACCTCGCCATGAATCCGCGGCCGGAGTCTCTTCCGTCGATGCCTGGGTCGCAGTGTTTCAGGACAAGGTGCGGCAGGTCGACGCGCGCCGTTGTCAGGCCGTACCTTGAAAGCTTCACGTCCGGCAAAGCCACGCTGCGGGCCGCAGACGAGCCGAGTGTACCGGCGGATCTTTCTCAAGTAAGCGAGGACGGCCGAGATCAGCGGACGGACGTCGAGGTTGTCCACGACAGGCCCTCGCGCAACTTGCGGAAGAACTCGTCATGGTTGCCGTCGAAGCGATGATTCTGACCTTCGACAAGGACGAAGCGTTTCGGCTCCTGCGCCAGGGCGAACAACCGGTTGGCCTCATCGACCGACGTGTACTGATCGTGTGTGGATTGAATCATCAGCAGCGGGAGGGGCGTAACCTTCGCCATATAGTCGGCAGCCCTGAATGTCGGCTCCTTCGGCTTCTTGACGACGGACATGATGTTGTTCGACCAGTGCCAGCCGAGGACGTTCTCGTCGCCCAGGCCGAAGGCGATCAGTCCGGTGAAGATCTCTCTGTTGCCGTCGCCGGCGGCGCCGAGCACACACAAGCCGGCACCCTCCGACCAGCCGACCAGCGTGACCTTCTCGCCGGCCCGTTTGGTAATCCACTTGGCCAGCCCGCGAAAATCGTTCGTGACGTCCGATTCGCTCAGCCGTGTCGCACTCGTGAAGCCATCCAGGTAAGTCTTGGTGTCGAGGCCGTAGACATCGTACCCCCACTCTGCCATTGTCTTTCCAATGGTGACCGCCCAGCCCTGCCAACCGCCGTCGCCGGGAACGAACAGAATCTTGTGGTTCAGCGATGTGCCATTGGCCGGGTGGTAGTAAATTTCCTGCCTCTGGCCACGAATGGTGACGATGTTCGTTCCAGGCACTGCCGCCGCTCCGGATGCGGCGGATGGCGACTGCTGGGCGAGCGTCGCGTGAGCGACCAGCATCATCAGCGCGAAGCCGAAGGAAATTCGTGAGATTCGCATGGGCCCTCCGGCCAGCAAGATGGCAAGCGCGATGCCATCGTGAGCGGCCAGCGAGGCCGGCCTTTCGGATACGCTGCACGCGTTGCCTGAGTGTTTATCGCTGCGCAGCGTTGCGTGTCGACGTGCGTGGAGGGATCGAACGAGGCCGCCGCTGACGTCTCGCCCGCAGCAACAGAGCAACCACAGTCAGCAGAACCACTGCAGCGAGGACCACGTACTCGACGCCGATCACTGTCCTCCCCGCCTGCTCGAGCCGGGAGCCTGCTCGTTGACCGACTGCGTAACCAATGCCGACGATAACAGGCACGTAAAGGCTCGCGCCGAGCGTGTTCGCCAGGATGAAGGCGCGCGGAGGCATGCCGGTGATACCCGCGACGGGCCCAGCAGCGAAGCGAAGCCCTGGCAGGAACCTCGCGCCGAACACAGCAAGAGCGCCGTGTTTCTGCACGAAGTGTTGAGCGGCGTCGAGCTTGGCGGGAGTGAGCCACACGCGCCTGCCGTATCGTCGGAGCGCTGCGCCGCCGAGACTTCGCCCCAGCCAGTAGCCCAGGTTGTCCCCCGCCGATGCGCTGACGATCCCGACGATCAGGACGGGCCACAGCCGCACATCTCCTCGCCAGACCAGATAGCCGCTCAACGTCAGGATCGCCTCCTCCGGAACGGGAAGGCCGACGTTTCCGAGCACGACAACGGCAACGATTGCCGCGTATCCCCAGTGCTCGACGAAGGGTCCCAGCATGTTCACCGCCTACTCTCCACCCGAGGCCACCCAGCTCACGGCTTCGATGAGCGCTGCGGCAAAGGCCGACTCGCCGCCGCTGAAGCGGTGATTGCGCGCGTCGATCGCCACCAGCCGTTTCGTCGCCGTGTCCGCCCCAAACAGGTCGCGTGCGCGCGCCGCTGGCAAGTAGCCGTCTCCCGAGGCTTGAACCACGACCACGCGGCGTGGCGACAGCTTCGACAGGAGCGGATAGAGAGCAATGGCACGCGCGTGCGCGGGGTCGGAAATAACCACGTTCGCGGCGGGCCCCTCGTCGTCGTCGCTGTCGCCTTCGATCTCCAGGTGCTCGTCGGCGGCAAGGCCGATCGCCACGAGGCCAACGACGCGGGAGTCGGCGTCGAGCCTGCTCGAGACGAGGACACCGAGCGAGGCACCACGCGACCAGCCCGTCAGCACGACCGGAGTCTCCGGTGGCAGCCGCAACTGCCCGCGAGCGGCATCGATGATCTGCTGATAATCCTCAACCAGCTGTGAAACGGCGAGTGGCTTGGACTGCTTTCGTTCGATTCCCATGAGCTCCTTCGAGCTGAAGCCTACGGTGGGGTACGCGCTGCTGGCGATGGTGTGAAACAT
>Ga0075420_100003365_pt1 | contig 13969 bp, 13 predicted proteins | sample SoiMetdeltSBSDD4_FD_75296 | JGI IMG/M metagenome (GOLD analysis project Ga0075420, IMG submission 75296) | Bulk soil microbial communities from a Populus tree surrounding site in Tennessee, USA - Soil MetaG P. deltoides SBSDD4 | ecosystem: Environmental > Terrestrial > Soil > Tree plantation... | reverse complement strand
TTCGGTCTGGCGCACCAGGGCGCTTTCTTGCCCTCCCCGCCCCCCAACTGTCAAGTCAGATCCCCTCGATCTGAACCGTGCCTAACTTGCAACTCGTCACTCGCAACTCGTCACTCGCAACTCGCAACTGGAGTCATTCATGCCAGGACCGCTGGCGGGCGTTCGCGTCCTCGATGTTACTCTTGCCCTGGCCGGGCCATTCGGGGGCATGCTCCTCGCGGATCTCGGCGCCGACGTCATCAAGATCGAGAGCCCGGACCCCGAAGTCCGGGGCTCCGGCGGGCTGGCCGCCCTGAAGGGGGAGAACAGCCATTTCCTGGTCGTCAATCGCAACAAGCGCGGTCTCTCGATCGACCTCAAAGACGATCGGGGCCGCGAGGCGTTCCACCGGCTGGTCAAGACCGCCGACGTCCTGATCCAGAACTACCGCCCCGGCGTCATGAAGCGCCTCGGCTGCGACTACGAGACGCTCAGCCAGCTGAACCCGCGCCTGATCTACTGCTCGATCTCCGGCTTCGGCGAGGGCAGCCCGTACGCGGATCTCGCCGGCATGGACCTGATCGCCCAGGGCATGAGCGGGCTGATGAGCGTGACCGGCAACTCGGACAGCGACGAGCCGGTCAAGGCCGGCACCCCGATCACGGACATGGGATCGGGCATGTACGGCGCGCTCGGGGTCGTCTCGGCACTCTACCACCGCGAAAAGACCGGGCGCGGCCAGCACGTCGAGGCGACCCTGTTGGACACGCCGATCTCATGGCTCACCTGGCGGGCCGCCGAGTACTGGGCCAGGGGCGAGACGCCGGGGCCGCAGGGCAGCGGGCTCGGCGCCTACCGCTCCTTCAAGTGCAAGGACGGCCGTTGGGTCAACATCGCCCCGACGTCGATTCGGCTCTGGCGGGGGGCCTGCGCGACGCTCGGCGCGCCGGAGCTGGCGGACGATCCGCGCTTCAAGACCCAGACGCTCCGCAACGAGCACCATCGCGAGCTGACGGCGGCGTTCCAGAAGCACTTCCTGAAGCACGACTCGGACTACTGGATCGCGGCGTTCCGCGAGGCCCGCGTCCCGGTCGGTCCGATCAAGACCGTCGCCGAGGTCCTGGACGACGATCCGCACGTCAAGGCCCGCGAGATGGTCGTGGAGCTGAATCACCCGACGATCGGCAAGACGAAGGCGCTCGGCGTGCCGGTCAAGATGTCGGAGACGCCGGGAGCTGTGACCCTACCGGCGCCCACGCTCGGCCAGCACTCCGTCCAGGTCCTGATCGAGCTTGGCTACTCGCTGGAGGAGATCGAAGCGCTGCGGGCGGCCGGCGTCATCTACACCACGGGAGACGCCGAGGGCCGGTACGTCGCCCCGGCGGAGGCCCTGGCCGCCCCCTCGTAGGGCGGCCACTCGGGCACTACCCGGCCTGGCCGTAGCAGACGACGACCCGTCTTCCGAGACCGTGCTCGTCCAGCTCCAGGACGTCGGTCACCAGCGCGCCGGTCTCGCGGCGGTAGACGACGGACACGGCGTTCACGCCGAGCAGGACGTCGACCAGCTCGAACCGCAGGTCGGGAGCCCGAAGCCCGATGGCGAAGTACGCACGCAGCCGGTCCTTGCCGGCGATCCAACCATCGGCGATGCCGCAGCGCTCCACGACCTTCGGCGAGCAGAGCCGGACGTCGTCCGCGTAGTGCCGCATGATGCCGTCCAGGTCGCGGCGGTTCCAGGCACCGCACCAGTCGGCTGCCAGCCTGCGCGCCGAGTCCAGATCGATCATCGTGGTCTCCCGCGCTCGCCTGCGCGACCCCGCTGCCCGCGCCGTGCCGGCGCGGGCAGCGGAGGGTGACGTCACTCCGGGATGATCGTCGCGGTGGCGATCCCGACGAGCAGGCCGTCCTGGTTCACCACCCGGATCTCGGCGTCGTGGCCGTCCGGACGGCGGGCCGTCACCCGGCCACTCAGGGTGATCTCGTGGCCGCCACGGATCGGGCGGATCCCCTTGTACTCCAGGTGGGCGCCCGGTCGGAGCATCACGGCAGGCCCGTACGCCTGCTCCAATACTTCGGAGCAGTAGGAGAGGGTCGCCACGCCCATGTTCGCGGTCCCGCCGAAGATCGTGCGGCGGGCGAACTCCTCGTCGGTGTGGAGGTTCGCACCGACTCTCGGCCGGACCCGGGTCAGATCGCTGTACCGATCGATCGCCTCCTGCGATTCGAGCTTGACGATCGTCGGCAGGGCGTCCTCCTTCGCGACGGGCGCCGGCTGCTCGGTCGGGGCGGGACGGGGCGCGGCGGGCGCGTTCGGATCGCGCGGGGCCTGCCGCCAGATGATCGTGTAGGTGTACTCGTGCGTCGGCTCGCCCTGCGCATCGTGGGCCTTGACGCGCCAGGTGATGAACGTGTTGCCGCGGCGCTCGTACTTCTCTTCGAGCGTGACCACCGAGGTGATCTCGTCGCCGGGGCGGATCGGCCGGAGCGGGAACAGCTCGGCCTTGGCGTACGGCGTCTGGTACTCGGCCTTCTCCTCCGGCGAGGCGTACCCCCGCGCGTGCATGACCTCGTTGCGCCGCAGCGGCGAGCACTTGAATGCGAAGCCCGGCGGCGCGACGATGCCGCCGAACGGGCCGGCCTTCGCGGCGGCCTCGTCCACGTAGAGCGGGTTCTCGTTGCGGATCGCCTTGCAGTAGTCGGCGATGCTGGCCGCGCTCACGGCGTACGTGAACGGCGGCGCGGTATCGCCGATCTGGGCGATCTCCCAGCTGTAGGTCGGGAGTGCCTTGATCTGCTCCGCGGACAGGGGCTCAACCTGGGCGCCAACGCCAGCGCTGCTCACCTCTCGCACCTCGCGTCATGAGGATCTCGATCGCAGGGATCGTGGCGGCGGCCTGGCGCACACGTCGATGGGGCTCCGGTCACGGGACTCCGGGTGGCGGACCGACCGTCCCTCCACGATAGCAGATCGCGGTCGATCGTTCTGGATAGGACGAGCCCCGAGACCGATGGTTCGGCTCGGGGCTCGTCGCCGGACGTTGGTGTCGAGCGCGGCGCGCCGGCTAGCGGCCGGCGGTCGCCATCAGCTGCTCCTTGCGCGCCTGCATCTGGTCGCCGAGCGTCTCGATCTCCTTGCCGAGCGTCTTCTTCGCATCGGGGAGCATCTCCTTCTCCTCCTCCTCGATGTGGTGCTCGACGTTCTCGATCAGGACGGTGAACTTCGCCTCGAACTGCTCGTTGACCTCGGGCATCGCCTTCAGCTCGCCGATCAGCACTTTGACGACGTGGTGCTCCTCGACGGCCTCGGCGACCAGCTCCTTCCCTTCGGCGTCAGCCTTCGCCTTGGCGGCCGGATAGAAGATCTCCTCCTCGATCTCGGCGTGGACCTCAAGCTCGTGCATCGCCTCCTCGGCGATCGCCTTCTTGCGGTCGGCACTCCGAGCCTTCTCGAACTGGCGGAACAGGTCCTTCACCTTCTTGTGGTCGTCCTTCAGCAGGTTGACGGCGTCCACGGTGCCTCCCATGTCGATTCTCAACAGGCCCGGCAGTCCGGAGGGATCGTCTTCTGCCGAGCACTGCCGCGGACGACAAAGCAGCGGCCATGCCATCGCGCTACCGGACGGGACAGAAGCGCATCACAGTCGCCACCACACGGCGTCCCAAGCGCTCCATGCCAGCCGGTACACTGTGATCAGGACGCGTGAGCCACCTGGAGGTCGTCATGGCGGTCACACCACGGGACGAGATCGTCGGCCGGCGGATGACGCTCGATGAGTTCTTGGAGTTGCCCGAAGAGAAGCCGGCACTCGAATACGTCGATGGGATGGTGACGCAGAAAGTGGCACCGCAGGGGCAGCATGTTCTTCTCCAACTGAACCTGGCAAATGAGGTCAATGCCGCCACGGCGCCAAAAAAACTGGCGCTGGCGCTGCCAGAGCTCCGGGCGACGTACGCTGGCCTTTCGCGTGTCCCGGACGTTGCTGTCTATCTCTGGCACCGTATCCCCCGCCTACCGAACGGCCGGGTCGCTAATCGCTTCACCGAGCCGCCGGACATCGCCGTTGAGATCGTATCGCCGGAACAGAGTGCCACTGAGCTGGTACGAAAGTGCATCTGGTACGTCAAGAACGGCGTACACATCGCGCTCCTTGTCGATCCGGACCATGACGTCGTACTGCGCTTCCGTCCGGATGCGCTCCCGGAGGAGCTCACGGGCAACGACCGGATCGACCTGGACGAGGTGCTGCCCGGCTTCGAGTTGACGGTGAATCAGCTCTTCGGCAGCCTCATTCTGGACTGACGCATACAGGCCAGCGATCAGGGCCGCTCGACCCTGCTGCTGGCCTGCTCTGCTGATTCGTCTGCTCGGGCCTCTCGCCTACTGGCCGAGGTCCTTAAGCACGCTCCGGACGTAGTCGGCGCTGCGCTTGTCGTGGGTCAACTGATCGCCGAGGTTCGAGCCCTCGACGGCCAGGTACCCCTTGTAGCCGGCATCCACCATCGCCGAGATCGCGAAGCGGTAGTCGATGTCGCCGTCGTCGAGCGGCACGCGGATGAACCAGGACTTGTTCAGCTCCGGGATGTGGAGCCGGCGCAGGTTCTTGCAGTGCCAGTAGGACGAGCGCGGCGCCAGCGCCACGATGCACTTCTCGGAGGTCTCCTCGGGGAACTCGTAGTGCCAGTAGACGTTGCCCAGGTCAGGGTTCGCACCGACGTTGTCCAGCCCGACCAGGTCCAGCAGGTGCAGCGTGGAGGTCGAGTTGTCGGCGATCGAGCCCTGGTGGACCTCGATCGAGATGTCGAGGCCGTGATCGGCGGCCAGCTTCCCGAAATGGGCGAGCTGCTTCGCCGTCGCCTCGAAGTCGGCCTCGCTGGCGAGTCTGCTGCCGCCCTGCGAGATCACCTCGCCGCGCCGGTCGGAGCCCAGCCCGCCGGGGTTGGTCGCCGGCGTGACGAAGGTCGTGTTCACGACGGTTGCGCCGAGCGCAGCCGCGACTTTGATGGCGCGCTCCAGCCTGGCGCGCGCCTCGGGGCCGGCCGAGTGGTGGGCGATCGGGCCGCCGGCCCGGATGCAGAGGGCCGGCAGGCCGGCGTCCTTCAGCTCCTTGCCGAAATCGCGGGTCTGCCCGTCGTCCATCTCGGACTGGCCGCCGGCCGGGATCTCGACGCCGTCGAACCCGTACGACTTGACCAGCTTCAGATACCCCGGCCGATGCTCCTTCTGTGGCATCGTCCCGAACAGATCCTGCTGGCTGGGGTAGAACACGCCGCGCCGCAGCGCGTAGCACAGTTTCATGATCGCTCTCCCACGGTTAGCGTCGATCCGGCGTCACGCCAGATACGGTACCCCAATCGACGGGCACCGCACGACCGGCCAGCGGCCGCGAGGAAGCAGGGCGTCAGGCGCCGACCACCGCGAACAGCCTCCACTCGTCGGGCACGCCCTTGAGCACGTGCGTCCCGCGCGGCTCGAACGCGAGGCCGGCGCCGGCCACCAGGTCTTTGACGGTGCTCGACACGAATACCTCGCCGGGCCCGGCCAGCGATGCAACCCGAGCGCCGATGTGGACCGCGATCCCGCCGACGTCGTCGTCCATGATCTCGATCTCGCCGGTGTGGACGCCGGCCCGGACTTCGAGGCCGAGCGGCTGCACGGCCTGCCTGATGGCAGTCGCACAGCGGACGGCGCGGGCGGGCCCATCGAACGTCGCCAGGAAGCCGTCGCCCGCGGTGTGGACCTCGCGGCCGCGGAAGCGGCCAAGCTCGCGTCGGACGGCGGCGTGATGCTGTTCCAGCAGCACCCGCCACTGCCGGTCGCCGATAGCTGCGGCGCGCTCGGTGGAGCCGACGATGTCGGTGAATAGCACCGTCGCCAGCACCCGGTCCGGTTCCACCAGGTGATGGCTTCCGGTCAGGAACTCCTCGATCGCGAAGACGACCGAATCCTCATCGCCTACCCACGGTGGATGATCGTCGCCGGGCAGCTCGATGTGTTTCGCCCCGGGGATCCGTTCGGCCATGTAACGGTTCCCACCAAGCGGCGACTGCGGATCGCCCGATCGGGCCAGGATGAGGGTCGGCACGCGCACGGATGGCAGCACAGCTCGGACATCGATCTCGGCATTCATCCGGACGATTGCGAGCGCAGCGCCCGGACTGGCGGCCATGCGCATGCGGCGGGCGGCGATCTGGCTCAGACGCTCGTCACGGGCAATCGTCGGCGCAAAGTACTTGAGCAGCTCGGGCGTGCCCCAGTGGTCCAGGATCGCGTCATGATACGCCTGTCGCTCCTCGGCGGTCGGCGCCCAGGGGTAGTCCGGCGCCGCCAACCGGCGCGCATACGCGCCGTACAGGATCAGCGACACGGTTCGCTCGGGATAGGTCGCAGCGAACAGCACGCTCATCGGGCCGCCCTCCGATGCCCCGAGCAACGACGCTCGCTCCGAGCCGACCGCCTCCATGACGGCCCGCACGTCGTCCATCCGCTGCTCGAGCGTCGGCAGCGCATGATCGGGCACGCGGTCGGACATGCCGGTCCCGCGCTTGTCGAACATGATCAGCCGTGAGAACGAGGCCAGCCGTTCGAAGAAGCGCCTCGAATTCGGATCCTCCCAGAACGATTCGAGATGGGAGACGAATCCGGGCACATGCACCAGGTCGATCGGACCGTTCCCAGCAACCAGGTAGGCGATATGGACGTCGCCGCTCCTGGCGTACCTGATCTCTGGCATCATCGCCCACGCTCCTCGCGCGACCCTGCGCACCACGCCTGTCGCGGACAGTGTAGGCCAAACGCGGCGTCAGGAGCGGACCACGCGCCCGCCCTTGACGACCACCTTCGGGACGAGCCGCTGGCGGGCCGTCCGCTCGACGTCCGCCGCGTCGTAGAACGTGAACGACCCTTCCTGGAGCTCGAACGCGGCGACGACGCCGGCCATCCCGACCCGCAGCCCGCCAACCTCGTCCGCGATCCCCATCGCGCGGGCCGAGTGGAGGGTCGCGCGGGCCAGCGCGTCGTCCAGCGAGAGGCCCAGGTGCACGAACTTCATGACCGTCGTCGCCAGGTCGAAGACCGGGCCGTGCAGGTTGTAGACGTGCAGGTCGGAGCTGATCGTGTTCGCCACGAACCCCTGGCCGATCGCCCGCTCGGCGACGTCCCAGGAGAAGCTGCCCCGGCCGTGCCCCACGTCGAACAGGACGCCACGGTCGGCCGCCGCCAGGACTTCCCGGCGCAGCGTGCCGTTCTCGTCCAGGGTGCCCTCGGAGTGGCCGTGGTAGGCGTGGGTCAAGACGTCCCCGGCGGTCATGTGCTCCAGGATCTGGCCGATGCTGACCTCGGAGTTGCCGGGGTGGATCACCAGCGGCACCCGGAGGTCGTCGCACAGCTCGCGGGCCAGCCGGAGCGCCTCGGCGCCGTTCTTGCCGACCAGCGGCGTGCTCATCCGCAGCTTGATCCCGAGCACGACGTCCCGATTGGCCCGCACGACCCGGGCGGTCAGCGCGTTGTCGACGTTGCGGATGTCCTCCAGCTCGCCGACGACCGGCGAGACCATCCCGGTGGTGGAGAGGTTGACGAGGGCGTAGACGCGGGTCTGCGCCACGTCGATCACCGAGCGTCGGAAGCCGGAGAAGGTCCAGGCACCCGCCGAGCCCAGGTCCAGCACCGTGGTGGCGCCGGTCGCGAGGCAGGTCGAGTCGACCTCGATGCCGTAGTGCGAGGCGCCCTCGTAGACGTGGACGTGCAGGTCCACCAGCCCCGGCGTGACGATCAGGCCGGAGCAGTCGACGACCTGGCGCGCCCGCGCCGTCGGGATGCTGTCCTCGACCAGGGCCACGCGCCCCTGGGCCAGCCCGACGTCCTTCTTGGCGTGCAGCGCCTGGCTCGGATCGACGACGGTGCCGCCCACCAGCAGCAGGTCGAGGGGCGGGGTCGTGGCCTCGGTCAACATCGGTGGCTCCCGGTGCCCGGACGCGCACGGCACGGGCGGGGTTGCGTCGGGCGACGGCCGTCGCCCGACGCGCACCAGAGGATAGCGTAATGCCCGGGTACCGAGAGCGGGGAGTGCGTGACGCGGAGGTGAGGGAGAGCCGTGAGAGAGCCTGACGGATGAGCGAATCTGGTCGGCCGCCCGGGTTGAGCGGCCGACGCTGCGACGAGAGGGCCTGACGGGCACCACGGGCACGCTCTCGCGACCTCGGCCGCTGGCACGACCGACGCTTTCCACGGCCACGGCGCTGGTGGCGAAGTGGGCCGCGACGGTCACCGTCGCGTTTCGCCACGCCGTGAGTGAACGGCGAGCCCGGAGGGGGAGCGGCTCGCCATCGTGCGCCCACCTGCATGATAGGGGGAGACGGCGACGGTGCGTGTCGGGACGGCTCCCGATTTCGCGAGCCGTCTTTTCCCCACAAGCCTGTCGGGAAAACCCCCACAGGCGAGTTGCGAGGGGCGAGTTGTTAGTAGCGAGTGGAGATTCACTCGCAACTCACAACTCGCTACTCGCTACCCGGTTGGAGCAGCCCCTTGCGCAGCGCGTACTTGACCAGCTCGGCGCGGTGGTGCAGGTTCAGCTTGTCCATCACCCGCGCCCGGTAGGTGTCCACCGTCTTCGGGCTCAGCACGAGCTGGTCGGCGATCTCCTGCGCCGTGTACCCCTCGGCCGTCAGCTTCAAGACCTCGCGCTCGCGCTCGGACAGGGTCTGGTAGCTGTCGACCTCCTTGCCGGCCTTGACCTGGCTCAAGTAGTCCTCGAGCAGCATCTTCTGGGCGGGCGGGTCCAGGAAGACCTCGCCGCGGTGGACGGCGCGGATCGCCTCCAGCAGGTCGGTATCGGCCTGGCTCTTGAGGACGTACCCGGACCCGCCCGCCTGCACGACCGGCAGCAGGTACTGCTCCTCGGCATGGACGGTCAGGATCAGGACGCGGGCGCCGGTGTCGAGCTGGCTGATCCGGCGCGTCGCTTCGAGGCCGCTCATGCCCGGCATGGCAATGTCCATCACCACCACGTCCGGACGCAGTCGGGTGGTCTGCTCCACCGCCTCGATCCCGTTGTTCGCCTCGCCGACCACTTCGAGGTCGGGCTCGGCGCCGAGCAGCAGCTTCAGGCCGCTCCGGAGGATCGGGTGATCGTCGGCGAGGATGACGCGGATCGGCCGGGCGTCAAGCTGGGAAGGGGGATCAGCGAGCATCGCGCATCTCCGGTTGAAGGCTACCAGATGGCCACCCCGCGGCCGGAGAAATCCCCATCGCCGGCCGACCTCACCCCCCGGCCCCCCCCCAGGCGCGACGAGGGGGAGCAGGCTCCCGATCGCTCGCCCGGGGAGGGCTGGGGAGCGGCTCCGGAGCCGGGATCTCCAGGCGGACCCGGGTGCCACGGCCGGGCGCTGAGTCCAGGCTCAGCCGCCCGCCGACCAGCGCCGCCCGCTCGCGCATCCCGAACAGGCCGAGGCTGCGCTGCCGACTGTCCAGCGCGGCCTCCAGCTCGAAGCCGTGCCCGTCGTCGGCGACGCTGACGCTGAACAGCCCCGGGCCGGCCCCCAGCCGCACCTCCGCCCGACTGGCCCCGCTGTGGCGCGCCACGTTCGAGAGCGCCTCCTGGATCACCCGGAACGCCACCAGCTCGACCTCCGGCGGCAGCCGCTCCGGCCGGCGCGTCATCTTGACGTCGACCGGGATGCCGGTCCGGTGCGAGAACTGGCGGGCGAACGCCTCGACCGCCGCCACGAGCCCGAGATCGTCGAGCATCGTCGGGCGCAGCTCCAGCGCCATCCGCCGGACGCCCTCCAGCGCCTCGGACGTCAGCACGCGAAGGTCGGCCATCGTGCGCTGGAGCGACTCGTGGTCCGGCGAGCGCTCGGCGACGCGCTGGCGCACCAGCAGCGAGGCGAGCGCCTGGGCCGTCTCGTCGTGCAGCTCGCGGGCGATCCGCAGGCGCTCCTCCTCCTGGGCCTTGATGATCTGGGACGAGAGGGCGCGCAGCCGGGCGCCGTGCTCGTCGAGCTGATCGAGCATCGCGTTCAGCGTCTCGCGGAGCGTCTCGATCTGGGGGTCGCTGAACGGGTCGCGCTCGGCCCGCGCCCGCAGGCTGCCCCTGCGGACCTCGGCGATCGTCCGGGTGATGCCGTCGAGCGGCCGGAGCGCCAGCTTCAGCACCACCCAGTTGACGGCGACGCTCAACAGCGCGCCGATCGCCGCGAAGACGAACGCCAGCTCCAGCGGCGTCCCGGCCGTCTCGTAGCGGACGGTGTGGGCCGTGACGTACGTCCCGACGACGGCACCGAAGATCACGACGCCGGCGTTGCCGATCATGACCTTGGTGAAGATCGGCAGCGCCGCGACCGTCGAGAACACGCGACCGACGAGTCGGTCGCCGGCTCCCGGCGAGCGTCCCTCGCGGGTGGCCTGCCCGGCGGGTGCGTCCTGGACGGTCGGGGCCGTCGTGGCGGTGGGGTCGGAGATGGACGTGGCCAGGGTGCTGCCTCCGTCGCCGGCGTGGCTGCCGGTGATTGTACCGGCCCAGATTCGCCGAGCGGCACGGCGCGTGCGGACGACCCGCCAACACGCCACACGGCAGGAGAAGCAGCATGGGCGCCTTGAAGACGGCCCTTCTGGCAGGCGGCGCCTGCATCGTCGGACGCGAGGTCATGCGCCGGCTCCGGCCGGCCGATCTGTGCGGCGAGGTCGCGCTAGTCACCGGCGGCTCGCGCGGGCTCGGGCTGCTGATCGCGCGGGAGCTGGCGAAGGCCGGCTGCCGGCTGGCGATCAGCGCCCGCGACGCGCCGGAGCTGGAGCGCGCCCGGGCCGACCTCGCACGGTTCCACGTCGAGGTCGAGACGATCGTCGCCGACGTCGGCAAGCCCGACGAGGCCGAGCGGATGGTCGAGCAGGCGACGGAGCGCTTCGGGCGGGTCGACATCCTCGTGAACAACGCCGGGATCATCCAGGTCGGGCCGCTCGCGGCCGTGACGCTCGACGACTTCCAGCAGGCGACGGACGTGATGTACTGGGTCGTGGTCTACCCGACGCTGGCCGTGCTACCCCAGATGCAGGCCCGCAAGCAGGGCCGGATCGCCAACGTCACGTCGATCGGCGGCAAGATCAGCGTGCCGCACCTGCTGCCGTACAGCTGTGCGAAGTTCGCCGCCGTCGGCTTCTCCGAGGGGCTGGCCGCCGAGGTCGCGCAGCAGGGCATCGCCGTCACGACGATCGTACCCGGGCTGATGCGGACGGGATCGCACCTGCACGCCATCTTCAAGGGCCAGCAGGAGCTGGAGTACGGCCTGTTCACGCCGCTCGCGAGCATGCCGCTGGTCTCGATGGACGCCGAGCGGGCGGCCCGCCAGGTGGTCGGCGCGATCCGGCGCGGCGAGAGCGAGTGGTTCCTGGGCATCACGGCGACGCTCGCCGCGCGCTTCCACGGCCTGTTCCCCGGGACGACCGTCGAGCTGCTCGGATCGATGACTCGGTTGCTCCCCAAAGCACGCCGCGACCAGACGGCGGGGGCGCCCGGCCGCCAGGTCGACGATCGGCTGGACTCGCGGCTGCTGGACACGGCGACGACGCTGGGCCAGCGGGCCGCCGAGCGCTTCAACGAGACGCACCCGACCGCACCGGAGGAGGAGATGACGGGCTTCCCGCGCTGAATCCACATCCTCAATCGAGGCTCACGCCAGGTCCGGATTTGCCGGCTCCTCGGGATATGCGGGGAGCTGCGCCCAGATGCGCCGCGCACGGATCTGCTCCGGCGAATTCAGGTGAAGACGAAGGACCGTTGCGCGGCCGATGTCGGTCAGACCATAGATTTCAGCCGTGAGCGCTTCGCGCCCGACGTGGTCGCTCCAGATGTCGATGCGAGGGTTGAACAAACGGACAGGGCGTTGATCGGTCGGATCGATGGCCGACGTGGCTACGTGCTTCCTACCATTGCATGCGCGGCAGGCGAGTGCCCGGTTCCACACTTCGTCGGCACCACCACGGGCGAGCGGTTGGATATGCTCGGCTTCAAAGAGACTGTTGAAGACGGCCTTGGGCGCCAGACAGTACTCGCAACGGTACCCGGCTCGCGCTGCGACGATGTCTCGCAGCCTATGGGGCATCGATGGGACTCTGCTCGTCCGAGGGGAGTGGCCGCCCTTCCTCCAACGCGATGATGTCCTCGCGGCTGAGGTACTTTCGTCCTCCGGTCCTCGCCAGCATCATGCGTGCGTACTCGTCCTCGCGCATGTTTCCGTCGCTGTCGAAGAGCTGGGGATGTCGCTGCCGAAGCACCCGGGTCAGCCGCTCGGTGACCTCTTCCAGTTCCGCATGGGCTGCTTCGATGGCTGCGCGCCGTTCTTCGAACTCACGTGCCTCCGCATCGGAGTTACGGCGAGCGTCGAACCCCAAGCCCTGGATGCGATCGAGGTCAGGATCGCTCACGTCGTCCGGGAGCACCAGCATGCTGCCCGCTGGTAGCTTCTTGCGGAGACGCCGCACGCGGCTGCCCGCCCCGGTCCAGGATCTCGATGCGCGAGTTGGCCCCGTTCGTCCGCTCATCGCTGATGAGCACCTCGTCGCGGCGTGGCTCTCCGTCAAGCTCCCAGAGCAAGGCCCCTCGCAGCCGCATCGTGCTCCCTCATGGGCATGGTGATCTCCCGGCAGTGTACCGCGAATCAACGCCAGATTTGCCGGGCGTGGCATCATCCCCGGCTGGCGCGGCCAGGAATCTGCCGATCTGTCATCACGTTGCACCCACGGAAGGGTCGGCAACGCAGACCGGCGATGTTCCGTGGCCGTGGCGCGGAAGGGGAGCAGCTTGGCAAAGCAGGGAGCCGTTGAGGAGCGCGACGGGGCGACAGGGAGCCTGACTGCACCGGCGGACGGAGCGGACGGTCGTCCGGCCACGTCCGTTCGGGCACGCCGGATCATTACTACCGGCCTGGTGCTGGCGATGGCCGTGGTGGCGCTGGAGACGACCGTCGTCGTGACGGCACTCCCGACGATCGCCGGCGAGCTGGATCGGCTCGACCTCTATCCGTGGGTCTTCTCGGCGTACCTCCTGACCTCCACCGTGACGGTGCCGTTGTACGGCAAGCTGGCCGACGTCTTCGGGCGGCGGCGAGTCTTCCTGTTCGGGATGGTCGTCTTCCTGGCGGGATCCGTCCTGTGCGGGCTGGCCCGCGGTATGACCGAGCTGGTCGTCTTCCGAGCGGTCCAGGGGCTCGGCGCGGGCGCGGTGATGCCGTCGATCTTCACGGTGGTGGCCGATCTCTACCGGCTCCACGAGCGGGCCAGGGTCCAGGGCGTCTTCAGCACGCTCTGGGGCATCGCCTCGCTGGTCGGGCCGGGGCTCGGGGCCTGGCTAACGATCACCTGGTCCTGGCGGTCCGTCTTCTTCGTCGGCGTGCCGTTCGGGCTGGCGGCGTCGATCTTCTTCATCTGCTTCTTCAAGGAGAAGGTCGAGCCGCGCAAGGTCTCGCTCGACGTCGCCGGGTCGCTGTTACTGATGGTCGGGCTGACGGCGCTGCTGCTGGCGCTGACCCAGGGGACCGAGGGACCGGGCTGGACCTCGCCGCTCGTGCTGGGGCTGCTCGCCGCGAGCGTGCTGATGCTGGTCGGCTTCGTCGTGGTGGAGCGGCGCGCCCCCGACCCCGTCCTCCCGCTCGACCTGTTCAAGCTGCGGGTGATGTCGGTCTCGTCGGCGGCCAACTTCCTCTCGGGCGCGGTGCTGTTCGGGGTCACCTCGTACGTGCCGCTCTTCGTGCAAGGGGCTCGCGGCGAGGGTGCCGCCGGGGCGGGAGCGGCCCTGACGCCGATGCTGGTGACCTGGTCGCTGAGCGGGTTCGTGGGGCCGCGCCTGCTGCTGCGCTTCGGCTTCCGCGCCACCGCGATCGGGTCGACGCTGCTGATCGCGCTCGGGGCGGCCGGCCTGGTCCTGGTTGGCCTGGACGCCCCGCCGATCGTGCTCTACGTCTCGATGGCGCTGTTCGGCTTCGGGTTCGGGCCGAGCACGTC
>Ga0075420_100003363_pt1 | contig 13979 bp, 10 predicted proteins | sample SoiMetdeltSBSDD4_FD_75296 | JGI IMG/M metagenome (GOLD analysis project Ga0075420, IMG submission 75296) | Bulk soil microbial communities from a Populus tree surrounding site in Tennessee, USA - Soil MetaG P. deltoides SBSDD4 | ecosystem: Environmental > Terrestrial > Soil > Tree plantation... | reverse complement strand
ACCCAGAACCACGCGCTGTCATTGGCGCGGTCCAGCACCACACTCTCTGACACGATCCGCACTCCCGCCATCGCCGAACGAGGCGCGACGGCGGCCAGGAATGCCGCGACAAGAACGACGATTAGACTCCCCCGACGCCCCAACAATCCCGCCATGCGGGCGTGTACGACTCGTGAACCGTCCATGCGACGTGACGCCTCTTCTTCCTCCTCCGACCCTGTTGTGCTGCCGAGTTGCCCGACGTGAGCCCGCCGCCGCCATCGCGCCGGGCGGGTTTCACCAGCAAGACACCACAACCCGCCGGAAGGTTACCGCGGCGCCGGGATTTTTCCGCCGGTGTGCAATTCCCGCCCCGGCGCGCCGCAGGCCAGCGGCAAAGTCTGGCGGGTTTCACAACAGGTTTCACACCTGTCCGCCGCGCACACCATTCCCTATACTCCGCCGCTTGTCGTCGCCCGTGAGTTGCGCAACGCAGCGCACTGGAAGCGGAACGCCAGGGAGTGAACTTTCCATGAACGTGCTGGTCGCCGGCGGGGCCGGGTACATTGGGTCGCACACCGTCAAGCGCCTCAAGGAGGCGGGCTACAGTCCGGTCATCTACGACAACCTCTCGCGCGGCCACCGGACCGTCGTGGACATCCTCAGAGTCCCCGCCGTCGCCGCGGACCTGAACGACCGGCAGGTCCTGGTCGACACCCTCCGCGAGCACTCGATCGACACTGTCATGCACTTCGCCGCCTACGCCTACGTCGGCGAGAGCGTCGAAAAGCCGCTGGCCTACTACCAGAACAACGTCGCCACCACAATCACCGTGCTCCAGGCGATGCAGGAGGTCGGCGTCAGCCGGTTCGTCTTCTCCAGCACCTGCGCCGTCTACGGCGACCCCGACAGGATCCCCATCACCGAGGACGAGAAGAAGGCCCCGGTCAGCCCCTACGGCCGCAGCAAGCTGATGGTCGAGCAGATCCTGGCGGACGTGCCGCTGGGGTGGAAGGACTTCAAGTACGCCTCCCTGCGCTACTTCAACGCCAGCGGCTGCTCCGCCGACGGCTCCCTCGGCGAGGACCACGACCCCGAAACCCACCTGATCCCCGTCGTCCTCCAGGCGATCATGGGCGTGCGGCCGGGCATCACCGTCTTCGGCACCGACTACCCCACCAAGGACGGCACCAACGTCCGCGACTACATTCACGTGGACGACCTGGCCGACGCCCACATCGCCGCCATGGAGCGGCTGGACGAACGCAAGCAGATCATCTGCAACCTCGGCACGGGCAACGGCTTCTCGGTGAGGGAGATCATCAGGACGGCGGAGAAGGTCACCGGCAAGACCGCCCCCGTCACCTACGGCCCCCGCCGCCCCGGCGACGCCATCGCCCTCTACGCCGACCCGACCCGCGCGAAGGAGCTCTTGGGCTGGGAGGCAAAGTACAAGGACCCCGAGGCCATCATCCGCACCGCCTGGGCGTGGCACAGCAAGCACCCGAAGGGGTATGCGACGGGGAAATAGAAGTAGAAGTGTCAAATCCCCCGCCACGCGGTGTACGCGATCCAGCCCGCCACCAGGACAAACATGTACAGCGCGCCGAACAGGACGGCCGCCTGCGAGCGACGCAGGTCGGGCGGCGCGTCCGCCCGCCCGACGAACCGCTTCCACACGAACTGGCGCGGCCCGTAGCCGGCGGCGAGCTTCCCGTTCAACAGTGCCATGCCGTGCCGAAGGACCCACGGCAGTGGCAGCCACAGCAGCGTTGTCAGCACCAGCACGAACATGAGGTTTGGCAGTCCCAGCGGCCGGGCGCCGAACGCCTCGACCGACGTCGCACGCACGTTCGGGTCGAGCTGAACCCCCAGCAGGACGGCCAGTATCAGTCCCGCGACGAGCCGCCTCGCCGCCGCCGGTCCCAGGGCCGGCCCCGCCGCCGCATTCCTCCGCCGCCGGCGGATGTCCACTTCGTTGCCGCCGAACGCGGCGCCGAACAGCAAGGCCGGCCACACCACCGGCGTCCACGACGCCCGCCGCTCGCGCTCGATGTCTTCGGACGTGAGCGGCCGCCCGGCGTGATGGTGCCGCGGCTCCTCCGGCAGGTACACGACGGTCAGCGGCAGTCCCGGATTCATTGGAGCGTTGTCGGCGGACACGCTGCCGGTGTAGACGTTCCCGTCGACCTGATACTCGAAGTGCGCGAACCGCTTGCCGGAGGCGGTGCTGTAGCCCGTAACGTGCGCCTCCGTGGCGACGCCACGCGTGAGGAGCCCCTGCTGCCGGGCCTCGTGTGCCTTACCCGCCGTGTAGAGGAACCACGGCCCGCCGACCACCAGCGCCAGTAGAATCCATCGCGCGACCAGCCGCAGTCCAAGTCGGGGCGTCTGCGGCGCCAATGCGTCGGGCAACTGGACCTCATCGAGAGGTGTCACAAGCCCCGATGTTACTCAAATGAACTACAGGGGGTCCAAAGAATGAGAGCTCGGAGCCGCGCCATCGACTCCCAACCTGCGGGCACGCCGCTTGCTCTCTCATTCGCACGACGCGGGCCCGTTCGGCCGACTGTTTCGGCCCCGGCAACCTCCGTCCACAAAGGAGTCACTCCCCCATGGCAACCCTCATGTACGACCGGGCGGACGGCGGCCGCGGACAGGCCAAGAGCATGGCCGCGATCATCGCCATCGTCGCCGCCATTGTCAGCTTCATCCTGTCGGCCCGCGGTCGCGAATTCCTCGCGCTGGGCTCGGCGATCGTCGCCGTCGGAGCCGGCCTGCTCGGCGGCCTCCGCGCCCTTTCGCCGCGCGTGAGCGGCGGGATCCTCAGCATGGCCGCGGTGGTCCTCGGCGCGATCGCCATGATCGTGGCGGTCCTGGCTTTGTTCGTGTGAGCCCCCGCGCCCGCGCGACGCCTGAAGCGAAGCAGAAAAAACGGGACGGCGGCCGGACCTCCGGCCGCCGCTTCGTTTCATCCGTGGATGGGGGATTCAATCAGAACGGGGCGGGGCCCGGCAATTATCCGGTCGCCACGTCGGCCACTGCCGAGCGCAATTTGGCAAGTGCCGATTGCTCGATCTGTCTCACCCGCTGCTTGGTGAGACCCAGGAGCCGGCCAACCTGCTCGTAGGTGGCGGGGCCGTCGCGGCCTTCCAGGCCGTAGTGAGCGAGGACGACGCTGCGCTCGCGATCATCGAGGCGCGACAACAGTTGCCGCACCTCCTCGCGGGCCAGCAGCCGCTCGTCCGTCGCCGCGACCCGCGCATCGGGTACAGCCGCCAGCATCCGGTCGTCGCCAACCGCACGCATGCCCCGCGCCGCGGCCGCCGCCGGCGCCGGCGCGACGCCCTTGAGCATCTGCGGGACGCTGCGGGCGAAGCCTTTCATCAGGGCGAGGGTGGCGTACGTGCTGAATCGGTGGCCCCGGTGGAAGTCGAACCCCTCGACGGCGCGCATCAGCGTGATGTTCCCGTCGCTCACGAGTTCCATCAGCGACAGGCCGGGACGCAGGTGCTTGCGGGCGATGCTCACCACCAGCCGCAAGTTCGCCTGCACGATGCGGTTCTTCACGTCCACGGCGCGGCGGAGGTGATGTTCCAGCGCGTTGAGGTCGCGCGACCGCGCGAACTGCGGCTCCAGCCGCCGGCGGGCCGTCACGAACCGGTACTTGTGGTAGTTGAATTCCAGGAACAGCGCCCGCTCCCGCGCCGGCGACAGCAGCGGCGTGCGGTAAAGCTCGGCCAGGTAAGGCGGCAGGTCCCTCGGGACGCGGCTGTCCTCGGGACGCGGCTCGCGTGCCAGTTCCTGCTCCGCCGCCGACACGATCCCCGACACGGCCTCGGCCGCGTCGGGCTGGTGGTACAGCGGGTCGTCGATGAACTTGACCTTCCGCCGCGCCAGCTTCCCCAGCCGCTCCTCGACCACCACCCGGTACACGGCCGACGTCGTGCGGCAGGTCCGGCGGGCCAGCGCCTTGAGCGCGATGCCCCGGCGGTAGCCTTTGAGGATCCGGCCGCGTTCCTCCTCGCTCACTTCCTCTGCCGCCAGCGGGAAGATCGCCTCGGCGGGCTTTTCCTGGTCGTGCTTGCGGATGGTGTGAAGGACGGTGACCGGCGAGCGATTCAGCTTGCGGGCGATGCGCCGCGCGATCTCGTGGGTGCAGCACTTGCACATCACCGCCAGCCGCCGGGCCCGCGACAGGATCTCCTTCCGCTCGGCGTCGGAGACCTGCGAGAAGTTCATGCCGCGGGCCACCTGGTCCTGGTGGCCCGCGAAGAACCGCTCGACGCTGGAGAGCAGGAACCCGACCCGTCGCTTCCCGTCCGCGAACACGAACCGCCGCGCCGGCAGCCCTTTGCGGCGCCAGCGCTGGATCGTCTTGCTGGTGACGTTAAACCGCTCACACACGGCCTCGATGTCCAGCACCGGCTCGGCGAGCGTCGCCGCCTGCACGTCGAGCGTCTCACTCACCTGCTCGATCAGCAGTCCCAGGTCGTGTTGGAGGGCGAGCCCGGTAAGCAGGTCGTCATTGACCTGCCGGGGCCGGTAGCCGGTGACGCGGAAGATGACGAAATCGAGGGGGTAGGCCTTGAGCGGGTCGAGCGTGTGCAGCAGTTCTTCGGCGCTGGCGAGCTGCGACGACCGGACGTCGTGCGGCGTGAAGGCCATCTGCCGCGCGAGCTCGCCGAGACTGTCGATACGGAACCGTGCCACGATCGCATTATCCGCAGGGCGTTATGAACCGGTCAAGCTCAAACTCATCCAAAGCCTGACGCGCCAGCGGGTTCAGGCGGACGCATCCGCAACAGCTGTTACGACTGGCTCCGGAGGCCGGGTTCGGCAGAAATCTCGGAAGGCCCAACGGCCCCGGCTTGAACGTGTCATGTTATTGCGTAGCTGCCGGAGCAATGGGCAGCCCTCCCCCATTTCACGTCCCATAAGCGGCCCCGCGCGCCCCGTACTTCCGCGCAAGGCAAGGGGGCGTATCGTCCCGTCGATACGAGAGATGTGATGCTGTCCGTCACCCGCCCACCCTGCGCTCGCGCCGCGCGAACCGGCACCCACGGGGTGTGCGCGCGCTCAGCGGGTCATCGCGGCGGCTTCAGCCTGATCGAAGTCGTCGTCGTCATTGTGCTCCTCGGGATCATCGCGGCCATCGCCATCCCCCGGCTCAGCCGCGGCAGCGAGGGGTCGATCGAGGCCGCCGCCTCGCGCGACCTGTCGGTCCTCCAGAAGGCCATCGACCTGTACGCCGCGGAGCACGACGGCGCCTTCCCCCACCCCAACAGCATCGCCGCCCAACTCACGCAGTACACCGACGGCGGCGGCACGGTCTCGACGCAGAAGGTCGGCTCGTTCAACTACGGACCGTACGTGCGCAAGGTGCCCCCGCTCAAAGCCGGTCCGAACCGGGGCAACTCCGGGATCGCGACGGAGCCCGGCACGGGCGTCGGCTGGATCTACAACCCGGTGGAAGGCACCATCGCACCCAACACGCAGCCCCCGCTCAACGCCGCCAACCCGCCACCGGCGATGTCCCTGCCGGCGGTCATTGAAGACCCGGCCGGGCCGGACATCGAGCCGCTCACGTCAGAGGTGCAGTAGCCTTCCCGCCGCGTGAGGCCGTGAGCCCGCCCTCAAACGCCAGCAGCCGCAGCGCGTTGAAGATCACGACGAGCGTGCTTCCCTCGTGGAAGAACACCGCCGGCCCGATCCGAACGACGCCCGCCACCGCGAACACCACCAGCACGACAATCACCCCCAGCGCGATGCCCAAGTTCTGCCGGATGATGGCATTCGCCTTGCGGCTCAGCTCCACGGCGTAGAGCAGGCGCGACAGGTCGTCCCCCATCAGCGCCACGTCCGCCGTCTCCAGCGCCGCCGCGGCCCCCGCGCCGCCCATCGCGACGCCGACGGTGGCGGCGGCCAGCGCGGGCGCGTCGTTCACGCCGTCGCCCACCATGCCCACCCGCCCGTGATTGGCGAGCATGGCCTTCACCGCCTCCACCTTCTGTTCCGGCAACAGCCCCGCGCGGACCTCGTCGACCCCGACCGCCCGCCCCACCGACTCCGCCACCGCCGCGTGATCGCCGGTGAGCATCACGAGCGGGCGGATGCCGAGCCCTCTCATGCGGTCCAGAACATCCCGCACGCCGGGCCGCGCCTGGTCAAATAAACCGATCGCGCCAAGCCAGCGCGGCCCGTGCCGCACCACCACGACCGAGCGGCCGGCCGACTGGAGCGATGACGTCGCCTCCTTCACCGCCTGCGGCACGACCGCGCCCGCGACGGCAGCCCCATTGTGCTCCCAGAGCCGCAGACTGCCCACCTCCACCGGCTCGCCGCCCACTTCGCTTCGTACGCCCCGGGCCGTGAGGCTGTGCAGCTCCCCGGCCTCCGGTAGTTCTACCCCGGCCGCCACCGACCGCCGCACGATCGCCCTCGCCAGCGGGTGGCCGCTCTTGCGCTCGACCGCGCCGGCGACGCGCAGCAGCTCCTCCGCCGTCGCCCCATCCAGGGGAACCGTGTCGGTCACCTCCGGCCGTCCGGTGGTAAGCGTGCCGGTTTTGTCAAAAGCTATGGCACGGAGCGTGCCGAGGTTCTCCAGGTGCACGCCGCCCTTGATCAGCACCCCCTTCCGCGCCGCCTGCGCAATTCCCGCCAGCACCGCGGCCGGCGTGCCCAATGCTAAGGCGCACGGCGAGGCGCCGACCAGCAGCGCCATGCCCCGGTAGAAACTGGTGGACCACGTCCACCACCCCAAGAGCGGCGGCAGGACGATCACCAGCACGTCCGCCACCAGCACCGCCGGCACGAACCACGACTCGAACTTCTCGGTGAACCGCTGCGTCGGCGCCTTCTGCGTCTGCGCCTCCTCTACGAGCTGCACGACGCGGTCCAGCGTACGGTCGCCGGCGGCGCGGGTGGTGCTCACCTCCAACGCCCCTTCGCCGTTGATCGTCCCGGCGAACACTTCGTCGTCCGGCCCCTTGTCTACCGGCACCGACTCCCCCGTGATCGGCGACTGGTCCACCGCCGAATGGCCCGACGCCACTCGACCGTCCACCGGGATGCGCTCCCCCGGCCGCACGAGCACGACCTGCCCCACCGGCACCTGCCCGACCGGCACCTCCACCTCCGCCCCATCCCGCACCACCCGCGCCACCGGCGGCGCCAGGTCCGCCAACGCCCGAATGGCCCGGCGGGCGCGGTCGAGCGCGTAATGCTCCAGCGCGTGGGCCAGCGAAAACATGAACAGCAGGAACGCGCCTTCGGCCCAGTGCCCCAGGATCGCCGCCCCGACGGCGGCGAGCAGCATCAGCAGGTCGATGTTGAACGTGAACCGGCCCCGCCGCAGGTCCGCCAGCAGGTGGTGCAGCAGCTCGAACGATCCCAGTGCATATGCGAGGAGAAACACCGGCACCGTCGCGCGACTCGGCCAGCCCCCCCAGTGTTCTCCCAAGAACCCTACCGCCGCCAGCACGCCCGCCAGCAGGCTCCAGACGAGCTCCTTGTGGCGGTCATACCGCGACCCAACCCGGTGTTCCCGGCCATGCAGGTCGTGGCCGCGGGCAGGGTCGTTGTCGTGGTCGTGGTCATGCCCCGCGCCACAGGCGTGTTCCGCAACGACGCTTGGCGACGCAGGCCCGTAGCCCAGTGACTCCAGGTGCCCCCGGATCCGCTCCAGCGTCACGGCCCGCCGGTCGTACTCCACCCGGGCCCGCTGGGCAGCAAGGTTCGCCGACGCCGCAAGAACGCCGGTGATCGAAAGCAGCTCCGCCTCGATCCGCCGGGCCGCGTCCTCGCTGTCCACGGCGCGGATGGTCAGCACCGCGTGGCCGTACGCCTCGCTCAGGTCGGCCCCCGCCGCCCTGGCCAGCCGCTCAACCTGCGCCAGCGACACGACCGCCGGGTCGTAGTGCAGGCACAGGGCCGGCGGACCGCCGTTCTCGGCCACGACGTGCGTCCGGCTGACGCCCTCCTGCCCCCGGATGAGGTCCTGCAGCCGCCGGACGCAGTCGTCCCGCTCGTCGGGCACGTCCGGCAGCAGGAGGGTCAGGTTGATGCGCGTCTTTTCGTCGGCCACGTCCGTCCTTGTCCGCCTTGGAATCTTACGCGCCGGCGCCGACAATCCCCAGCAACGGAGCGTGCGTCATGACCCCTCAATACGACGAGCCGTACCGGTACATGCCCCCGTTGGCCGGCCTCTGTTCCGTCGAGCAGGCAGCCAAGCCCGCCCTGTCCGTCGAGGAGTGCGTCCGCCGGCTCAAGCGCTACCACTACGCCTTCAAGCGGCTGCACGAGATCTTCATCGCCCGCCTCACGTCCGAGCCGGTGTACGAGCTGAAAACCGGCTTCAGTTATCACGCCTACCTCTGCTGCGAGCACGCCACCGCACTGCGTCAGCGCGTCGGTGAGATGCGCGAGCCGCCGCTGGGGCTGGAAGTCGTGCCCGACCCCCACCTGGAAGTCTTCTTCGACGAGATCCTTGCCGCGCCCACAACGGCAGAACTGCTGAATGCCGTCTACGACGTGGCGCTGCCGGCGCTGCGGGCGGCGATGAACGACCACGTGAAGGACACGAACCCGCTGGCCGACGCGCCGTCGGTGCGGGTCTGCCGCTTCGCCGTGCTGGAGCTGCGCGACATGCTGACGTTTGGCATGGAGGCCATCGCCGCACTCGCCCCACCGGAGCGGACGGAACAAATGACGCAGTGGCTCGCCCTCCTGAATGATTGCCTCTCCGCCGCCGGGGGGCTGGCCGGCACCCTACAGCCAAAGGCGGCGGACGTGCGCCGTATGTATTCGGCGAAGCCCTACAAGTACGACCCCGTCCCCCGGCGGGACGCGCGCTTCCCCGACCCCTACAACATGGGCGTCAACGCCGAAGCGTTCCTTTACGACAAGACGATGCCGCCGGACGCGAAGGTGCTGATGCTGCTGTACAAGCGGCTGCGCGAGATCGACGTGCCTGAGATGATGGCAAGCATCCTCCACGAGACGCGCGGCAAGCCCTGGGAGTATTACCGCGATATGACCCGCCAGCTCTGGGACGAGGCACGGCACGCCATGATGGGCGAGGTAGGCTTCCTCGCCGCCGGGATCGACTGGCCGAAGTTCGTGCCGGTGAACTTCAACTGGTCGCTGGCGCTCAATACGCAGCTCACGGCCACCGAGCGGCACGCGGTGCTGTACTTCATTGAGCAGGGTCTGATGCCCAAGACTGGCAAGCGCTACGAGTGGGAGGTCGCCACCGCCTCCCACGACCCGCTGGCCCGAACGTTCCAGGATTACGACTGGGCTGACGAGGTGCTCCACTCTCGCATCGGCCGCGACTGGTACGTTCGTGACTATCCCGGCCAGAAGGAAGCCACGGCCTACGGCGACGCATGCTGGAATAAGGTGTACGTGGACTGGCGCAGCCTCCGCGACCAAGGGTTGACGCAGCACCGCAACTGGTGGCCGGACCTGTACCGCGAGTCTTGCCGCCTCCGCGGGACTAATGCGATTCCAGAAGTTCTCTCGTTTGCCCAGACTTACGAAGCCACTCGTGCCGACTTGAAAGATGTTGCGGCCTCAGGTTAATCCTGATCGCGCGTCCACAGTCCGAATCGTGCGCCTGCAGTCAAACCCAATGACTTTAAGTCGCTGCGTTTTCAGCACTTACTTCACAACACGGTTGCCGGCCGCGCGCTGCTGAGTAATATTTGCCCATTCCCGGCTGAGGTTCATCCCCCTAACGTACATTCCGCCCCACGAGACCCGATTGGCCAGTGGGAATCCGCCGGTGTTGAACCGACGGGTGAGTGGCCTGCGGGCTGAGTAGACGTTGCCGAACGACGTTTGAAAACGCAGGTGCGACGGGCGATGGCTGCCCCCGCAGGGGGTGCCGCTGCTCGCCGCTTATCTGTGTTTGCAGACCTGTAGTGGCGGTCGCAGTGGGTATTGATCGTGGACGTTCGGGAGGATGAGGGAGGAGACTCATTTATGTCCAACCGTTTTCTGACCGGTTGCGTCGCCGTGGCAATGGTGCTGGCGACCGCCGGCTTCGCGGCCGCGGCGACCGAAACACCGGGCGCGTCGCCTGAGGGCGGCCTCCTTGCAATGCAAGAGCAGCAGCCCGTTCCACTGGGGATTCACTTCGATTTGACGGACAACGCACTTGGCGGGGCCGCGGCTGACGTAACGTCTTCGACCGTCGGCACGTCAATCGGGTCTGCGACTGTCGCCGACACCACCCCCGCCGTTATCCCCTTGCCGGCCGGCGTGTACGTCGGGCTCGTCGGCCTGGCGAGCACGTTCGCCGCGTGGCGGAGGTTCAAGCGGCGAAGACTGTAGTCGCTGAGGAAGTAATCAGGAAGTGGGGCCGCGGCAGTCCGCGGCCCTCTTCATTTCGTACGGAACGAGAACGTCACCCCACTTCGCCTCGCAGCTCGCGGAAGACCTCAACGAGACCGTTCAACTGGTAGTGCGCGTTCAGGCCACTCGGGTTGGGCAACACCCAGATGGCGGTGTCGCCGATCGTCTCCTCCTGCCGCCCCACCCGCGCCTTCGGCCGGACGAACGCGGTGCGGTACGCGCCGACGCCGAGCACCGCCAGCACCTTCGGCTTGCACTTCCGCACCTTCGCCTCCAGCCGCCTGCCGCCCTGGGAGTAGTCCTCCGCCGTCAGCTCGTCGGCCGCGGCGGTGGCGCGGTCCACCACGTTCGTGATTCCGTATCCGAGCGGCAGCAGTTCCCGCTCTTCGTACGGCGACAACAGCCGCGGCGTGAAGCCAGCACGGTACAGTGTCGGCCAAAACCGGTTCCCCGGCCGCCCGAAGTGGTGCCCGATCGCCGCGGTGTACAGCCCGGGGTTGATCCCGGCGAACAGCACCTTCAGCCCTGGCGCGATCACGTCCGGCAGCGTCTTCCCGTGCGCCTCCAGCAATTCCTGTCGCGTCGGCCGTCGTCGCTCCTCCATCCGCCCACAAGTAGCACGCGCCTCCCGCCCGTGTCGAGCGGCGTCACACCACCAGCGCCTGCCTCACCACAAAGTCCCCGCCGGCCGCGCCGTCCCGGTCCCCGTCGAGCGCCTGTCCGGCAGCGTCCATGACGCCCGACGCCAGTACCGTCGCGCGGTAGCGGCCGGCGGGAAGGCTCGCGAACACCCATGTCGCCGCCCGCCGCCCCGAATCGTACTGCATCGAGAAGAGCGACGCGTCCACAGCCGTCGCCCCGTCCTCCGTCCCCAGCACCAGGTCGTCCACGCCGATCGTGCCCGACACGTCCTCGCTGAACCACACCGTCAGCGACCGCGGCTCACCCCGGCCAAGCGCCGCCTTCGTCACCACCGGCGGCCGGTCCACCCGCACCTTCGGCCTGGGCAGCACCTTCAGCTTGAACGCGGCCAGCTCCCCCGCCGCCACGAAGAACCCCTCAGAGTCCGCCACCTGCCGCTCGTTGGCGATGATTGCGTACTTGCCCCGGTCGCGCCGGTCCCACGCCCCGTCCGCCGCCGCCACAGCGTACGTCACGACGACCGGCTGCCCCTCGCCGCCCCCCTGCACCGACACGACCGACGCCGGCAGGTCCACCCGCCCCTTGCGGCCCACGAGCCGCACGTCGTTGCCGTCGAAGCTGGCCGGGTTGACCGCCTTGTCGTCGCCGTAAGTGACGGTGAACGTGAGTGTCGCGTCGCCCGCCGTGGGATTCGGCGGCACCCCCGCCACCGCGATGGGCGACGCCGGGGCGCGCCAGTCGCGCGGCGGCGCGCCCGCCTCCGCAAACCCGGCACGGAAGTAGTCGATCGCGGCTCCGGCGGTGAATACGGGCCGCCAGTTCTGTGCGGACTGGTCCCGCGCCTCGCCGATGAACGCCGCCCGCGCCGCCACCCCCGTCGTCGCCGTCGCGTACGTATCCATACTGCGCCCCGGCTCGAGGTAGCCCGCGCGGAGCGCCTGCCCGTCGGGCTCGTGGTGGGCCTTCCACCGCTCCCACGGCACGCCCCGCTGCGCCAGCACGATCGCCGAACCGTCGGCCGCGTCGTAGCGGTTGGCCGTCCACTTCTCCTGCGCGGCCTCGAACGGCGAGTCGTGCGACAGCAGCCGCGCCGAGGAGCCCGTTCCGTCGCCCATTTGCTGGAAGTCGTTGCCGCGCACCGTCACGCGGTTCAGCGCGAACTGGCCGCTGCCCCCCGGCACCAGTCCGCCGTCGAGACGCAGCCCCTTGCCCCAGCGGTAAACAATGTTGCCCTGGATCGTCACGTCGTTGACGCCCGGTGATTCGTGACCGTTGGGCACTCCGTCGCCGGCGAATCCCAGCAGGATCGCGTAATCTCCGCTCTCACCCGCCTTGATCGACGCCTGCGAGAAGATGTTGTTGCTGACGATCGTCGGGATGTTCGGCCGGGTGTTCCCGAGCTCCAGCCCCTTGCCGCGTTGCAGACCGTCGATGTCGCGACCGCCGAGAAAGACGTTGCCGTTGATGACGCCGCTCACGCCGCCCGCCGTCAGCGTTGCGCCCTTCACGACGCCGAAGGTCATTCCCACCGGATTGTCGAGGAACAGGTTGTTCTCCACCCGCCCGCCGGACCGCGCCTGCAGGCCGTGGCTCGACGCATTGGCGATCACGTTCTCTCGAACGACGACGTTGCGGTTGTTGCTGGCAAGATAGACGTTGTGGTTGAAGATCGTGGCCGGCGCACCGGGAACGGTTTCGCTCCACCCGTTGTGGTCGAAGACGTTCCCCTCCAGCAGCAGCCCGTCCACCCCGTAGGCGTACAGCCCCTGCGAGTGGCCGCCGTCGGTGGAATAGGCGTCGAGGATCGCGCTGCGGCGGACGGTTACGTTCGACTGCGGGCCGCGGTAGTCCTGGAGGACAACGTTGTCTTCGTAACATTGCACGACGCAGTCTTCCACCAGCAGGTCGTCTACGCGCGACAGAATGCGGATCCCCGTGCCGCCGCTACCGAGTACCGCGGAGAAGTCCGCCATGCCCGGCATGCGCGCGCTGGCGACGAGGTGCAGGCCGACGACGGCGACGTGCCGGACGGTCGAGGACGCCGAGTCAATCGACAGCGCCGTCCGCGTCCCCGTCTCCAGCCGCGGCCTCGCGCCCGCCCCATAGGCGCCGATGAGCAGCGGCTCGTCGTGGCTGCGGCCGGACTTGGCCCAGTCGCCCAGCGTCTCGTGCCAGACGTCGCCCCGGTTGAGGAGCATCCAGTCGGGCGAGCCGGAGCGCACGAGGGACGCCCCGCGGGCGATAGAGCGAACCGGGCGCTCGGGGGAGAGGCCGTCGAGCGCGTCGTCGCCCAGCGAGTTGCTGACGTAGACGACGCGCGTGTTAGACGAGGGAGTGATGGCGGTGAAGCCGTTGGCGTCGAGGCCGACGGCCATGAGCCTTCGCGGCTCCAGGCGCTCCACGTGGTCGGGCACAGTCGAAGATGCCGGGCGGCTGCGCTCCGACAGTCGGCGCGCACCCGCCGAACACAGATTCGGCACGGTAGGAACCTCCGGACGACAGGTTGGTCGCGATCGAGCTCCAGCCCCGGCTTGGCAAACGACCGCCGCCCCACACCGCGGGCGGCACGTGGACGTCCTATCGTAGCCGCCGGCGGCAGTGCGAACGATGAATACATCGGAAATCCCGGCTTCCCCGCCGGAAAGTCGGCCAGCTGCCGCCGTGTAACCGTAAGCCGCCTTACCGAGACGTGCGCGGGGACAGTATTCTGCGTGGTATGCTCAGAGGGATGGCCCGCGCCGGCATGACAGCACTCGTCATAGCGCTCGTCGTCGGCACCTTTGCCGCTCCCCTCCGCGGCCGCTTCGGGCACTCGGACATGCCGCTTCTCGAGCCGGCCGAGCCGGTTGTCATCCGCCGTTATGATGCGGACCCCGGCCACCCCTGGAACCGCCTCCACCGGGCCCTGTTCATCCGCACGAGCCCCGGCGGGCGGGAGCACACGCACGGGCTCGACCCGCTCCTGTGGAACCGCTCCAAGTTCCTGCTCGAGCCACCGG
>Ga0075420_100003362_pt1 | contig 13981 bp, 17 predicted proteins | sample SoiMetdeltSBSDD4_FD_75296 | JGI IMG/M metagenome (GOLD analysis project Ga0075420, IMG submission 75296) | Bulk soil microbial communities from a Populus tree surrounding site in Tennessee, USA - Soil MetaG P. deltoides SBSDD4 | ecosystem: Environmental > Terrestrial > Soil > Tree plantation... | reverse complement strand
CAGGAAGTACTGACCGACCATCTCGAAATGGATCGGGCTCGCCATGATATGGTGGCTGACGACGTAGACGTCGCGGAAGCACTGTTCGAGCCTGCTCCTGGTGTAGATCGCGCTTCCACCACCACCGTCGAACATCAGGTCCACCGCTGCTGCCGCTGATTGGGTTGCCCGGGCTCCTGCCAGCCGCATGACGGCCGCGACCGCCTCCATGTCGGCCCCGTCGTCGAGCGCGGTCGTCACCTCTCGTGCCGCCTCGTACAGGAAGGCCCGTCCGGAGCGCAGCAGCGCCTCGGCGCGCATGCTCCAGCATGGCATCGGTCAGGTCGATCCCGACCACGCGTCCAGATGGGCCAACAGCGTCGGCGGCGGCGAAGAGGACCTGGCCGGTGCCGGTGGCCACGTCGAGGACCGCGTCGCCGGGGCTCACGCTCGCGGCCTCGACCAGCCACCGAGCCCCGTGCGGGAAGAGGGATGCCCCTCCCTCGTCGTACGTCGCGGCCGACCGCTCGAACGTCGCGATCACTCGCCGCCTGTGTGCGTCGCCATCCGACAAGAGCGAGGCCTCCTCAAAGCCAGAGCGACCGCTCAGGACGGGCGGTCGCCGCACACCTGGCGCAGACCCGATCGCTTCAGCCAGAGGTCCCCAGGTAGGCCTCCGCTACCGATCGATCTGGGACGTGCGGCCACGGCTGAGGAACGACGTCCAGCCGTGGTCAGTACCGCGAGCCTCGCCGTCGATGGATGGGCGGTCGAGCAGTTCGCGCGACGGGTTCGCCTACGCCGTGACGGTGACCTCGAAGATCTCCGGGGCCTCGAAGTGGATGCCGAGCGCTCCGAAGGGGCCGCGTACCGCCCCGATGTCCTGGGCCTGCTCGCGGGTCTCCCAGGTGGAGATCGCCACGAGCGTGCCGGCCTCCGCATTCAGGCCGCCCTGGTACCCCTGGAAACCCGCACGCCCCTTGGGCGCGGGAACGAGCTGATCGGTGGCGAGTCGTTGAATGTCGTCGAGCCTGGCCGGATCGAACCGGCCCCGCGTGACCCGGACGTACATGGTCTCCTCTCCCCAGGCGGCTCGCTCGCCGCCTTCGACCCGCGCCAGTATGGCGCTGATCTCAAAAACTGTCAAGCGCAATCTCGCGAGTGTTGCCGGCCAATCGCTCGGCCGCCTTCCCCACACCTCACGATTTCGTCTGGTCGCGAGTTTGGACCGGTAGGCTCCTGTCGCTCGACACCGGCGGCTGCCTCCTGGCGCTGATGCCGACGCTAGCGCGCCCCGCCGTCCGGCCCTGTGACGCATCTCACACATTCGGCACTCGCAGCGGCGGGAGGGCGGCAGGACCGCGATCATGCCCGTGCAGCCGAGCGACGGAGCCGACGGCTGTGCTGAGAGGCTATGATGGCTGACGCTGCCTTGCGCTCGAGCTCGGGCCTGCCGAGCGGGACGATGACGTTCCTGTTCACCGACATCGAGGGTAGCACCGGCCGCTGGGAGCGCCAGACCGAGGCGATGGCCGCCCTGGCCCGCCACGACGCCCTGCTCCGGGCGGCCATCCATCAGCATGCCGGCCACGTCGTCAAGACGATGGGCGACGCCTTCCACCCGGCGTTCGCGCGCGCCCCGGACGCTCTTGCGGCGGCGTTCTCCAGGTGGTGGCCGGGATCAAGCTGCGCGACGAGCTCGAAGGCGAATGGACGCTGATCGCCGGCTACGTGGTCATCCTGGGTATCGTGCTCAGCGCCGCCGGACTTCGACTGCGTGCGGTGAGCACGCGCCTGATCGATCTAGCACGCCCGTCGCAAGCATAACCAGATCACACGGGCAGCACGAGTTCGAGCCCTTCCAGGACGAGCTTGTCCGTCGGATCTTCACCCGTTGCGCCGAAGGTCGGAGCTTCGAGCGGGTCACCCGAGCGTTGAACGCGCGTGGGTGATCGATCGTCGGTGGCGGCCACGATCCAGCAGGCCCGGCGCCCGGGCGGCCCGAGGACGCCATGCGCTGGCCGGTCAAGAAGTCTGGTGACCGAACGATCCCGGGGCCTCGCCGGTGAGCAGCGCACACGCGGCGGCCAACATCCCGAAGAGCGACCGCGCCAGGGAACAGAACGCCTCGACCATCGCCTGAAACAGGCGACGAACGTCGCCGGCCAGGCTCCGGCAAATCTCCTCCACGAAGGCGACCGAGGAAACGAGCTGGTCTCGTTCCGCCTCTGAGAGTCGCGCGTGCCACCGACGTACCGCGTCCTCGCCGCAGTAGTCCGCCAGGAAGCGTGCTTCAGCGCTCAGCAGGTCACGTCCACGAAATTCCATAGCCGCACCGTACTCGGATTCGCCCTGGCGCGTCAATGGCGCAATTGTGTCTTCGCTACAGCGAAGACTTCACCGCCGCTTCGACCTGCTGCCGCAGCTCCTGCCGAACGGGCTCCAGCCCTTCGTCGATCTGCTTCCGCAACTGCTTCCGCACCGGGTCCAATGCCTGATCCACCTGCTTGAGGAGATCCTGCCGGACCGGCTCGAGCGCCAGGACGACCTGCTGCCGAAGCTGCTCCCGGATGGGCTCCAGAGACTGATCGACCTGCTCCTCCAGCTGCTTGCGCACCGGTTCGAGAACCTGGTCCATCTGCTGGAGCACCGCATCCGTGACCTGGCGCTGCACGTGCTCCAGGATGGGATGGACGGCCTGGGCCACCTGGTCCTCGAGCACCTGACTGAGATCCACGTCGGCGCTCAGCCGCTTCCCATTCTGCGCCGCACGCGACCGGTCGCGCTGGTCCCGCTCGGCCGGTTCATCCTTCCGCCCCTGCTCGCGCTTCTCGCCGCCCTCGGGATGCTCCGTTCGTGCCCGAGCATCGTGCTCGCGCTGCTCTCGGTCCGACGATCGCTCGCCCTTGCCATCGGCCTGGCTACGGGCGCCGCGGGACGCGTCATGAGCGGCTTCGTCGGTATCTCGACTGCGCGAACGCGCCTCCGCGGGCTTCGCCTTCTCCCCCTCTGAGGCGTGCGACCGCCGCTTCTCCCGGGACCCTCCGGAAGACTGCTTCTGCTTGGTGGCCATCGGTGGCTCCCTTCCCGGATTGCTTGCTGGCCGGAGCCGTGGAGCGACCAGCTCCATGGCCCGGCTCTGTGGCACGATCCTGATCTTCATGACGACTGATGAGCGATGCACATCACGGAGCGATGGCGCACCGGGACGTGGGTCGACGTGACCCGCGGCGTCGCGGGGCGTGCCGCGCGAGACGGGCTCATCGCGTCGCGGCCCTGGACGGTCGCCCCGAGGCCGACCGATCGGAGAACGGCCGCCCGGCCCCCTGCCGCGTCGTGGGCGGCCGCCCGGCGGATGGGCGTCTGGACGGCGCCCGGCCCGGCCGCCGGTCATCGCCATCGTCCCCGTCGTCGTCGCTGGCCGCCGGCCGCTCGCCTTCACTGGCGCGCCGCCGCGGCGTGCCGACGTCGCGGTCATCGTCGGGCGGCGAATCGTCCGCGGACTTGGTCGGCGTCTGGCGTGACTCCGCCTCCCGTTGGTCGGTCGTCGAGGCATCAGCCCGCTTCTTTTCGCCGTCTCGTCCCGGCGTCGTAACCAGCGACGCGAACGTGTCCTTGAGCATGGCCGTGACTCGTGACTGGAAGAGCGCGACGACCACTCTGGTGAGGAGCTGCACGATCTGCTCCCAGCACTCGCGCAGGACGGCCAGAAGGCCCTCGAGTAGGGAGAGGAGCAAGTCCTGAGCCTGGTGGAGGATCGACTTGAGGTTCGGCTGGAACAGCGCACCGATCGCCTTGTGCCCGCGCGCCTTCAGGTCGTCGCGTACGTCATCCGCGAAGAGCTTGTCGAGGGCCGTCCCCGCCAGACGCTCGACCGTCTCCTCCAATTGCGCACGCAGATCGTCGCGGGCCGCGCGATCCGGGATGCGGTCGATCGCGACGCGGGCCACCCGCTGAAGCGTCCGTTCCACTTCGCGCTGTGCGGCTACGCGCACCCAGCGCGAGAACAGGAAGTCGATTCCCAGGTCGAACCGCGATCGGAGCCACTGTTCGCCTTGCTGCTCCAGCACCCCCGGCAGGGATTCGAGGAGCTGCTTGCCGAGCGCGGGCCGGGTGGCCTGGCTCTTACCCTCCCGCGACGCATCGGAACCGTTCGAGCGCGCGTCGTCTCTCGACCGATCATCGCCCCGGTCCGACGACTCCTGCTCGTCTCCCGATCCGCGATCCGTCGACCGCCCGGCTTCTGCCGGTGCTCGTCGGCGATCCGGGTGGAGCGTCTCGTCAAGCTCGTGCCGAACGGTGGCGGTCATCTGCTCGCGAAACTCCGCCAGGGCCGGCTGGAGCGCCTGGCTGATCTGCTCCTGGAGCGCCCGCCCCAGCTCCGGTCCGTCGATCGCATGCGGCTCCGCCGCCTCGTCCCGGTCCGACCCGTCGGGCTCCGACGACTCCGACCGGCTCGCCTCGTCGCCCCGCGCCGCGGGCCGGGCACGGCGCCCTCCGTCGGCGGCATCCGAGTCCTCCTCGTCGTCCTCACGGTCGTCGAGCCGCGACGCGCTCCGGAGCGACGAACCGTGCCGCCCCTCCGAGGGCTCCTCCCTCGATCGTTCGGTCGGCCGCTGACTCGTCCTCCCCGCATCGTCGCGCTTCTCTTCAAGCTCACGGCGGACGGAGGCCGTGATCCGCTCCCGAAGGTCCGCCATGGCCGGCTGGATCGCCTGCTCGATCTGATCCTGGAGCGCCTGCCCCGGTCCCGCGGCAGCATCCGCCCGCGGCTCAGCGTCTCGCGCGCCCTTCAGGGCCGACCGCTGGTCCCTGTCACTCACGTGTGTCCTCCCTAACAAGGCTCCCGCTGCGGCGCGCGCTGACTTCCTTCACCACGGTTCTGCCGAGGCTTGAGGCGCGACCTCTCCGGAGGAGAGACGTCCTGTCGAGCTTTCCGCAGCGGCCCCGCCGGAGTTGGCGGGGCCGCTGGCGAGAGTCCCACCCCACGAATCGATTTACGCGTTGGCGGCCCCGGCAACCTTTCCGACGACGCCGCCGATGCCGTTCTTGATCGGACTGAACGCCGCCATGACGCCTTCCCGGAGCGCGACCAGGACGAGCCGGAGCAGCGCCACAACCGTCTGGAGCAGCCCCTTGACCGTCTGCAACAGCTCGCGGAGCGTGTTGACGAGACGGGTGAGGGTCTCCTTGAGGGCTGCGCCAAGGGCCGTCGACGCGGAGCCAAGCGGCGACTGCTCGCTCGCCTTATCCCCGGCCTGCTTTCCGGAGTCCATCAGCCCTTTCAGCGCCGAGCCCGCCATGCCGAGGAGCCCGGACGAGCCAGACGAGCCGTCGTCCTGCTCGTCGTCCTCCTGCTCGCCCGCGTCACGCTGGCGACCGGTCTCGCCGCGTCGTCCCTGCTGTCCCGGCTGCTGGAGCGTCTGCTCGACCTGATCCTGGACCTGCCGACGCAGCGGCTGCAGCGCTTCGTCGACCTCGCCCTCGATCTCCTCGCGGGTCAACTGGAGCGCCTGCTCCATCTGCTGGCGCACGGCCTCGGCGATCTGTCGCTGCAATTCGCCGAGGACCGGCTGGACGGCCTGGCCGATCTGCTCCTGAAGGGCCTGACCGAGATCCTGGTCGCCCCCGGCCGACGCCCCCCGGTCGTCCTGCTCCTCGGACGCACGGTCACGGGCCTCGGTTCGCTCTCCGCGCCGGGTCTCGCGGTCCTGCCCCCTGGCGTCGGACCGCCTCTCGCGCCCGTTGCTCTCGTGGCCACGCTCGCGGTCGTCGCTCCGCGACTGACGCTCTCTCGCCTGCCCTCGCGGCTGATCCTCGTCGTCCGATTGCCGTGTCCGTCGCGCCTGTTCGACAGCCATCATATCTCCCTGTTCTGTCGGCGATGCTCCGATGGTCTTCATGCGCCGCATCGGCGGCCAGATTGTCGGTCCCCCGATCGACTCCTCGGTCGGTCGCTCACGCCGTCCTTCGCGACCGGAGTCGGGAGGGGTAGCGCGGGTACTATTGGCAAGTGGTGTGCCAGTGCATCAGCGAGCGATCGTTCAGGTACATATATAAATAACCCCTAGAAGACCTGTTTCGAATAACCCTTGATACGCCCGAACGGTCGCCATTTGTTTTGTCGCCGGATATTCTCGTGGTTCGTCGCGGATATGCACGCGCTATTGTTTCCTGGCGCCTTTCTTTCGTCGCGGCCTGGGCGCGTCCTGCTCGGGTTCGCCGCTCCTCAACGCGAGCCTGGCCTCGAGACGCTCGAGACGCTCCTTCAGGTCGTCTCGTTCCTCTTCCAGCTCCCGCGCGCGAGACGACAGCGACGGATCGGACTGCCACCAGTCGATGCCGATCTCCTGGGCCTTGTCGATCGAGGCGATGAGCAGTCGGATCTTCAGCGTCAGGACCTCGACGGTCCCCAGGGAGAGGCTGATGTCGCCGGCGATGACGATCCCTTTGTCCAGGACGCGCTCCAGGAGATCCGCCAGATTGGCGGGCTGGGTCGGTCCGATGGTCGGTCGCGAGATACCGCCGGCCGGCCGATTGGTCAGGGCATGTCGCGGGACACCGTCGCTCATTGTTGCTCCTCCGCCTCAGGTGCCCGCTCCGCCATCCGCCGTGCTCCCGCAAGATGAGACTCCGGGCTACGCGTCTTGAATGAGATCTCCGAGAGAGCCCAGGTTCAGGTTGAGGTCCCCGTCCGCCAGGCCGAAGGTCGCCTTGAGCTGTTCCATCTTGCGCTCGAGGCGCAGGAAGGTCTCGCCCATCCGCTCGATCTCGTCGTCGCTGAGCGAGCCGGCCTCGATCCGCCGCAGTGCCTGTTTCTCCAGGAGCCGCCGCAGAAGCTCGATCAGGCTGAGGACGAGCTTCGCCAGCCCCTGTTCCACCGTGGCCGGGTCGGCGTTGAGCCGCTCCGGGATGCCCACGCCGCCGGGCGCCCCGACCGCGGGGTCGTCGTGCCCCTCGGGGACCGCCGAGCTGGACATACGGCCATGACCAAGCTGCGAGAGCTCCCGAGCGAAATCGTCGAGCGACTCCAGATCGCCGCTCAGCCGCCGCTCCAGCTCCGCCAGGCCCGCTCCGTCCATGCGCTGCTCACCCTCTCATCATGTCGGCAGACGGCTCAGCAGCAGAGCTGCTCAAGCTTGTTGAAAATGTTCAACGCCGCGTAGTACCTGCCCTGGCGGGCCAGCCTGTCCGCCAGGATCAGCAGCTCCTCGGCGGCGGCCTCCGCCGCCCCGGTCTCGGGATAGCGGACCAACACCTCGGTGTAGGCATGAATCGCCTGATAGATCCGGCCGGCCTCGCTCCAGTTCCTGGCCAGGCGCAGGAGGCCGACGCGGATGGCAGATCTCGGGTCGAAGACTTCGCCGGCGACGACGCGCTGTCGGGCGGGCGGGCGGCGTTCTGGCGCACGGACCAGTTGGCGGTTCGGGGACCGGCCGTCGTCGTCCTCCGAATCGCGCTCATCCGAGTCTTCCGGCTCGTTCCACCGGTCGCGCGTGTCCTCGTCGTCCTCACGCCTGGTTCGGCGAGACTCTCTGACTGCCATCGTGTGGCCTCCTCGTTGATGCTGCTCAAGTTGGGATGGAAGATTGCTGGACCAGGGCTGGCGCGGCCGATCGCTCGCCGTGCTCGTCGCCTGTCGGCGGCGGTATCAGCCACCGGCCGATGTCGTTCAGGGAGTGGCCGAGGGGCGCCGGGTCGCCCGCTCGATCCGGGCCGACGAAGCTGTACGGCGACCAGGGACCGCTGACCAGGATCCGAAGGTCCGGACGGCGGCTGCGCACGTCGTCTATGGCTTGCCGACACGCAGCAAACCGCGCCGGTTCGATCAGGAACGCCGCCCGGATCGCCAGCCGTTCGGTCGGCGCGATCGAACAGCGTCGATCCAACACCTGCGAGCCGAGCGCGGCGTCGAGCTCCCCGGCGATGCGCCTGGCCACGTCCCGCCTGGCCGCGTCGCGTCGGGATGCGGCCAGGCGCGCTCGGAGGTATCGCGTCCCCGCACCCTGTTCGATCCCGTCGTCGTCCGGGGCGCCGTCCGCGCGACCATCGTCGTCGCCGGGCGGTTGGTCCCAGAGCGCGGTCAGGCCGAACTCGACCTTGTCTCCCAGCCGCACGAGATCGGCCGTGAGCTCGTCGTGGCGCTCGGCGAGGACGCGCGCCACGGCCTCGGCGTCGGCCACGACCGTGCCGAAACGCACCGGCAGGGCCGGGCCGCGCTGTTGCAGCGCCTCGACGATGGCACCGTGACGCAGGACGTTCTCGGTGGTGCGCCGGAGGCCACCCGGACCGAGCGGGCCAGCCACGGCGGCGAGGCCGCCCGAGACGACCGTCAGCAGCTCGCCGTCCGTGAGGCCGGTCAGCCCGGGGGGCACCTGGGCGTCACGGGCCACGATCGCGTAGACATACCATCCGGTGCTCATGCGCGAGCCTCATGGCGCGATCGGCCCGTTCGCAGCTCCTCGGCGCGCTCGACCGAGGTCAGCATGACCCGGAGGCCGAGGTAGATCAGGTCCACCTCGGCGACCGAGATCGTGATGTCGCCGGCGATGACGACGCCATGGTCGACGACGCGGTCGAGGAGCTCCAGGAGGGCGACTTCCCGGGCCTCAGGCATCCTGGTGGTCATCGCCACCCCTCTCCTGGATCGCGGCGAAGCTGTACGGCGGCCAGGGGCCGCTGTACGTACACCGCCCCCCACGCCCATCGTCGGCACCCGCGCGCACCTCGGCGACGAACTCCTCGCTCCGCTCGCGGCGAACGAGAAACGCCGCCCGGAGCACCTCGACGTCCCCGTCGGCGCCGCCGGACGGGCCGGCGGGCCGTTCGGCGACGCCGTCGGTAGCCAGCCGGGCCAGGCGCTGGTAGGCAGCCAGGGCGATCTCTTCGACGACGTGCGCGGTCTTCGTGGCCAGAGCCTCGTCGAGCTGACGCCGGAGGAAGTACGCTCGGCCCGGACTGGCGGTAGCGAGCTGCTGCCGCGCGGGCTCCAGGGCCTGGTCGGCACGCACGGCCTCCCGTACGATCCGCTGATCGACGTAGACGTGGACCGCCCACTCGTCGCACCCGTCGAGCCACTCGAGCTGTGCCAGCAGCGCTTCGGCCTGCCGGTCGATGGCCGCCGCGACGTCGTCCAGGCGCGCGTAGACGGCGCCGAACTTGGCCGGCAGGACCGCCCTTTCCTGGTGGATGGCGCGTATGACGTCGTTGTGCAGCTGCACAGCCGCGCTGAGCCCGGCCGGGTCGCCGAGCCGGTCCCGCAGCGCTTCGGCGGTGAAGTCGGCCAGGGGCACTCGCCTGACGATCGCCGCGATGCCCCCTCGCTCCAGCAGCTGCACGAGCTTGTGAGCCGGCCCGAGATCGAGAGGGGCATCAGCAACGTGGAGCCCCGTGGTACCGGTCGAGGCTGTCGCGCGCTCGCCCGGGCCGAGGCGGATGATCCCGTACAGGTACCAGCCGTCCTCGAGCGGCGCCTGCGCCGTCGAGGCGCGCGGCTTCAGTTTCGCCTCGCCCTCGGTGGAACAGATCACGGGAGATCACCATCATCGGCGGGATCATAGGCGGGGTCGGCAGCGGTCTCGGCCTCGACGAGGCTGGCCTTGTAGGCGCGAATCGCATTCAACTGCTCGAGGAGGGCCGCCTCCTGCGAGGCGTACTCCTCGTCGGAGATCTCGCCCATCTCGCGTTGCAGGTCGACGGTCATGAGGTCCGCCATCACCTGGCTTTCGTCCAGCAACTGAGCGTCGACCTGGGCCTGGATCTGTTCGAGGACGAACTTCAGCCCGTAGACCGGGCCGGTGATCGGAAAGAGCAGCAGGCCGGAGAGGAGACCCATCGACCTACCCTTCCCAGCTCACGTTGATGTTGACGAAGCTGTACGGAGGAAGCGGGCCCACGTACTGGAACACGAGTCGCTCCGCGTGGAGCTCGCCGAGCTGTTGTACCTCGGCGTCGAAGGCCTGGATCCGATCCCTGTCGACCAGGAACGAGGCGTTGACGATCATCATGTCGGTCAGGAGCCCGTTCACTTGCAGGTCGACGGCGAGCGGGCTCAGCCGCTCAAGGACAGCCTCGGCATCGAGGTCGCGTTTGTCGACGATCGCCGCGTTCGTGAGCTCCCCGAGCTGGATCCGCTCGTAATACGCGGAATCCGGCGGTCGACCGGCGAGGCGGTCCCGGAGCGCTCGGATGTCATCCCGCTCGGCGACGATCTCGGCGAACAGGTGGTCTCGGTTCCAGAGGACTTTCAGCCCCAGCTCCACGCGCCCCTGGACGTACGCGAGATGGTCTTGCAGCTCGTCGTGTTCGCGGCGCAGCAGCTTCTCGCGGACGTCCCGATCGTCTCGCGCGACGGTGCCGAAGGCGACGGGCAGTACGTCGGAATGGCGCATCGACTCCTCGACGACGCGCTGGTGCGCCATCAGGTTGTCGCGGGTGATGTCGTAGGCACCCGGCGCCGCATCGCTCACGACGGCCACCAGGTCGCCGTACTCGACGGTGCGCACCTCGACATCCGGTCCGCCCACACCACCGCTCTCCAGCGCATGGTGCCCCGGGCCGAACGACTCGGCACTCCCAACGCAGTAGACGTACGTACCCACGCTCGCTGGACTCCCAGGCTCGTATTCCGCCGCCACGAGTGGACCGGGCCGGGCGGTGCCGGCCCGATCGGCTCGCATCGGCGGCGTGCCGAACTACCTACCGGGCTCGCCCCCGGCCTCACGCGCCGCTCCAGGGCCCCCGCCCCCGAGGCCGGCCGAACACTCAATCACTGCGGCTTCCCGCGATCCCTACTCCTCGTCGGCGGGGAAGTAGACGCCACGATCCTCGTCCTGTCGTGCACGGCCGTCGTCGACGAGCTCGTTGACGACGCGACTCGTCTCGCGGCGGGGGGCTTCGAAGTACGCCGAGATCTCGCCGAGTCGGGCCCCGTCCGGATGGTCCTCCAGGTAGCCGTAGACGTCGTCGGCCGACGGGAGCTGGCCGTTCGAGCTGCGCCCGTTCTGCCGCCCCTGGCCATTCTGCCGTCCCGGCAGCGCCGCTTGCGCGGGCGGGGGCGACGCGAGCTCGGTCAGGCCGATGGCCTCGGCATACCGCAGGTAGGTCTCGACGGAGGCCACGACGACCCGCGCTTCAATCGTGAGGATCTCGATCCCGACGACCGAAACCCGCGCCCAGGCGTCGATGACGATGCCTTTGTCGAGGATGACGTTGAGAAGCTCTGCCAGGCTACCCGGACCGGGCCCTCGCTGCACTGGCGGGCGCGGAGCCGGTCCTCGGTCGTAGGAAACTGCCATGCCGATCTCCCGTATCTGCTGTTTGTTGAGACGTCGTCTGGATCCCTTGCCGGCGCCGATACGCACATACTGTGCCCACTACTCTTGCATAACTCTTCGGCATCGCCGGCCAACAGTCGCCGCATCATGAAAACGGCTCGCGTAGGTAATACCCATACGTCCGGTGTCCTCGCGCCGCGGTATCCATCGAGGGCGGACCGGTGCGCCTCGCTCGCGGCAGATCCTCACGATCTCGATGCGACTGGCGGTCCGCCCGCATGCGAGAAGAGATCGAAGACCGCCCCCGGTGTCCGACAGCCCCGGCGTCGGGAGGGCGCGGACCTCGGTCAGGCGGTGATCGCGCTACAGCCGCGCTGCGTCTCGTTGCCGACGCCGCTATCCATCCCGTCGGGTCAGCGACGGTGGCCGTCCCGATGGCGGCCGCCCGGACGGTGGGCGCCCGCTCGGGGGCCGACTCGAGGGTGGCCGTCGGGAGGGGGGGCGACCGGTCGGCGGCCGCCCGAACTTGTCGCTCTGGGCGCCGCCGTCGACGGCAGATTTGAGCCCTTCCGCCACGCGCTCCTTGACCTGTTCTACTTCTTCCTTCACCCGTCCCTGGAGGCTTTCGAGGCGCTCGGCCAGGCGCTCGCGCAGCTCCTCCGCACGGTCTTTCACGGTCTCCTTCGCCGTCTCGGCCTTCTCCTCGATCTCCTCCACCGGCACGGCCGCGACCGTCGCGAGTCCATCTTTCAGCAGCTTCCCGACCATCTCCTGCGCGCCATGGAGCACGAGGTTCACCAGGAGGTGGAGCACGCGCGTCCACTGATCTCGGGCCGCGGCGAGGAACGCTCGTAACGCGACGAGGATCGCCTCCCAGACTTCGCGCAGCGTCCTGCCGACGTCCCCGTCGACGAGCGCGCGGATGGCCCGGGTGATGTGCTGCTGCAGCTCGGTCAGGACACGCTCAGAACAGAGCTCCGCAAGGGCGTCGTCGATCAGCTCGTCAAGGTCGCGCTCGACCTCCTCCCGCAGCACCTTCCGAGCCGCTCCATCGGGGACAAGCTCGAGGCTGGCGTCGACGACGGGGAGGAGTGCCTGCTCTGCCGAGCCGACGATACGGTCACGCACGGACTCCGAGCAGAGCGTGTCGCGCCCGCTCTCGAGACGCGACTGCAGCCACTGCGTGCCGACCTCTTCGAGAAGCTGCGCGATCGGACCGTGGCCCTCGGCGTCACCCGGCCGCTGCGCTGACGGGGCCGGCTCTCCGTGTGGCTGCTCGTCTACGCCGTCGGCCGCCCCACGATCGCCATTCCGGTCCCGTACCGGCGCCGGTCGCCCCTCTTCGAGCGCTTCCCGTTGCGCCTGGTCGACCTGCTGACGGACGGCCCGAACGGACTGCGCCCGAAAGTCGGCCAGGACCGGCTGGAGCGATTGCTCGATCTCCCGCCGGAGAGCGTCTTGAACGTCTGGCCGGAGAGTCGGAGGGGCAGGCGGGTCCATCTCATCCGGCCGGACCGGCCTCTCGTCGACGATGGTCACCGGATCCTCCTGGGGACACTACGCGCGATTCCCGTTGCGCACACTCCGTGCCCAGCGCGACCGCTCCGGCAGCAACGGCCGCCGGCCCTGGCCCGTGGGCGCATCAGCGAGGACCGGGCACGCCCGGTCCTCGCTGATGCGCCAGGGCTTCGCCGACCGCGTCAGGCGAGTGGCGGGCGCGCAGGTCCCGCGGTCGTCGAGGGGTCAGAGGAGCCGGCCGGGCTCCGCGACGGCGTGCCATCCGCCGAGCGCGGGGCGGCCTCAACGGTCCTGCCCGGCGTCCGTCGTGGCGCCGGCATGCCGCGATCCGTCCGTGAGCGGGCCTTCACCTGCTCGACCCAGTGCTCCAGCTCACGTCCGGCGATCTCACGTCCGCCGAACCCGAAGGCTATCGCCGAGGCGACCGCGATCGCCCCCAGCAGCAGGCCGAACGCCAGGTTGACGATCTCGTTCGCGATGCCCATCTGACGCAGGGCCATCGCCCCGGCCAGTACCAGGATCGCGACGCGCGCCACCAGCGCCAGCAGCTCGGCGTTCGGCGTCCCGCTCGACCGGACCAGGTCGGCCGCCAGCTTCGCGAGATACGCCCCGATGGCGAGGACGATCAGCCCGAGGATGACCTGCCCGCCAAGCTGGACGAGCTCCGCCAGCAGGTCGGCCAGCGCCGTGAAGTTGAGCAGGCGGAACGCCTCGACGGTGGCGAACAGGACGACCGCCACGAGCACCAGCGCCCCAGCGATCTCCGACGGCGTCCGCCGGCCCACGGTCGGCGTGCCCGAGGTCAGGCCGAGGCGGGCCGGGACCGTATCGAAGCCGATCCCGGCCAGCAGGTTCGTCACGAGACTGGAGACCAGCCGACCGACGATGTAGGCGATCACCAGCACCACCGCGGCGGCGAACACGTTCGGGATCGCGGCCAGGAAGGTGTCCAGCATGTTGGTGGCCGGCCGCGTGACGGCCTCGATCTGGAGGGCGTTCAGCGCCGAAATCAGGACCGGCACCAGGATGAAGATGTACGCCAGGAGCCCGACGAGGCCCGAGAGGGTCTGCCGTCCGAGCACCTGGCTGAGCCCGACCCGCTCGCCGAGCCGGTCGATGCCGGATGCTGCCAGCAGCCCGGTCACGATCCGCCGGACGATCCGGGCGACGAACCAGCCGACCAGCAAGATCAGCCCCGCCGCGACGAC
>Ga0075420_100003354_pt1 | contig 14004 bp, 11 predicted proteins | sample SoiMetdeltSBSDD4_FD_75296 | JGI IMG/M metagenome (GOLD analysis project Ga0075420, IMG submission 75296) | Bulk soil microbial communities from a Populus tree surrounding site in Tennessee, USA - Soil MetaG P. deltoides SBSDD4 | ecosystem: Environmental > Terrestrial > Soil > Tree plantation... | reverse complement strand
CGCACGATCTACGACCTCGCGTCACTGACGAAGGTCGTCGGCACGACCACTGGCGCCATGCTCCTGTTCGACGAGGGCAAGCTCGATCTCAACGCCCCCGTTCACACGTATCTCCCGGCGTTCTCGGGCGGATGGAAAGACTCCGTCACGGTCCGCCAGCTTCTCACGCACCGCTCCGGGCTCCCAGCCGGCCGCGACCTGTGGCGCGTGGCGCGCACGCCCGACGAAGCGCGGGCCGCGGTGCTGTCGACGAACCTCGAGTGCCGCCCTGGTCAGTGCTACATCTACTCCGACCTCGGCGCCGACGTCCTCGGATTCGTCATCGAGGCGGTCGCCGGCGCGTCGCTCGACCACTTCCTGCACGATCGCGTATTCGAGCCGCTCGGAATGAACGACACGTTCTTCCGGCCGGCTGATTCCGTGTTCTATCGCGTCGCTCCGACGGAGATGGCGCCGCCCCGCGGCTATCCGGTGCGCGGCGAGGTGCACGACGAGAACGCGTATGCGCTCGGCGGCGTCGCGGGCCATGCCGGGTTGTTCAGCACGGCCGCCGACCTGTCGATCTTCGCGCAGATGATGCTGAACGGCGGCGAGTACAACGGCGTTCGCGTCCTGAGCGACTCCGTCGTCACGCTATTCACGCGTCGCGCCGCGGGCACGCGCGCCCTCGGTTGGGATACGGCTGATGGCGACGGTGGCTCCGGCAAGTTCCTCGACTCGCGCGCTTACGGTCACACGGGCTTCACGGGCACGTCGATCTGGCTCGACCCCGACCGCGAGATGTTCGTCCTGCTGCTCACGAATCGCGTGCACGCCGCGCGTGCTCGTCGTCCGGCCAAGGTGATCTCGGACGTTCGTGCGGATCTCGCCGACGCCGCGGCCGCCGCGGTGATCGACAACCCGGACAACATCATCTCGATGCCGACGCGCTTCCGCGCCGACCGCGCGGTGGGCTGGAACCGCCCGACGCGCAGCAAGGTCGTGCGCAGTCGCTCGGCCCGCAGCCGCTCGGCGTCGTCGAAGGCAAAGACGACCGCGAAGAAACCGACGTCGAAGGCCTCGGCGCGCAACACCACGGCGTCGAAGTCGACCGCGAAGAAGAGCACGACGGCCTCGAAGAGCAGCGCGACAAAGCGCTCGACCGCGTCGAAGACACCGGCCAAGAAGCCGGCCGCGAGGCGCGCGAGCTGACACCGCCGGGGGGCCCGGCTCCATGCCGCCTCCCTGCCCAGCCTGCCCCAACCGACCTACCCAGGTGCGTGCCGGTCGTCGATCTTTCGGACGACGCGTGCAGGAGCACTCAGATGGCCGAACCAACCATGTCCAGTACGTCCGACGCGCCCGGGTCGGCGCCGGAGCAGCAGCCATCCGAGCCCGCCCGTCCGGTGCACGATCGCGAGCTGCCGGTAACGCCGTCGGGCGGCGATGTCGTCGCGAACCCACCGGCAAGCGAGCCTCAGGCCGACGGCGCGGAGCTGACAGAAGACCAGGTGAAGCTCGCCCTGCGTCGCGTGAAGGATCCCGAGCTGAATCTGAACATCCTCGACCTCGGCCTCGTCTACGCGATTCGCGTCGAGGGCTCGGCGGTGTCGATCGACATGTCGCTCACGTCGCCCGGCTGCCCATCGGGCCCCGAGATCATGACGGACGCGGAGAACCAGCTGAAGACGCTCCCGGGGGTCACCGACGTGTCGGTGAACCTGGTGTGGTCGCCGTTCTGGACGCCCGAACGGATCGAGCCTCGCGTTAGGGCCTACCTCGGCTTCTGATTCCGGCGCGTCCCTTCGTCACGCTGGCGGTGCGCCGACCAGACGGGACGCGGAGGACGCGGATCGCGCGCCTGACGGCGCGCGACGCGGGAACGGCACGCGGAGGACGGGATGCCGCCGACGCGACAAAGGACATCACGACCGCCAGAGCTCAGGTGATTGGGGGCATGGCCGTTTGGGAGAGTGGCGTCCCCTGGGCCGTTCCCGACACAACCAATGCGTCGGCCGGCGCGGAGTCAGCTCCGGCGCGCCGAATCATCCGGTTGTGCCGCGACCTTCCGCGTCCGCGCCGTCAGGCGCGGGCTGCGTACTCCGCGTCCCGCAGTATCGCCACACCACTCGCCTGGCAACACAGGCAGTCAGTTCAGGGCGGTAAGACGATTCGTGTCTCGACCGACTCCACCCCAGTCCGTCCGACGGCAGTGACGACGATGAGGTCCGGGCGAGCGGTGGCGTCGGCGGCCGCGAAGGAGTGCTCTCGCACGGAGCCCGGAACGATGCTGGTCGTCCACTCGGCGCCGAACCTCGCGCGAACCACCCAGAGCTGAGCCGCCGTTTCCCCGGCCGGAGCCAGCATGACCGTGGTGCGCCCCGACAGCGTGTCCACCTGCGCCGTGGCTTTCGGCGCTGACAGCGCACTCGTTTTCATCCACGGCGATGCTGGCACCAGCGCTGGCATCGCGTACGGGCCAGCGACGAGCCGGTCGCCGAGGCTGTCGCGGTTCTGCAGCAGGACGTTCATCCTGAAATGGACGTTGCCGCTGGCGCCCGAGTCCGCGCGCGTTAGGCGGATCTGCTCGAGCAGCTCCGATGCCGGCCAGTACGCGCCCTCGCCCATCACCCGGCTCGTGTAGTTCCCGACCCAGATGTGGCGATGATGCGTATTCTGCTCGCCCCACCAGCGCAGCAGCTCATCGTAGCGCTGCTGCGGAGCGCTCGACCGGAAGTACAGCTGCGGGGTGAAGTAGTCGAGCCAGCCGTTCCTGAGCCATTTCCGCGAGTCGGCGTAGATCTCCCGATACGCGTCGAGGCCGCGCACGGACGACGGATAGCCCGGGCGCCAGATCCCGAACGGGCTGATGCCGAACTTGACCCACGGCTTCTCCGCTTTCACGCCGCGGTAGAGCTCTTCCACGAGCAGATCCACGTTCCGCCGGCGCCAGTCGTCGCGCGCGAGCTTGCCGCCGCTCCGCTGATAGGCGCGATACGTCCGGGTGTCGGGGAACGGGATCTCGCGCCCTCGCCGGTTCCGCTCGCGATACGGGTAGAAGTAGTCGTCGATGTGGATGCCGTCGACGTCGTAACGCCTGACGATGTCCTTCACGACCGACACCGTATGGGCACGCACTTCGGCGCTTCCCGGGTCCATCCACAGGTACGGACCGTACTTCACCACGAGGTTCGGCCGGCGACGCGCGATGTGGTTCGGCGCGGGGCGCGAAGTGTCCGCCGGGTACCGGGCGCGGTACGGGTTCACCCACGCGTGCAGCTCCAGCCCGCGACGGTGCGCTTCCTCGATCGCGAACTCCAGCGGGTCGTAAAACGGAACCGGGGCCTTCCCCATCTGCCCCGTCAGAAACGCAGACCAGGGCTCCTTCTTCGATGCATACAGCGCGTCGCCGGAGGGGCGAACCTGGAGGATGACCGCGTTCAGGTTGAGCGCCGCTGCGCGGTCGAGAATCGTGATCAGCTCGGACTTCTGCTGCGCGACCGGGAGGCCAGGACGCGACGGCCAGTCCATGTTGGCGACCGACGTGACCCAGACCCCGCGGAACTCGCGCGGCACCGCCGGCGCGATCGCTGCCGGATCCTCGGTCCCGCCGTCCGCCGGCGCGGCCACGGGGCCGAGCGAGTCGGGGCGTACCTGCCCGTGCGCCGTCGAGGCGAGACAGATGACGCTCAGGACGATTGCGAGGAGCGATCCAGGCAGTCGGAATCGCAACAAGGGCATTGAGCGTGAGGCTTCGGAACGGCTGGTGAGACTCGCGCGCCGGCCATCGTACCTGAGCACCGGGCGAGCACTACGACTTCGTCAGCCAGCACGAGGGTGCTGGCCGATGATTGACGACTGATCGGGACTCCGGGTACTACGCCGACGATCTACAACTCTTATATCGCTACAGCGCGTCGTTTGTGCCGTTGGACGATCGGTCGACAGGGGCGCGCGACGCGGGCGCCCCACTGGGGCCGCGCTGTGACACTGCCTTCACGAACCCGTCACCGAGCACCTCGACCTGCCAGCGGCGGAGCTCCGGCATCTCTGCGAGCTGCTCGACGCTCGCCGGTTTACGGCGCGCGACAGCCTCGAGACGCTCTCGCGCGCACAGCACGCCGGGATCGAGGTCCAGCCGTTCGGCCGCCGCGTCGCGGACGGACTTGAGCCGCGCCACGACGTCGTCGAAGTCGGGATCGCGCTCCCATCGCTGCGCGCGCGGAAACCGCGGGAGCACGGCGTCGGCGACGGCGAGTCCACGCTCGACCGCGGCGAGGATTTCGCCCGAGCGTGACTCGAAGATCCCGCGCGGCATCCCCTTCACCGCACCGAGCACGGCTCGGCTGGTCGGGGCGGTGCGCGCGGTCTCGAGGAGCGTCTCGTTGCTCACGACGCGAAACGTCGCCCGATCGAGCGCGCGCGCGAGGCCATCGCGCCAGCCGACGAGCTCGCGAAGCAGCGCGAGCTGACGTCTCGTGAGGTCGCGCGCGCCCTTCACGCGAAGAAACGCGTCGTGGTCCTCCTCCGAATCCCACTTCGTTCCCTCGAGGCGCGCAAACTCCTCCGCCGCCCACCCCTGGCGGCCACGCCGCTCGAGCTCGTTGCCGAGTCGCTCGCGGAGGTCGAGGAGGTGTTCAGTGTCCTGCGCCGCGTAATCCAGCATCCCCTGCGTGAGCGGCCGCATCGACCAGTCGGCCCGCTGGTGCTTCTTGTCGAGCTTCACTCCGAAGAATCGGTCCAGCAACGCCGCGAGCCCGAACGCCCGAATCCCCAGCAGCTGCGCGGCAATCCGCGTGTCGAAGATGTTCGTCACGCGCCAGCCGTAGTCCTGGTGCAAAAGGCGCAGGTCGTAGTCGGCGTCGTGGAACACGACTTCGACCTTCCGCGACTCGAGCAGCGCGCCGAGGCCTTCGGGAACGCCAATGGTGAGCGGATCCAGGATCGCGCTTGCTTCGCGCGTCGTCAGCTGAAGCAGGTAGATCCGGTCGATGAACCGGTGAAAGCTCGCGCCTTCCGTGTCGAGCGCGAGCGCGCGCGTATTCGCGATGGTCGCGAGAAACCGGTCGACTGTCTCCTTCGTGTCGAGGTACAGCGGCGCTTTGGGATTTCTGGACACGACGGATCGGGAATCGGGAATCGGGAATCGGGAATCGGGCATTCCAAGCGGAGCGGCGGAATGTCGAAGGTCGTGTCATTCCTCGACTGCGCCTTCGGCGCTCCGCTCGGAATGACAGCAGGATATTCCGGTCGCCGAGCGGCTCGGGTAATGTAGCACGTCGCCACACGGGGCACCGCGCTTGCCTCGGAGGGTGCGCGTGAACTCGGTTCGAGCGTTCCACTGTCCCGCTGCGCCCCTGCAGTCTTACCCCGACTGTCGACCTGATGGCATCACCCGCTGACAAACCGAGCCAGCCCTCACCCGCTTCGCAGGCGTCGCCGCCACGCACGCCTACACCGGGTTCCCGCCCGGAGCGGCGCAGCAGAGCACTCGGCTGGCGCACAGGGGACGTGCTGCGGGCCGCAGCAGCGGTCATCGGGTTCTACCTCGCGATTCGGCTGATCTGGGTTGCCCAGTCGGTCTTCCTGACTGCGTTCCTCGGTGTCTTGTTCGGGCTCGCCGTTTCGGCCGGCGTGGATTGGCTTCGCACGCGCATTCGATTGCCGCGTGGCGTGCTCGCCGCCCTCATCGTGCTCGGTTCGGCCGGGCTGATCGTCGGGTTCTTCGTCATCTCCGGCCCGGTGCTCGCCGAGCAGTCGCGCGAGCTGCGGACGAAGCTCCCCGAGGCGATCGACAAGATCGACACGTGGCTGCAGGCGCGGCAGAGCGGATTCCTCGGGAGCGTCGTCCGCGGCGGGCAGACGGGATCGACGTCCACAGCGGCGCCTCCTGCGACCGACCCCCGCGCGGCGGCCGACACCGGCCGCGCGATCCTCGGCGGCGCGAGGCAACCGGGCCCCGACAGTGCGCTCCGCGCGGCGGGTCAGACCGACACCACACTCGCAACGCCCAGCGCACCGCAGCCGCAGACCCTGCGCGAGCGCATCCTGGGTCAGCTCACGAATCTCACGCGGTACTTCTTCGGATTCGTCTCGTCGACAATCTCGGTCGTCGCCGGGCTCGTGCTCATCCTGGTGCTTTCGATTTACATCGGCGCCGACCCCGACACATATCACGACGGGTTGATGAAGCTGTTCCCTCGTCCGTGGCGAAACCGCGCGGGCGAGGTGCTCACCGCGATATCGGTCGCCCTGAGGAAGTGGCTCGTCACGCAACTCATCGCCATGGTGGTCATCGGCATCGTCACCACGGTCACGCTGCTCGCGCTCGGCGTGAACGGAGCGGTGCCGCTCGGCGTGATCGCGGGGATGCTCGAGTTCATTCCCACAGTTGGACCGATCCTCAGCGCGGTGCCGGCCGTGGCCATGGGCTTCGTCGATTCGCCCGAGAAGGCGCTCGCGGTGATGATCGCGTACATCGTGATCCAGCAGATGGAGAACTATCTGCTGATCCCGTTCCTCATGCGCGAGGGCGTCGACTTGCCGCCGGCCCTCACGATCATCGCCCAGGCGCTCATGGCGCTCATCTTCGGATTTCTCGGGCTGCTGTGCGCGGTACCGCTGCTCGCCGCGTCGATGGTCGCGGTGAAGATGCTGTACGTGCAGGACGTCGTCGGTGAGCCAGTCGAGGTGCTCGAAGACCTCGACGACGATGACTGACCGGTTGCTCGACGACGCGACACCAACCACTCCGTCGCCGGCGCTCGCGGACTCCGCGGGCGCTCGGGACGACCCGATTCCCCTCGTTCGCCGCTACCCTGCTCTCGCGGCGATTCCGCGCGCACGGCTCGGACGGTTTCCAACGCCGGTCGAGCGCATCGAGGGGTTCCGCGAGATCGATTCGCTGTACGTGAAGCACGAGGACCTGTCGTCCGACGTGCTTGGCGGCAACAAGGTGCGATCGCTCGAGTTCCTGCTCGGCCGTGTCGGCGAGGGCGACACGGTGCTCACGTTAGGTGGCGTGGGCTCCACGCACGTGCTCGCGACGGTGGTCCACGCGGCGCGCCTCCGCGCGAAGACCATTGCCGTGCGCTGGCGTCACGACATGCACATGGCGGCCGAAGAGGTCTCCGAGCGCATTGCAAAGGATTGCGCGGAGACCATCACGGCATCGAACATCGTGACGGCGATGCTCCCGCTCATGCGCCTCCGCATGACGCGCGACGCGCATTACATCCCGCTCGGCGGAAGCACGCCGCTCGGCACGCTGGGCCATGTGAACGCGGCCCTCGAGCTCGCCGACCAGATCGAGCGGGGCGAGATTCCGCCCGTGCAGCGGCTCGTGGTTCCGCTCGGGAGCGGGGGCACCGCGGCCGGGCTTGCGCTCGGGCTCGCGATCGCCGGACTCGACACCGTCGTGATCGGCGCGCGCGTCGGCCCGCGGATCGGCGCGAACCGATGGCGCGTCCTCCGGCTCGCCGAACAGACGCGACAGCTCATCACGCGATTCACCGGCCGGGCCCCGCCGAGTGTCGCCCGTGAGCGCGTAATTGTATCACACGAGCTCTACGGCGGCGCGTACGCTCGACCCCATCCGACCGCCGAGCACGCCGCGGTGTTGCTCGATACGCTGACCGGGTGGCGGCTCGACGCCACCTACAGCGCGAAGGCATTCGGCGTCGCCCTCGATGTTGCGGCGGAGCAGTCGCTGTCCACTCTTTTTTGGATGACGTTCGACGCGCGTTGGATGAAGCTCCCCGTTGACCCGTTCTGAGAGCCGACCGTGATCGCACTCTGCGACGGTGTCGAGATCGCATACGATGACATAGGCAGCGGTATCCCGGTCGCGTTCATTCACGGGTTTCCGCACAATCGCACGCTGTGGTCGCCGCAGATGAGCGGGCTGCTCGACCGCGCGCGGTGCATTGCGCCCGACCTGCGCGGTTTCGGTGAGAGCTCGCGGCACGGTCCGTTCTCGATCGACCAGTTCGCGGACGACGTCGCGATGCTCCTGCGATCGCTTGGCGTGACGCGCACCGTCATCGTCGGCTTGTCGATGGGCGGCTACGTCGCGTTCTCGCTCTGGCGCAGGCATCGGTCGCTCGTGCGCGGGCTCGTGCTCGCGGACACGAAAGCCGGCGCGGACAGCGACGAGGCGCGGTCGAAGCGGCAGGCGCTCATCGAGGTCGCACGCACGCGCGGGTCCAGCGCGGTGGCTGACGGTCAGATCACGGGAATGATCGGGAAGACCACGCGCGCGAAGCGTCCGGCGATGATCGACGAGGTGCACCGGATGCTCGAGAGCGCGTCGGTCGAAGGCATCGTGGGCGCGCTCGAGGCCATGATGGCGCGGGTGGACTCGACGGCGACGCTGGCGACGATCGATGTGCCGACGCTGGTGGTGGTCGGCGGCGAGGACGTGCTGACGCCGCCGAGCGAAGCGGAGATCCTGCGCGACGCGATCCGGAACAGCCGGTTCGAGGTGATCGAGAACGCGGGCCACGTGAGCAACCTGGAGCGGCCGGCGGCGTTCAACCACGTCCTGAGTGAGTTCCTGGCGTCGCTGGACTATTCGTAGCGCGGTCGCGACGGACCGGGCATGCAACAACGCTGGTTACTGTCAGCTGGAACTGGTTCCAGCGAACAGTGACCAGCGCTTTCAGGACAGGTTGATCAGCGTGTCGGGCGGCCGGGCGGCGTCGGTCCCTTGAATACGTCGCGGTTGATCTGCACGTACTGCTTCATGTTCGCCGGCACATCCTCTTCGGGGAAAATCGCCGTCACCGGACACTCGGGCTCGCAGGCACCACAGTCGATGCACTCGTCGGGGTGGATGTAGAGCTGCTGCTCGCCTTCGTATATGCAATCCACCGGGCAGACGTCGACGCACGCCTTGTCCTTGGTCCCTACGCAGGCTTCCGTGATGACGTATGGCATTGCGGGCTCTGAGGTTCGTCTCGGAGAGAGGTCGTGAAACTATGATACCCGGCGCGGGTGCGGCCGGACAAGGGCACGACCCTGAACCGTGCGAGCCCTACCGACAAACGCGCGCGTCAGTATCATCCGACCATGCGCCTGACCGTGAACGGCCGTGCCCGCGAACTCGCCGTCAGCTCTGACGCGTCGCTCCTCGCCGTCCTGCGCGATCACCTCCATCTGACGGGCGCGAAGCCGGCCTGCGAGCGCGGCGAATGCGGCGCCTGCACCGTGCTCGTTCACGGCGACGATGGAACGCCCGAACCGATCTACGCGTGCCTCGCGATCGCCGCCGCGTACGACGGCGCATCGATCACCACGATCGAAGGGCTCTCGAACGGCACCGGGAATCATCCCGTGCAGGCCGCCTTCATCGAGCACGACGCGGTGCAGTGCGGTTACTGCACACCAGGTCAGGTCCTCTCGGCCGTCGCCCTGCTCGCTCGCGACCCCGATCCGTCCGACGACGCGATTCAGCGCGCGATGAGCGGCAATCTGTGTCGGTGCGGGACATACCCGAAGATCGTGCGCGCCATTCACGGCGCGGCGGCGGTCATGCGAGGCGGAGGTTCCGGTGGCGATTGAGATTCCGGGCGAAGCGGGCACGCACCGCCGCTTCATCGTCACGACGATCGAGGTCGAGGGACGCGACGAGACGAAGGTCGTCGAGATCCCCGAGCGCGAACCGGAACCCTGGGGCGAAGACGCTGACCTCGGCATTGTCGGCCAGCGCGTCCAGCGCGTCGACGCGCGCGAGAAGGTCACGGGCCGAGCGCGTTACACGACGGACCTGGCGCGCCCGGGCATGCTGCACGCGGCGATCCTGCGGGCGCCCATCGCGCGCGGTCGTGCGACGATCGATGTCACTCCGGCACTCGCGGTGACCGGCGTCGTCGACGCGATCGCAGCGCCTGACCTCGAGCGACGCATTCGGCTCGCCGGAGGCCCGCTGTTCGAGCCTAACGTGTCGTATGCCGGCCAGCCGCTCGCGGCCGTGTGCGCCGAGACGCTCGACGCTGCGTGGCGCGGCATCGACGCGATCGTCGCCACGTACGAAGCCGAGCCGCACGTCGGAACGTTCGAGGCGGCTGTCGCCGACGGTGCGTCGGCCGTGCGTCGCTCGTCCCGGCCGCGTGCCACGGACGACCCAACCCGGTCGCCGAACCTCGTGGCCGGATCGCCGGACGTTCTCGAGCGCGGTGACGTCGAGCGCGGGCTCGCCGAAGCCGACGTGATCGTCAGGCGCGTGTATCGCACTCCAGTCGCGCTCCACACGGCGCTCGAGCCGCACGGCGCCGTCGCCGAATGGGAGGGCGATCAGGTCACCGTGTGGGAGTCCACGCAGGCGGTGTTCCGCGTTCGCGAGCAGCTCGCCGCGGGGCTTGGCGTGAGTCAATCGGCGGTGCGCGTCGTGAAGGAGCACATGGGCGGCGGGTTCGGCTCGAAGACGTCGGCCGGCGCATATTCGTTCGTCGCGGCGCTGTTCGCGCGGCGGACAGGCCGCCCGGTGCGCTGCATCAACGACCGCGAGGCTGAACAGACCGACGCCGGCAACCGCCCGGGCACGGAGCAGCGTGTGACGTTAGGCGCGCGTCGCGACGGCAAGCTCACGGCCGTTCTCTGCGACGCGGACGTCCCGCTCGGCATCGGCGGCTGGGAGGGCGGGCCGGCCGGGATCTACCACGAGCTCTACTCGTGCCCGAACGTCAGGACGGTCGAGCGGTTCGCCTACGTGAACACGCCGGCGATGACAGCCTTCCGTGCTCCGGGCCATGTCGAAGGCGCGTTCGGCCTCGAGTGCGCGATGGACGCGCTCGCCCGTGAGCTCGAGATGGATCCGCTGGCGCTCCGCGAGGCGAACTTCGCGGACCACGACGAGAAGAAGAACCGTCCGTTCTCGAGCAACCGGCTCGGGCAATGCTACGATCGCGGCGCGACGATGTTCGCGTGGAGCGCCCCGCGCGAGTCGACTGGCCGGCTCAAGCGCGGCAAGGGCATGGCGGCGCAGGTCTGGGGCGCGGGCGGTGGCCCCCCGGCCTACGCGATCGTGAAGGTGAACGGAGACGGCTCGGCCGATGTGCTCTCGGGCACCCAGGACATCGGAACCGGGTCACGCACGGTCTTCGCACAGATCGCGGCCGAGGCGTTAGGCGTGAACGTCGCGGACGTGCGCGTCGTGCTCGGCGACACGGAGCGCACGCCGTACACGGGGCCGTCGTGGGGTTCAATGACGGTGCCGTCGGTCGGACCGGCCGTTCGCATGGCGGCGGAGGACGCCCGCGCACAGCTGCTCGAGGCGGCGTCGGAGCTTCTCGACGTGCCGATTCGCGAGCTGCGCGCGCGAGACGGCGTGATCGCGAGCGACGACGGCGAGAAGTCCATCACGGTCAAGGCCCTCTGCGAGCGGCTCGGCGATGTGATGATCATCGGCCGTGGCTCGCGCGGCCCGAATCCCAGCGGCGTCGGGCTCGCGAGCTTCGGCGTCCAGTTCGCTGACGTCGAGGTAGACGTCGATACCGGCGTGGTGCGCGTCCTGCGCATCGTGGCGGTGCACGACGCGGGGCGCATCATCAACCCGACGCTGGCCGAGAGTCAGGTCGAGGGCGGGATCATCCAGGGACTCGGCTACGCGCTGTTCGAGGAGCGCGTGCTCGACGGACGCCTGGGCCTGCCGCTCAACGCGAACACGCACGCCTACAAGATCCCCACGATGGGCGACGTCCCGCGCATCGACGCGGTGCTGTTGGACGTGCCCGACCCGACGGCGAATCACACCGGTGCGCGCGGGCTCGGTGAGCCGCCGATCATCCCGACCGCGCCGGCGATCGCGAACGCGGTGGCGAACGCGTTAGGCGTGGAGGTGCTGGAGCTGCCGCTCACTCCCTGGCGGGTGCTCGCAGCGCTCGAGCGACGTTGACTCGGGCGAGTCACCCGGCTGGATTCCGCCGCACCGCCTTCAACCAGCGTCACCCAGCCACCAGCCCGAGCATTCGGCCGCCAGCCACCGCGCTCGCCGTCAGTCAGTCCGCCACGGCGGTGGCTCGCCCTTCTTTCGCTGGAGCTCGGGATTTCGGCGGTAGAGTGTGGCGGTCTTCCCGATGACCTGAATGACCGCCGCACCGGTCGCCGTCGCGAGCGCGGCGGCGACGTCCTTCGCTTTCATCTCGACCGGCTTGCCGATCTGCACCTTCACCAGCTCGTGCGTGCGAAGGGTGTCGTCCAGCGATTGGATGACGGTCGGCGACAACCCCGCCTGTCCGATGTGAACGAGCGCTGTGAGGTGATGCGCTTCGGCCCGAAGCGCGGCGCGGTCGCGGCCCGACAGTGTCATGTCGGGAAAAGTCGCAAATGCCCTGCGGGCACACAACCTCGCGCTTGTCGAATGCAAAATCGACAGACGACCAGTAATCAGTCGTCAGTGCTCAGTAAACAGTTTTCAGTAATCAGTAACTGAGAACTGAAAACTGTCTACTGAGCACTGACGACTGATTACTGGTCATGCTCGGATGTCGAGTCCAGTTCGCTCGACACCACCCTGCCCAGCAGCGTGTTCAGCCGCCTACCCGGCGAAGCAGTACGTGCACTTTCCCTTCTCTTGTGCCCGGTGCACGGCGAGAACGCCGGACGGCACGAGTATGAAGCCGGGGAGCATCCCCTTCGTGAACTCCGCCTTCGCCTGCTCGGCCGGAACGCCGACCTGCGCGCCGAGCATCCCGCTCAGGACCGTATGGGCGATGTTGCAGACCACGAACGTCACGCCACGCGGCTGAAGCTTGTCGATCGCCATCGTGGGGAACATCAGGTCGCCCTGCTGCGGGTTGAGGTAGATGTTCCGGAGCGACGGGGCGTTGGTCTTCGGGTCGTTGACCTTCGCGAACGCGCCAAGCTTGTACTTCGCCCAGATCTCGTCGTTGTAGGCGAGCGGGATCGAGAAATGACGGAGCCCGATAACGGCGTTCACGTCCTTGTCCCCGACGTTGTACGTCGCCTTCATCGTGTCCATCCAGTTCATCGCGTACGCGAGCGAAAAGCCGGAGTCCACGCTCATGGCGTCGAAGTATTGGCGGTATCTACCCTTGAGGTTGTCGACCCACTTGTCGTCTTCGGGCGCCGAGACGAGCGGAGCGGCGGCGGCGCCGAGAAGGGCTGGGGTTCCGATGAGTGCGGCGGTGCCGGCACCGACCTGCGCGAGAAACGCGCGGCGCGGCGCAATGAGCGAGTCTGCGTCCTTACCGTTCATGTCTGGGTTCTCCTCGCTTGGATTCGGTCGCCGACGTGAGCCGCGGCGCCCTATCGGACGACCAGGCCACACAATACGGCCATCGGGCCAACTGCGCGAGACGTCCTCGCCAAGCCCGGCCGTTTGGGGGTCCTGGTCGCTGGCGCTGGTGGCTGCCGCTGGTGGCTGATTGCCTCGGCTTGTGGCTGGGTGACGCTGCGTGGGGGTGACGGCAACCTCCTACAGCGGTCGCACGCCTGGCGCGGCGGAAAGCGGTTCTGCGCGCGTTCGCACGATGCGAACGTCGTCATCCGACCTGGCGCCTTCCGGCGTCAGCATTCAGCCACCAGCCGCCCGGCACCGTCTCACGCGGCAACTTCTTCTTGCAGCGGAAATCCGTGCTGTTTCCGTCCGACGTCCCCTTCGTGCTTGGCCGTACTCTTGTACAGCTCGAATCTTCCATCCCCCGCAAACTCCGCCACGCGAGCCCGCAGCTCCTGCATGGCATCTTCGCCTAACGGCACCAGCCCACGCGCGATGCGCGCGTTCTGCCGCAACACGCGCATGGAGTCGATCCCACTCACGGTCGTCGTGACGGGCAGGCTCATCGCGTAGGAGAGCGCCTCCTCGGCGGTGACGACGCGCTTGCGGATGGCGTCGCCTTCCCCTCCCATGCTCTTCATGCCGAGCACCGCGAGGCCTCGGCGGCGCGCTTCGGGGAGAACGGTGGCCTCGAACGAGCGAAACGAGGCGTCGAAGCAGTTGAGCGGCATCTGTACCGCATCGAACGGAAAACCGTACGCCATCATCGCGAGATGGATCACGGGGAG
>Ga0075420_100003353_pt1 | contig 14004 bp, 8 predicted proteins | sample SoiMetdeltSBSDD4_FD_75296 | JGI IMG/M metagenome (GOLD analysis project Ga0075420, IMG submission 75296) | Bulk soil microbial communities from a Populus tree surrounding site in Tennessee, USA - Soil MetaG P. deltoides SBSDD4 | ecosystem: Environmental > Terrestrial > Soil > Tree plantation... | reverse complement strand
CCCGCTGACTGCACCGTCGACGTCAACGACGGCTCGGCCACGGCGGCCACGGCGACCCTGTCCGGGTGCACGGTCGGCTCACCCCCGCCCCCGCCGAGCACCTGCACGATCGTTCCGGAGACCTTCGTGGACGGCAATGTCGGGACGCTGAACACCTGGTTCGTCTCGACGACCGGCTGTCGCACGTCCGAGGGGATAGTCCAGTTCAGCGTCGTCGCAGGCCAGACCCCGCCAGGCACCACTCTGTTCACGCAAGGTGTCAGCTCCGGCGGCATCACCGGTACGCCGACGACCGAGGGGCTGTTCTCGTTCACGCTCCGGGTGCGGGACTTCACCGGTGCGAGCGACACGGAGTCGTTCTCGATCCGGATCAACCCGCCGCGCACGCTCGTGATCACGAACATCAGCGACACGCTCTCGCCCGGGACCGTCGGCCAGTTCTACTGCTGCGGGAACCTGTTCGCCGACGGCGGGGTGCCCGGCTACACGTGGTCGCTCCGCTCCGGCCAGCTGCCGCCCGGCCTGTCGCTAACCGCGAGCCCCGGCCGGATCACCGGTACGCCCACCACGGCCGGGACCTTCTCGTTCCTCGTACGGGTCACCGACTCGGTCGGCGCATTCGCCGAACGCACCTTCTCCATCACGGTCAGCTAAGTTTCGAGTTGGGAGAAGCATGGCGGTCAAGGTTCTGAGCTCAGGTATGCGACGTCCGGCACTGCTGTCCGGGCACGCCGGCCCGCTGCGTTGGGCGTACGTCGTGGTCGCGGCTCTGCTGCTGGCGCTCGCCGTTCCCGGTGTCGGGCACGCGGCCGTGAGCGTCTCCCGCGCCGAGGTGAACAGCGGGAACCTGCGGATCGAGGGCACCGCCGCGCCGAACCGGACGATCACTGTGGACGGTGTGGCGATGAGCACGAGCGCCGGAGACGGCCGGTTCCGGGTCGAACGGTCAGGCTTCACGCCGCCCGCTGACTGCACCGTCGACGTCAACGACGGCTCGGCCACCGCGGCCACCGCCACCCTGTCCGGGTGCACGGTCACTGGACCCCCGTCGCTGTCCGCACTCACCTTGAGCCAGTCGACGGTCATCGGCGGCACGCCGGTCACCGGGACGGTCTCGCTGACATCGGCGGCGCCCACCGGCGGCTTTATCGTCTCGCTGTCGAGTGACAACACCACGGCGGCCACGGTGCCGCCGGACGTCACCATCGCGGCCGGCTCGACGGCGGCGACCTTCCCGGTCACTACGAACCCCATCCCCAACCCCCAGTCCGCGCTCATCATCGGCGTCGCGGGCGGGGTGACCAGGTTCGCCATCCTGACCGTCACGACGGAGTCCCAGGCCGAGAACGGCAGCGTCTCGCTGGCCCGGGGCGGCAACGGTGGCGGGCGCGTCACCTCACAGCCTGCCGGGATCGACTGCACCTTCACCTCGACCGGCACGACCGGCACGTGCGGCAACGTCTTCTTCCCGGCGGGAACCCAGGTCAGGCTCGACGCCCGCCCTGCGCAAGGGTCGAGCTTCCTGGGGTGGGAGTTCGAGACCACCTGCCGGGACGCACCCAACGTCACCGTGGTCGCGGGCGTGGCCCACATCTGCCGCCCGGTGTTCAGGCTGAGGTGACCTCTGTGGTCAGGAGGCCTGGATCTCGCCGATAGCCCCCACCCGTGCCTCGGCGTTGTAGAGCTGGGTGTCACTTTCGATATGAGTGGCTTGGACCCGGTGTGCTCCCGAGGCGAGCGACTGGGTTGTGCGGGTGAGCCGCTCGACGGCAGCGCCTGGCCACTCGCCTGCCCGCTCAGCCGGGCGCAGCCGCTCGGTGACGAGAGCATGCGTGTGGTGTATCAGCGTCTCGGACTCCGAGACGCCCGGCGTCGTGTAGAAGGCGCGCCTGAGAACGTCCTCCCCCCAGGTCACCGCGGCCTGATGGGGGTCTGCCGCGACGCCGACCATGACCACCGTGCACCAGCCGCCGCCACCATAGGCATGGGAAGCTCCATTGCGGACGAAGAACTCGTCAAGGTGCGCCTCGTCCGTGATGAGCAGCTCGTCGGGGGGCCGGTGCTCCCGCAGCGGCGCCCGGGCGAGCTGCTTGTCCACGATGAGCCGCGCCGGGATGTCCGCGACAACCTCAACGGCGATCATGCCGGTCCGGCCGACGCCGAGCTTTGTGAGCTGCCGCATCAGGTGCTCGTACCAGCAAATTAGCGAGACCGGCGTGGGGGACTCCAGCCGGGCCACCGCCGATGCCATGCCGTCCCACCGGAACAGGAACGGCGTCAGGGCCGGGGAGCCGGGTGGCTCGTACCGGGATGAGACCGGCCGGGCGGCGGGTGTCCACCACGACCGGCCATCGACGAGCACATACTCCCCGAGCTGTTGCACCGCGCGGGCCGGTGGCTCGCCGAACGCCGCCGCCCCCAGCCCGAAGGGCAGGCCGTCATCGGCGACGTCGACGGCCCGGACAGCCCCCGGCTCCCCGTCGATGTCCCTCGGGCTCCACACGCAGGTGCTGTTCAGGATGTGCCCGACATCGCCCGTCAGCCACAGCGTGGTCGGCGGTCTACCCGGATCCCAGTCCAGGCGGGTCAGCTGGTCAAGGTCCACTCCGCCCCACCCCCGGCCTGTTCCATTGCCGCCGTATCTCTGCTTCGAGAGATTGGAAGTCGTCAACCCAGAGCCGGTCGTTCCGCGACAGCGACAGCCCGGTCCGTGCGGTGTCACCGCCGTCCAGCAGGTGGCGGTCGAGTGGGGACGTGCCGTGACGTGGCGTGGGGTCGCCGCCGGTGGGCGGGTCCCAGCCACCGAAGACGCTCATGAACTGGAGCACGCACCGGCCGAGGCTGGCGAGGTCGTAGCCGCCCTCGAAGAATGCGGCGACATCGGCACCGGGGTCCTGCTGGCAGTAGTCACGAATGGTGGAGGCGAGCTCCCGGTAGCTCCATTCGCTCATCTCCAGCTGGGAGAAGCTGTCGCGATGGTACGAGTCAAGGCCGAGGCTCACCAGCACGAGCTGGGGACGGAACCCGCTGAGGATGGGCCGGAGCACGCGCCGGAGCACCGCGGAGTAGACACTGTCGCCGGATGACGCCGGTATCGGCACGTTGACGGTGTACCCGGCGCCGGCGCCAGCGCCCCGCTCCCGGAACAGGCCGGTCCCCGGGTGCACGCCGGCCTGGTGTACCGAGAAGTAGAGCACGCTGGCGTCGTTGTAGAAGATGTCCTGCGTGCTCTTCCCGTGATGCGCGTCGGTGTCCACGATGAGCACGCGCGGCCGCTCCCGGCGCCCGCCGTCTGACGCGGCGAGGACGTCCTGACCGTGCCTTGCGGCGACCGCGATGTTGTTGAAGATGCATATCTTGTTGCCCGCCAGATGCCCCGGTGGCCGCACCAGGGCCACGGCGAGCCGCAGCGCTGGCACAGAGGTGACCAGGTCAACGGCGCACACCGCACCGCGTACGGCCAGCTCCGCCCCCTCGTACGAGCCCGCGCGCACCTCCAGGTCGCTCTCCAGGACGATGTCGGGCTTCTTCTCCTCGGCCAGGCGCCGGCTCAGCTCCTGGACCCGCCTGATCCACTCCCGGGTATGCACCCGGCGGAGGAACGCCTCGGCGTCCCAGTCCCGGAACTGGTACGGCGACACGTACGTCCACAGGTCCCGCCAGTCCTGCCCGTCCCGCAGCCCGGACACCTCAAGGCAGTCGAGGATGGCCTGCACCCGCTCCTTGGACTCAGGGTGGTTGTGCAGGTCGGTACGGCCGTACTCGGGGTGGTAGACGAGGGCGACCGACGTGGTGACCTGGCTCGACAGGCGGTCCTCGCGAGCCGGCTCGGGAAGGGCCACCCAGGCGGTACGGGAGTCCCGAGCGAGGTTCTGCTGCGCCTCGTCCTGGATCTGGGTGCTGAGCTGGGCGGCGGCGTCACGCACCTGTGCCCGGGTGGCCTGGGCGGCGGTGACCTGCCCCAGCACGTGCCAGACTGCCCAGCTCAGGTGCGGGTCGTAGCCGCCGGAGGACCGCCAGATCTCCCGTAACAGGCCGACAGTATCCATTGTGGATAGGCCACGGGTCGCCGCCTGCTCGGCGGCGAGCGCGGCGTTCACCCTGGTCCACGGCGACTCGGCCGGCCACGGCCAGGCCAGCCAGGGGCCCAGGCGCCCGTACAGCGCATCGCGCTCGATCTGCCCGGCGAGCACGACGCTGCGGTCCCACCACTGCCGTCCGAACCTGAGCAGCTCCTGCGGCAGGCGCTGCAGCTCGCCCCTGAGCTGGCCGTTGGCGCCGGCTGGGTCGGCATCGCTGTCAAGCGTGTCCATCATGGTGCCGATGGAGAACATGATGCTCCGGACGATCCAGAAGTCCATCTCCGTGGCCGTCGCGATGATGCGTTGCAGGATCTTCACGACGTCCTGCTGGTAGTCCTCCCGGTGCCGGAACAGGAACCCCACGGACTCGCCGCCGAACAGCCGCTGCGCGAACGTGGCGGAAGGCTCCAGCCAGGCCTGGAGGTGGCGCAGCACAGCGCCCCCCTCGCCGGCCTCCACGGCGTGCAGCAGGGCGCGCTCCACATCCCAGCGGAGCACGAAGTCGTTCTTCTTCGCCAGCTCGTCAAGGCAGCCGAGCAGCGTCTCCACGTCGTCGTGGCGGTCTGCGCCGGCGTCCGCCGCCGCGCGGTTGAAGGCCGTCAGCTGCTGCACGACCCGGCAGGCGAGCTGGTTCCAGTCGAACTCCACGTCACGGACGAGAACGTCGAGCAGGTCGAAGTGGATGCCCCGGGGGAGGGGCGGCAGCGGCTCCTCCAGCTTCTCGGTGACGAGCACAGCCATGCCGAGACCCTGGCGCAGGTTGTCGAAGCTCTGCTCCCGCAGCGCGATGTGCTGCGCCATCCGGCGGCGGAAGTCATCGAGGATCTCGTCCCGGCCCAGGCCGTCAAGGCGCCAGCGCCGGACGATCCCCCGCCCGATGGAGTACTCCAGGTACCGCTCGGAGACGAACCGGATGCCGCTGACCTGCCCTGCCCCCGGGAGGACGCCGAGCCCGGACTCGAGCACGATGCCCTCGTCCAGGATGGCCTTCAGCGCGGACCCTTCCCGGTACAGGCCCTCCACGGTGTTGACCCGGCGGCCGCGGACCGACAGCGCGTCCTCGGCGCGGGCCTGCGCGATCGCGAAGACCTCGTCGGACGACAGGAACTGGCGACCGTGCTGCACCATCCCCAGGGCCAGCTCGAGCAGCAGGCCGCGGACGGCGCGCTGGGCGAGGTTCTCCCCGTGCCGGACGACCGTTGACGCGCTCGCGCCAATCTGCTCCGCGGCCCGACCCAGGGCGGTCGTGGCGTACGCGTCAAAGATGTCCTTGTCCCGGACCAGGTGCCGGACCACCTCCAGGTCGCCGATGTCCTGGCCGCGGAACGTGACGCAGAAGATCTGGAGCATGAGCGGGTTGCTACAGATCCGCCGGGTGCGCTCGTCGCGGATGTCACCGGTGATGTCGTACACCGCCCGGTGCCTGCGGGATGCGCTGTCGAACTCCTCCCGGTCGAAGTCCTCGAGCAGCACGCTGGCCGTCTCCGCGCCCCGCTGGGCGACCGCGCTGGTGTCCGCCGCCCGCTCGGGCAGGTAGACGTAGTCCAGCCAGCCAAGGTCCGAGCTGGTCGGGTTGGCCGCGATCCGGCGCCGCTGCTCGTCCCAGTACGTCCTTCGTACGCTGATGCAGAGGTAGATCTGGTACTGGCCGGACAGGTAGTCCCGGGCGAAGTTCGTCAGGTGCACGTTGATGTCGTCGCCGGGCGGCGCGACGTTCTCGTTTATCGCGTCGACAAATATCACCAGGGCCCGCTCGTGCCGGCCGCGGACACCGCGCCTGAGCACCTCGGTGAACTCCACGCCCTGGAGCTTGTCCCTGATGATGGCGCTCAGCCGGCTCGTGTCGTTGATGTGGTCGAGCTTGCAGTTGACAAAGACGCACGGATGCAGGCGCCGGCGTCTCGTCGCTGCGGCGAGCTGGCCGGCGAGCTCGGCCATGCGGCGCAGCAGGAACGTGCTCTTCCCGCTGCCGCCCCGACCGACGACCAGCAGGATCCGCTTGCTCCGCTGCTGGACGAAGCTGTGGTAGACGTCGACCGCGTCGGACCGCTCGGTGTAAAGCTGGTCGTCGAAGACGGCGAGGCCGTCGTCGGACCAGCCCGGCCGGGCCCCAGCATGCGAGTCAGCCTCCCTGAGCTGGGCCGCGATGGCCAGGTAGCCCTTGCGGGCGTTCCGGTAGCCCTTGGCGGAGGCGTCCAGAAGCTCGTAGTAGAGCTGGTCGCGGTGCGCCCGGCCGGCCACGACCAGCGACGCCACAACGACCAGCACGACCGGGACGACGACCGGCCAGAAGAGTGCCGCCAGCGGCTGTGCCGGAGGGCGCTGGAGCAGGTCCGGAGTGCCGTCGAGGCCCTGCTGGAGCGCGGACTGGAGGAACCATGAGGCCAGGCCGCCCAGGAGGATCCCGTAGAGCCACCGGGAGATGCGCCAGTAGGCGCACAGGACGCCGTTGAAGCGCCGTTCCAGGGACTCCAGCAGTGAGGGCCGGGCAGCAAAGGACGGCAGCCTCCGCCACGAGACGGTCAATGCCCGTACTCCCCACCGCCCACGGCGCGATGCCACCCCTTCTGACCAGCGGTTGACCTTTGATAGTGCTGCTCGCAGCCCTCATCATCGATGAGCGGCTGGGGAGTGTCCACCGTTTCCCTCTTCGGGGACACCCACGCGCGCGGCACTGAGGGCGGTAGCGTTCTACACCCGCGCCAAGGTCGTCACGAGCCGGTGGCCCGGTGGCGAGGTCGCCGCGGCGCAGCTGCACCTCCCGACCGCGGCCTTCAGCTGCGGGCGGCCTCCACCTCTGTCACCCCCACCAGGAGGAAAACGATGAAGGCACGTAGGCGCGTCGCGGTGGCCCTCGCCGCGACGGCGGCGCTCGTGTTGGCCGGCTGCACCGATGACGGCGAGGACGCCGCCCCGGCCACGCCCGGCCAGAAGTCCGATCTCAAGTACGCGGTGATCACCCACGGCGGGGCCGGCGACGCGTTCTGGGACGTTGTCAAGAAGGGCGCCGAGCAGGCCGGCAAGGATCTGGGCGTCACGGTCGACTACCAGGGGTCAGGCCAGCCGGCCGAGCAGGCGAACATGATCAACGCCGCGGTCGCCAACAAGGTGAACGGGATCGTCGTCTCCATGGCCAACCCGGATGCGCTGGCCGACCCCATCAAGAAGGCCGTGGCCGCCGGGATCCCCGTCATCACGATCAACTCCGGCGCGGCGAAGTCAGGCGAGCTCGGGGCGCTGGCCCACGTGGGGCAGGACGAGGCGATCGCCGGGCAGGGTGCCGGCCGCGAGCTGCAGAAGGCGGGTGTCAAGAAGGTCCTGTGCATCAAGCACGAGGCGGCCAACGTGGGCCTGGACCAGCGCTGCACCGGCACCGCGGAGACCCTCGGCGGGCAGGTCGTCCCGCTCCAGGTCAGCGGCGAGAACATCGCCGAGGCGCAGAACACGATCGCCTCAAAGCTCCAGCAGGACAAGTCGATCGACGGCGTGCTCGCGCTGAACCCGGCGGTCGGGGCGGCGGCGGTGGAGGCCGTGAGCAAGGCCGGCTCGAGCGCGAAGGTCGCGACCTTCGACCTGAACGCCGACGTGATCGAGGCCGTCCTGGCCGGCAAGATCCTGTTCGCCGTGGACCAGCAGCAGTACGTCCAGGGCTACCTGCCGATCGTGATGCTGAACCTGTACAACAACAACGCCAACACGCTGGGTGGGGGCCAGCCGGTGCTGACCGGCCCCGGCTTCGTGACCAAGGAGAACGCCGCGAAGGTCAAGGACCTGACCGGCAAGGGCACCCGGTAGCTCGCCGTACGGGCAGGCGCGGCTCCTCGGCTGCGCCTGCCCGCGCGGCCTACCGGGCCCGCGCGGCCTGCCGCACCCGTGCGGCCTGCCGGGCCCGCGCCGGCACGCCGGACCCACGGTGGCGCCGCCCACGACGGTGCCCGCCCGCATCCCTGGAGGAACCGATGGCAACCGTCACGACCCGTCGTGACCAGCCCGACAACCCCGAGGCGTACGACGAGCGGCTGGGCCGGGTCGGGCTGGGGCGCCGGCTGCTGGCCCGGCCGGAGCTCGGCGCCGCTGTTGGCGCCGTCGCTGTGTTCGCCTTCTTCGCCGGCTACACCGACCAGTTCGCCACTGCCCGCGGCATCGGCAACATGCTCGACCCGGCCGCGACCCTGGGCATCATGGCGGTGGTCGTGGCGCTGCTCATGATCGGCGGCGAGTTCGACCTGTCCGCCGGGGTGATGACCGCCAGCTCGGGACTTGTCATTGCGATGCTCACCACCGAGGCCGGCCTCAACGTCTGGCCCGCCATCCTGCTCGCCCTGGTCTTCGGCGCACTGGTCGGCCTGGCCAACGGGCTGCTGGTGGTACGGACCGGCCTGCCGAGCTTCATCGTCACGCTCGGCACGTTCCTGGTGTTACAGGGCCTCAACCTCGGTGTCACCAAGGTGGTCACCGAAACGGTGCAGGTCGGCGGCGTGCACCGCACCGAGGGGTACGACTCGGCGTTCGCCGTGTTCGCCAGGACCTTCTCGGTCGGGGACGGTGACTACCGCATCACGATCCTGTGGTGGCTGGGCGTCACCGCGCTGGCCACGTGGGTGCTGCTGCGCACCCGCGCCGGCAACTGGGTGTTCTCCGTGGGCGGCAACCCCGCGGCAGCCCGCAGCGTGGGCGTGCCGGTGGCTCGTACCAAGGTGCTCTTGTTCGTCACGGTCTCGGTGACCGCGGCGCTGGTCGGCGCGATGCTGGTGCTGCGGCTGCGGTCGGTGCAGGCCAACCAGGGCATCGGCGACGAGTTCCAGTTCATCATCGCCGCGGTGATCGGCGGCTGCCTGCTCACCGGCGGGTACGGCTCGGCGGTCGGCGCCGCGATCGGCGCGCTCATCTTCGGCATGGCCAAGCAGGGCATCGTCTTCGCCGGCTGGGACTCCGACTGGTTCCAGCTCTTCCTCGGCGTGCTGCTGCTGCTCGCGGCCATGCTCAACCACTACGTCCGGCGGCGCGCGGAGGCCCGACGATGACTGGTCCTTACCTGGAGGTACGCGACCTCGGCAAGCGCTACGGGAACATCATCGCCCTGGCCGGCGTGTCGACGCGGGTGTACCCGGGCACGGTCACGTGCGTGCTGGGTGACAACGGCGCCGGTAAGTCCACCCTGATCAAGATACTTGCCGGCGTGCATCAGCACGACGAGGGTGAGCTGCTCGTGGACGGGGCGCCGACGCGCTTCGCCAGCCCGCGGGACGCGCTGGACCGCGGCATCGCCACCGTCTACCAGGACCTCGCGCTGGTGCCGTTGATGTCGGTGTGGCGCAACTTCTTCCTCGGGAACGAGCCGACCCGGGGGTTCGGGCCGTGGCGGCGGTTTGACGTGCGGTTCGCGCGGGAGACGACGCGGGCGGAGCTGGCCGCGATGGGCATCGACATCCGCGACCCGGACCAGCCGGTCGGGCAGCTCTCCGGCGGTGAGCGGCAGTCGGTGGCCACCGCCCGCGCGGTCTACTTTGGAGCGCGGGTGCTGATCCTTGACGAGCCCACCTCGGCGTTGGGGGTCAAGCAGGCGGGTGTGGTGCTGCGCTACATCGTGCAGGCCCGCGACCGGGGGCTGGCGGTCGTGTTCATCACGCACAACCCGCACCATGCGTACCCGGTTGGCGACCGCTTTCTCATCCTCAACCGCGGTCGCAGCCTGGGTGACTTCGCCAAGGCGGAGGTCAGCCGCGACGAGCTGACCCGGCTGATGGCCGGCGGGGCCGAGCTGGACGCACTCAGCCACGAGCTGGAGCTGCTACGCCCACCCCCGCCGTCGTGACGCACTACCCCAGTGGTCGCCTTGGTCGATAGCGGCTGACCTGGGTATGCATGTGCCCGGCACCGGACGTTGGCGGCGTCCTCTCTGCTTGTGAGTCGAGAGACCACGAGCTCGGTGTACGCCTGGGGCGGAGGGGTCGCAGAAGCCAGGGCCAACAAGCGGATATTCCGCATGTTTCGACCATTCCTTCTGCGATCGCGACCGAGCCACGATCAAGATCGCGATCTCGACGCCGGATGTGCAGCCGCGCTGCACTTCTCCTGTCCAGATCGCGATCTTGATAGCTACTGGCGTCACGAAGACCGGCAAAACGGGCGCGGGTGCGGCCGATGGATGGCTCAGGATACCGAGTGTGCGGCCCAGACGATCAGAGAGTCGCGGTAGTGGCCGCCGTTCGGGTCGAAGCTGCCGGTGCAGGTGATGAGCCGCAGCATGGGCCAGCCGGTGGGGTCGTAGACCGCGGCGGTGGGAAGCGGGTCTTGGGGACTGTGGTGGCTGCGTAGATGGAGAAGCGGGTCAGCGACCCGTCGGCGTGTGTTACGAGGACTTCGTCACCGACCTTCGCGTCGGGCAGCCGGTAGAACACCGCCGGGCCAGTGTGAGAGTCGACGTGCCCGACCAGCACCGCGGGCCCCCACCTCGCCAGGTGAAGGACCGAGCCGGTACCAGCCGGTGAGGTGGGGCGCGGGTGCAGCGACCGTCCCGTCAGGAGAGAGCCCGACCGGGACTACCGGTGCGGATAGATCGATCGCCGGGATGTCCACTCTGGTGGGTGGCGCTGATGTCGCCGGTGCCGGGTCCGTCGCGTCGACGGCGGTGGCCTTGGGTGGTTCCGGCTCCACGGTTGCAGGTATCCCGGCAATGACAGGGCGTTCTGGCCACCGGCCAGCAGCCATTCCCGGGAAGGGGCGACCGTACCGGCTCCGCCGAGACCGGCCGGTGGCGCGCCGCTGGGGATGTGCTGGACCTGGTCGGTGACCCGCAAGCTGGTCGAGATACCGACGTTTGCGCCGCCACAGCGCACCCCGATCTGGTGCGTCCCGGTGGTGTGGACAACGGGATCGTGTACCTGTGCCGGAAGGCTCCGCTTGCGTCGCGGGGGACGTGCGGGCCGAACCCGTCGCCGGGGAACAGGCCCGAGGTCGAGGTGAGGATCACGTCGTTGTCTGCCATGCATGCCCGGTCCCCGCTGTTCGGAACCGCGCCGTAGATGACCACGGTGCCGCCGCGCTGAACGCTCGCCGGGGACACCGAGATGCTGCTCTTCGTCACAGCGGTAGCCCCTGCCGCCGAGAGTGCTACGACGACGGTCGCCGCGGCGACCACCGCACCCGCGGATCGCAGCGGACGTACCAGCCGGCTGGCTGTCGCGCAGCACCGGCCGGAGCCGGGCCCATTGTCAGTTGCTTTTCGTGAGCTAGCCATGCCCTACCGACGTGCGCCCTGGTCCGGTGGGTTACGTCGGGTCGCAGACAGGACCATCAAGGAAGATCCACCGGTTCGGGCAGGAGACCGTTACGCCGCCTCCCGGTGGGCGGTGACGATCATTCGGGTGCTTGTCAGCGAGAACGCCGTGCCGTCCTGGCCGTAGCCGTTGACGTTGGCGAAGCCGGCCGCGAGCAGCCAGTCACGCAGCTCGGTGAACGTGAACAGGCGCGTGAAGAACGGGACGCGGCGGACACCACCGGCGCGCAGCACGACCCGTTCGGTGAGGACCCGGCTGGTCAGCACATCGATCCGGGACCGGTCGACAACGAGGTCGCCGTTACGTTCTACCACCACGCGGTCAGGCTGGAACTCGCGTACGAGCCGGTCCCGGTTCATCAGGTCGAACGCGACCCGGCCGCCCGGCTTGAGCGCCCGCGCGACCTCGGTGAGAACCCGGCGGTTGGCGGCGTCGTCGAAGTAGCCGAAAGCGGTGAACCAGCTGACGACCCGGTCGAAGCGCCGGCTCCACGGCAGCGGCAGCGTACGCATGTCGCCTTCGACGTACTCCACGGTGACCCCACGCCCCGCGGCATCGCGCCGGGCGTGGTCGAGGAAGAGCGGCGTGGCGTCGAGGCCGGTCACCTGGCAGCCGCGAGCGGCGAGACGGTTGGCGATCCGGCCGTGGCCGCAGGCGAGGTCGAGCACCCGCATACCCGGCTGGAGGTCGAGCAGGCGCCAGATCAGCTCGGTGTCGGCATCACTGCGGTCATCGGAGAGCACCTGTTCGTGGAAGTAAAGGTAGTCCTGGTCGAAGAACCCCTCGAAGTCAAAGGCCGGCTCGCCCATGTCGCTGCTCCTGGCTGACGGGATGGTTCCAGCCATCGTTCGCCGGTGGCTGCCGTTGCCGCTACCGAGTTGTCTCTTTCTGGGCCCCAAAGCCCGCCTGCGCTACGTCGGGTGATCACGTGGGAGTACGGGTCAGGTAGGTGTCAGGGTGGGGTCAGCACCCGATGTGAGGCTTCTCCCGCAGCGACCCGCAAAGGTGCGAGACGATTGGGGGTCTCGGGTGGCGCCTTCGACGTGGCGCGGTGCCGAGCATCCGGTGCCGACGTACCAATCCTATGTGGACGGCAAGGAGATCGGCTCGGACCGGTACGTCTACACGGTCACCACGCGCTCCATTCTGGACGATGCCCTCGCCGGCCTGACCCTGAAGCGGCGGCTGGAGCAGGGGGTGCTCGACCCGCAGGCGGCGACCGGGTGCGTGGTGGGGCGCTGCGCGCTGGCTGACCCGTACCTCGTTGAACAGGCCCTGAGCGCGGCGGCGGCCGCGGGCCCGGTGTGGGCGGCGACCAGCCTGGACACCAGGATGCGGCTGGGCGCGGGCATCCGCGAGCGGCTGCGCGCCGGCCACCGGGGGCTGGTCGAGGTGCTGGTGGCCGAGGGCGCCCCGCGGGACCTGGTGGAGTGGCAGGTCGCGGGCCTGTTCGAGACGTTCAGCGAGGAGACCTTGGGCTGGTGCGCCGGCCAGCTCCACCAGCAGCTCTCCCACGGTCCGCGCACGCTGCTCATCCGGCGGATGGCCGACGGTGTGGTCTGCGTGAACCCGCCGCAGAACGCCCCCGCGGCCAGCGCGCTCTTCGGCATCACCGCGCTGCTCGCCGGCAACGCCGTGGTGGTACGGGCGCCGCGCAGCGCGCCGCTCGGCGTGCTCTACGCCCTGCGGGAGCTGGTCGTGCCGGTCCTCGACGAGCTGGGCGCGCCACCGGGCGTGCTCAACGCCTTCTGCGCCCGGCCCGGCCCGACCATACGGACCTGGCTGGACAGCCCGCACGTCAACGACATCTTCTACATCGGCGACGTCGAGAAGGGACTGCGGATCCAGCGCGACTGCGTGGAGCGGGGCAAGAAGCCGATCCTGGAGCTGGCCGGCAACGACTGCGTGGTGGTGTGGCGCGACGCCGACCTCGACCTGGCGGTCGAGGCGCTGGTGGAGTGCTTCTACGGCTCCGGCCAGATCTGCATGGTCCCCAACCAGGTGGTGGTGCACCCCGCCGTAGCCGCGGAGCTGCTGGCCCGGCTGGGCGCCGCCGCCGCGCAGATCCGGCCGGGGTTCCCGGAGGAACCCGGGGTGCGGCTCACGCCGGTGCTGCGCAGCGAGCGCTTCTTCAGCTACGTGCGGGACGCGCTCGACCACGGTGCCCAGCTGGTGCATGGGGCCCGCCGGCTGGAGGTCGACGGCAGCGTCTCGGACACCGGCCTCTTCCTCGAGCCGACGGTCCTGCGCGTGGACGGCCTGGCGTCCTGCCGCGACATCCAGGCCGTACGCGAGGAGACCTTCTTCCCGCTGCTGCCGGTCGTCGTCCCCGCGCCGGCCGCCGACGACGTGCTGCTTGGCGAGGTCATCGACTTCGTCAACAGCAACCCATACGGCCTGCGTAACTCGCTGTGGGCGACGGACCGGCACGTTATCGGCGAGTTTCTGCGGCGGGTCGGCAACGGCGGGCTGCTCAAGGTCAACGACTCGCACATCGGGTTCCTGCCGTACCTGCCCAGCCACGGCGGCACCGGGCTGACCGGCGGCGTGTTCGGCGAGGCGAACTACCTCGCCTTGCGCACATCGCACCTGCAGGGCGTGTCGGTGGCGGAGGGGGTACGCCCGCGCGACGCGGTGTTCGC
>Ga0075420_100003350_pt1 | contig 14007 bp, 12 predicted proteins | sample SoiMetdeltSBSDD4_FD_75296 | JGI IMG/M metagenome (GOLD analysis project Ga0075420, IMG submission 75296) | Bulk soil microbial communities from a Populus tree surrounding site in Tennessee, USA - Soil MetaG P. deltoides SBSDD4 | ecosystem: Environmental > Terrestrial > Soil > Tree plantation... | reverse complement strand
GCGCGGTAGGCGATGTCGGTGTTCCAGCATCCGCAGGCCGTTGCCACGATGTCGGTTTGGGATGCAGAGATGCCGTTGAGGGTGCCGCCGTTCGTGTCCCAGGCGCCGCTGATCGCCCAGCCCGTCGGCAACGGGCCGCCAAACGTTTGCGAGAGCGCGTGGAATATCGAATTCGGCTCGTACCAGACGTCGTCGAATCTGCCGGGCGCCCAGTGCGTGACCAGCCCCGGGTCGCCTTCCATGAGCGGAAACGTCGACACGTCGAACAGCTCGACGCCGTCGACTGCGACCACGACGTTGCCGGGCTCTACGTCCATGCGCACGTCGAACCAGACGTTGGGCCGGCCGTTGTACGGCGCTGTCGCGATGGTGTGATTCGCGCGGTCATAGAACAGGTTGACCTTGGCGATGCCAGTGGGCGAGAAGACCACTTCGCCAGTACCCGGCGTGCTCGTGGTGGCGGTCAGGCCGCCGGCATGAAACTGGAGGCCCACGAGATTGCCCGGGCCGCCGTATGGATTGAGCATGCGTGCACGGAACGTGTACTGGAGCGTCGATTCGGCCTGGAGCACGATGCCCGTCGGCTGTGGGCTCGCCCGGCTCGTGGCAACGACCGAACTCGTATTGAACGTGCCGCCGCTCACGGACCATTGACCGCTCGTCGTCCACTCCTGCGTCACGCCCGTTGCGAAGGTCTCCTTGAAGGGCTGTTCCTTGAAGCGGAACGCGAGCGAAACCTTGTCGAATCGCGCAGTCGTGCCATGCGTGACGAGGCCGACGCGCCCGAACGGCAGGCTCTGCGGAAGCTGCAGGATCGCAATGCCGTTGACGCTGATCTTCGTGATGCCTTCCCCGAAGTCGACTTCGGCGTCGAACCAGACGCCACGTCCGCCGCCGCTGTACTTCGTCGAGATCACTTCGGAGATCGTGCCGTTGATGACTCGCCGCGCCGTGGCAGTGCCATTGGGTGAGAACACCACCTCGGCGTAGTTGGTTGTGTCTCGTTCCGCGTAGACCAGACCGACGAGGCTCGCGGCGTCGCTCCTTTGATTCATCATGCGCGCGCGATAGATCGCCGGATTGGTGATGACGTCGGAGGGCGGACCATTGGGGTCGCGGAAGTATTCGAACATCGTCGAGATCGCAGTCGGCGCGGCGGCCGTGCTGTCGTACGTGCCGTTCGCGGCCAGCCAGCCGCCCGCTTCGATCTGCCAGGCGTTCGGCAGCGAGGGAGTCGTCGCCGCCGGGAAGTCGGTGCGGTAGAAAACCGCGAGCGGGGGTAGAAATCCCGAATCGAGAGCGGCGGCGACGTTCGCGACGGCGAGGGTGACTGACAGCACCAACCACGCACTGTTTACGGTACGCATCGCCTGCTCCCTGTCTTATGTCCGTCATGTTCCTCCCGGTCGGGGCAGCCGGGATCGGCGCTTCTGCGTAAGGAAAAACCATTGTCGGCGCGTGCGCCGACCGTTCGTCCTTGAGACATGAATCCCCGGCCTGTGAGATTCTTTACAAGTGACTGATCTTCGCTGGATCGATGCTGCTCTGACCTCCGCGCGGCCGCAGGCCGTAGCGGCGCTGTTGCGTTATTTCCGCGACCTCGACACGGCCGAGGAGGCCTTCCAGGAAGCCTCGCTGCGCGCGTTGAAAACCTGGCCGGTCAAAGGGCCGCCGCGCGACCCCGCCGCGTGGCTGATCTTCGTCGGCCGCAATACCGCTCTCGACGACAAGCGCCGGCGAAGCAAGGAGCAGGAGCTGCCTTCCGAGGAGGTGCTCTCGGATGACGACGATGCGCAGTCGCACCTCGTCGATCAGCTCGACGCGGAGCACTACCGCGACGACATCCTGCGATTGCTGTTCATCTGCTGTCACCGGGAGCTGCCCGCGACTCAGCAGATCGCACTCGCGCTGCGCATCGTTTCCGGTCTCACCGTCAAAGAAATCGCGAGCGCGTTCCTCGTGAGCGAAGCTGCGATGGAGCAGCGGATCACGCGCGCGAAACGTGCGATCGGCGCAGCCGATGTTCCATTCGAGACGCCCGGCGCCGAAGCGCGCAGCGATCGACTCGCCGCCGTCGCGGCGATGATCTACCTGCTCTTCAATGAAGGCTACTCGGCAAGCGGCGGCACGGCGCACGTGCGCACGTCGTTGTGCGAGGAAGCGATCCGCCTTGCACGCTTGCTGTTGCGGCTCTTCCCGAGCGAGCCCGAAGTGATGGGGTTGATGGCGCTGCTGTTGCTCCAGCACGCACGTGCGAGGGCGCGGCTCGATCGCGACAACGAAATCGTATTGCTCGAAGATCAGGATCGCAGTCTGTGGAATCGCGAGATGATCGACGAGGCCCTCGTGCTCGTCGAGAAAGCGTTGCGACATCGGCGTCCCGGTCCGTATCAGGTTCAAGCAGCGATCGCAGCCGTTCACTCGCGCGCGCGCCGCGCCGCCGAGACAGATTGGCAGGAGATCGACACGCTGTACGGCGTGCTCGAGCAACTTCAGCCGTCGCCAGTCATCACGCTCAATCGCGCCGTTGCAGTCTCGAAGCTGCGCGGTCCGGCTGCTGCGCTCGAAATGATCGAGCCGCTCGCCGAGAAACTCCAGGGCTACTTCCATTTCTTCGGCGCGAAGGGCGCATGGCTGCACGAGCTCGGGCGCACTGACGAAGCGCGTGTCGCATTCGACAAGGCGATCGCTCTCGCGCACACGCCGGCGCAGGCGGCGCACATCCGGCAGCATCTCGACCGCCTGCTGAAAAGTAGTTGAGACTGTATATAAGAACAGATATGCTGCCTCTCCCCCGCAGAGAACAGGGAGAAGGCGCATGAAGCTCTATTGGTGCGAGCGGACGCGTGCAGTTCGCGCGGTCTGGATGATGGAAGAGCTGGGGGTGCCGTACGAGCGCGTGCGCATCGACATTCGCGACGAGCAGTCGCGCGCGGATCCGGCGTTTCGTGCAGCGTCGCCGATGGGCAAGGTGCCCGCGCTCGAGGATGGGCCGGTTCGCATCTGGGATTCCGGTGCCATCTGTGCCTATCTCGCGGATCAATATCCGGCCGCGAAGCTCGCGCCGCCGATCGGCAGCCCGGACCGCGGCGCTTATCTCATGTGGCTGATGTACACGAACGCGGTGATCGAGCCGGCCATGGGCGAGAAGATGGGCGGCCTCAAGCCGAACCCGGTGACCTACGGCTGGGGCAGTTGGGACCAGATGCTCGGCACGTTGCGCACGGCTGTCGGGCGCGGCACGTGGATTCTCGGCGAGCGCTTCTCTGCCGCGGATGTGCTGCTCGGAATGAGCTGCTCCTTCATGCGTCAGTTCAAGATGATCACCGACGAGCCGGAGTTGTTCGCGTACGCAGATCGGTGCGCGGCGCGGCCCGCGTTCCAGCGCGCGTACGCCCTGGAAGCGAGCTAGGTAAGCGGGCTAGTCCTCAGCGCCGGTCAGCGGCAGTCGAGTCGTCGGCCTTCGGCATCGGCACCAGCGCGTTCACTGTGAGCTGCGGCGTCGAAATGCTGAGGTCGTGCGGCGTGCACGTGACGCGATCGGTCACGACCTTCACGCCGAGCTTCGGCAGCACTTCCTTGCTCAGGCCTTCCATCAGCTCGCAGTCGCCCGGCTCGAGGTTGAGCCGGCGATCGCGCGACAGGTCGACGGTCTTCCACTGCGCCGGGAACGGATCGGTCTTCAGCGGATCCGCCTTGCCCGTCAGTCGTTCGGCGAGCTCCTTCGTGGCTTTGTTCGGCGGCTCCTTCGCCTCGCTGGCAGGGATCGGCGTCGCAGTCGTGACGGTGACGAAGAAGTTGCGCGACGGGCGATTCATGTCGATGCAGCCGTTCGCCTTGACCTTCGTCAGCGGCGTGGCGCCGAGCGTCGTCAGGATGCTCTTCACCTTCTGCTCGAACGCGTCGCAGTTATATGCAGTGGTGAAGCCGACATAGGAGTACTTGATCTCCACCGGCTTCCACACAGCTTGCACCGGGCTTGTGCTGTCTGCGGGTGAGCCCGCGTAGGCAGCCTGCGACAGCACAGTGGCGAGAATGCATGACACCGCCAGGCGGGCTGGGGCAGGGAATGACAGCTTCGTTGACATGACGGGTCTCCGGTGGACTGACACGGATCTGAAGGCGCTGATTTTAGACGTGCTGATTTAGACGTCTGGCGGGGCGGCGCGTTCCCCGATACGAGCCGTCCATGTATTTACGTTCCCGTAATTTACCGAGCGGTTCAAGCAGGCACGAGATATCCTTTCGTGCATGAGCTCCAATGTGGATGTGCAAAGCCGCGAAATCAATGCCGCCCTGACGGTGTTGGGGGCGCTGAGCTTCTGCCATCTGCTCAACGACATGATGCAGTCGCTGCTGCCCGCGATGTATCCCATCCTGAAGACAGGGCTGCGCCTCGACTTCGGTCAGATCGGCCTCGTGACCTTCGTCTACCAGGTCACCGCCTCGCTGTTCCAGCCGCTGGTCGGCCTGTACGCGGATCGCCGGCCGATGCCGTATGCGCTGGCCTTCGGCATGGGTTTCACGCTGACCGGCTTGTTGCTGCTGGCGAATGCGAGCACGTTCCCGGTGCTGTTGCTGGGCGCGGCTGTCATCGGGCTCGGCTCTTCGGTCTTTCATCCGGAATCTTCGCGAGTCGCGCGCGTCGCGTCCGGCGGACGTCATGGGTTCGCACAGTCGGTTTTCCAGGTCGGCGGCAATGCGGGATCGGCGATCGGTCCGCTCGCGGCCGCGTTCATCGTGCTGCCGAACGGGCAGGGCAGCGTCGCGTGGTTCGCGCTCGCCGCGCTGCTGGGCATCGTGCTGCTCACGAAGATCGGCTCGTGGTACGCGCGTCAGACAGTGCGGCTCGAAGCCGTGCGCAAGAGTGCGCATCACGCACTCACGCAACTCCCTCGCGGCAAAGTCGTCAGCGCGATGGCGGTGCTGATCGTGCTGATCTTCTCCAAATACTTCTACATGGCGAGCCTGACGAGCTACTACACGTTCTATCTGATCGAGCGCTTCCAAGTTTCGGTGTGGAACGCGCAGGTGCACTTGTTCGTGTTCCTGGCCGCCGTCGCCATCGGCACCTTCGCCGGTGGCCCGATCGGCGATCGCATCGGCCGCAAGTACGTCATCTGGTTTTCGATTCTCGGCGTGCTGCCGTTCACGCTGCTGCTGCCGCATGCGAACCTGTTCTGGACCGGCGTGCTGAGCGTGCCGATCGGCTTGATTCTCGCGTCCGCGTTTTCGGCGATCCTCGTCTACGCGCAGGAGCTCGTGCCCGGCAAGGTCGGCATGATCTCGGGACTGTTCTTCGGGCTGGCGTTCGGCATGGGTGGCCTCGGTGCCGCAGTGCTCGGGCACGTAGCCGATGCTGCGGGCGTCGAGTTCGTGTATCGCATCTGCGCGTACTTGCCGGTGCTCGGCATCCTGGCCGCATTCCTGCCGAAGACAACAACCAAGTGAGGCGCTCATGGCCGCTGAACTGAAGCATCACACGCTCAACGTCAACGGTATTCGCATGCACGTCGCCGAGCAGGGCACCGGTCCGCTCGTGTTGATGTGTCACGGCTGGCCCGAGCTCTGGTACTCGTGGCGGCACCAGTTGCCCGCCGTCGCTGCGGCCGGATTTCGCGCTGTCGCGCCCGACATGCGCGGCTTCGGCGAGACGGAAGCGCCCGCCGATGTGAACGACTACTCGATCCTGCACACGGTCGGCGACGTTGTCGGGCTCGTGTCGGCGCTTGGTGAGAAGAAGGCGATCATCGTCGGCCACGACTGGGGCGCGCCCGTCGCGTGGACCGCGGCGATGATGCGGCCCGACCTGTTCCCCGCGGTCGTCGCGATGAGCGTGCCGCATCGGCCGCGCTCGGCGGCGGCGCCGTTGCAGACTCTGAGGGACGCGGGGCTCGGCAACTTCTACTGGATCTACTTCCAGAAACCGGGCGTGGCCGAAGCTGAGTTCGAGCGCGACCCGGCGGTCACGCTGCGCAAGCTTCTGTACGGTGTCTCGGGCGATGTTCCGATCGATCGCAACAACCCGATGCTCGTCAACGAGGGCCACGGCTTTCTGTATCCGCTCGCCGTGCCGGAGAAGCTGCCGGCGTGGCTGCGCGACGAGGACATCGAGAAGTTCGCGAGCGAGTATCGTCGTACCGGTTTTCGCGGCGGCCTCAACTGGTATCGCAACATCGATCGCAACTGGGCGCTGACCGCGCCGTGGCATGACGCGACGATTCGTCAGCCGGCGTTATTCATCGCCGGTACGCGCGATCCGGTCATTGCAGGTCCGCGCGGCACCGCTGCGATCGAGCACATGAGCCGTGCAGTGCCGGGCGTGCAGAAGGTGATGGTCGATGGCGCCGGTCACTGGATTCAGCAAGAGCGGCCCGAACGCGTCAACGCCGCGTTGCTAGAGTTTCTGGGCAAAGTCCGCAATCTGTGAAGGAACCCGTCATGCTTCGTCGCTCTCGTCTCGCTGTGCTCGCGTTCGCCCTGGCTGTCAGTGCCGCCGCATTGGGGGCCGAGCGCGCCAAGCCGGAGTTCCTGACGTCGTCGGATCCCGCGCGCCGCGACCTGCCGTTCTCCGAAGCAGTGCGCGTCGGCGATCTGATGTTCCTCTCGGGTCAGATCGGCTTCGACCCCGCGACGGGCAAGCCCGTAGCCGGCGGCATCAAAGCCGAAGCGCGCCAGGCACTGACACTGATCAAAGACGTGCTGACGCGTAACGGCGCGTCGATGGCGGACGTCGTGAAGTGCACGGTGTTCCTTGTCGACATCGCCGAGTGGCCGAGCTTCAACGAGGTCTACACCGAGTTCTTCAAGAAGCCCTACCCGGCGCGCAGCGCACTGGCCGCGAGCGGCCTGGCGCGCAACGCGCGGGTCGAGGTCGAGTGCATCGCTCACGTCCCGTAGGTCGGGCTTCAGCCCGACAATCCGTGCCGGAAGAAGAGTCGGCCTGAACCCCGACCTACAGCGCCTTTCTCCGCGCGACTTCTTGCTTGTACAGCGCGAACTCTTCACCGGCCGCCTTGGCGATGCTCGGTCGCTTCAGCATGCGCTGGTGATAGTCGTAAACCTCCGGCCACTGCTTCAGGTCGACCTGCGTGGCTTGGGCCCAGTTGAGGATCGTCGTGAGGTACGCGTCGGCGATGCTGAACTCATCGAGCAGGTATTCACGGTCGCGCAAGTGCGCCTGGAGCGTCTCCATGCGCCGCTGCAGCTTGTCGCGGCTGTAGCGCTTCACTTCATCCGAAGCCTTGTCGTCGAGCATCGGCACGAACACCGCTTTGTGCAGCTCGGTGCCGATGAAGCCCAGCCATTGCTGCATGCGGCTGCGTTCCGCTCCCGGCGGCGGCGCCAGGCGCGCTTGCGGGAATTGTTCGGCGACGTACTGCAACACCGCCGTGTTCTCCGTGAGAGTGCTGCCGTCATCGAGCCGCAGCACCGGCACTTGTCCCATCGGATTGATCGCGAAGAAGTCGCTGCCGTCCGCCAGCGTCTTGGTGTGCGTGTCGGCCTGCGTGTAGCGCGCCGGAGCGCCGGCTTCGTAGAGGGCGATGCGGGTGGCAAGCGAGCAGGCCATCGGTGCGAAGTACAGTTCCATGAATGCGTCCTCCGAGTGGTGTTTCTGTACTGTGCGGTATAATATTGGCGCGGGTCAAGGTATTTTTTTGCAACATGGTACATAAAAAGACAGCTTGGCACGTAAAGAGATCGCCCACGGAGCCGCGCCCACGCGGCCGGCCGCGTGCCTACGACGCCGACGCCGCGCTCGCGCAGGCAATGGGCGCGTTCTGGCAGTTCGGCTACTCGGCTACATCGCTCGATCAGTTGAGCGACGCGACCGATATGAATCGTCCCAGCCTGTACGCCGCGTTCGGCGACAAGCGTGCGCTGTATCTGCGGACACTCGATAGCTACACGGAGCGCGCGAAGCAGACGATCGCGAAAGCACTCGACCCGCAGTTGTCGCTCGCCGAAGGATTGCAGCGCTTCTACGACGCCGCGCTCGCCGCGTATCTGCCGGCCGGCGATCCGGCTCGCGGCTGCTATCTCATCGGCACGGCCGTGACCGAGGCCTTGGGCGACGAGGAAGTGCGCACGCGCCTCGGGAGTGCGTTGCGCGAGTTCGAACAAATGCTGGAAGGGCGCATCCGACAGGCGCGCGAGGCCGGTGAAATCGATGCGACTGTGGATTCGCAGGCCCTGGCAACGATCGCGTCGGCCGTGTTGCACACGCTGGCGATCCGCTCGCGCGCGGGCGAATCGCGCACCGTGCTGCGATCGATCGCAGCGACCGCTATCGATCTGATCTGCGCACGTGAACCTGCGCGAAAGCGACGGCGCGCGCAATGATCTCGCGCGAGCGGTCGTTGTCGTCGAGGATGTCGAAGCCGTGCCGGCCGGTGGGATGGTTCATCACGTCGAGCTGCGCATTGCCAGCGAGCGCTTCCTGCACGAACGAATCGATGGCCTGATTGATCAACGGCTGATCCAGGCCGGCCCGCGCGACAAAGATCGGCAAGCCAGAGACCTTGTTGCGCACGTGCTCAGCCGGCGACAGGTACGGATAGAAGCCAACGAGGCAGCGTACGTACTCCGGTCGATCGCGCAGCAGAGCGGTCAGCAGCGGACCGCCGCCCGAGAAGTACCATAGCGCGATCCGATCGGCGTCGACGTTCAGCTCCGCCGCGTGATTGCGCACGTAGTCGATCGCCGCAGCTACATCCGATTGCGATCTTTCGTAGTCGGTCAGCGCGTACAAGCGGTGATTGAAGGTCACGCCAACCATGGCGCACGCAGCTGCAAGCTCACCGTACGAGGCGAACACACCCCACTGCGTCGGCGGGGTCATCTGCGCCGGAATCGGGCCGCCATGCACGAACAACACCGCGGGCAGGCGTGCGTCGCCGGACAGGCGCTCCGGCGCGGTGATGTTCATCGACAGCTCCGTGCTTGCGTCCCGCCTATAGACCACGTCGCGTCGCACGCGGACGTCACGCATACCGTCGGCGAAATAGACGATGCGCTTGCTCAGATCAAGCTCGGCCATGAATCGCGCTCCCGCTGCGGCGAAGGTTGCGCGCTCGTTGCACGAACTCCAGCAGCGAGGCATCTAGTGCCCAGCGCCGCTGCAAGCGCAGGTCCGCGTGCAGAGCCTCCTGCATTCGATCCTTGATCGCGGTGTCGCCGCCGGCGAATTCATCGAGCAGCGATTCCCATTCGGCGACGAGCGACTGCACCACGACGCTGTCCACGCCTTCGCCGCCGGCCATCGCGTTGCGCAGCTCTCCTGCGACGCGCAGCCATTCGCGCATGCGGTCGTCCTGCAGATCCAGGCGTTCGAGCGCCGACGGGTCGAGATGAGCGGCCCACGCGGTGAGATTGCCGTGTCGCAACGCTCGCGTGAGGTAGTCCATCATTTCCGTGTCGAGACCGCTCTGCGCCTGCATGCGCGCCTGCAGATTCGGCTGCGCGTGGTACGCGAGCTTCATCTTGATCGCGAGCCCGACGTCGCCGCCGACCCTCGCGAGCATCAACTGCATCCAGCGATCGGCGAGCGTTTGCGCATGATCGCTCTGCACCGGCACATCCCGGTGCACGGCTTCGCGCAGCTCGGCGAGCAGCGAACGCCATTGATCCTTGTCGGTGTTGCTGTGGATTAGCAGCCGTTGCAGCTCGTCGGACGAGCAATACTTGTCGTATTGAGTGATGAGCTCGACGGCCGCGAGCCAGTCGCCCGCAACCGGCTCGCCGCCGCGCGTGAGCACCTCGTGAAGCTGGCCCAGTCGCGAGCGCAACGCGGTCGCCTTCTCGATGCGATCGTCCAGCTCATCGAGTTGCTGCGCGATCATCTCGGGCAGTGGCGCGCCGTCCTTCGCGAGCACCGCTGCAACCTCGTGGAGCGACAGATTCAGGCGCTGCAGCGCCTGGATACGAAACAGGCGCACGATGTCTGCCTGCGTGTACAGGCGGTAACCCGACTCCGAGCGTTGCGACGGCTCGAGCAAGCCGATCGCGTGATAGTGATGCAGCGCGCGGACGGTGAGCCCGGTGAGCTTGGCAAGTTGTCCGACCGTGAAAGACATGCGACCTCCGACTTCCCGCGACTCTAGGCCCTGACGGTACGTCAGGGTCAAGCGGCTCGGGCGGTGCGCAGGTCTACAGGTGCGCGAGGACGCGGATGCCGGCGTCGAGGTGCCGGGATGGCACCACGACCACTTCATCGCCGATGCGGTGGAAATCCAGATCGATCGCCTTGCCGGAGACCGGCAGGCCGCGGATCGACAGCGACTCGACGCCGATCGGCAGCAGCGGACGTGTCGCGTGCACTTCCTGGCGCTCGCCGTCGATCTGGATGCCGAGGCATGCCTGCAGGAACAGGAATACCGCGCCCGACGACCACGCTTGCGGCATGCACGCGACCGGATACGGTGCCGGCCCCTGGCCCGCGACGCGCGGGAAGCCGCAAAACAACTCCGGCAGGCGCATGCCGAACTGATTGGCGGTCTCGAAGATGTCATTGAGGATCTGCGCGACGTTCGCGCGACCGCCGTAGCGCGAGATGCCGGCCGCGCACAGCGAAACGTCGTGCGGCCAGATCGAGCCGTTGTGATACGACATCGGGTTGTAGCGCGGCTCGCGCTCGGCCAGCGTCCTGATTCCCCAACCGCTGGAAAAGCGCGTGGACATGAGTTGCGCGGTGACGAGCGCAGCACGTTCTTCGCTCGGCACGCCGCAGTAGAGGAGGTGACCCGCGTTCGACGCGTAGACGCGGCACGGCGTGCCATCGCCATCGAGAGCGATGGCGTAGTAGTGCATCTGGGGCACCCAGAAGCGTTCTTCGATCGCGCTGCGTAGCGCGTCCGCCCTGCGCAGCCACTCGGTGCCTCGCGCTTCGTCGCCGCGGCGAGTCGCGAGCTCCGACATGCATTTCAGTGCCGCATACGCGTAGCCCTGCACTTCGACGACGGCAAGCGGGCCCTTCGGGAAACGTCCGTCGTCATGGAACATCGAATCGTGGCTGTCCTTCCACGCCTGGTTCACGAGGCCGGTATTTTCGCCGCGCGCATAGTCGAGGAACCCTATCGGGCTGGTGGCGAGCCGCTCCTCGATCCAACCCGTCGCAGCCACCAACGAATTCCAGATGCTGTCGACGAGCGTGCGGTCGCCCGTGCGATTCTCGTATGCGCCCGCGAGCATCACGAACAGCGGCGTCGTGTCCACGCCGCCGTAGTAACGGCCGAACGGCACTTCCTGCAGCGCTGCCATCTCGCCGCGCCTCGTCTCGTGCATGATCTTGCCGGGCTGCGAGTCGCGGAATGCCGAGGCCTCTGTCGCCTGCGTCGACGCCAGGAATTTCAGCACGCCGGCTGCGAGCCGCGGATTGAGCCACAACGTCTGCAGCGCCGTGATGATTGCATCGCGCCCGAACTGCGTCGCGAACCACGGAATGCCGGCGTACGGATAGGGTCCCGTCGGCAGCGACGTCGTGAGCAGCGCGAGATCGGCGCGGGATCGATCGATCCACTGATCGAACAACCGGCCAGTAGTGCTGATCGACGCGCCCTGGCCAAGGCGCTCCTGCATGTCGGCCGACAGCTCGGTTGCAGCCGTGTTGAAGCGCTGTCGCGACGGCGCGCCTTCATCTTGTCCCCCGATCTCGAGCGACAACTCGGCGGAACCGCCGCGTGGCAACTGCAGCTTGAACTCGGCCTGCGTTGCCGAGATCGCCAGCGGCGGTGAGGAAAATTCGATGTACGTCGTGCGCACGACATCGTCGAGGCCGCGATACGAGAGTTTCACCGTCTGGTTCGCGGTCCGTGCAGGCAGGATTTCGCCGCGCTCTTTGCGGACCGTGCCCTGCACTTCGAAGATGTCGGCGTAATCCGCCGCGTACACGAACAGCAGCGGCACTTCCGCGTCGCGGTCGCCGAAGTTGGTCAGCGTGATCTGCTCGTACCACCGGCCGCGCCACAGCAGGCGATTGCGCTCGATGTGGATCACGCCCTTCGGCAGCGCCAGCTCGCCCGGCGCGGTGAGCGGCCGATTGGTGAGATGTGCCGTGAACAGCGTGTTGTCGCGATTGATCGCGGCACCGAGGAGCGACGGGCGCCGCCCCGCAACGAACAGATCGAAGCGCGACAACAGGCGCGTGTCGTTCGTGAACAGGCCGTCGTCCGCCGCCTGGATGTCGCCCAGCGCGTCGGCGAGCAGAAACGTATCGCGATCCTTGAGTGTAAAGCGCGGCAACAGGCCGCGCCGTTCACCGGGTTCGTCGGCGCTCACGCGGGGTCCCCGCGAAATCGTTCCGCGGTCGTGGCCAAGTCCATTGCCCTCCACACGATTTCGTGGGGCGTTTTCATCAGTCCCTCGCAAAAGCTCAGGACGCGCGCAGCAGGTGTCGGCTCTTCAGCAGGCGCGCGTACAGGTCCAGGTATGAACGGGCCATCGCGCGGGCGGCAAAGCGCCGCTCGAAGACGGCCCGCACCGTGCGTCGATCGATCTGCTCTATGTTACTCAGCGCGGCGAGCGCCTCTTCTTCGGAATCTACGATATAGCCGGTCACGCCGTGGTCGATGACTTCCGGCACGGAACCGCGATCCCAGGCGATCACCGGCGTGCCGCAGGCCATCGCCTCGATCATCACCAGTCCGAACGGCTCCGGCCAGTCGATCGGGAACAACAGCGCGCGCGCGTTGCCGAGAAATTCCGACTTCTGGTCCTCGCGGATCTCGCCGATGTAGTCGATCAACGGATGGTCGAGGAGCGGTGCGATGCGGGTCTCGAAGTATTCGCGGTCGACGCGGTCGACCTTCGCGGCGATCTTCAGCGGAATTCCGGCACGGCGCGCGATGGAAATGGCGACGTCGGGACGCTTCTCGGGAGAAATCCGCCCGAGGAACGCGAGATAGCCCGGCTGCGGCCGCGCGCGGAACACGAACTGGTGCGTCGGCAGGCCGTGCGGAATCGTCCCCACCCAGTTGACGAACGGCAGCGGCGTGCGTTGATGATCGGAAATCGACACGAGCCCGAATTGCCGCCAGCGCTCATACACGCCTTCCAGGTCGGTGAGGTCCAGCCGTCCGTGCAGCGTCGTCACCGTGCGCTCCGCCTGGTGCTCGAAGACGGGAAAATGCAGCAGGTCGATGTGGAAATGCAGGATGTCGAACTGCCAGGCACGGCGCCGCACCTCGTGCAGCATCGAGAGGTGTGCGGCGATGTCGGACTTGAGCGGCGCGGGATCGAGGCGGAGCGGGCGATCCCGGACCGGGATCAGCTTGGCGTCGGTCTGCGCATCCGCCGCGGCGAACAGCGTGACTTCGTGACCGAGCTGCACAAGCGCGTCGCAGAGGTTCGCAACCACGCGCTCGGTGCCGCCATACAGCTTCGGAGGAACGGCTTCGGTGAGTGGTGCGATCTGGGCGATGTGCATGCAGATCAACGCTTCGCAGGCCGAAAAAGTTCTTTTCGCGCCCGGTAGGTCGGCCGCTCCAGCGCATCCTGCGCTCGCGGCATTCGCGCATCCCTGCGCAGCAGGCTTTGGCCCGACACCATTTTCGTCAGTCGTTTCCGAATCGGAGTCGATATTCGCGCGGGGTCATGCCGACCTGGCGCGCGAACAGCTTGCGAAATGACGAGACGTCTTCGTAGCCGCATTGCTCGACGATGCGCTCCAGCGGCAGAGCCGAGCTCTCGAGCAGCTGCCGCGCGCGGGCGATGCGTTGCGATTGTAGGTAACTCAGCGGCGACATCCCGAGACTCGCCTTGAACCTGCGCGCAAGCGTGCGCTCGCTCACCGCTAGCGCCCGACTCACGCCGGCGATGGCGAGCCGCTTGCCCGAGTGCTGGCGCAGATAGCTCGTTGCGCGCTCGATTTCGGTGTCAGTCTGCGCTGGCGCACTGTGCGGCACGAGAAACGGCGATTGCGAGCCGCGGCGCCGCTCGACGAGCATCAGCTTCGCTGTCGCCGCTGCCAGCGGTTCGCCCGCCAGCTCGCGCACGAGATCCAGAGCAAGA
>Ga0075420_100003349_pt1 | contig 14008 bp, 14 predicted proteins | sample SoiMetdeltSBSDD4_FD_75296 | JGI IMG/M metagenome (GOLD analysis project Ga0075420, IMG submission 75296) | Bulk soil microbial communities from a Populus tree surrounding site in Tennessee, USA - Soil MetaG P. deltoides SBSDD4 | ecosystem: Environmental > Terrestrial > Soil > Tree plantation... | reverse complement strand
CCGAGATTCATGCGGCTAGGGCCCGTCCGCGGCCCCCAGGCGCGCGCCCGGACGCAGCTCGTCGGCGAGCGCGCCGTCGAGGGCCGCCTCCGCGAGCGCCCGCCCCACGGCCGGCGCGTGCTTGAACATGTTGTCGCCCGCGACGAACAGCGTCCGGCCCGACTCCCAGACGCCGATCGCGTCCTCGCCCCAGGGCAGCGACGTGACCCAGCAGTGGCGGTAGTCGACCGGGGTGGAATCGAGGCCCGGAAGCGCCCGCCGCACGTAGGCGAGGCCGCGATCGGTGACCGAGGCCAGCGTGGCGGGCGCGATGACGCTTGCGTCCTCGCGGGCGGCCGCGCGTCCATCGACACCGATCGAGTAGCGACTCGAGCCCGGTGACGGGGCACCGTATACGCCCGCCTCGCCGAACTGCTCGCTGCCGTCGAGCAGGCACGCGAGGCGCGCGGGAGGCGGGCCGCGAACATCGAACGACACCCGGCCGTGCAGTGACATCTCGACCGGGATCGACAGGCCGAGGCCGCGGGCAAGGCGCGCCGTGTCCCGCCCGGCGCAAACGACCGCCGACCCGTGCTCACCCCGGGCCCCGGCCGCGCGCACCTCGACCGAGCCCTCCGCTCGCTCCCACAGCGCGAGGGCCTCATCGGTCACGAGGTCATCGCCGAGCCGGCCGACGAGCGCTCCGACCGCGGCGGCCGCGCGGATCGAGCCGCCCTCGGCGTCGAAGGCCGCCGGCCCGTCGACCGCCGCCAGCGCCGGCATCCGGTCGGCCAGCTCCCCGGCCTCTACCCCCGCGGCGTCGACCCCGGCCGCGCGCAGCAGCTCGAGGCGCCGCGGCACCTCCGGGCCGAGCATCGCGACACCGTCCGCGGAGACGAGCTCGACCCCGAGCTCGTCCTCCCACTCGCGATAGAGGGCGCGGCTGCGTCGGGCGAGAGCGACGAGCCGCGGATCGTCGTGAGCATGGCGGAAGACGCGCGAGTCCCCTCCGGACTGGCCAGCGCCGGGCGTGCCGCGCTCGTAGACCGTCACGGTCGCCCCGCGCGCGCGGACGGCGAAGGCGGTCGCCAGCCCGACGATGCCGGCACCGATGACCGCGACGTCGGAGGTCCTGGTGGGCACCTCGCTAGAACTGCGGGTGCTCGGTGTAGGTGCCGAAGACCTGCTGCAGCGCGGCGACCATCTCACCCTCCGAGGCCCGCGTCCGCGCCGCCTTGATGATGGCGGGCATCAGGTTGGCGTCCGTGGTCGCGGCGTCGCGGAGTGCGACCAGCGCCGCCTGCGCAGCCGTGGCGTCGCGCTTCGCCTGGGTGCGCTCCAGCCGCTCGCGCTGGCGACGCTCGGCGGCGGGATCCGGACGGTGGATCTCGGTCAGCTCGTCGTCGGCCACCCGGTAGTCGTTGACCCCTACGACGATCCGCTGTCGCTCGTCGACCTCCCGCTGGTAGGCAAAGGCGGCATCGGCGATCTCCCGCTGCGGGAACCCGGTCTTGATCGCCTCGACCATCCCGCCGAGCTCGTCGATGCGGTGGAAGTAATCGTAGGCGGCGACCTCCATCTCGTCGGTGAGTCGCTCGACGAAGTAGGAGCCGCCCAGGGGGTCGGCGGTGTTCGTGACGCCGGACTCGTGCGCGATCACCTGCTGGGTGCGGAGCGCGATTCGCACCGCCTCGGCGGTCGGCAGCGCCAGCGCCTCGTCGAATGAGTTCGTGTGCAGCGACTGGGTTCCCCCGAGGACTCCGGCGAGCGCCTCGATCGTGGTCCGGACGATGTTGACCAGCGGCTGTTGCGCGGTGAGCGAGACCCCTGCGGTCTGGGTGTGGAAGCGCATCATCTGCGAGCGCGGGTCCCGCGCGCCGTAGGTGTCGCGCAGCTCGCGGGCCCAGATCCGGCGCGCCGCCCGGTACTTCGCGATCTCCTCGAAGAAGTCGATGTGGGCGTTGAAGAAGAACGACAGCCGGGGGGCGAAGTCGTCGACGTCGAGGCCGCGCTCGAGCCCCCGCTCGACGTACGTGAAGCCGTCCTTGAGCGTGAAGGCGAGCTCCTGGGCGGCGGTCGACCCCGCCTCGCGAATGTGGTAGCCGGAGATCGAGATCGGGTGCCAGCGCGGCATCTCGGCCGTGCACCATTCGATCATGTCGGTGACCAGGCGCATCGCCGGCTCGATCGGGAAGCACCACTCCTTCTGGGCGATGTACTCCTTGAGGATGTCGGTCTGGATCGTGCCTCCGAGCGCCCGCGGCGAGATCCCCTTCTCCTCCGCCGCGACGACGTAGAAGGCGAGCAGGATCGCCGCCGGGGCGTTGATCGTCATCGAGACCGTTACCTCGTCGAGCGGAATGCCTGCGAACAGGGTCTCCATGTCGTCGACCGTGTCGATCGCCACGCCCTCCACGCCGACCTCGCCCAGCGAGCGCACGTGATCGGAGTCCAGGCCCATGAGGGTGGGCATGTCGAACGCGGTCGACAGGCCCACCTGGCCGTGGTCGAGCAGGTAGCGGAAGCGCTCGTTGGTCTCCTCGGCGGTCCCGAAGCCCGCGAACTGGCGCATCGTCCAAAGCCGGCCCCGGTACATCGAGGGATAGACGCCGCGAGTGAACGGGTGCTCGCCGGGATGGCCGAGCTTGGTCGCGGGATCGAACCCCTCGAGGTCCTCCTCCGTGTAAAGGGGCTCGATCGGGTGACCAGAAATCGTCTCGAAGGGGGCGTCCCGCTCGGGAGTGCGGTCATAGAGCTCTGACCGCCACTGATGCGCGCGACGCCGCGCCTCGGGCTCGATCGCCATGCATTGGAGTCTAGGCAGAGCGCCGGTAGGGTCGCCCGATGTCGCGCTCGGCGAGTCGCCGCTGGATGGCCGCCTGCCTGCTCGGGATCGCCGCCTGGATCGGCGTCACCGTGCTCGCGGGCGCGCTCGCCGACGATCCAACCGACCCGAAGCCGACCCTGATCGCGTTCGCCGCCGGCGGGACGGCGTTCTTCGGCGCGATCTTCGGCTACTCGCTGTGGCGCACCCGGCGCCGGCCCGAGCCCGAACTCGACGCGCTGCTCGGCGAGCTCTCGCTGGAGCCCGGCGGCGGCGCGGGCATCGCGGCATCGATCGGCGCGTCGCGGCGCCTGGTCCAGGCCTACCTGGTGGGCGGCATCGTGGTCACGACGCTGGGACTTGCCACGATCTGGCAGGAGGCGTTCGACGCCGGCAGCCCGCGGTGGACGCTCTATGCCCTCGGCGTCGTCGTGGTCGCGTGGGCGGCGGCCACGCCGGCTATCGTCGGCTGGGCATGGCGGAAGTCGGCGGCCGTGCTGGCGCCACTGGGGATGACCCAGAGCCGCAGGTCGGCCACCCTGTCCGGCGAGCGCCACGGGCGCCCGGTGCAGGTCGAGATCACGTCGAAGGGCTCGGTGACCCGGGTCACCACGACGGCCGCAGCGCCGAGCCTCGACGGGGCCGAGATCCTCGCCTACACCGGGCGCGGCTCGGAGCGGACCTGGGACGGCGTCGACGTCGCGGCCGACGGCGAGGCGATCACCGTGCGGCGCGAGGGCCACGAGTCGCCCGCGTGGCTGTGGGACCTCTGGCTCGCGGAGCGGCTGGCCGGAGCGGGCGGCTAGGAGACCGGCGGACGGCGATCCGCCCACGGGCGCTCGGCCTCGATCTCGGCCGCGAGCGAGAGCAGCGTGGGCTCGTCGTGGGGCCGGCCGACGAGGCTCACCGACAGGGGCAGGCCGGCATCCGAGAACCCCGCCGGGACCGCGGCGGCCGGTTGGCCCGTGTGGTTCCAGACCGGCGTGAAACAGTAGGTGCGGCTCATCCCCAGCACCGTCTGCAAGGCGCCCTTGCCGCGCCAGCGGCCGACCTCGATCGGCGGCTCACCGACCGTCGGCGTGATCAGCACGTCGCAGTGATCGAATACCCGGTTCATCCGCTCGGCGTCCGCGTCGGCGGTGCGGCGCATGCGCCGCACGAGCGCCGGCGGGTACAGTCCGCCGAGGCGGGCGAAGCCGCGCGTGCGAGGCTCGAGCCGCTCCGGATGGGGGACGTGAGCAACGTCGTCGTGGGCGCCGCGCAAATAGCGCGGGACGAAGTTGTTGCCGGCGAGGCCGTGCCTCGGGTCGCGGCGCTCGACCCGGTGACCGAGCCCGCGCAGCAGCGCCTCGGTCTCGGCGAGCGCGCCGCGGACCTCGTCGGTGACGATCGGCGGCGCGATCAGCCGCGCGGGCCGGTCGGAGATCGCGATTCGCAGCCGTGGCGGCCGCGTCCGCGCCGCCTCGACGTAGGCTCGCTCCGATCTCGGCCCATCGGCCGCGGCGCCGTGATCGGCGGTCGCGTCGAGGAACAGGGCGGTGTCGAGCACGGTGCGGGTCAGGCATCCGTGCACCGACAGGCCCCACCAGTGGTCGGCCGGCGTGAGCGGCAACCGCCCGCGCTGGGGCTTGAGCCCGAACAGCCCGCAGAACGCCGCGGGGATGCGGATCGAGCCGCCGCCGTCGGAGGCGGAGGCGGCGCCGACGAGCCCCGCCGCGACGGCCGCGCCGCTCCCGCCGCTCGAGCCGCCGGGCGACCGCTGGGTGTCCCAGGGGTTGCGCGTGATGCCCCAGCGCTGGGACTCGGTGAACGCGCAGATCGCCAGCTCGGGCAGCGTGGTCTTGCCGATGATCACCGCGCCGGCCGCGCGCAGTCGCTGGACCAGCTCGCCGTCGGCCGCGGCAGGGCGATCGAAGGCTCCGGTGCCGAACTGGGTCACCACCCCGCGGACGTCCTCGACGTCCTTGATCGCGATCGGGACGCCGCGCAGGGACCCCTCGCCGCCGCGATCGGCTTCCTCGGCCTCGGTCAGCGCGCGCTCGGCCAGAACCTCGGTAAACGCGTTCACACGCGGGCCGATCGCCTGGATGCGGGCGAGGTAGAGCTCGACCAGCTCTCGCGACGAGACCTCGCCCCCGCGGATCAGCTCCGCCTGGCGCGCAATACCCGCGAACGCGAGGTCTGCCCCTTCCACGGCCCGATCCTATGGCGTCCCAGAAGCCCCGCGACCGCGAGCACGAGCGTGAAGCCGGCGATGGCGAGGCGGCGTCCGAGCTTCTCGAAGCGCATCACTCGCCAGCCCTGGTCGCGGGCGATTCGCGCCAGGTCCTCGTCGGGGTTGACGACCACCGGATTGCCGACCGCCCGCAGCATCGGCAGGTCCGAGGCAGAGTCCGAGTAGGCGTAGGACGCCTGGAGGTCGATCGCGTGCTCGGCCGCGAACCTGCGCATCGCCTCGACCTTGCCCTCCCCGTACATGAACGTTCCACCGATCTCGCCGGTGAACAGGCCGTCCTCTCCGATTTCGTAGGCGGTGCCGATGCCGCCGTCCATGTAGAGGATGCGGGCGAGGAGCCGGACCAGCTCGTCGCCGGCGGCGCTGAGGATGAAGGTCGGCCGGCCCGCGTCCTGGTGCGCGTAGACCTCCTCGAGCATCTCCGGATAGATGCGCGGCAGGACGCCGACCAGGACCTCAGGCGCCATCCTCGAGATCTGGCGGGCGGACGTCCCCCGAAAGATCAGCTTGATCTCGGCCAGCAGCTTCTCCGTCGCCTCGTCGGTCGAGCCGCGAAGCCGGAACCGCAGCGCGTCGACCCCCCAGCGCGCCATCTGCCGACGGCTCACCAGCCCGGCCTTGGTGGCCGCCCGCGCCCAGGGCAGCCCGGAAGACCCCGCCATCAGGGTCCGGTCGAGGTCGAAGAAGGCCGCGGAGCGGCCTTCGACGACCTCCCCAACCGCCTCCGGCATGCTCCGGTCCGCGTCCGGTGCCGGAGAGTCTGCCGCGCGGTCGCTAGCCGCCATTCACCTCGAGGACGATCGCGTCTCCTTGGCCGCCGCCACTGCAGATGGCCGCGCAGCCGACGCCGCCGCCTCGACGGCGGAGCTCGTGAACGAGCGCCCCGACGATGCGGGCGCCGGAGGCGCCGATCGGATGCCCCAGCGCAATCGCCCCCCCGTTGACGTTGACGTCGTCCTCGGAGACCCCGAGCATCCGCAGCGAGTTGAGCGCCACCGAGGCGAAGGCCTCGTTGATCTCCCAGAGGTCGATCTCGTCGGCCGAGCGGCCGAGCTTGTCGAGCGCCTGCTGCGCGGCGCGCGCCGGCGTCCGGGCGAGGTAGGGGAAGTCGTCGGCGACGGTGCCGTAGGCGAGCACCATGGCCAGGGGCTCGCGCCCGTTCGCCTCGGCCCACTCGTCCGAGGCGACGACCACGGCGGCGGCGCCGTCGTTCACGCCCGGCGAGTTGCCGGCCGTGTGCGTCGCGTCGTCGCCGCCGACGGCCGGCAGCTTCGCGAGCGTCTCGACGGTGGAGTCGGGCCGAATCGCCTCGTCGGCCTCGACGACGTTCTCGGCCTTCCGCGTCTTCACCGTCACCGAGACGATCTCCTCGGCCAGCCTGCCCTCGTCGGTCGCCTTTGCGGCGAGCTGATGCGAGCGGGCGGCCCAGCGGTCCATGTCCGGCCGCGCGATCTCGAGCTCGTTCGAGACCTCGCTCGCCTCGTTGATCATCTGCTTGTGCGTGAACGGGTTGGTGAGGCCGTCATGCGTCATCGCGTCGACCGTGGGCTTGTCCCCCATGCGGAAGCCGAAGCGTGCGCCTGGGAGCAGGTAGGGGGCGTTCGACATCGACTCCATCCCGCCGGTCACACCGATCTCCAGGTCGCCGGCCCGGATCGCCTGGTCGGCGAGCCCGATCGTGCGCATGCCGGAGGCGCAGACCTTGTTGATCGTCTCCGACGGCACCTCGCGGGGGATCTCCGCCTTGATCTGCGCCTGGCGCGAGGGGATCTGACCCTGGCCTGCCTGCAGGACCTGGCCGAAGATCACCTGCTGGACCTGATCGGGGGCGACCTCGGAGCGCTCGAGCGCCGCGCCGATCGCCTCGGCGCCGAGGTCGGTCGCGTCCTTGGTCGCGAGGGCGCCGCCCATCTTCCCGAACGGGGTGCGCGCGGTGCCGAGGATGACTGTCTGGGGCATCGAGGCCTTTCTGCTCGGGCGGCTCGGGAGCGCCCCGGCCGCGGAGGGGTCCCGGACAATGCTAGTCAAGCCATCCCGAACGCTCGCTATAGACTCGCCGCCCGTGGAGCTGGAGGTCGTATCGGGGGAGCTCGAGCGGCTGGACGCCGACGTGGTGGCGCTCGCCTTCGCGCAGGGCGACGAGCTGCCGGAGACGATCCGCAACGCGCCCGGGGCCGCCGACGCCAAGCCGGACTTCAAGAAGCTCGCCCTCGTGCACCCCGCGCGGCCGGCGCGGGTACTCGTCGCCGGCGCCGGAGATCCCGCCGACGTCGACCTCGAGCGCCTGCGGGTGATCGCCGCCCTGGTCGCGAAGCGGGCCGGCGCCGTGGACGCGAGGTCGCTCGCCTGGGTCCTCCCCGGCGGCCCCGACGCGCCCGAGCGAGCCGCCGCCCTGGTCGAGGGGACGATCCTCGCCGGCTATCGCTTCGACCGCTACCGCTCGCCCGGCGACGACCCGCCGCCACCGACGATCGAGCGGCTCGTCATCGCGACGGGCGAGGACGCGCGCGAGGCGACCGCGGCCGAGGCGGCGATCGCAGTCATCGCCGCCGACGCGGCGAACCGGGCCCGAGAGCTTCAGAATCTGCCCGCCAACGTGCTCACCCCGTCGGCGCTGGCCGAGCGAGCGGAGGAGGTGGCGGCGTCCTACGAACGGATCGAAGCCGAGGTCCTCGACCGCGCCGCCGTGGCCGCCCTCGGCATGGGCGGCCTGATCGCCGTCTCACAGGGCAGCGCGGCGGAGCCGCGGCTGATCACGCTTCGCTACGCGGGCGGTGGCGGCGGCCCGCGGGTCGGCCTGGTCGGCAAGGCGGTCACCTTCGACAGCGGCGGGATCTCGATCAAGCCGTCCGCGGGCATGGAGGAGATGAAGATGGACATGTCCGGCGGGGCCGCCGTGATCGAGGCCTTCGCCGCGATCGCCGAGCTCGGACTCGAGCTGGACCTGGTCGCGGCGATCCCCGCGACCGAGAACATGCCCAGCGGGACCGCGATGAAGCCGGGCGACATCATCACCCAGCTGAGCGGCAAGACCGTCGAGGTCAACAACACCGATGCCGAGGGGCGGCTGATCCTCGCGGACGCGCTCACCTACTGCGTACGCGAGCTCGGCGCCGAACGGGTCGTGGACCTGGCGACGCTGACCGGCGCCGTCCTGGTCGCGCTCGGGTCGACCTACGCGGCGCTGATCTCGAACGACGACGAGTGGGCGGAGGCCGTTCGCCGCGCCGCCGAGCACAGCGGTGAGATCGCGTGGCGGCTCCCGCTCCATCCCGAGTACAAGGAGCTGACGAAGGGCAAGTTCGCCGACCTGACCAACTCGGCCGCAAAGCGCAAGGCGGGAACGATCTACGCCGCCTCGTTCCTCGAGGAGTTCGTCGACGAGGTTCCGTGGGCGCACCTGGACATCGCCGGGACCGCGTGGGACACCGGGCGCGAGTACGTGGGCAAGGGCGCGAGCGGCTACGGGACGCGGCTCTTGATCCGGCTCGCTCGCGACCTCGAACGCGAGGCGAGCTCCTAACGCCCGCGCCGGCCCGCGGGCCGGGGGCCGGCCGGATAGAGGAGGTCGGCGAGGATCTCCTCGTCGTCCAGCTCGATGTCGAGCGGGCCGACGTCGATCCGGACGAGGTCGCTGAAGTCGATCGGGACGAGCCGCATTTGGGTCCTCCTAGCTCGTTGCTTGACGAAACCGACCGTAGCAACCTGAGTTGTTTGACGCAACTCAGTGTGCGACAATCACACAGTGCTGCGGCGGGAGTACGACCAGACCTGCTCGATCGCCCGCACCCTCGAGGTGCTCGGCGAGCGGTGGACGCTGCTGATCATCCGCGACGTCTTCAGCCGCCGGCGCCGCTTCGACCAGATCCAGGAGAGCCTCGGGATCGCCCGCAACGTGCTCGCCGCAAGGCTCGCGTGGCTGGTCGACGAGGGAATCCTCGAAAAACGCGCCTACCAGGAGCGTCCCGCTCGGCACGAGTACTTCCTGACCGAGAAGGGGCTGGAGCTCTGGCCCGTGATGGTGACGATGATGCACTGGGGCGACCGTCACCTCTCGCATGGCCGCCCGCCGGTGGTCATCCGGCACAAGAACTGCGGCGGTGCCGTGGGCGATCGCGGCATCTGCGAGCGGTGCGGTGAGCTGCTGGACGCGCGCCACGCCTACACCGAGGCCGGACCGGGCTCGGCGGTGGGGCGGGCGCGGTCGGTCGCCGCCTAACCTCCCGCCCGTGGACTTCCAGCTCTCGGACGAACAGCGGCTGCTGCGCGACACCGTGCGGGAGTTCGCGCGCGCCGAGATCGCGCCGGTGGCCGAGGAGCTCGACCGGACGAAGTCGTTTCCCTACGAGCTGGTCGCCAGGATGGGCGAGCTGGGGCTGATGGGGATCCCGTTCGAGGAGGAGTACGGGGGCGGTGGAGCGGACACCCTCGCCTACACGCTCTGCGTCGAGGAGCTCGCCCGGGTCGATTCCTCGGTCTCCATCACGCTCGCCGCCCATACCTCGCTCGGCACCATGCCGATCCACCTCTGGGGCAGCGACGAGCAGAAGTCCGAGTGGCTGCCGGCACTCTGCCGCGGCGAGCGGCTGGCCGCGTTCGGCCTCACCGAGCCCGAGGCCGGCTCCGACGCGGGAGCGACCCGCACCCGCGCCCGCCTCGACGGCGACGAGTGGGTGATCGACGGGTCCAAGCAGTTCATCACCAACGCCGGCACCGAGATCTCCGGCTGCGTGACGATCACCGCCGTCACTGGCCAGGAGGAAGGCGCCTCAACAGCGGCGCGGCTCGGCTCCGCCTCGCAAGGCGGTCCGCGGGAGATCTCGAACATCATCGTCCCCAACGGCACGCCGGGCTACGAGCCGGGCGAGCCGTACCGCAAGATGGGCTGGAACGCGTCCGACACCCGGCCGCTTCAGTTCAGCGAGTGCAGAGTTCCGGCACAGAACCTGCTGGGGCGCCGCGGCGAGGGCTTCAAGAACTTCCTCCACATCCTCGACGGCGGCCGGATCGGCGTGGCCGCGATGGGCGTCGGCCTGGCCCAGGGGGCGCTCGACGAGGCGGTCTCCTACGCCAAGGAGCGGCGCGCGTTCGGCCAGCCGATCTCGAAGTTCCAGGCGATCCAGGCGAAGATCGCCGACATCTCGGCGCAGATCGAGGCGGCCCGCCTGCTCACCTACCGGGCCGCGCTCGAGAAGGACCGCGGCGAGTCGTTCACCCTCACGGCGGCGCAGGCGAAGCTGATCACCGGCCGGCTGGCGGTGCGCGCGACAGAGGAGGCGGTCCAGATCCACGGTGGCTACGGCTACATCGAGGAGTACCCGGTCTGCCGGTTCTATCGGGACGCGAAGATCCTCACGATCGGCGAGGGCACTGACGAGATCCAGCAGCTGGTGATCGCGCGCCAGCTCGGGTGCTGAATTCGGCTCGGGCGCTGAATTACTCCTAGTTTGCGGGGTTCGTCACCGTCGGCACAAGGACACGTCCGACGATGGCGCTTACACTCGCCGCGGCAAATACCCATGTACTTACGGGGAGAGTCGAGGTAAGCCCATGGAAAGCGACGCGAAGTGGGAACAGTTGGCCTCGCTGCGCGACGAGCTCGAGACGCCGAACGTCGTCGTCCCGATCTGCGTCAGCCGGCTCGACGGTAAGCCGCACGAGCTGTCGCCGAAGGCGAGGCGGTTCGCCGAGGCGCTGGCCGTCTCGGACGCCTGGACCCGGATAACCGACGCCCGCAGCCGCCGCCTGGCCGCCTAGGCGGAGCCAGGTCTCCGCGCGGCGCGACCCCGCGCCGGGGTTGGTCGGGTTCCGTCCCATATATCGCCGCTTCGCGACGCACCCCCTCGCGGCGCCGGGGTTGGTCGATTTCCGTCAGCGGCCCCTCCCCTAGTTGACCTGACCGGCCTCAGCCGTCGGACGTGTGCCGAAGCAGCTCGCGCGCCGCGGTCGCGGGGTCGATCTCGCGACTGACGACGCGGTCGAGCAGCCCGGCCCACTCGGGATCGCTCTGCGCCCGCGCCTCGAGGTCGCGGCGCAGGCGCGCCGCGGCGATCCCGAGCACCTCGGCGCGCAGGTTGCGGGCCCGTCGCTCGGCGAGCGTGCCAGCCGCCGTGATGTGCTCGCGGTGCGCGTCGATCATCGCGACCAGCTCCTCGATCCCCTCCCCCTTGGTCGCCTCGGTGCGCACGACGGGCACCTTCCAGTCCTGCGTCGGGCCGAGCGCGAGCACGGCCTTTACCTCCCGGATCATCGTGTCGGCGAGCGGGTGCTCGCACTTGTTGACCACGATCACGTCGGGGATCTCCATCACCCCGGCCTTGAGCGCCTGGATGGAGTCGCCCGAGCCCGGCATCAGGGCCAGGACCACGGTGTCGGCGTGGTCGACGATGTCGATCTCGCCCTGGCCGACGCCGACCGTCTCGAGCAGGATGTCGTCCTTGCCCGAGGCGTCCATGAGCAGCGCCGCCTGCAGCGCCGCCTCGGCGAGGCCACCGAGCGAGCCGCGGGTGGCCATCGAGCGGATGAACACGCCCGGGTCGAGGAAGTGGTCGGAGAGGCGGATCCGGTCGCCGAGCACCGCGCCCTGCGTGAACGGGCTCGAGGGATCGATCGATAGCACGCCGATCTCCCGGTCGGCCTTCCGCAGCTCCGCGCAAACCGACGCGATCAACGTGCTCTTGCCCACCCCCGGCGGGCCGGTGAGCCCGACGATCCGCGCCTCGCCGGTGCGCGGAAACAGCTCGGCGACGAGGCGGTCGCCCGCGGGGTCGCGGTTCTCCACCAGGCTGATCGCCCGTGCCAACGCCCGCTTGTCGCCGGCGACGAGGCGGTCGGCGAGCGAGTCGGTGGCGGCGGCCTCAGCCATGGCGGCGGAGTCTAGAGTCCGCGCCGCCGTGATCCGGACCCTCCGCTTCCTTGCCCGAAACCAGATGCTGACGCCGCGATACGCGCGGTTGCTCTACCGCTATCTCTGGCGTCGCTTCCTCACCCCCGCGGGCTGGCGCTGGGAGACGGACGGCCCGGTGTTCTTCGGCAAGGGGCTCGAGCTGCAGATCGCGAAGCGGGGCACGATCCGCTTCGGCCGCTTCGTCTGGATCGGCGACCGCACGAAGATCCGCTGCCACGACGGCGAGGTGATCGTCGGCCAAAAATCGGTGCTCGGGCAGGAGTGCACGATCTCGGCCTACCGGCACGTTCGGATCGGCGAGCAATGCGTGATCGCCGACCGCGCGATGTTCATCGACTTCGACCACGGGGTGGTCGAGGTCGAGCGCCCGATCCGCCTTCAGGGCATCTACAAGCGCGACGTGGACGTCGGGTCCAACGTGTGGGTCGGCTACGGCGCCTGCGTGCTGCGCGGGGTCCGGGTCGGCGACAACTCGGTGATCGGGACCAACTCGGTTCTGACCAAGGACATCCCCGCGAACGCCGTGGTCGGCGGCGTGCCGGCGAGGCTGCTGCGCATGCGCGACGCCCCGAGCGGGCTGCGCTGGCCGGACCCGGTGGCCCCCGACCCCAACGCCGAGAGCACCCTGCGGCCGGACTGAACCGCGCGCGCCTCAGGCGCGGATGCGGTCGCGAACGAGCCCCTCGTAGACCGCCGCGGTCGAGCGGGCGACGTCGGCCCAGTCGAAGCCGAGGATGTGATCGGAGCCCTCGGCGACGAGGCGGTCGCGCAGCTCGCGATCGGTGAGCAGGCGCTCGACCATCTCGCCGAGCGCCTGCGGGTCGCGGGCGCGGAAGCGAAGTCCGGCCTCGCCGTGGGGGACGACCTCGCGCAGGCCGCCGGTGTCGGCGACGATGCAGGGGCAGCCCGAGGCCATCGCCTCGAGCGCGACGAGGCCGAACGGCTCGTAGATCGACGGCACCACGCAGACGTCGGCGATCGTGTACAGCGAGTGCAGCACGTCGTCGCCGATCCAGCCGAGGAAGGTGCCGTGGTCATCGAGGCCGAGCTCGGTCGCCTGGCGGCGCAGCTCCCGCTCGTGCGTCCCCGAGCCCGCGACCAGGAAGCGCGTCCCGGGCACGGCGTCGACGATGCGCGGCATCGCCTCGAGCGCGAGCTGGAACCCCTTCTCGTAGACCAGCCGCCCGATCAGCAGGACCAGCTTCTCGTCGGGGGCGGCGAACTCGGAGCGCAGCCGGGCGAGCTCGGGGGCGTCATGTGGCTGCAGGTCGTCGGGATCGATTCCGTTGGGGATCACCGCGACCCGCTCCTCCTCGATCCCGAAGATGTCGGCGATCTGCTCCCGCATGTAGTAGGAGCAGGCGATCACCCGGTCCGACCGGTTGCTGATCCAGCGCTCGACCCCGTGGATGTGCGACTGTGGATGCTTGTCGACCCAGCCCTGGTGGCGGCCGTGCTCAGTGGCGTGGATGGTGGTCACGAGCGGGGCGTCGAAACGGCGGGCGAGGTGGTCGCCCGCCATCGCGACCAGCCAGTCGTGCCCGTGCACGAGGTCAAACTCGAACTGGTCGCCCAGCTCGACGCCGGCGGCGAGCATGTCGGCGTTCATACGCTCGACCCAGGCGACGAACTCGCCCAGGTCTGTGGGGCGGGTGGGCTCCCGGACCCGATGGATCTGAACGCCGCCGACGAGCTCCTCGGGCGGCGACTCCTCCGAGCCGCGTGTCAGCACGTGTACGTCGATCCCGCCATCGGCGAGGTTCTCGGAGAGCTTGCGTACGTGACGGGCAAGGCCGCCCTCGATCAGGGGCGGGTACTCCCAGGAGAGGATCAGGACTCGGTTCAAGGCTCGAGCAGCGGTGTGAGGCTCAGATCCGGCGCCAGGTCTCGCAGGCGCGAGTCCGGTGGGTCGGCGCCGGAGTGTATGGCCTCGAGCAGCGAGCGGGCATGATCGGTGGCGCGCTGCCAGGGGTAATCGCCCGCCTGGCGCCGGCGGTCCAGGAACGCCCAGTCGCTCGCCTGGACCGCGAGCAGCTCGCGGGCAGCGCGTTCGAGGGCCGCG
>Ga0075420_100003347_pt1 | contig 14010 bp, 12 predicted proteins | sample SoiMetdeltSBSDD4_FD_75296 | JGI IMG/M metagenome (GOLD analysis project Ga0075420, IMG submission 75296) | Bulk soil microbial communities from a Populus tree surrounding site in Tennessee, USA - Soil MetaG P. deltoides SBSDD4 | ecosystem: Environmental > Terrestrial > Soil > Tree plantation... | reverse complement strand
CACCGCGCCGATCTCGCGCTCGAGGTTGCGCACACCGGCCTCACGCGTGTAATCCGTGATGATCGTGCGCAGCGCCTCCTCGGTGATCTCGCACTGCTGAGCCGTCAGGCCATTGGCCGAAAGCTGGCGGTTCACGAGATAGCGCTTCGCGATCTCGAGCTTCTCCTGTTCGGTGTAACCGGCGAGCTGGATGATCTCCATGCGGTCGCGCAGCGGCCCCGGAATCGTGTCGAGCACGTTCGCGGTACAGATGAACATCGCCTGCGAAAGGTCGTACGGCACGCCGAGATAGTTGTCGCGGAAAGTCGAGTTCTGTTCCGGATCGAGCACTTCCAGAAGCGCCGACGCCGGATCGCCGTGAAAAGCGCCGCCTCCGAGCTTGTCCACCTCGTCGAGCATCATGACGCAGTTTTTCGTGCCCGCCTTGCGGATGCTCTGAATGATGTTGCCCGGCAGCGCGCCGATGTAGGTACGCCGGTGACCGCGGATCTCCGCTTCGTCGTGAACGCCGCCGAGACTCACCCGCACGAACTCGCGCCCGGTCGCTTTCGCGATGCTCTGCCCGAGCGAAGTCTTGCCCACGCCGGGCGGTCCCACGAAGCACAGGATCGGGCTCTTGCCCGTCGGGTTGAGCTTACGCACGGCGAGATACTCGAGAATGCGCTTCTTGACTTTCTCGAGCCCGTAGTGGTCGGCCTCGAGAATACGGCGCGCCTCGGCGATATCGATCGAGCTCGGCTCCGGGTTCTTCCACGGAAGCTCCGTGAGCCACTCGAGGTACGTGCGCACCATCGAGTATTCGCCTGCCGCTTCAGGCATGCGCTGGAGGCGTTTCAACTCCTTGCGCGCATGCTTCTCCACCTCTTCCGGCATGCCGGCTTCGGCGATCGCTTTCTCGAGCTCGGCAAGCTCGGCCGCGGTTGCCTCATCGTCATCGCCGAGCTCCTTCTGGATGGCGCGCATACGCTCGCGCAGGAGGTGCTCGCGGCTTTGCGATTCCATCGATTCCTTGGCGCGCTCGTCGATCTCGCGTGAAAGCTTCAGCACTTCCATGCGTCGCGTGAGGAGCTCGAGCAGCTTGTCCAGCCGCTCGCGCAGATCGAACGTTTCAAGGAGCTTCTGCTTCTCCTCCGGTGGCGCATCCATGAGCCCGGCGACGAGATCGGCAAGCTGCGCGGGACCTTCGACGTTCTGCAAGGCCACGATCATGTCTTCGGGCACCTGCGGAAGCAGTCGCAGGATCTCGATTGCGCGCTGCTTCAGCGCGAGCGCGCGCGCCTCGACCTCGTTATCGGCGGTTTCGGGCTGCGGCATGCGGAGCACGCGGGCGACGGGGAAGTCGTAGCCGTCGAGAAACTGCAGCACGCGGAAACGTTCCTCGCCTTGCGCGACGAGATGATGCGCGCCGTCGGCGCCCGTCACGTAGCGGAGCACGTTCGCGGTCGTGCCGACCCAGTGCAAATCCTCCGGCCGCGGTTCGTCGATTTCAGGCTTGCTCTGCAGGAGAACGCCGATGGGACGCTGCTGACGCGCAGCTTCCTGCGCAGCCACACGGGATTTCGCGCGGCCGATCGTAATCGGCAGGATCACGCCCGGAAACAGCACGAGATTGCGCACCGGCAGAATGATGAGCGCGTCCTCCGGCAGCGGCTTCGAGCGCTGGCGCTCGTCTGCACGCTCCGACGACGTAGGTTGCACCTCGCTCGACGCAGACACGTTCGCATCGAGCGTCTGCTCGCCGCCTGTCGCTGCCTCGTTCGCGGCAGCGTGATAGGACCCTTGTCTGTTCATTGATTCAGGTGACCTTGCGTAAATTGATGATGAGACAGCCGTTCACGATCTCCCGCTGGACCACTTCGAACCTCATCGCAGGCAGCTGGATGCGGCGCTCGAAATAGCCGTACGGAATCTCGAGACGGCGTACTTCGCAGCCGCGCGCGCCAAAGGGCATGTCGCAGCTCGCGCGCACAATGATGCTGCTCGAATCGAGAAGCACTTCCACGCCGTCCGGCGAACAGCCCGGGAGCGCGACCATGATGAGGTAGCTTTCATCGTCTTCGAACACGTTGACCGGCGGCTCCCACGCCGTCCGCGCGCCGCGCGGCGCGCCTAGCCTGAAGAACTGACGGTGCAGGCGTTCAGCCTGCTCGAGCATGTGGCAGGCTTCCGCCCACATCCAGCCATGAGGATCGCGAGTTGCCATATCTCTCTGATTAATCGAAAAACGGTCCGGCGCCGGAGGGCCGACGGTTACACGGAACTACGGGGAATATGGGGTCGGCGTGCGCTATTTAAAGCAAACGCCAGACCCTGCGGGATTTCAGCTACGCCGCCTGAGAAGAGTCAGGCCCGCCAGGCCGACCGCCAGGATCGTAGCCGCGACACCCCTGTGCGTGTTCAACCAATGCTGCCCACTCCACGATTTCGAGGCGGCGTCGAAACGCCCGCGCGTGCCGTGATCGCCTGGCAGGGGGGCGTGCAGGTTGTCCCGTTCGGGCGCGCGTCTCGAGACGTCCATCTGGCCTTCGTAAGCCTCGCGCGCAAGCTTGCGATCGAGCAGTCCGGGTATTGTCCGCGTGCCGAGTATCGCTTCTGCCGCCGGCAGGCCTACCCAGAGCTCGCGGCGGCGATGCTGCGCAGCCCATACGATCGCTTCCGCAGCTACTTCGGGCTGAAAGATCGTCCCGACGGGTTTTGCCCCCGCGCCCATGCAGTTGCGGGCGATGTCGAACTGGGGCGTGTTGAATGCCGACAGGTGGACCATCGTGAGATGCACGTCGCTTCCGTCGTGGATAAGCTCGCAGCGCAGTGAATCCGTGAAGCCCCGCAGCGCGCTTTTCGCGCCGCAGTAGGGCGCCTGTAGCGGGATCGAGCGATACGCAAGCGCGGAACCGACCTGCACGATCACGCCGCGATTGCGCGGCTTCATGCGCTTCAGCGCGACGTGCGTGCCCCAGACCGCACCCAGATACGTCACCTCGGTCGCGCGTTTGAAGTCCTCCGGCGTGGTGCGCAGAAAATCGCAGAATAGCGTCGCCATCGCGTTGTTCACCCATACGTCGATGGCTCCCCACTTCCGCTCCACCTCGGCAGCGGCCGCTTCCACCTGGGCGTGGTCGGCGACGTCGGCGGCAATCATCAAAGCCTGCCCGCCGGCAGCCTCGACTTCGGCCCGCGCCCCTTCGAGCCCTTCGATCCCGCGGGCGAGCAGCGCGACGCGCCAACCGCGCCGGGCAAAGGCAAGCGCGGTGGCACGGCCAATACCGGCCGAAGCTCCGGTGATCACGACGATGGGTTTATTCATGACGCCCGTTCGCGACCCAACTGGCAAGCAACGCGCCGTGCGGCGTGCCAGCGGGTACATCGATTGCGACCCTTATGCGCTTTTTGTTCGCGCGTCCTCTCGCCATCGAGTCGGGAAGGCAGACCGACGGAGCGACCGAAAGCGCTGAATCCAAAACGTAAAAAATTCAGATGCAGCAGGCTGGGAACGAACGCAACCGGCGTGACGCACGATCGAAGCGCGTGCGTCCCGGTGCACCTTTTTGCGGTGTATCCGGTCTGGAACGCGAACAACACGTTTGGCTTCGAGCGAGTGCCGTGGCAGGAGCTGAACGAAGCGGCGACGATTACGACTGTCAGCCGTTTCATGAAGCAAAAGATGTGGGATTTCGGCGTGGATCCCCGCGTCATCCCGAACGGTATCGGCACGCAATGGCTCGAGCCGTGCGACCGCAACGTCGGTTCGGGCTCGTCGGGCACCTGCTCTATTTGCGGCAGCACCCGGACCGGGTGAAGCAGCTGCGACATCACGCTCGAAGAACGGCGACGCGATTCACCTGGGACCAGGTGATACGCGCGCACTTCAACCCGATGCTGACGTCAGCCGGCCTTGGCGCGGCTTAGAGTGCCTCATTATGTCAGGCACTCTTGGACCCCGTCGCCGCCGCGAACCCGCTTCCGTCGCCGGTGTCACAGCCGGATAGAGTTTCGATTCGGAACCACGCCCCTGTAGCAGCCGGCGATCCGGCTGTGTTTCATCCTTCAACGGAGGTGCACATGAAAGTCAGGGATGCAATGACTCACGATGTCCGATTGGCGAAACCGGAGCAGACGATCCGCGAGGCCGCGCGGATCATGGCCGAGATCGATGCAGGCTCAGTGCCGGTCAGTGACAACGACCGGCTGGTAGGAATGATTACGGATCGCGATATCGCCGTACGCGCGGTCGCCCAAGGCAAGTCGCCGGACACGAAAATCGGCGAAGTCATGAGCCACGAGGTGCTTTACTGCTTCGAGGACGAGGAGCTCGAGGAGGTCTCACGCAACATGGGGGACGTCAAAGTACGGCGTATGCCGGTGGTGAACCGCGACAAGCGCCTGGTCGGAATCATTTCGCTCGGCGATCTGGCGCGGCATGAAGAGCCTGCCGAGACGGGGCATGCCATGTCAGACATAGCCCGGCCCGGCGGCGAACACTCGCAGACCGCCAGGCACTAGAACTGGCCCGCGCTGCTCGATTTTGCGGCCGCGTCACATGGCGTGGCCGCGCGTGTGCATCGCGGCAATCCGGCCGCGTCAAACCTGCGTGACGAATTTCGTCACGAGGTAGCCGTCGAAGGTCTCCGTCCCGCCTTCGCTGCCGATTCCGCTTTCCTTGATACCGCCGAAAGGCGTTTCCGCGAGCGCGCTGCCAAAGTGGTTGATGTTCACCATGCCCGCTTCGAGCGCATTCGCCGCAAATGTCGCCGTCTTCAGAGACTCAGTAAAGACGTAGGACGATAAGCCGTAGGGCAGACTGTTCGCGCGACGCATAACCTCTTCGGGATCGTCGAAGCGTACGAGCGGCGCGATCGGCCCGAACGGCTCGTCGGTCATGAGCCGCGCGTTGTCGGGAAGTCCGGTGACCACCGTCGGCGGAAAGAAAAAGCCGCTCGTCTTCAACCGGGTGCCACCAAGCACGACTTCGCCACCGTGCGCGCGTGCATCTTCCATGAACGCTTCCATCGCATCGATACGCCGCGCATGGGCGAGCGGTCCCATTTGTGTTGTCTTCTCGAGTCCGCTGCCGATCTTGGTTGCGCCGATCGTCGCCGTAAAGCGCTCGGCGAACCGATCGTAAATCCTGCTCTGCACATAAAATCGCGAAGGCGACACGCACACCTGGCCCGCGTTACGTATCTTGAGCTTCGCGAGCATTGTCGCGGCCTGGTCGACGTCGGCATCATCGAAAACGATGGCGGGCGAGTGCCCGCCGAGCTCCCACGTGCCGCGCTTCATGTGCGCGCCTGCCATCGCCGCGAGCTGCTTGCCGACCGCGATCGATCCGGTGAAGGAGACTTTGCGGACGATCGGCGATTTGATGAGGTATTCGGAAATGTCGGCCGGCACGCCCCACACGAGATTGAGACAACCCGCGGGCAGGCCCGCGTCGTGGAATAGACGCGCGAGTGCCACGACCGCGCTGGGCGCCGTCTCCGGCCCCTTGAGAATGAGCGTGCAGCCGCTGCCGAGCGCGGCAACCATTTTTCGTATCGCCTGATTGAACGGGAAGTTCCAGGGCGTGAAAGCAGCGCAGACGCCGACCGGCTCACGCAGCACGAACTGGCGGACATCCGAACGGCGCGGTGGAATGACTCGGCCATAGATGCGCCGGCACTCTTCCGCATGCCACTCGGCGTGCTCCGCGCACACGTTCACCTCGCCAACCGATTCCGCGAGCGGCTTGCCCTGGTCCAGCGTAATGTTTCGGCCGATGCTCTCGGCACGCTCGCGCGCGAGCTGCGCGACTTTCCTGAGGATAGCCGAGCGCTCGAGCGGGGAAGTTTTTTTCCAGCTCTCGAATGCCCGCTGCGCGGCGGCGAGCGCACGGTCGAGATCTTCGCGCGTCGCATGCGGCAGCTGGCCGAGCACCTCCCCCGTCGCAGGGTTTGCGACGGCTTCCGTTTTCCGTCCTTCCGCTTCGATGAAGGCCCCGTCGATATAGAGAGCGAGTTTTTCGTACACGTTGATTCCTTTCACGTTGCGGATATCTGCAGCCTGTCGCGCTCTGGACACCGCGGGCGCGCTGTCCCGCAACAGGCCATTGGGGAGGGGCCTATTATGGCAGCTGATACGAACCGGAAACAAACTGATGCGATCGTGACATTCGCCTGACATGGCAGCTCCTTAGACTGCGCTCATGGTCAATGCAACATCCAAGGAGACACGAATGACAACCGCCGTATACCGTTTCATGCCGAGGGTGCGCAGCCTGGGCCCCTACGTGCTCATTGAGCTGCTGCTGCCCGGCGGCACGCTCCTCGCGCTTCTGCTGTGGCTTTCTCAGGGCATGGCGCGCACGGGCCTCATCGCCATCGATCAGCCGGTGATGTCGCCCTCCACGATCGAGCGGGTGATTGCCCCGACCAACCACATGACGGTCGGAGCTCGGCCGTGAGGAAATATCAGAAAGCGCTGCCTCAGCTCGGCGACCGGCTCTTCATGACCGACGGCGGGCTCGAAACGACGCTCATCTATCACGGCGGTTTCGAGCTTCCGTCGTTCGCCGCCTTCGACCTTCTCAGAAGCCCGGGCGGTACCGAAGCGCTTCGGGACTATTTCGAAGGCTATGCGCGCATGGCGCGGCGCTATGAGCTCGGGCTCGTCCTCGAAAGCCCGACCTGGCGTGCAAATCCGGACTGGGCTTCGCGAATCGGCTACGACGCGGCGTTGCTCGCGGCCGCCAACGCCAGCTCGATCGACATGCTGCAGGAGATACGCGACACATACGAGACACCCACGACGCCGATCGTCATCAGCGGCAATATCGGTCCGCGAGGCGACGGCTACGTGGCTGATCGCCGTATGACGGCTCGGCAGGCGTACGATTATCACGCCCCCCAGGTCGAGACGTTCGCGGCCAGCGATGCCGACATGGTTGCCGCGTTCACGATGAACTACGTCGAAGAAGCGATCGGCGTCGTCAAGGCCGCGCAGGCGCATGCGACGCCGGTCGCAATTTCATTCACGCTGGAAACTGACGGGCGCCTCCCCTCCGGTGAAACGCTGGAGCACGCGATCATGAAAACGGACGCCGAAACGGCGTTGTATGCCGCGTATTACATGATCAATTGCGCCCACCCGACGCACTTTGCACACGTCCTCGCTGACAATCCGCCCTGGTCGTGCCGCATCCGTGGGTTGCGCGCAAACGCATCGACGCGCAGTCATGCGGAACTCGACGCGAGCACGGACCTCGATGCGGGCGATCCCGAGAAGCTCGCAATCCAGTATCGGGCCCTGGCCGAAGTGCTGCCGGCGCTCAACGTCGTCGGTGGCTGCTGCGGGACGGACGACCGGCACGTCGATCGGATTTGCTCCGTGCTCATCGCATCTCAAGGCTTCGGCGACAGCTCGACCGTCGTCGGCACGGCATCGCCGCGCGCGAGGCGTTCGATGTTCACGTAGCCGTTTGCGGGGCGCGTCAGCCCGATCGAGAGTGTCTCATTCGAGTCAGGCACTCTAAAATGCCTTCGGAAACGGAGGAACCTCATGAGTGGATTACGTGCAGTGCCGCCTATCGTCGCGGCAGCATTTCTCATCGCGGCATCTTTGCCGGCCGCGTACGCGCAGTCGCAGTATCCGGTGCAGCAGGTCCGGCTCATCTGTCCCTTTCCGGCCGGCGGAGGTACGGACCTCACCGCACGGCTGCTCGGCGAGTACTTGCACAAGAACATGGGGCAACCGGTCGTTGTCGAAAACAGAACCGGTGCGAGCGGCATGATCGGCACGGAAGCCGCGGCGCGAGCGAAACCGGACGGCTACACCCTGCTCGTCGCTTCGGGAGAAATCGCGCTGAACCCGCACCTCTACCCGAAAATGGCCTACGACTGGGACCGCGACCTGCAGCCGATCACGCTCCTCGTGAAAGTGCCGAATGTCATGGCGGTGAACATGGATATTCCCGCGAAAACGGTGGGCGAGCTCATCGCGTATGCCAGGCAGAACGCCGGGAAGCTCACGTTTTCCTCCAGCGGAGTCGGGAACCCGCAGCAGCTCACGGGCGAGCTTTTCAACAAGCTGGCGGGGGTGCAGGTGAGACACGTGCCGTACAAAGGCGCGGCGCCGCAGCTTGCTGCGGTCGCCGGCAAGGAAGTCTCGCTGACGTACGTCAGCATCGGCGCCGCGATGCCTTTCATTCAGAGTAACCGGATCCGGCCGATCGGCGTCACTTCGGCCAACCGTGTGTCCGTGCTGCCCGACGTTCCGGCCATCGCCGAATACCCGCCGCTCGCCGGCTTCGAGCTCGTGAACTTCTTCGGCTTCTTCGGCCCGGCCGGACTGCCCGACCCGATTTTGAGGCGGCTCAATGGGGAAGCTGTCCAGGCGATCAAAACGCCCGAGCTTTCAGCGAAGCTGCGCGGTTTCGGCTTCGAGCCCTCGCCGACGACGCCGGAGCAGTTCCGCACGGTGATCCGCAACGAATCGGCCAAGTTCGGGAAAATCATCGTCGAAGCCGGGGTCAAGCTGGAGTAGCCGGCTGGCATTCGGCTTGGAGCAGCCGGGCTGCCCGTCGATTCGCCTGCTGTCCCAGTACTATTTTTGATCTGAATCAATATAGCGGCCCCGCGCTGGGGCCATGCTACGTCTTGTCCAAGCGGGGTTTGCCACGCTGAGGACGAAAGAGCGGGCTTGATGTCCCTCAAGCTTTCAGCGCCGCAGCCGATAAGGTATCCGCGGCGTTGCCGCTCCTAGGCAGATGGACACTCTGCCGCTGGCACCAGCGCACGGGCCCGCCAGATGTGCGGTAGACGACCCCGACTGGAATTAACCAGCCGGGGTTTTCTTTTTGCGCTAGTCGACTCGGATATTCGCGAAACGGATCACTTTCGCGTACTTGTCGATCTCGCGCTTCAGCAGCGCGCCCAGTTCCTCGGGGCTGCTCAGGACCGGGTCGAGAGCCTCCCGCGGCATGAACGCTTTCACTTCCGGAGTTTCGAGCGCCTTCCGAATCTCGGCGTTGAGCTTGTCGATGATCGGTCTTGGCGTCCCTTTCGGAAAGAACATCGCGTACCAGTTGTCCGATTCGAAACCCGGATAGATCGTGTTCATCGTGGGCAGCTCAGGAAACGCCGACGAACGTTTTGGTGTGGTGACGGCGAGCGCTTTCGCCTTGCCGCTGTTGAGATGCGGCATGATCGACGGCGCGGTGGCGAAGATATACCCGATCTCACCGGAAATGAGCGCGATCACGGCCGGACCGCCGCCGCGATACGTAAGCACGGTCGTTTTCAGCCCGGTCACCTGGTTGAACATTTCAGCGGTGAGATGCGCCGTGCTTCCCGCGGAGTTGCCGCCCGCGATCAATGCGCCGGGGCGCGCTTTCGCGAGCGACACGAGCTCCTTCACCGATTTCGCAGGAATGCTCGGATGTATCGACAGCACGAGCGGTGTCGAGGAAATCCAGCTCACCGGCGCGAGGTCCGTGAGCACGTTGAATTTCATCTGCTTCGCGTAGAGCGTGGCGATGACCGAGATGCTTCCGGACGTAAACAGAATCGTGTTGCCGTCCGGCGCCGCATCGGTGGCGAGCTGGGTTGCAATGAGCCCGCTCGCACCGGTGCGGTTGTCGATGATGAAGTTCTGGCCTGTGCTTCTCTGAAACGCCGTCGACAGCAGCCGCGCCTGAATGTCGGTTCCACCGCCTGGCGGAAACGGCACCAGCATACGGACGGTTTTCTCAGGCCACTGTTGTGCAAGCGTCGGCGAGACCGGGATACACGCAAGCACAGCAGCCAGCACCAGCGGGAACGCAGGCTTTCTCATCCGGACCTCCTTGTCGCGCTCGTTGTAGCCGGCCCTCAAGAAGGGGGGGCATCCAGCCGATATAAACGAAACGGCGTCAAAGCGCTATCCGGGGTTTACGCGATGGATGCTGGCAAAGTCAAAGTCGTTCTCAACGCGCTGCGCGACGAGCTGCATACGCGTCGAACGACACCGGCCCACGGCTCGGCAGGCGCCGCAGACGACGGCGCCGTGCTTCCGGCCTATGGCAGCGACGGACTCGGTCACGACAGCGACCGCGGGGGCAATGACAACCGCAAATACCGCCAGCCCGCACAGAGCGGTGTGCTCGTGGATCTGAGCAGCGACGCCCTCGCCTCCAGCAAAGCACCGCAGCTGCCGCGCGCAGCGAGTCCGACCGAGGACACCGACACCATCGGTGCGGCCGAACTTTCGCAGCGACCGATTCCCGAGCTGGTCGTACCGTTCTTCGTGCCGCAGGAACCTTTCGTCGTCGTCGGCCCTTATCTCGTCCGGGCCGTGCTCGCGGCGGCCGCCGCCGGAATGTTGATGCTCTTCGTGCTCTAGAAAAAACCTCAAGTCCCGAGTGGACACCGCCGTTAAGCAGGAATACTAAAAACTCGTGGCTTCGTCCTAGGCAGATGGAAACTCTGCCGCTGGTCCCAGCGTTACGGGCCCGCCCGAATGGGCGGTTGGATCCACCCCGACCGGAGACGGCCGGGGTTTTCTTTTTTGCGCCCCCGGAAACGGGACGCCAGCCAACCCCTCGTGTTTGACAACGCACGCTGCGCGCGTGCATCCGGCGCCACCGCCGACTGACCGGCACTTTGCCGCATAATATTGACAGCGTCATAGGGGGTCTTCGAGTCGGCACGGGCCTTGCCTCTGCTGTGCGCTTCATAACCATGAGGAGAACTGCATGAAAGCAAGTACTTACGTGTTGCTGGCTGCATTGAGTGCGTTCGCGCTGGCGGCGTGCGAGCGCAAGGAAACGACAGTGGTCACTCCGGGCGGTGGCGGCGCGAGCAAGTCCTCGTCGTCAAGCTCTGGAACGAGCGGTGGCGGGACGAGTACCAGCGGCGGCGGCGCATCGTCCAGCAGCGGCGGCGGCGGCAGCGGATCGGCGGCATCCAGCGGATCCGGCGGCGCGGCTTCATCTTCGAGCAAATAACGCTTAACAGGCTCCAGGGGCGCGGGTCATCGTCGGCCCGCGTCCCTTTTCTTTGTGTCCACCGTTCCATCGCCCTGCATCCGCAACTGCTGCCTCGATGCCGATGACATTTGTCTTGGCTGCTATCGTTCGCTGAGGGAAATCTGCGCGTGGAGTGAAGCGGGCGACGACGAAAAGATGGAGATTCTCTCGAGATGCCGGCTTCGCTGCGAAGAGCGCCAGTCGAGGCGGCCCTCCGATCCAGACGTAACGAAATAGAAACACACTGTTGCGCCGCTGACATCAGCCCCACACACACGCTGCGTACACTCCCGCAGAACGACGTGATGGAGGCTCCGATGAACGCGCGTAAATCCCTGGTGCTCGCTTTGGCTGCCGCCTGCTTTGCCGGCAGTGCTTCGGCCCCTTCAGCCCAATTCGCAAGCGTCTTCGTGCCCGAGCTCGCCGTGATAGACGGGGCGATGTGCCGGCAGCCCGGCATCGCAGCCACACCCGGAATGCTTCGGCTCGCGCAGGCCGTGCCGGTCAGTGCCCGGAAGAAAACCGAGATCAGTCCTGCCGCGCCGGCTGCCGCTCAGGCCGTTCCGGGCACTGCGACCGAGGCCAATCCCCCCCTTCTCCAGGGCCTGGGTACCCGCTCGATCAGGATCACCACCCGCTCGAAGAAAGCGCGGCAGTATTTCGACCAGGGTTACCGCCTGGGATGGGGCTTCAACCACGACGAAGCGCTACGCGCGTTTCGTAAGGCCCAGCAGCTCGATCCGCAGTGCGCGATGTGCTTCTGGGGAGAAGCGTGGGCGCTTGGACCGAACATCAATGTGCCGATGGACGCAAAAGCCAACGCACCGGCCATCGCCGCGCTCGAACGTGCGCGTCGAGTCGCGCTTCGCGCATCACCCCGCGAACAGGCCCTGATCGAAGCACTCGGCGAACGCTATAGCGCGGCGGCAGACAGCGATCGCGCAAAGCTCGACAAGGCCTACGCCGCTTCCATGCGCAACGTCGCGAGAAGATTCGGCAAAGACCCCGAGATCGCCCTGCTCTATGCCGACGCGCTGATGAACGTCTCGCCCTGGGATTACTGGGAGCCCGGCGGCAAGACTCTGAAAACGCCCGTGGCCGACCTCGTGAAGACCTTGGAAGGCATCCTTCAACGCGATCCCAATCACGCCGCAGCGATTCATCTTTACATTCATGCGGTGGAAGCGTCCGACAATCCGCGGCGCGCCGAACGCTATGCGGACAAGCTGGCGAAGCTTGCCCCCGGCTCAGGGCACCTCGTGCACATGCCGAGCCATATCTACTTCGTCGTGGGGCGCTACAAGGATTCGCTCACTTCGAACGTCGCAGCCGTCAAAGTGGACGAAGCCTATATCGGCGCACACAAGCCGGCCGGCGTCTATCCGCTCGGCTACTACCCCCATAACGTGCATTTCGTGATGGTTTCCGCGCAAATGGGCGGGGATGGAAAAACCGTCCTCGCGTCCGCGGACAAGCTCGGCGGTCTCATACCAGCGGAAGCTGCGCGCGAGGTCCTCATGCTGCAACCGGTAAAGGCGGCCCCGTATTTCGCGCACGCGCAGTTCAGCGATCTCGCGACGGTTATGGCTTTGCCGGATCCCGGGCGCGATCTTCCTTACATACAGACAGCGTGGCGCTACGCACGCGGTCTCGCCCTCGTGCGAAATGGCAATCCGAAAGCCGCGGCTCAGGAGCTTGCCGAAATCGAGCGTATCGCGGCTTCGAACGACTACAAAGCGTTCGACGCCTGGAAAATCCCCGCGAAGGAAGTCGGCCGGATAGCGGCTCACGTGCTGCGCGCGCGCGTCGCACAGGCAACCAATGACCTCGATGGCGCCGTGCGTGAGCTGCAGGCCGCGGTCGCAATTCAGGACGCACTGCCTTACATGGAACCCGCTTACTGGTACTACCCCGTACGGCAGAGCCTGGGCGCAGTGCTCCTGCTGAAAGGCGACGCGAAAAGCGCGCGGGCGGCCTTTGGCGAAAGTCTTGCCCGCACGCCCAACAACGCCTGGGCGCTTTACGGCCTCGGTCAGGCTTATGCGCGCGAAGGGCTGAAACGTGAAGCCAAAATCGTACAGGATCGCTTCGAGCGTGCATGGATAGGCGACAAAAAAGCGATCGACCTCGCGACGCTGTAACGAACGATATGCCACGGGGAGAAAGGCCCCGAGCGAGCGTTCGCCAATTTGCGGTCAGACGACGCGCGGGCTCGCCCGAAGGGCTGCTTTTCGATCAAAATGCCGCATCTGAACAGTAGGCGACTTCCGAACTCGCGCGGAGCCGTGCCATGAAAGCTTCCGTACTCGTCTGCAGCGCGACACTCACGATCCTGGGCTGGGCCGGCGCACACGCGTTGGCGCAGACGCGCGACGCGTATCCGTCAAGAGCGCTGCGCCTCATCGTGCCGAACGTGCCGGGCGGCGCTTCGGACTTCGTCGCGCGCATTATCCAGCCGCACTGGGCGGAACAGTTCGGCCAAAGCGTCGTCGTCGATAACCGCGGCGGCGCCGCCGGGAATATCGCCCTCGAGACCGTCGCGCGCGCAACGCCCGATGGCTACACGCTGATGATCGGGTCGAATACCCAGGCGATCAATCCGAGTATCTATCCGAAGTTTCCGTACACGCCGTTGCAGCACCTCCAGCCGCTCACGCAAGTCGCCGACGTGCCCGGGTCACTCGTCGTGCACCCATCGCTGCCCGCGCGCTCGGTGAAGGAATTGATCGCTCACGCCCAGGCGCATCCCGGCAAGCTCAACTACGGCTCACCGAGCCCGAGCAGTGCAAACCGGCTCGCGATGGAAATCTTCATGAGGCACACCGGCACGAAGATGGTTCACGTGCCGTACAAAGGCGGCTCCGGCCAGATGCTGGTGGCATTGATGGCAAACGAAGTGAACGTCGCATTCGCGACGTTTTCTTCCACCGTCAACTTCGTGAAAGCGGACCGGCTGCGCATGCTCGGTGTCATCGCTCCGGAACGCCTGGCTGCGATGCCGGACGTTCCCACGATGCCGGAGCTCGGCTTCA
>Ga0075420_100003345_pt1 | contig 14011 bp, 11 predicted proteins | sample SoiMetdeltSBSDD4_FD_75296 | JGI IMG/M metagenome (GOLD analysis project Ga0075420, IMG submission 75296) | Bulk soil microbial communities from a Populus tree surrounding site in Tennessee, USA - Soil MetaG P. deltoides SBSDD4 | ecosystem: Environmental > Terrestrial > Soil > Tree plantation... | reverse complement strand
GGCGACGAGCACGAAAAGCTGCTCGCCGCGATCGACGAGCTCGGCGTGGAGCTCGACGCCATCCTCCTCACGCATACCCACTTCGACCACGTGGGGGCCGTCGCCCCGGTGGCGAGGGCCACCGGCGCCGAGGTCTGGGTGCCCGAGATCGAGAAGTTCGTGCTCGCGGACATCATGAGCTTCGTGCCCTGGCCAGGCTTCGGCCCCTTCGAGTCCTACGACGCCGAGCACACCCTGCAGGGTGGGGAGCGGCTCGAGCTCGCGGGCTTCGAGATCGACGTGCTGCTCACGCCCGGCCACAGCCCGGGCCACGTGAGCTTCTCGATCCCGGACGAGGGAGCGATCTTCTCGGGCGACGTGCTCTTCCAGCAGTCGATCGGCCGCACCGACCTGCCGGGCGGCGATCACGGCACGCTGCTCGAGTCGATCCGGATGCTGATCGACACCCTGCCGCCGGAGACGGCGGTTCATCCGGGTCACATGGGCCTCACAACGCTCGGCGCGGAGCGCGCGGGCAATCCGTTCCTCGCCGAGCTGGCGCGGTGAAGAAGCTCCAGGCGCCGCGCGGCACGTACGACGTGCTGCCCGACGACGGGCGCCGCCGGCTGGCCCTGTTCAACCTCTGCCAGTCGCTGTTCCCGCCGAACGGATTCGAGTACGTGGAGACACCGATCTTCGAGGACACGGCGCTGTTCGCCCGCGGGGTGGGCGAGTCGACCGACATCGTGCAGAAGGAGATGTTCACCTTCGAGGACCAGGGCGGGCGCTCGCTCACGCTGCGCCCCGAGGCCACCGCCGGGCTCTGCCGCGCCTACATCGAGCACGGCATGCACAAGCGCCCCCAGCCGGTTCGGGTCTGGTACGCCGGACCCTTCTTTCGCCACGAGGCGCCTCAGGCGGGCCGCTACCGCCAGTTCGCGCAGATCGACGCCGAGACGCTCGGGAGCCACGAGCCGAGCACCGACGCCGAGCTGATCGTGCTGCTTGCCCAGCTGCTCGACCAGGCCAGGTGCCGCGACCTGCGCCTGCGGCTCTCGAGCCTCGGCACCGCGGACACGCGGCGCGCCTACCTCGACGAGCTGCGCTCCCACCTGCACGCGCACGACGCGGAGCTCGCGCCGGTGGTGCGCGAGCGCATCGACCTGAACCCGTTGCGCGCGTTTGACTCCGACGACGAGGGCACGCGCGCCGTGATGGCCGAGGCGCCCAAGTTGCTCGACCGCCTCTCCGACGAGGACGCCGCCCACTTCGCTGAGGTGAGGGCGCTGCTCGACGCTGCCGGAGTCGAGTACGAGCTCGATCCGGCGCTCGTGCGCGGGCTCGACTACTACACCCACACGGTGTTCGAGTTCACGAGCGAGGCCCTCGGCGCCCAGTCGGGCGTTGCCGGCGGCGGGCGCTACAACGGCCTGATCGAACTGCTCGGCGGGCCGCCCACCCCGGGCGTGGGCTGGGCCGCCGGGATCGACCGCATCCTGCTGGCGCAGGACCCGGAGCTCACCGAGCACTGGGGCCGGGCGCCGGGTCCGCGGCTGTTCATCGCGCCGGCCGAGCCGTCCGAGCGCCGCCGCGCCTTCGCCCTGCTCGCCGAGCTGCGCGGCGACCACGTGCCGGTCGAGCTCGAGCAGGCGGGCCGCTCGATGAAGGGCCAGCTGCGCCACGCCGACCGGATCGGCGCCCGCTTCGTGTTGATCCTGAACGGCGACGGGGGAATGGAGCTGAAGGACATGAAGAGCGGGGAACAGCGCGCGGTGTCGGGAGCGGAGGAGGTCGCGAGGGCGATCGACCCCGAGGTGTCCGGCTGGTGAGGGCGCCCCGGCCGAACGGCTACCGGACGCACTGGGCCGGTCAGCTGCGCGCTGACGACGAGGGCGAGACCGTACGCGCCGCCGGCTGGGTGCACCGGCGCCGCGACCACGGCGGGCTGATCTTCATTGACCTGCGCGACCGCACCGGGCTGCTGCAGCTGGTGTTCCGCCCCGAGGAGGCGCCCGCGGCCCATGCGGCGGCGGGCGCGCTGCGCGCCGAGGACGTGCTGAGCGTGAGCGGCCAGCTGGTGAGGCGCGCCCCGGAGGCGGTGAACCCAGAGCTGCCCACCGGCGAGGTCGAGCTGGTGGTGGCCGAGCTCGACCAGCTCGCCGACTCGCGCACGCCGCCCTTCCAGATCGACGAGGACGATCCGGTGGGGGAGGAGCTCCGCCTGCGCTACCGCTACCTCGACCTGCGCAAGGAGCGCATGCGCGACACGATGGTGCTGCGCCACGACGTGGTCAAGGCGATCCGCGACCACCTCTCCGGCGAGGGCTTCCTCGAGGTGGAGACGCCGATCATGACCCGCTCGACGCCCGAGGGCGCGCGCGACTTTCTCGTGCCCAGCCGGCTCGTGCGCGGCTCCTGGTATGCGCTGCCGCAGTCGCCGCAGCTCTTCAAGCAGCTGCTGATGATGGGCGGCCTCGAGCGCTACTTCCAGATCGCGCGCTGCTTCCGCGACGAGGACTTCCGCGCCGACCGCCAGCCCGAGTTCACCCAGCTCGACCTCGAGATGGCGTTCGTCGAGGAGGACGACGTGATCGACGTGGTGGACCGCCTGCTCGAGCGGGTGCTGCCGGTGGGCGGAGTGGACGTGAAGCCGCCGCTCGAGCGGCTGACCTACGACGAGGTGATGCTGCGCTACGGGTCGGACCGACCGGACCGGCGCATCGGCTGCGAGATCCACGAGCTCTCGGAGGTGTTCCGCGGCAGCGAGTTCAACGTCTTCAGCGGGGCGATCGGCGCGGGCGGCGTGGTGCGCGGGCTGAAGACCGGCGGCGAGTGGCCGCGGAGCCGCTTCGACTCGCTCACCGAGCAGGCCCGGTCGCTGGGGGCGAAGGGGCTGGCCTGGGCCGTGGTGGAGAACGGCGGCTGGCGCTCCCCGATCGCCAAGTTCCTCTCCGAGGAGGAGATCGCCGCCGCGAACGCCGAGCTCGGCGCGCAGGAGGGCGAGGCGGTCCTGATCGTGGCGGACACACAGGAGCTGGCGGCGCGGGTGCTCGGCGCGCTGCGACCGCGGGTGGCGGACACGAATCCGACCGGCCACGACGTGTTCTGGGTCGTGGACTTCCCGATGTTCGAGCGGAGCGAGGAGGAGGGCCGCTGGGATCCGCTCCATCACCCGTTCACCGCGCCCACGGGCGACCTCGACGCCGACCCGGGCAGCTGGCACAGCCGCGCCTACGACGTGGTGTTCGACGGCTGGGAGCTGGGCGGCGGCTCGATCCGTATCAACACGCCCGAGGTCCAGCAGAGGGTGTTCGACGCGCTCGGCATCGGCCCGCAGGAGGCCCGCGAGCGCTTCGGCTTCCTGCTGGACGCGCTCACCTACGGCGCGCCGCCGCACGGCGGGGTCGCCTTTGGGATCGACCGCTGGGTGGCGCTGCTGGCGGGCGCGAGCTCGATCCGCGACGTGATCGCCTTCCCGAAGGCGGCCAGCGGGGCGGACCCGCTCACGGGCGCCCCGGCGCCGGTGGACGCGGCCCAGCTGAAGGAGCTCGGCGTGCGCTCCGAGCAGCCGCCGAAGTCGTAGAAAGACCGGCCCCAGCCTGCCGCTTCCGGTTCCGGTAGTTGGGCCTGCTGTCGTAGCAGGTGGGTGCTCTCCGCGGCGGACCACGGCCCTACCGCGAGCCGAGCTCCCAAACCGGTTGTGTTCGGCTCAACATGTGCGGCCGGATGGCGTACAGGCTCGGGCCATGAACGAGGCTAGCACCGGTTGAACCCGCCCGGGGGCCGCTAGCGTAGGTCGCGATGCGGCCCTTCGAGGACCATCTGAACGCGCCCGCGGGGAGGGGCGCACTCCCCGGCTGGGAGCACGCCGGCGCGGCGGGTGGCGCGGCCTGCGGCGACCTGATCAGGGTGGCGGTGCGCGTGGAGGGCGAGCGGATCGCGCAGGCCGGCTTCGACGCCGATGGCTGCGGCGCGCTCACCGCAGCCGGCAGCGCGCTCGTCGAGCTGGTCGGGCGCCGACCGTTCCTGCACGCCGCTCGCCTGACGGCGGACGACGTGACGGACGCGCTCGGCGGGCTCGTGCCCCCCAAGCGCCACGCCGCCGAGCTGGCCGCCGACGCGCTCCACCGCGCGCTCGGCGCGGCTGCCAAGGACGGCGCGCTCCGGCTGCCCGACTCCGGCCGGCGGACGCTGGTTGCGATGAGCGGCGGCGTGGACAGCGCGGCCGCGGCGCAGCTCGCGCTCGACGCGGGCGACGACGTGCTGGCCGTGACCCTCGAGCTGTGGGCCCACCCGGCCACCGACGGCGAGCGCTCGTGCTGCTCCCCTCAGGCCGTGACGGGCGCTCGCGCGCTCGCCCACCGCATGGGCATTCCGCACCTTACGCTCGACCTGCGCGAGCGGTTCCGGGCCGGGGTGGTCGACCCCTTCATCGACGGCTACGCGGCCGGGCGCACCCCCAACCCGTGCGTGCGCTGCAACGGCGAGGTGCGCTTCGACGCGATGCTCGAGCTTGCCGGCGCCCTCGGCGCGGCACGGCTCGCCACCGGCCATTACGCGCGCATCGCGCGCGACGAGCACGGTCCGCTCATTCGAACCGCCGCCGAGCCCCGCAAGGACCAGAGCTACATGCTCGCCAAGCTCGACCCCGCGCAGCTCGACCGCTTGAGCTTTCCGCTCGGGGCCCTGACCAAGGACGCCGTGCGCGCGCTCGCGCGCGATGCCGGGCTGCCGGTGGCCGACAAGCGCGAGAGCCAGGATCTCTGCTTCGTCGCCGGTCTCGGCGGCCGCGCCTTCCTCGCCCGCCACGGCGGGCCCAGGCTGCGCCGCCCCGGCGAGATCGTGGACCGCAAGGGCACCGTGCTCGCGCGGCACGAGGGTCAGCACAACTTCACGGTCGGCCAGCGGCGCGGGCTCGGAGTGGACAGCGCCGAGCCGCTGTACGTGCTCGAGCGAGACGCCGCGTCGGGGCGCGTGGTGGTGGGCCCGAAGGCCGCACTCGCGACCACGAGCGTCGCACTCGAGGACGTGCGCCTGCACCGTCCCGCCGGTGCGGTCGACGCCGTGCGGCTGCGCTACCACGCCGCCGCGCTCCCCTGCCGGGTGGCCGGCCTGGAGGGCTCGCGGCTTCGGCTCGAGCTGCACGAGCCCGCCGATTCGGTGGCCCCGGGGCAGCTCGCCTGCCTGATGCGCGATGATCGCGTTGTCGGGGAGGGAACCATCGGGGGACCCGGGTGACGCAACTGAACGAGCGGATCGAGCTCGAAGCTCCGCTGTCGGGCGATTTCCAGGCGGTGATCCGCCTGATCATCGGCGGGATCGCAGAGCGCGTGGACTTCGCGTTCGAGGAGATCGACGATCTCCAGCTCGCCGTGGAGCGCCTCCTCGCCGAGGTCGGCCAGGCGGGCAGCGTGGCGCTCTCGTTCGAGGTCGGCGAGGGCCGCATCCGCACCCGTGTCGGCCCGCTTCCGGAGCGCGCCCTCGCCGCGCTGCGCGACGGTGACCAGCGCCCGGGCGTGCTCACCCTCCGCCGCATCCTGCAGACGGTGGTCGACTCCTTCGGCGTCGAGCAGGTCGACGAGGGCCAGATCGTCGTTCGGCTCGAGAAGCTGAAGGGGATGCCGTGAACGCCCCCGATCGCCGGGCGGCGGTGAGCCCCGAGCAGGCCAGGGAGGAGGACCGCGCGCTGCTGCGCCGCTACCACGGCGCCGACGACACGACCGCCCGCGAGGAGCTGATCGAGCGTCACCTCCCGCTGGTGCGCTCGCTCGCCCGCCGCTACTCGGGTCGCGGCGAGTCGCTCGAGGACATCGAGCAGGTGGGCGCGATTGGCCTGATCAAGGCGATCGACCGTTTCGACCTGTCGCGCGACGTCTCGCTCGCCACGTACGCGACGCCGAACATCGTCGGGGAGATCAAGCGCCACTTCCGCGACAAGGGCTGGGCGATCCGGGTGCCGCGCGCGCTCCAGGAGCTGAACGCGTCGATGTCGGGCGCGATCGAGCGGCTCACCGGCCGGCTCGGGCGCTCGCCGAGCATCGCGGAGATCGCCGACGAGCTCAAGACGACGCCGGAGGAGGTGCTCGAGGCGATGGAGGTCGGGTCGGCGTACTCGACGGTCTCGCTGTCGAGCGGCCCAGGCGGCGAGGACGAGCTCGACCCGCTGGAGACGATCGGCGGCGAGGACCACGAGTTCGAGCGCTCGGAGCACCGCGCCGCTCTCGAGCCGGCGCTCGACCGCTTGGCGCCGCGGGAGCGCGAGATCTTGCGCATGCGCTTCGAGGAGGGCCTTCCGCAGACGCAGATCGCGAGCCGCGTCGGGCTGTCGCAGATGCACGTGTCGCGCCTGATCCGCAAGTCGCTCCAGGTGATGCGCGAGGAGCTACTGCGTTGAGCCGAGCGCGCCGGCGGCTCTGCGCAGCGGGGCTCGTCGTCGCCCTCGGATGGACGGGATGTGCGGGAGAGGACGAACGCGACGGCAGCGCGCGCGACGGTGGCTCGATCGCGGTGGGGGCGGAGACGGTCCCAACGACGCTCGATCCCGCGCTGGCCGACGACGTACGCGAGCTGCAGGTGCTGCGACTCGTCCACACGCCGCTCCTCACCTACCCGCACGAGGGCGGCAAGGAAGGCGTGGAGCCCGTGCCGGGGCTCGCGCGCGCGCGGCCGCGGGTCTCCTACGACGGCCTGACGTACACCCTGAGGCTGCGCTCCGGCCTGCGCTACTCGAACGGCGTGCCGGTGCGGGCGGGCGACTTCGAGCGAGCGATCGAGCGCGTGCGCGCACTCGGCTCCCCGCTCGCCCCGCTCTACGCGGGCATCGTCTCCATCGACGCGGACGCCCGCACCGGCCTGATCCGCCTGAAGCTCAGGCGCAGCGACCCGGCGCTTCTCCAAGTGCTGGCGCTGCCGTCGAGCGCACCGCTGCCACGCGGCACTCCGGTGCGCGACCTCAGCCGGCGGCCGCCCGCCGGCGCGGGTGCCTATCGGATCGAGCGGACCCGGAGGCGCGACCGGGTGGTGCTCACGAGGTGGCACAGCGCCGTCGCCCCTGACGGGACGGACGGACACGCGGACCGCATCGCGATCGTGCGCGCCGGGCCGCCTGCCGCTCAGTCGCGAGCCGTTCTGGCCGGCACACTCGACGTCATGCAGACGACGCCGGAGCCCGTCGGCCTGCTGCCGGAGCTGCGCTCGGTGCGTAAGGATCGTTACCGGGAGGAGATCACGACCGCGACCGTCGCCCTCGTCCCAGACACCGAGGCGCCGCCGCTCTACGACCCCGGTGTGCGCCGCGCGATCGCTCAGGCACTCGACCCGGCTACGCTCACCCGCCTCTACCGCGGACAGCTCGAGCCGAGCTGCAATGTGCTGCCGCCCGTCGTGGACGGCTTCCGGACGCTCGATCCCTGCCCCTACGGCGATCGCAGCGAGCCGGCCGACCTGCCCGCCGCGCGCGAGGCGATCGAAGAGGCGGCACCCGCCGTTGCGAGCGTGAGCGTCGAGAGCGCCGACGGAGTGCCCGCGCCCGTGGTGCGCTACGTGGCGAGCACGCTGCGCAAGATCGGGCTCGTCGCCAGCGTCGGCGGCCGCGGCGCCCGGCTGCGCGTGGAGCGGATCGCACCGCTCGCGGCGCACCCCGCCGCCTATCTCGAGCGCTTCCACAGCGCCCGCGACCTCGCGCTCAGCAACGAGCTGACCAGGGCCGCGCGGGCGATCTCGCGGGAGGACGCGGCCGACGCCTGGGCCGCCGCCGACGAGCGGGTGGTCACCGAGGCGTTCGCCGCCCCGCTCGGCTACGAGCGCGCGCCGGTACTGCTTGCCGAGCGCATGGACACCGACAACTGCGAGGTCGTGCACCCGGTGTTTGGCCTCGATCTCGCCACTTTGTGCCTGCGTTAACCCTGCACCTGAGGAGAGATGAGTGCGGTGTCGAATCATTACATTTGCCCTGCACGACGGAGGCACAGGGCAGCCTGTAAACGAGCTGGGAGGACGTAGATGCGACGGTTTTGGTGGGCTATCGCGGCGGCGCTGATCGCGGCGGCGGCGATGTCCGTATCGGCGTGTGGCGACGACGACGACGACGGTGGCGGCGGCGGGAGCGGCAAGGGCAGCGCCGAGCTCACCGTGGCGAGCGCCGGTCCCGACAACGCCGACCCGGTTCTCTTCCAGACCGTCCAGGCCGTTCAGGTCTTCCAGCTCGTGTACACGCCCCTCGTCACCTACGCGCACGAGGAGGGCGAGGGAGGCACCGAGATCATCCCTGGCCTGGCCGAGGAGGTTCCCGAGCCCACCAACGGCGGCAAGACCTACGAGTTCACCCTCCGCAAGGGGCTCGAGTACAGCGACGGCACGCCCGTCAAGGCGAGCGACTTCGAGAACACGATGAAGCGGCTGCTCAAGCTCGGCAGCGTGTGGTCGTCGTTCTACTCGGGCATCGTGGGTGTCCCGGAGTTCCAGGAGGCGGGTGACTTCGGGGGCGACATCAAGGGCATCGAGACCGATGACGCCAGCGGGAAGATCACGATCAACCTCACCGAGCCGGACACGAAGGTCCTGTTCGCCCTGGCGGAGCCCTACACCGCGCCCACACCGGCCGCAAAGTCGCCCGGCAAGAGCCTCAAGCAGCCTCCGCCGGGGGTCGGCCCATACACGCTCGACGTCGTCGACTTCACTCGCAAGTGGGTGCTGACGAAGAACCCGAGGTTCGACCTGCCGGGCATCCCCAAGGCGAAGTTCAACAAGATCACCGTCAACGTCAGCGACAGCGTCACCAAGATGACGCAGGACGTGATCAACGGCGACGCCGACTTCATGACCGAGGACCCCACGGGCGACCAGCTTCCCGAGGTCCGGGCGAAGTACAAGGACCGCTACAGCGAGGCTCCGAACCCGCCCAACACGTACTACTTCTTCCTGAACCACAAGATCCCGCCGTTCGACAAGAAGGAGGCGCGCGAGGCGGTCAACTACGCCCTCGACAGCCGCGCGCTCGTGCGGATCTTCGGTGGCCGGCTCACCCCCGGCTGCACGTTCCTGCCGCCCGACCTCGTGGGCTACAAGAACTACGACTGCAAGTACGGCGACCCGAACGGCCCGCCGGACATCGCGAAGGCCAAGCAGCTCGTCAAGGAGTCCGGTTACGAGGGCGAGAAGGTCACGGTCTGGACCAACAACAAGGACCCGCGGCCGGCGATCGCCGACTACTACCGCGACGTCCTCAACGAGATCGGCTTCGACGCCGACATCAAGACGCTCGACCAGCAGGTCTACTTCGAGCAGGTCGGCCTCGAGCGGACCAAGGCCCAGACCGGCTTCACGGACTGGTACCAGGACTACCCGCACCCCGGTGACTTCATCGACGTCCTGCTGAGCACGGACTCGCTGCAGACCGAGGTGACCAACAACCAGGGCTTCGTGAGCGATCCGACGCTGGACAAGAAGCTCGACGAGCTGCGCCCGAAGACGCCCGAGGAGGCCGCCGACGAGTGGGGCGCACTCGACGAGTACGCGGTCAACGACCAGGCCCATGTGGCCCCGTACGGCTACGAGGAGTCGAGCTCGTTCTTCTCGGAGCGGATGGACGCGCAGAACTGCTCGGGCGTCCACCCGGTCTACAAGAACGACTGGCTGTTGTTCTGCGTCAAGGAGTAGTTGAATTGGGTGGCCGGGAGGGGGCAGCGCGCGCCCTCTCGGCCACCTGATCTCCCATGGCGAGCGAGCCTGCCACCGATTACGCGTTCCAGGGCGGCCCTGGAGCCTTCGAGGAGGAGGCCGGGCATGAGGAGGTCCATGGACTGAGCCCGTGGCGGCTCGCGCTGCGACGGCTCAAGCGCAACAACAAGGTCGCAATCGTCTTCGGCGTGCTGTTCCTCCTGCTCGTGGCGATCTGCCTGGCGGCGCCGCTGTGGGCGAACGGGCCGGCGGACACCGATCCGTACAAGAACCACCTCACCGAGACGATCGTGATCGACGGCAAGAAGACCAACGTGGTCTCGCTCGACGGCGTGCCGATCGGACCCACCTGGCAGGGCAAGTTCTTCCTCGGCGCGGACACCAACGGACGTGATACCGCGGTGCGCCTGCTCTACGGCGGCCGCAACTCGCTCCTGATCGGGTGCGCGGCGGCGCTGATCACCGCCCTCCTGGCGGTGATCCTCGGCATCCTGGCCGGCTTCGTGCGCGGGTTCACCGACACCGTGGTCTCGCGCACGCTCGACGTGATCTGGGCCTTCCCCGTGCTCCTGCTCGGGGTGGCGCTCGGAACCGCGCTCAGCCTGGGGGGGCTCGAGATCGGGCCGATCAAGCTCGGGGCCGGCTCGAAGCTGATCCCCATCCTGATCATCGCCATCGTCTACGTGCCCTACATGGCACGGCCGATCCGCGGTCAGGTGCTGGCGCTGCGCGAGAAGGAGTTCGTGGAGGCGGCCCGGGCACAGGGGATGCGGCCCTCGCGGATCATGCTCTCCGAGATCCTCCCCAACCTGTCCTCGACGGTGATCGTCTTCCTCCCGCTGATGGTCGCGAACGCGATCCTGCTCGAGGCGGCGCTCGGCTTCCTGGGCGTGGGGGTCAAGGCGCCCGAGCCGTCCTGGGGCACGATGATCGGGGACGGCGTGAAGCACATCCTGTCCGGCCCGCACCTGGCGATCGTGCCCGGCGGGATGCTCGTGCTCACCGTTCTCGCCCTGAATGTGTTCGGGGACGGCGTGCGGGACGCCTTCGACCCGCGATCGACCGTCCGCATGGAGCACTAGCCGGCATGACTCGTTTCGTGGTCCGGCGGGTGATGCAGATGCTCATCGTGCTGTTCGCCGTCTCGGTGCTCACGTTCCTGATCTTCAACGTGATCCCGGGTGGCGACCCGGCCCTGCGCCTCGCCGGCCGCCAGCCCGACCCGGGCCAGCTCGAGCGGATCCGACAGGACTGGGGCTTCGACGAGCCGCTGTACGTGCAGTACGTGAAGACGATCGGCAACGTGGTGAGCGGCGACCTCGTCTCCTACACCACTCAGCAGAACGTCTGGCAGGAACTAAAGGGCCGGATCCCGCGGACGTTCTCGCTGGCGATCGGGGCGGCGATCATGTGGATGGTCTTCGCCACCGCGCTCGGGCTCTACAGCGCGGTCAAGGCGGGCAGGTTCGCCGACCGCTTCCTCACGATCATCGCGCTGATCGGCATCTCGATGCCCGTGTTCTGGGTCGGGGCGCTGATGAACTACTACCTGGGCTTCAAATGGGAGATCTTCCCGAACGGCGGCTACGTGCCGTTCGGCGAAGACCCCTGGGAGTGGTTCTACCACCTGCTGATGCCCTGGACCGCCCTCTCGCTGCTGTTCATCGGCGTGTACTCGCGCATCCTGCGCTCGAACGTGCTCGACACGATCAACGAGGACTACGTGCGCACCGCGCGGGCGAAGGGCCTGTCTGAGCGGCGCGTTCTGGTGCGACACGTTCTGCGCAACTCGATGGTGCCGGTGATCACCCTCTGGGGCCTCGACTTCGGCGCGGTGCTCGGCGGCGGCGCGATCCTCACGGAGACCGTCTTCGACCTCCAGGGAGTGGGTCAGTACGCGGCGGAGTCGATCGGCCAGCTCGACGTGCCGCCGGTGCTCTTCATCACGCTGTTCGGCGCCTTCTTCATCGTCCTGCTCAACACGATCGTGGACATCATGTACGCCGCCCTCGATCCGCGCGTGAGGCTCGCGTGAGCGCACAAGCGCCGGAGCCCGGCGCCCCCCTGCTCGCCGTCGAGGATCTCGAGGTCGCGTTCGGGACCGAGGGCGGAGTGGTCCAGGCCGTGGACGGGGTGTCGTTCGAGCTGAAGGCCGGGGAGGTGCTCGCCATCGTGGGCGAGTCCGGCTCGGGCAAATCGGTCACGGCGATGACGCTGATGGGGCTTACGCGCTCGCCCAACTCGCGCTTCGGGGGCCGCGCCCACTACCGGGACACCGAGCTGATCGAAGCCTCCGAGAACACCCTGCGCGAGGTGCGCGGCGCCGAGATCGCGATGATCTTCCAGGACCCGATGACGTCGCTCAACCCGGTCCACAAGGTCGGGGACCAGATCGTGGAGCAGATCCAGGAGCACGAGGCGCTCCCCGATCAGCAGGCGCGCGAGCGGGTGGTCGAGCTGCTCGAGAAGGTCGGCATCCCCCGCGCGCGCCAGCGGGTGGACAACTACCCGTTCGAGTTCTCGGGCGGGATGCGTCAGCGCGTGATGATCGCCCTGGCGCTGTCCTGCAATCCGAGCATCTTGATCGCGGACGAGCCCACCACCGCCCTCGACGTGACGATCCAGGCGCAGATCCTCGAGCGGATCCGGGAGCTGCGCGACGAGACCGGCGCGGCCGTGATCCTGGTCACGCACGACCTCGGCGTGGTCGCGGACATCGCCGACCGGATCGCCGTGATGTACGCGGGCCGCATCGTCGAGGAGGGCACACTCGACGAGATCTTCTACGACCCGCAGCACCCCTACACCTGGGGCCTGCTGGGGTCGATCACGCGCGTCGACCGGCCGCGTCCCGAGCGCCTGCCGGCGATCGCCGGGTTGCCGCCCTCGCTCGCCGACCGTCCCGTGGGCTGCCATTTCCGGCCGCGCTGCCCGCACGAGTTCTCGAACTGCACCGAGGTGCCGGCGCTCACCGGTGACAACGGGCACCGCGACCGCTGCTGGCTCAGCGCCCAGCAGAAGCGCGAGCTGCGCGAGGTGCGCCCGGGCGAGATCGGCCTGGGGGCGAAGGCGGGGGCCGAGGCGGAATGAGCGCCGACTCAGCGCCTCTCTTCGGCGTCGATCACCTGAAGGTCTACTTCCCGATCAAGAAGGGGCTCTTCATCGACCGTGAGGTCGCGCGCGTACACGCCGTGAACGACGTGACGCTGAACGTGGACGAGGGGGAGACCCTCGGCCTGGTGGGCGAGTCGGGCTGTGGCAAGACGACGCTGTCCCGGGCGATCATGCGCCTGGTCGACGCGACCGAGGGGAGCATCTCGTTCCGCGGCAGCGACATCACTGGGGCGGGCCGCCGGGAGATGGAGCCGCTTCGCCGCGAGATGCAGATGGTGTTCCAGGACCCGTTCGCCTCGCTCAACCCGCGCAAGCGGATCGTGCAGATCATCGGCCAGCCGCTGCGCCTGCACGGCACCGAGCGCGACCGGGTGGAGGACCGGGTCAAGGAGCTGCTCGGGCTCGTGGGGCTCCACCCCGAGCATCTCAACCGCTTCCCGCACGAGTTCTCGGGCGGGCAGCGTCAGCGCATCGGCGTGGCCCGCGCGCTCGCGCTCGAGCCGCGTCTGATCGTGCTCGACGAGCCGGTGTCGGCCCTCGACGTCTCCGTTCAGGCACAGATCATCAACCTGCTCGACGACCTTCAGGACGAGTTCCGGCTCACGTACCTGTTCGTGGCCCACGACCTGTCAGTGGTCCGCCACGTGTCCGACCGGATCGCGGTGATGTATCTCGGCAAGCTGATGGAGGTCTCGCCCGCCGAGGAGCTCTACACGAAGCCGATCCATCCGTACACCTCCGCGCTGCTCGCCGCGATCCCGATCCCGGACCCCGAGGAGAATCGCCGCCGCGAGCGGATCGTGGTGTCGGGTGAGCCGCCCAACCCGATCGAGCCGCCGCCGGGCTGCGTCTTCCATCCGCGCTGCCCGCGCGCCACCGACATCTGCCGCCGGGTGGAGCCGCCGCTGGCGCGCTATCCGAACGGGCATTTGGCGGCCTGCCATCACCCGCTCGGCGTGTCCGCGGAAGAGATCGCAGCCGCGGTCAGGGACGAATCGAGCCCGCTCGACTGCGGCGACGAGCTGCCCTCTCAGTCGGGGAGCAACGGCAGCCGCGAGCTCGCCTGAGGCCTGTCGGCGAGCCTGCGCCGGCTCCTGTCGGAAACCTGACGGAAGCGCCTCGATCGGCGCTTTGCGCTGCACTTTTTGCACGATCTCGTGCAGAAAAGGCGTGACAAAGTCCGACATCCGTGAGACAGTCGCCCTAACGCAGAGGTTCCGTACGCAAGCTTGTGCAAAGC
>Ga0075420_100003343_pt1 | contig 14012 bp, 11 predicted proteins | sample SoiMetdeltSBSDD4_FD_75296 | JGI IMG/M metagenome (GOLD analysis project Ga0075420, IMG submission 75296) | Bulk soil microbial communities from a Populus tree surrounding site in Tennessee, USA - Soil MetaG P. deltoides SBSDD4 | ecosystem: Environmental > Terrestrial > Soil > Tree plantation... | reverse complement strand
CGGGAAGTGTCGCATCATGGCGCCGAATTATACGTCTGGTTGAATTTACGGATTTACGAATTTACGGATTGACGAATTTCATGTAGCACTGGATTGCCGCGGCAAATCCGTCAATTCGTAAATTCAACATGATTGGATAAGACTATTCCCGTGCCGCTGAAGTCGATACGTGCGTGGCTTGGCGTGGGTGCATCCGAGCACGACGAGTTTGCCCCGCTTCGAGCGACCCTTGATGCGCTCGATCACCTGGAACCAGACCGTGCGCGCTATCTCGCCGCGTTTGCATACGTGCTCGGGCGCGTCGCCCATGCCGATCAGGACGTTTCGGCGGAGGAGACACGAGCCATGGAGACCCTCGTGGAAGAACATGGCCAGTTGTCGCGCGATCAAGCCATGGTGGTGGTGCAGCTCGCAAAAGCGAGCAACCTCCTGTTTGGCGGGACCGCCAACTATCTGGTTGCCAGGGAGTTGTCGAAGGTGGCGACCTACGAACAGAAGCTCGGGCTCATGCGATGCCTCTTCGCGCTATCAGCGGCAGACGAAGCCATCTCCACTGCCGAGGAGGGCGAGATTCACCGTATCGCGAAGGAGCTCCGCATCGATCATCCCGATCTCGTCGCGCTGCGCGTGGCGCATCAGCGGCATCTGCCCGGCATCAATCGCTAAGTCTTGAGTCTTGAGTTGTGAGTCTTGAGTAGCTGTGAGTCTTGAGTAGCGAGTTTGAGTCCACTGGATGTTCCGTAATCTCAGAACTCACAACTTAGAACTCATGACTACTACGTTCCGTCGCATCAGGAGCAGAGATGTGCAACTTGACGCACGACCATAGCGGCGACTTCGGGTTCATCGTCGATGTGCCGGAGATCCGGGCTTTGATCGACGAGGCGCGGCGTGTCGCGGAAACGATCGCGACCAATGCCGTCCGCGTTGACGCGCTCAGACCGGCGTTTGCGCGGCTGCTTGCTGCAGATGGCTGGCTTCCCGAGGCATTCGCCCAGCCCGATGTCAGCAGCGGTATGGGCGGGGGAATCGGCCAATACGCGTTATATAGAGCGGAAGACGGGTCGCTCTGCCTGTTTTCGCTCGTTGTCCCGCAGGGCGTGTCGACACCTGTGCACGATCACCTCGCGTGGGGATTGGTCGGCGTCTACCGTGGCGCTCAGCTCGACACCACCTACGAGCGCCTGGATGACGGCGCCGATCCCGACCGGGCGATGTTACGGGTGGCGACCCAGCAGACCGTCGGATCTGGTGAGTTCTATTCGCTGCTCCCGCCGGAGGGCGATATTCACTACGTGAAGACCGTTTCGCCAGACGCGTCTGTGTCGATACACCTGCTTGCGAATGACACAGCGTGCGTATGGCGGCACAAATTCGAACCGGATGTTGGCACCGTGACAGCATTCCGTTCGGGTTATTCGAATGTGAAATGCAAGCAGCAGTAGGCAAGTAGGCAGTAAGCCCGCAGGGCGGGCCTTTACGGCGCGCCTTGGCGCTGTCTACTGCCTACTGCCTACTGCCTACTGCCTACTAGATCTTCGCCAACTTGCTTGCCACCGAGACGATCCGCCAGCATGCGACACACCGGAACGTCGCCGGTCGCGTGGCCGCTACGAGCCTCCGCTCGACGTTGACGACGTTGCGGTGGTGGCAGTGAGGGCAGCGCATAGTAGGTACGCTCTCCGTCAAGGTCGCCTTCGCCGTCTTCCGTTGGGGTTTGGGCAAGGCGATGAACGCTCCTGACGCGCTTCGACGGAGAAAGCCTTCCTCGACGAGCGCTTCGAGCGCAGCCAGACATTTCGCCTCATCCGCCTGCCACAGTCGGCATGCCTGCGCGAAGGTCGCCTTGAGTCCGGGAAGATCGCCAAATTCAGCACGAATGCGATCGGTCAGCGTGTCGAGAGAGGGCATGGCGCAACCTCCAGCCACTGACAGCGCGACGGGTAAGGAGGCGGATCCTAACGAATCCTTCCGCCAACCGCAAGCCCGCTCGGCACCCTTCGGGGGTCGTACGACCGAATGAGCCGTCGCTCAAACGCGCCGAGGAACGCGAGCAGGTCCTCGGCGTCGTCATCGACACAGCGGAGCTGGCGCAGCGACGGGTCAAGCTGGTCGCGGTTGACGTTGGCGTTCCGATCATTTCCGCGTCTCGAATCCACGTCGTCGTAGAAATCGAGCACATCCTCGAGCATGGCGAAGAGCCCGTTATGCATGTACGGCGCGGTGAAGGCAAGATTCCTCAACGACGCGGTTCGGAACGGATAGCGAATGCCTGCGCCTCAAGACTCCGGACGCGAATGTCCCAGAACATTGGGGCCGACACCGGGTCGTAGTGCGGATGACCGCCACGCTGCGTCTCATGCCATTTCGTTCACGACGAAATGGTTGGGCTGTTGCAGCCCCCCTTTAGCGAAGAAACCGGATTCGAAGAAGAATGGCGCTCCAGGGGACCCGGGCGGCTTCGCGCCTCCACGGGACCCGGGTGCCCTCGCGTCTCCACGCGACCCGGGCAGCCTCGCGCGGGACGCCCGAACTCCGGGGAATTGACAACTCGCGCAGACGGCGAACTCTTTCGGCGAGCGAATCCCGCCGGCCAGGGACCGATAGCGTGGTCTTCCAGCGCCGCCGGTTTCGATCGACTACCCAATGTGCTCCAAGGCTGTGGCCGAGCGCGGTGGTGGTAACTGAGTAGTAGACGAGAGCAATGGACGCAAGCGCCACCGAGAAGTCGGCCTGAACCCACAGTACGAGGACGCCAGACGCGATCAATACGACGCCGGCATCGATGATTGCGGCAGCAGCGTGTCGACGTACTCTGATACGCCAGCCGTCCTCATTACCTTCGAGCGTCATCGACAATGCAGGCGACTCGTCTTCCTCGCACGCCCTTGTCGTTTCGATCGACAGGTCCTCGTCGTCCGGAAAGAGGCGCACGAAGTCAGCCACCGTCGTTTCGATCGGTAGGCCCACCGCCCTAAGATAGTCACGAAGATACGAACGCCGGTACAGCCCTTTGGGCCAGCGCGAAACGTCGCCGCGCTCGAGACCCTTGAGCAGCGAGACGTTGATTTTGCTGGCAGCGGCAATCTGCTGGAGCGACACTCCTTTCGATTCGCGCGCAGCCCTCAGGTGTGCGGAGAAGGTTGCTCGACGCTCCACTAGCACCGATTCATCCCTTGCCTTTGCTGATTGAGGATCGCTGACAGCCGATCTTGGCGATACACCGCCGCCAAGCTGCACCGGCTTGAAGTCACCGCTCGAATTCGCGGGAATGCTATGCGCCGCTAGCAAGAATCGCGCTGCTCCGAATGTGAGTGTTACTCAAGAGTAACATCATCGATCGCGCGCGTCATGAAATTTTTTTTACAAAGTCGTCTGCAAGAAATACAGAACCGCGCCTACCGTGTTTCTCGCGCGCTGATCTCGGCGCGCAAGCCTTCGATCATCGCGCGAGCATCACGGTCGAGCAGCTTGCGCAGCACAAACGTCGGCACACTGAACGCCGGTTGCGCAGTCAGTTTATAGCTGAGCTCGGTGTCGTCGCCGTTGTCGGTGATCGTCCACGTGCCTTCGTACCGCTCGAAGCTCGAGGAACACACGTCGCGGAACTGGATGGTGTCGGTCCCTTCCTCGACGTCGAGCAGCAGGTGAACCCGTTTCGAAAAGAACATGTACGTGGATACCGCTTCCTGCTCGACGCGGACGATCGCCTTCTGCCGATCGACGACGCGGCTGGTGCGCACGCTGGGCATGAAGCGCGGGATGTTGGCGTAGTCCGTCAGCACGTCCCGGACGACGGACGGCGGCGCGGACACGTTGAAATGTGCGGCCACCACGAACGCGCCGCCGCTCTTCAGGACGGAGATGGACGGCTCCCGCTGCGTCGCGGCCGCCGCCACTATCGTGGCGCCCAGAAGGGCCACAAACGTGAGTGGAAGACGGAGGGTCATTCCGCTGGCCTCCGGGGTCAGCTCAGAGGCGTCGCGGCGACGGCCAGCTCGAGCCGAATTTGCACTTTTGGATTCGTGCGCAGCATTCCGAGCATCGCCTTGGGCGGCGTGATCCCGTAATCGGTCATCAGCAGATCCGTGCCGCCGGTCACGATGAGCGCCGCACCCTTGCGTTCGACGGCGAGGTTGAGAACGACTTCCTTTTCCACACCGGCAATCGTCAGCCACCCGAAAGCGCGATAAGCGGTGCCCGGCTTCGCTGCAGCGCCGGCCGGCGATCCATCCGGCTCGAGCGACCGCAGCCGGAACCGAATATCGGGATGCGCCTCGACTTTCAGCGCCTTGTGCATGTTCTTGTCTATCCCTTCCCGGGGCGAGCTGAGAGTCGCTGCGGGAATGGCGATCTCCAAGGTCTTCAATGCACCCGGGGCCAGCAATTGTTCGAGAGCATCACCGGTCGGCGTGCCGTCGATATGGACCGAAGCCAGGCGCACGGCCGTTGTCGACGCGCTGTATCCATGCATGTTCGACGTGCCCTCGAGCGACACGCGCGCAGACGAGAACGTGACCACGCCATCGGAGGAGCCCGCCGCGGTGACGCGGACAGTCATGGGCAGGGTGGTTGTCAAAACCCAGGCAAACGCGAATATCAGTGAACGCATTGTGAGTCCCTCGTCAGTGGTGTCGCGGTCATCACAATGGTGGCCGCGAGCGACATGCCTGAGGGCAACGTGCGTACCGTGGTTCTTTTGCGAGGATTTGCCGACAAATCAGGGGTTCATGCGACGGGCCATCGTGCGGACCGGGGAAATTTGCGATGGGTGCGAGATTTTCCCCGCCGTCTGGCACCGTGATCGGCGCCTGTCTGCGAATTCGGCGGGAAACCTGTGCGATCCAGCGCGGCACGACGGTTGCCCTGTGCGACGGCGTCTGGCTTCTACACGGAGGAACCGATCATGAAACCCACAGTTTGCATTGCGACCGCGGTGGGCGCAGTTCTGTTGTATGCCGCGCCGATAGCCGCGCAGGCGCCGCCGAGCGACCCTGCTCCGGGTGCGACGACGACCACCCAGACGGAGGAAAAGCAGGCACCGGAGGAAAAGCAGCCGCCGGAGAACGGCCGGCCCATCACCATGCAGCATTTCCGTCCGCTGGATCAGCGAGGCATCAATATCTTCGAAACGCCCAAGGCGCCGGGGGTCGAGTACACCGGCTTCAAGATCGACTTCGGCGCGGCGTTTGCCGCGCAGGTGCAGTGGCTGGACCACGAGAATACCGCCATCCCGGTCATCGTCAACGGCGTTGACACGAATCAGCTGCAGGACATCGGTTTCGGCTTCAACAACTCCACCGCGAATTTATATCTGCACGCACAGCTCGCACGCGGCGTCCGTGTCCAGCTGACCAGCTATCTCTCATCGCGGCATCACAACGAGACCTGGGTCAAGGACGGTTTCCTGCTGATCGACGAGCTGCCAGTTAACCTCGGCCCGCTTAACGACATGATGAGGTACGTCACGCTGCGCGTCGGTCACATGGAGGTCAACTACGGCGATGCACACTTCCGGCGCAGCGACAATGGCAACGCGATATACAGCCCGTTTGTCGGCAACTACCTGATGGACGCCTTCACGACGGAGGTCGGTGGCGAGGTGTACGTGAGAGCGAAGGGGTTCATGGGCATGGGCGCGGTGACCGGTGGCGAGATTCGCGGTACCGTGGTGACGCCTGACCAGCGCGGGCCCGCTTACATCGGGAAGGTCGGCTTCGACCGGATCGTCAGACCGAACCTGCGCGTGCGTGCCACGGGCTCCGTGTACAAGACGAACAAGGCAATGAACAGCACGCTCTACGGCGGCGACCGTGCCGGCTCGCGTTACTACTGGGTGATGGAGAACACACTGGCCACCGAGGCGGCGCAGCACCTGTCGGGGCTCATCAATCCCGGGTTCCGAAACAAAGTGACGGCGCTGCAGTTCAACCCGTTCGTGAAGTTCCACGGCCTGGAATTCTTCGGGGTGGTGGAGCGAGCCGAGGGAAAGGCGGCCGTGGAGACGACCGAGCGCACGTGGAATCAGTACGCTGGCGACGTCATCTATCGTTTCTTCCCGCGCGAGCAGATGTATGCGGGCCTGCGCTACAACAAGGCCAACGGCACGCTGGTCGGCATTCCCAACGACGTCGGGGCGGACAGATGGCAGCTGGCGGGCGGGTGGTTCATCACGCCGAACGTGCTGATGAAAGCCGAATACGTCACGCAGAAGTTCGAAGGGTTCCCGCCAACCCACATTCGAAACGGCGGGAAGTTCAACGGAATGATGCTCGAGGGAGTCGTCGCCTTCTAGCGAACGTCGTGGTTCCTCCTTCGGCGGGCGGGCACCATGTGCCCGCCCGTTATTCAATCTCTCCAAACCACCCTCGGCGGACCATCCACTTCATCAATTCCAGCACGGGCACAATCGAGAACGCGAGGACAACCGCAAGCGCCCAGTCTCCGGCCGTCAGGCTGAACGTGCCGAACGCGCGCTGAAAAAACGGCACATACACGATCGCGCAGAGGGCCAGCAGCTCCCAACCGACAGCCATGTTCAACCAGCGGTTCCTGAACGGGCGGCGAAAGGCTGACAGCCGGTCCGATCTGCAGTTGTAGGCGTTGAAGAACTGGATCAGGACGAGGCAGACGAACGTCATGGCCATCACTTCTGCGAGCGGGCGCCCCGTCTGCAGCAGCCATGTGAACAGGGAAATGTTGACGAGCGCAGACCACAACCCCGCCGACAGCAGCATGGCCACAACGGGCCGCGTGAAGATCCCCACCCTCGGGTCGCGCGGCTTTCGCCGCATCAGGTCAGGGTCTGGTGGATCGACAGCAAGCGCGAGCGCAGGGAGGCCATCGGTCGCAAGATTCACGTACAGAATCTGGACGGCAGTGAGGGGCGGCGGCTGTCCGACAATGACACCGCCAGCCAGGAGGACGATCTCGCCGACGTTACACGAGAGCAGATACGTCAGGTACTTCTTGATATTGCCAAAGACGATGCGTCCTTCTTCGACAGCCGCGACGATGGTGGCGAAATTGTCGTCGAGCAGCGTCATGCCCGACGCCTCTCTGCTGACGTCGGTGCCCGTGATGCCCATTGCGATGCCGACGTCGGCCTTCTTGAGGGCCGGTGCGTCGTTGACACCGTCGCCGGTCATGGCGACAACCTGACCGCGCTTCTGCCACGCATTCACGACTCGGAGCTTGTCGGCAGGTGAGACGCGTGCATAGACGGAGATGTTCCCTACTTCACGCGATAGGTCCTGGTCGCTCATCCTCTCGAGTTCGCGGCCAGTCACCACGCGATGATCTTTGAGCAGTCCGAGCTCGGCGGCGACCGTCCGGGCGGTCAACGGATGATCGCCGGTGATCATGACGGGCCGGATGTGGGCTGCTTCGCACGTTTCGACGGCCGCGCGCGCTTCGGGGCGAGGTGGATCCATCATCGCCACCAGGCCGAGCAGCGTCATTTCCGACTCTGCACCGTCGAGCCGAGCGGCCGACTTGCGCGAAACGGCGAGAACGCGAAGTCCCTCCACCGCCAGTTGCTGCTCGACCTCGCGTGTTCGTTCGCGATCCACATCGGTGAGGGGCTCGTCCCGGCCGCTGCACGATCGCCAGCTGCAGCTCGCAAGGATTTCTTCGGTTGCGCCCTTCGAATAGGCGACCGTGCCATAGGACGCCATGTGCAGCGTGGTCATTCGGCGGCGCTCCGACGTGAACGGGATTTCCGCAGTACGCGGCTCACGTTGGTTCAGCTCGGCTTGGTCGAGCCCCACCTTCACCGCCGCCACCAGCAGCGCGCCTTCGGTGGGGTCTCCCTCCACTTGTGACCGACCGTCACGCCGTGTCAGCTTTGCATCCGATGACAGGACCGCTGCACTCAATAGTTGGCCGACACTGTCGGGCGGTTCGATCACGGCGCCGCCGTCGAGCAACTGACCCGCGGGGTCGTAGCCGACGCCGGTCAGCTCCAGGAGCCGTCCGTCCGCAAAGATCCGACGGACGGTCATTTCGTTCCGCGTCAACGTGCCTGTCTTGTCGGAGCAGATCACCGAGGTGCTGCCGAGCGTTTCCACGATCGGCAGCCGGCGAACCAGCGCGTTGCGTCGGACCATCCGCCGTACGCCGATCGCCAGTGAAATGGTCACCACTGCCGGAAGCGCCTCCGGTACGACTGCGACTGCCAGGGCAATGCCGAACATGAACATTTGAACGACCGGTTGCCCCCGCGTCAGACCGATGACGACGATGAGCGCGACCACGGCGAGCGCGCCCTTGCCAAGCGTTGCGCCGAGTCGATCGAGGTTGACCTGAAGGGGAGTGCGGCTCGCCTCGACGGCCTGGACCATCTGCGCTATCCGCCCGAACTCGGTCGACATGCCGGTTTCCACGATGAGGGCCTGTCCACGGCCCCGGACGACCATGGTGCCGGCGTACGCCATATTGGTCCGGTCGCCAATGGGCAGCCTCGGGTCTTCAAGTGCGGAAGTAGTCTTCGCGACCGCCGCAGACTCCCCGGTGAGTGCCGCTTCGTCGACGGCAAGATTGACGGCCTGCATGACACGGGCGTCGGCAGGGACGCGGTCGCCCGCCCGCAGCATGACGACGTCGCCGGGCACGAGTTCTCGTGCGGGAATCACCGATTCGGTGCCGTCGCGCAGCGCATGCGCGGTCGGCGCCGCCATCGCCTTCAGCGCTTCGAGCGCCCGGCCGGCACGGTGTTCCTGGATGAACCCGAGGCACACGGCCAGCAGCACGATGACGGTGATGACTACCGCCTCGAGCGTATGTCCGAGAAAGCCGGAGACGACAGTGCCTGCCAGGAGAATGAGAATGAGTACGTTCTGGAACTGCGCAGCGAGAATGCGCCATGCCGACTCGCGCGACGTGGCTTCCAGCTCGTTTGCGCCGTAAGTGCTCCGTCGTCGGTCTGCGTCGGTCGTAGAAAGGCCATGAGATTCCGCGCCGAGGTGTTCGAGTGCCTCGTCGATCGACCGTGTATGCCAGCTTGAGGCGTCGTCGGCCTGCGGCGGTGCGGTGTTGAGTTCAGGTTGAGGTAGAGGTGTCATCCAATGCCCAAAGACAATATTGATCCACGATACGGGTCCATGCGACTGTTAACAAATAGATAGTTGTGCGCGATTAGTAAGATTTTTGTTATGTCTTGATTTTGTCGAAGGTTCTCCGCGGTGGCCAACGCACTCAACTACCATCACCTGCTGTATTTCTGGACGGTCGTCAGGGAAGGCGGCGTTTCAAGGGCGGCGGAGAAGCTGCACTTGTCGCAGCCGGCAATCAGCGCGCAGATCAAGACGCTGGAAGCGGCGCTCGGCGAGCGGCTGTTTCAGCGGCAGGGGCGGACGCTCGTGCTCACCGACGTTGGTCGGCTAGTGGACAGCTACGCGACGGAAATCTTCAGCGCGGGGACCGAACTCCTCGAGACACTCAGGCAGCGGCCGTCCGGCCGTGCGCTGCGGCTGGCCGTTGGAGTGGCGAACGCCGTGCCAAAGCTCGTGGTCTACCGGCTGCTGCGGCCCGCGGTGGAGGGCACCGACCCGGTGCATATCACGTGCACGGAAGATGACCCTGAGCAGCTCCTCGCCCGACTTGCGACACACACCCTGGACGTGGTCATCAGCGATACGCCGGCCACGCCGCACGTGCGCGTGAAGGTGTTCAACCATCTGCTCGGGGAGTCGGGTACGACGTTCTTTGCGGGAACGCGGCTGGCGCGGCGGCTTCGGGCGCGGTTTCCACGGTCACTCGGGGGTGCGCCGATGCTCCTTCCGACGGTCAATACGTCGGTACGGCGGGCTCTCGAGCAGTGGTTCGAGGCGGAGGACGTGAGGCCCGTAGTGGCCGGCGAGTTCGAAGATCCCGCGCTGCTCAACACATTCGGCGAGCGCGGAGATGCCGTGTTTGCGGCCCCAACCGCCATTGAAGCGGAAATCCTCCGCGGTCGCCGGGTCGGAGTCGTTGGACGAACTTCGGTCGTGCGGGAACGGTACTATGCGATTTCAGCCGAACGCCGTCTCACGCATCCCGCCGTGGCAGCAATCACCAGTGCGGCCCGGACGGAGATCTTCAAAACGCGACTCTGAAACCCAACTGCATCGATCGCGATCTGAACGCGATGTTGTTGTTGAACGATGGCAACCCGTACTGCGCGTTGCTTTCCTGCGTGGTGTAGGTGCCGTAGTTGGCGCGGTTGAAGAGGTTGTACACCTCGATCAGCGCATCCACTGTGCGGGTGCCGCCCAGGCGCGTCCGATGCTGTGCACGCACGTCAATGCGGTGAATCGGGTCGCCGACAAGGTTGTTACGGGGCGCGATCGTGCCGTCCGGCCGGAATCGGGCCGACGAGGCCACGCCTTCGTTTCGAAGATCCCCTCCATAACTGGTGCTGCGGCGCTCGCCTGACCCGTAGAAGTAAAGCCCGCTGACCTGCAGGCCGTAGCCGACTTCCCAGATCCCGTTGAATACCGCGCGGTGACGTTGATCGGTCGCGGCCAGCGTGTACTCGGCGCCGAGATCCGCTTGCACCTCGAAGCCGAGCGCTTGCCGAGTGAGGCGGCGGTTTACGATGGCGTGAGCGAATGGATTCGAGTCGGCGTCACTGAAGTTCGACAGGGTATAGGTTGCAGACGCCTGCCACCTGTTGCTCATACGCTTAGAGAACGACCAGTCCCAGCCGTGGAAGTTGGACCGGCCCTGGAACGAGGTCAGCTGGATGCGCCCGAATTCCGGCATCGGGAGCGTCGCGACGGTACGGTAGTCATAGTTCGCGCCCGTTACGGGGTTGTAGTTCAGATTGACGTTCCTCGAGTCCTCCTCGAGGCGGCCTGCCGTAAACACGTAGTTGCTCTCAATCGACATGTTGGCGCCGAGCTGTCGCTGTATGCCGATCGACGCCTGATGGCTGTACGGCGTTTCGAAGAATGGATCGACCATTTCGGGAACGAACTCCCGCCGGATGCAGCCTGCCTGCGAGCCGTTGAGATCGCAGGCGCGCGAGAGGATCTGGTCGAGCGTAGGCGCCGGCCCGTTGTAGGGGTTCGTCGGAAAATTCGGCCGGCCGTCGTTGAGAATTTGCGGGGCGGCCGACATGATGAACAGCTGCGTCTGGTGATATTCGTCGGCGGTGCCCTCGGCGAAGAACTTGCCGTACCCGCCGCGCACGACCGTGCGGTCGTTGAGCGTATATGCAAAGCCGACGCGGGGGCCGAAGTTGTTCTTGTCTTCGGGATTGTCGCCGGGAAGAATCGGCGGCAGTGCCAGCTTCGCGCCGACGCCGGTTTCGAGATCCCACCGCATTCCCAGGTTTATCGTGAGACGCGACGAAACGGTCCAGTCGTCCTGAATCCAGCCGGCGTACAGGTGCTGTGGAATCTCACGATAGAAGGCCTTGGTGTCGGTGACGCTCAGTTCATAGCGCTGCGCAACCCCCGCCAGCAAATCCAGGTTCCACGTGGAGGCATCGTTCCACACCGGGAGCACCTGCGCGATGTCGGCCGGAATCGCCCCGCCCTGGGCGACGAGCGTCGGCCGGCACGTACTGCCGCACCCGCGCAGGATCGACAGATCGAAGATGTACTCGCCGCCGAGCCTGAGCGCGTGGCGCCCGGCCTTGTTGTAGGTCACAGAGAAATCGTCGCGAATCGAGTTCTTGTACTGATTGTGGTGCTGAACGTTGCCGCCGCCAAACGTATAGCCCCGCAGCTGTACCCGCGTGGCGGTGCCGGTGCGGAATGAGTAGGTCGCTGCGTTCGGAAAATTCCCGCCGTTCCATCGGCTTACGGGCTCGTTGACGCGCGTGTAGCGGCTGGTGCCGCCCTTGATTTCGTTGACCGCGCGATTCCCGATTACCTGCGTGAACGTCGTGAGGAACTGCGTGGTGTGGCGGCTTTCGTACTGAGTGTTCGACGGATGGTTGGTGCTGCCACCGCCGGTGTAATACACCTGGTCGTACACCTGCATGCGCGTCGACAGGCGGACTTGCGGTGAAAACTGGATGTCGCCCTTGCCCCCGCCCGAATGCTGCTGTCGGGTGTTGGGGAAATCTATGTTGAACTCGCGATACGGGCTGTCGAACGTGATGGTCTGCGGCTCGCGCTCGTATTCGTAGTTGGCGAAGAAGTGAACACGATCGCGGCGGATTGGACCGCCGAACGTCGAGCTCACCTGCTGGTTCGAATACGGGAGTACACGCTTCTGAATGTGATCGGCCGCGTTGAAGCTGTCGTCGCGGAAGTAGCCGGACAGGCTTCCTGACGCGATATTCGTGCCCGATTTCGTGATGGCATTCACCAGCATCCCTGTGGATCGACCCTGCGTGGCGTCAAATCGGTTGGTAATGAGGACGAATTCGGCGATGGCGTCCCGGCTGAAGCGCGGCTGATCGTCACCGAGGCCGATGAAGTTCGTGGTGACCTGCTGGCCGTCAACGTTGATCTGGGAGTAGCCCTGGCGCATAAGCGGCGCGCCGCTCGACTGATTCTGGCGGCTGCCGGGGGCGAGCATCGCCAGATCCATCCAGTTGCGCCCGTTGACGGGAAGCTCCTGCATCTGCCGCGGATCGATGTTGCCGCCCAGCGTCGACGAGGTGACGTCGAGCAGCGGCGCTTCACCAGTGACGGTGACCGATTCCTGCAGCGCGGAAATCGACAAGTCGAAGTTGACGACGGCCTGCTGACCCAGCAGCAGCTCGAGGCCGGTGCGCGTGACGGTGGCAAACCCCGTGATCGCCGCCGTGACGCGGTATGCTCCCGTACGTACAGGAATTCGATATGCACCACCATCGTCGGTGACCGCTTCGAACGTGTTTCCCGTGGCCTCGTGAATGGCCGTCACGGTGACACCAGGAAGCACGCCGGCAGTCGCGTCGCGGACGATCCCGCTCACCACCGCTTCCTGGGCGTAGCCGGCTACCGGCAACGCGAGAATGAAACCGGTTGCCGCCAGCTTCCGGACGATGCGCCAGAACCCCTGGTACCTCATAACCCTCCCTTTCGTGAAGAAATGCGGAGTTACTGCCACGGGGACCGAGACGTCGGACGACGCGCGATGGAGTGCGCGCGTTAGGTATCACCGACAGCGCGGCACTGTCAATGGGCCTTACTTGGTAGCTGGTAGTTGGTAGTTGGTGGTTGGCGGTTGGTGTTTCTTTACGGCCTGCCGAATCGTGCGGCGTCGATCGTGACATTCGGCCGGATTTCCTTCAATTGAATGACGACCTGGTTGTTCGTCCAGGTTCTCGTCCATTGAAAGGGCATCTGAATCGCGCCGACGGGGCGGTAATCGGAGTAGTCAATCCTTGTCGGAATGGCGCCAACCGGCGTTTGCCGCCAATGCAGCAGCCGCACGAGACGACCCGACTCGTCGAAGTACAGTCTGATCGGAGGCTGACCCGGATTGGTCCCCTGCGCGACGATGATGTCGCGATCGTTGATCGCGGTGACGCCCACCTGCCATTGACTGAACGCGCGCTGAATCGACGCAGGAAACCAGATCATGGCTTCGAGGGCTGCACCGGAGAGATTGCCGCCGGTGAGCGGAAGCAGCGGCGACGGAGTGTCTGGCTGCAGCCTCCAGCCGTTGCGGCCGTCGAACGCCTTGACGCTGACACCGGCGGGCGACTTTGCAATCGTGGCCATCTGGTTGGGAGCCTTCACGTAGATCTCGGCGGGAACCTCCATCTGCTCGGTCTCGTAGCCGGCGTACGTGCCGGTGCCCGCAAAGCTCGTGAACTTCGCAAGCTGTTCCGCCCCTCCAATCGCCTGCAGATACTTCGAGAACACCGCATCGATCGGAGGCGCGTACAAGCTTGGAAAGAATTCGATTGCGTAAGGATCGTCAACCGGTTCGCCGTACTGAAGATCGAGATTCGGCACTGCCTTCGGCCGGTTGCCGCCGCCGTGGCAGGTAAAGCACGTCACGCGCGGCTGTCCGCCGAAGTACTGCTTGTTGATCGCGTTCATCATCACGACCATCTGCCGGGCGCGCTGAATCCGCGGCGTCGC
>Ga0075420_100003340_pt1 | contig 14015 bp, 11 predicted proteins | sample SoiMetdeltSBSDD4_FD_75296 | JGI IMG/M metagenome (GOLD analysis project Ga0075420, IMG submission 75296) | Bulk soil microbial communities from a Populus tree surrounding site in Tennessee, USA - Soil MetaG P. deltoides SBSDD4 | ecosystem: Environmental > Terrestrial > Soil > Tree plantation... | reverse complement strand
TCGTTGAGCGTGGCGAGGCCCTCTGCCCACTCGCGTGCACGACGCTCCACGTCGTCGTCGTTGGCAACCTGGAGCAAGGTGATGAGCCCCGCGTAGGCGTTGGCTGCCTGCTGCACACAGCCTTCGATCGCGGCAGTCTGACGTTCCAGCATGTGCTGGAGTCGCTGCAGCATCGCGGGGGACGGCGCGCGCAATTCGCCCCGCTCATAGCTCCGAAGCTCGCGCTGGAGGTTCGCGCGACGTGCGACAAGCCCCTGCAGCGCCGGGATCAAATGGTCGTCCAGCAGCCTGACGGCGTCATCCAGGGCCCCGATCAGCACCGCGTTCGGGCGTGGCCCCGGCCGCCTCTGCAGCCTCACATGCAGGGCCGCGATCCGGTGCCGGAGCCTGAGCAACTCACGGACCTCAGGTGACCTCGGCGGCGGGCGTATCCAATAGACGACGGCGACCATGAGCAGGTAGCACGCGAAGCCGAACACCAAGACCCAGACGGCCTGCCCGTACCACGGACGCAGGATCGGAAGCGTGTGCATGGCGATGCCGAGCAGCAGGCTGGTGCCGAGCAGCACCAGCGCCGCCCAATGCAGCAGGGCTGCCCACGCCCTTGCTCGCAACGCGGCTCCTTCGGCAGCAAGCTCTGCCGCCTGGATCGCATTATAGAGTTCCTCGTCGATGTCCCAGAAGTCGAAGTCGTCGCCTCCGCGCATTGACGTTTGCTCCAGGTGGTGGGAGACGCCGTGGCCCTGCCTGCCGCACGACATCAGACGCCAGGGGCATGGCGACGCTGCCGGGTCGCACGGGGCCTCTGGCGCGTTCCCGGACCGTCTGCCCGGGCGGACGGTCGGCGGGGGCTAGAAGTACTTCCCGAACGCCTCGAGGACCGCTGCCAGTGTCTTGTCCGTCGTGGCCCTGTACGCCGAGTGCGTCGCCTCAGCCAGGATCCGCCCGATCTCGAGGTCCGCGTCAGCCCCGATACCTACGTAGACAATGTGGATCGGATGGCGGGTTTGGATCGCCGTCGCTGTGCCGAGCACATCCTTCTTGTGAATGACTGCGCCGTTCACGTCGAGACAGGACGGATTGCTCTCGAAGCCCCCGCACTGCTTGATCGGCGTCTCGTCGCGCGTCATCAGCTGAATGAGTCGGTCCAGCGGCACGCCGCCCGTCGCCTTACCGTCAGTCAGGACCACCACGCCTCGGGTGGCATCCGGGTCGGCCGGCGCCTCGTCGGTCATCCGGATGGCGTCCTGCAGGGCGGTGTACAGCTCCGTCGACCCATCCGCCCGCATCCGCTTCGCGGCCTCGACGATCGTGAACCGGTTCTCCGAGACCGGCGCGATCGGCACGCGCTCCTTCACCCCGTTGGCGAAGGTGACCAGCCCGATCAGGTTGGTCCGGTCGACGTTGTCGAGCATCCGGAGCGTGCCGTCGCGGGCCTGTGTCAGCTTGTCACCGGCCATCGAGCCGGACGTGTCCACCACCACCGTCACCACGCCGGGCTTCTTGACCGTCCCCCACGAGCCGACGATCGTCCGCGCCGCCGCCGGCTCGATCCGGTCAGGATTCAGCGTCACGGTCGGCTTGCTCGGGTCCGGCCAGAATCGGCTGCCGGCCGGCCTGACGTACGGGATCGCCGTGCCCGGCCGGAACCCCTCTTGCATGAACGCCTGCTGCCGCGGCTCCTCCAGCAGGTACGCGATCCACTGCTGCGCCGCCTCGGCCTGGTCCGGCGTGACCCAGTCCGCCTTCACCACCGCCGCCGAGTGGTTGTGCTGCGGCGACCCCTCCTTCGGGTAGATGAAGACCATGTCGCGTTCGAGGCTCCGTCGACTCTTGCCGCTGACGTCCTCGACCTCGACCTTACCCTGGTACAGCTTGACCAGGTTGTCCTCCGCGATCAGGAAGAAGTGCCCGTAGCGCGGCCCGAGGTAGATCTTGCTGTTCAGGATCAGCGTGTCGGGCACGTAGTGGTCGACGCCCCGCTGGAAGCGCCGCACGTACTCCACCACGCTCGGGTTGGTCACGTCGGCCTGGGTCAGCTGCTCGGGCGCCTTCCCGGCCGCGATTGAGTACAGCGAGTAGACCATGCTGCGCCCGGTGCTGGAGCTGTCCGGATCCGTGAACGAGAGCAGCGGCGTCTGGCCCCACTCCGCGCGCGCCGTCGGGCAGCTCGCCCAGCCGCGCTGGTCGGCCCGCAGCGCGATGATGTCCCCGAACCCGATCTCCTTCTCCGGCCAGCCCATGCACTGCGCCATCTCGCGCAGCATCGCGATGCCGATCCAGGTCGTCGCGAGGCTCTTCGTCTCGGCCAGGTCGATCACCTCCCGGCCGACCGCGTGATTCACCTCGCCGAGCCAGTGATCGGCCGCCGGCGTCACGATCGTCGGGTCCGGCTGCTTCTCGGCGTCGCGCCCGCCGGTCCCCTCGTTCTCCGGGCAGCCCATGCCCGGGTTGACCCGCCGGATGAGCTGGCAGGTGATCGCCCCGGAGTTGACCTCGATCGGCCGGACCTCGATCCGCTTGCCGGATCGCGTCGTGTGGCCGGCCGCGTTGAACTCGCGCGCGAACGTCGGCAGCAGCGCCGCATTCGTCATGTGGCCGTTCGCCCAGTGCGTTACGACCACCGTCTCGCGCACCAGCGCGTACGCGAAGATCGCGACGATCCCCACCAGCCAGAGCGCGACCACCCCGCCAATCAGCCAGGAACGCCCCGGAATGTGCGAGACCATGCCAGCTCCCCTTGCTTGCCCCTCGGTGCGCGACGGCGCGCACCGCTTCCGACGGCCCCAGGGTACCAGCCCCCCACTGTCAGGCCGCGGTCACCGACTGTCATCGGACTGCCATCCGTCCGTCAGAATCCCGTGATGGCGAGCACTGCGCCCTCGGCCTCCAGCACGTTGAGGAACAACGTTCGGTAGTCGGGGCTGAAGACCACGCCCGAGGGCTCCCGGCCGCCCCGCAGCGTCGCGAAGACCGACGTCGCGCCTTCCGGGGTGACCCGCACGACGTTGTTGTCGCCGGCCAGCAGCAGCATCGGATCCAGTTTGTCCTCGGCGACGAAGAAGTTGCCGGCCCGGTCGATCGTGAGATTGTCCGGATTGATCAGCGTCTGCAGCCCGCCCTCCACGAACGTGTCCGTCTCAAGGCTGCGCGGATCGAAGCGGCGGATCCGGCCGAACAGGTCGCGTTGCGGGACCGGCCCGGTCTCATTGCCGGTCTCGGCGATGTACAGCTTTCCGTCACGGCCCCATTCGAGATCCTCATGCCGGTTGTACGGCGTGGCGCCCTTCGCCAGCGCCTCCGCGTGCGCGTCGTACGGATCGTCGATCGTGATCCAGGAGCGGTTGGTCGCGCGGAACGCGAACAGCGTGCCGCTGGAGAGATCGCCCGGCCGATCGGGCCGGAACTTGTAGAAGGCGCCGCCGCGAAAGTCGGCGGTGCAGTAGACCTCGCCAGTCTGCGGGTCCACGGCGTTGCTCTCGTGCGAGAAGCGTCCCATCGCGTCGCGACGCCACTTCTCCCCGCTACGGGGGTCGATCTCCCAGATGTACCCCTCGTCCGGGTTGGTCTGGTAGGTGCCGCGCGGGCTCTCCTCGTTGCTGAGGATCGTCCCCTAGGGCGTCGCCATGCCCGAGCAGTTGTTGCGCATGCCGCTCGCCAGCAGCCGCGCGTCCAGCACCTGGTTGCCCGGGCCGAGGTGGAGCCGCGTGACGCTGCCGGTGAACGCGCCCTCGTACTCGAGGTCGGCCCGGATCTCATGGCCGACGACCAGGTAGAACGTCCCGTCGCCCAGGTCGACGACGGCCCCCAGGTCCGGATCGGGCGGGAACGCGGTGCCGTCGGCCATCGCCTCGCCGGACTGGATCAGGACGGTGTAGCCGAAGCCGGGCGGGAGGTCGAGCAGGCCGTCCGGGTCGGGTACGGGTGGTCCGATCTCCTGGCGAGCAGCGGCGGCCCGAGTGGTGGGCCAGCCGATCGGGAGACCGGCCAGGGCGACGGCTGCCAGCGCACCGCGATGGATCAACTGACGACGGGTGATCATGCATGCCTCCCTGCACGCTCGCGCAGCGTGCGTCGACGTGCGCGGCTCCCATGAGCCGCAGAGTCTACCATCGCTCAGCGCGCCAGGTCTCAAGGAATCAGGTGGGTGACCTCGGCGAGCACGGATTGCGGGATCGTCATTCCGAGCGCCCTGGCGGTGTCCTGGTTGACGACCAGCTCGAACTGGTCGGCCTGCTCGACAGGTAAATCCGCCGGCTTCGCTCCTTTCAGGATCTTGTCGACGTAGGTCGCGGATCGTCGGTAGACCTGGGCCAGATCGGCGCCGTAAGACATCAGCCCCCCGGCCCTGGCATACGGCGCCGTGCTGTGTGCGGATGGCAGCCCCGCCTGGACGATCAACGGCACGAAGCTCCCAATGTGGCTGTGGGTCAGCGGATCCTCCAGGACCACCAGCGCGTCGGCCGGCCACGCTTTCGCCTGGCCGATCGCGGTCTGCAGCTGGGCGACCGTCCCGACCGGGAGCGAGAGGACGTCCAGGTTGAGCTGCTTCGCCGCGCTCTCCACCTCCCGAAACTCGGTCCTCCTCGGAGGATCGGCCGGGTTCCAGATGACGGCGACCCGCTGCATCGTGGGGTGCAGGTCCCGCAGCAGCGCCAGGCGCTTCTGGGCCAGCTGGGGGCCGATCGCACTGACGCCCGTGACGTTCCCACCCGGCCGTCCCAGGCTCGTGACGAGGCCCGCGCCAACCGGATCGCTGCTGTTGCCCATCACGATGGGAATCGTCTCGGTCGCCCGCTTCAAGGCCAGGCAGGCCTGCGTCCCGGCGCAGACCAGGACGTCGGGCTGGAGGCGCACCAGCTCGTCGGCCAGCTCGGCCAGCCGCGCCTCGCTTATCTCGGCGTAGCGCCATTCCACGACGACGCTCTCCCCCTCGACGTAACCAAGCTCGGCGAGTCCCTGGCGAAACCCCTCGCTGAAGACGGTGGGAGAGGCGGCATTCGCGAGGAAACCGATGCGATGGACTCGCTTCGGCCGCAGGCCGCCGAATTCCACGACGACCGCGGCCACCAGGCCCATGACCGCCAGCACCAGACCGATCCAGACGAGGAGGCGGCGACGCATCTCAGCCGTCCTGTCTCTCCTTCTCAGGCGTTCGCCAGGCTTGCGCGCTCAACGTACCTCGTGCGCACGTTCCTGACCTATGACGTCCGTCACACTTGAACGATCCCGCCGCACGCGGGCCTTCGACCAGCCGGCTCCTCGACGCGACTGAAGTCGCCTCACTCCTCCTGGAACTCCTTGAGGTCGAGCGGGCTGAGGCCGCCCTCACCGCCCCCCGAGACGGGATAGATCGTGTACGTAAGGGTTATCCACGTGATGCCCTCCTCCGTCCTGACCTCCGGCATGTCTAACGGCTCGTTCGCCTTGAACACCGACAGCCCGCGCCGGAACCGCCGCGCCTCCGGATCCCAGTCGACGCCCGAGATGCCCTGCAGCTCGTACGTGCCGACCCGCAGCCCGTCGAGCTTCGTCCGCTCGCCGGCCCGGACGTACACGAACGCCCTGGTCGCCCGCGCCCCGTCGGCGTCGCGCAGCTTGAACGCCACGTCCACCGGCAGCTCGTTGACGAGCGTCAATTCACCCCGGCCGCCCCCATACGTCGGCTCCACGATCTGCTCGCCGGTGGTCGGTCGGTTCGGCGACGCCGGCGCCGGAGCCGCCCGCCCCACCGTGGGGGCCGGCGACGGCGGCCAGGGCGCCTCGGCCTGGGCGACTTCGGCCGAGACCGGTATCCGAGTCACCCCCTGCGTCGGCGGGTACGGCGCGTCGCCCTCCCAGTACAGCGTCACCCGGCTCAGGTTCGCGTCCACCGCCCAATGACGGTGCCCGTCCGTGAAGACGACGATCCGGACCGGCCCGCCGCCTTCAGGCCGCACGTACAGCAGCCCAGCCGTCGTCTGCTGCGCCAGCTCCCCATCCGGAGCATCCGCGACACACCCGACCGGTCTCCCGACTTCCGCTGCGAACCGCCCGAGCAGCGGGCCGAACAGGTCACGGACCTGCGCGTCGTTCTCGGCCTGCCGCGCGCACCCCGTTCCGAGCGGTCCCTGGGCACCGGCGGCCGTCCAGCCGCCCGCGAGCAAGATCATCGCGCCAAAGACCGCGCCCACGAGCCGACGTACCAGCATGGTGCCCTCCCCATCCGCCTGGATCGGGGACACCGTACGCCGCGCTGACTGTCATCAGGCGGTCATGCGCTGCCACGTTGCGCTCACGCCCTGCCACAATTCTGCCCACACCTGCTCCGCCGAGCGTCAGAAGTGCTTGCATCCCTGGGAGCTAGACGCTGTCGCTACGCGCCTGCTTCACGAAAGATCCGCGCCGGACACCGTCGTGTACATCCCGATACCACACCCTCACGCCGCCCGCCCCCGCGGCGCCGCCGCGCCCCGACCCAGCAGCACCGGCAGCGCCGCCAGGGACGCCACCGCGCTCAGCCCGAACAGCCACCCGTACCCCAGCAGCGCCACCACCTGCCCGCCGATCAACGGCGCCGCCGCCGTGCAGCAGCTCACCAGCGCCCCCGAGAGCGCCACGTACGTCGGCAGCCGCTCCCGCGGCGCGTACTCCACCGGCCCCGTCATCCGCGCCAGCATGCTCCCTGACTGGATCGTCCCCAGCAGCACGAACGCCGGCAGCAGCCACAGCGCGCTCGGCGCAAACATCGCCACCAGCCCCTGCCCTGCCGTCGCCAGCGCCACCGCCACCCCCACCGCCCGAAAGCTCCGATGGTCCGCCAGCCACCCCAGCCCCAGGCTCGCCGTCGTCTGCGCCACCAGGAGCGTCGCCGTGTACCACGCCGCCAGCTCGTCAGGCGCCCCCAGCTCCGAGACCGCGTACACCACCAGGAACCCGTTCCCCATCGTCCCCAGCGCCGCGCACGCCAGCCCCAGCACGAACCGCCGGAACGGCCGATCGCTCCGCAGCACCGCCGGCAGCTCCCCCAGCTGCTCGCGCAGCGGGCGCGGCGGCCGAGGCGGCGGCCCCGGCGGCTCCCGAAACAAGAACAGCGGGATCAAGCTCAGCGTGAAGATCCCGAACGCCAGCCCGAAGCACGCCGCGAACCCGTACGGGAACGGCAGCCAGTCCAGCAACGGCGCCGCCAGCGCCGCCCCCGCCGCCCCGAACAACGTCCCCGCCATGCTGAACCCGCCCATGAACCGACCGCGCAGCCAGGCCGGCACCGTCCGCGCCACCACGTCCATCCAAGGCGTCGTCGCGAACCCGCCCGCCAGCGACTGCGCGAAGCACGCCAGGTACACCACCCAGACGATCTGGCCGCCCACCGCCGGCGCCGCCAGCGCACACAACGTCAGCACCAGCACCGGCAGCCGCTCGATCCCCCCGAACCACTGCACCCACCGCCACTTCCGCTCCGTCCGCTCCACGTACCCCGCCACCAGCAGCTGCGGCACCCACCCGAGCTGGAACGCCGCCGTCACCGCCCCCACCGCCAGCGGATGGTCCGTCAGGTGGCTCACAAAGAGCGGCACGAACGTCAGCGGCCCCACCAGCCCGAACGCCACCATGAACAGCGAGATCTCGCTCCCCAGCAGCGCCATCCCCCGACGCTGCTCCGGCGAGATCGAGCGGTCCGTCGCCGCCACCCGCGCGCCGCTGCCCCCCACCACCGTCATGCCGCCCGCCCTGCTTCCCCTCCCCCGCGCACGAGCGTTACCCGGGTGGTTGGGGGGTGGGCGCTCACGTGTGCTTCTCGATGAACGCCTTGACCACCCCCCACGCGTCCGCCGACGCCGCCGCGAACTGCTCCTGCTGCCGATCGAAGAAGCTGTGCGGCGCGTTCGGATACGTGTACGTCTCGTGATCGACCCCCGCTGCGTCCAGCGCCGCGTCGAACTGCCGGATCGCCTCCGGCGGGATCCCCTGATCCGCCTCGCCGTAGATCGCCAGCAACGCCGCCTCGTACCGCGGCGCCGAGTCGATCGGCCGCGGCCGATCCACCCCCGGGATCGGCAGCCCCAGCGGCCAGCCGTAGAACCCGATCACCCCCGCGTACCCCAGGCCGCTCGCCGCCTGGTTGAACGAGAGCGCCCCGCCGAAGCAGAACCCCACCGAGAACAGGCTCCTGACCCCGCCCCCGTCCGCCGACCGCAGGTATGCCGCCGCCGCCGCCACGTCCGCCTGGACCTGAGCGTCTTTCGTCTGCATCACGTGCGGCATCCAGTCGAAGCCCTCGCCCCGATCGTTGCTCGTGTCCGTCCGCCCGAAGTAGTCGAGCGCGACGGCGTTCACCCCGTTCTCCGCGAACCGCTCTACCAGCTCCTTGTAGTACTGGTGGAGGCCCCGCACGTCCGGCAGCACCACCATCCCCGCCCCCGTCGGGTTCGCCGCCCGGGCCGCGTACGCCATCAACCGCGTGCCGTCAGCCGAAGTCAACGTCAGGTCGCGAGCATCCGTAGCGCCGCCGGCGATCGGGGCAATCGGCGGCCGAGCCCGATGATCGAAGCACATCGTCGTTCCCTTCCACGTCCCTGGAGATGGAGCCCTCGTACGGTACCACCTCGCTGGCGCCGTCTGCCCCGAACCATTTTCGAGCACCCGGACCCCAGCACCCGGCGCCCACGTCGGCGCCACCGCATTGACAGGCGCCGCTCTCACCCCGATCATGGTCACGTACGGGGCACCGTATGTCCAACCGAGGAAGGGGACGCAGATGACGACAGTAGATCAGAGCACAACCACCGCGACGGCCGCGGCCGGCAGCACCCGCCCGATGACCGGCGACGAGTACCTGGAGAGCCTGCGCGACGGCCGCGAGATCTGGCTCTACGGCGAGCGCGTCGACGACGTCACCACCCACCCGGCCTTCCGCAACACCGCCCGAATGGTCGCCCGCCTCTACGACGCCCTCCACGATCCCCAGTACAAGGACGTCCTCACCACCGAAACCGACACCGGATCTGGCGGCCTCACCCACCGCTTCTTCCGCGCCCCCACCACCGCCGAGGAGCAGCTCGCCTCCCGCGACGCCATCGCCACCTGGGCCCGCCTCACCTACGGCTGGCTCGGCCGAGCTCCCGACTACAAGGCCGCCTTTCTCGCCACCCTCGGCGCCAACGCCGACTTCTACAAGCCGTTCGACGCCAACGCCCGCGCCTGGTACAAGCGCGCCCAGGAGCAGGTCCTCTTCCTCAACCACGCCATCATCCACCCGCCCGTCGACCGCGACCGCCCCATCCACGAGCGCGCCGACGTCTGCGTCCACGCCGTCGCCGAGAAGGACAACGGCATCGTCGTCAGCGGCGCCAAGGTCGTCGCCACGGGCTCCGCGCTGACCCACGCCACGTTCGTGGGCCACAACGGCCTGATCCCCGTCCAGGACCGGACCTACGCCTGCATCTTCATGGTCCCGATGACCGCCCCTGGCGTGAAGCTGATCTCGCGCGCCTCTTTCGAGAACACGGCCGCCGTCATGGGCACCCCGTTCGACTACCCGCTCTCCAGCCGCCTCGACGAGAACGACGCCATCTTCGTGCTCGACAACGTCTTCATCCCCTGGGAGGACGTCTTCGTCTACGGCGACGTCGACGCCGCCAACAACTTCTTCCCCCAGACCGGCTTCCTGCCCCGTGCCCTGCTCCACGGCTGCACCCGCCTCGCCGTCAAGCTCGAGTTCATCGCCGGGCTGATGATGAAGGCCCTGGAAGCCACCGGCACCAAGGACTATCGCGGCCAGCAGGTCCGGACCGGCGAGATCATCGCCTACCGCAACCTCTTCTGGAGCCTGACCGAGGCGATGGCCCGCAACGCCACCCCCTGGGTCAACGGCGCCGTCCTCCCGGACATCGTCGCCGGCACCTCCTTCTGGACCTTCGGCTCCACCTTCTACCCGATCGTCAAGAACCTGATCGAGCAGAGCGTCGCCAGCGGCCTGATCTACCTCAACTCCAGCGCCCGCGACTTCCAGAACCCGGAGCTCCGCCCGTACCTCGACAAGTACATCCGCGGCACGGCCGGCTACGACTCCGTCGAGCGGGTCAAGCTGATGAAGCTGCTCTGGGACACCATCGGCACCGAGTTCGGCGGGCGCGGCGAGCTGTACGAGATCAACTGGGCCGGATCGACCGAAGAGACCCGCATCAGCACCCTCGGCATCGCCCAGGCGATCGGCCTCGCCGACCGGATGAAGGCGTTCGTCGACTCCTGCCTCGGCGAGTACGACCTCGGCGGCTGGACCGCCCCCGACCTGATCAACCCCGACGACGTGAGCTGGCTCCCGAAACGCTGACCCCCCGCTCACCGCCCGCGAAGCTCGAACAGGGCTGTCGCCCCTCCCGGGAGCGCGGCCATCCTGGCCGCTCCGGTTCGCCCACCTCGGGCGCGGCCTTGTGCCCGGCCGCCCCGGTCCATATACCCCGGCGCGGTCTCAGGCCCGGCCGCCTCCTCGCTACGCCGGCGTCCCGCCCACGCCGTCCCCGCGCGGACGAGCCCAGACCAGCAAGCCGGCCGCGGCCAGCAGCCAGGCCAGCGCCACCGCCCCGAGCGCCGGGTACTCCCCGAACGTCAGCACCAGCCCGCCCAGCACCCCGCCGCAGGCCACCCCGAGGCTCAGCGCCGCCTGGTTCACCGTCATCGTCGTGGCGCGCGACTCCGGCGCCTCCGCCACCAGCAAGACCGCCGCCGCCGTCGTCGCCACCAGGTCCGCCATCGCCCCGAGCACCAGCAGCCCGAGCGACACCGGCGCCGGCAGCGGCAGCAGCAGCGCCGCCCCGATCGTCACGCCGCCGGCCGCCCGCGCCGCGATCAGCAGCGGACGCGGCCACGCCCCCAGCCGCGTGCCGACCACCCTGGTCCCCAGCACGACCCCCACGCCCACCGCCAGGTACACCCAGCCCACCTCCGTGGTCGTGTAGCCGTGGCGCTGCGCGAAGTAGGCGCCCAGGTACGTGAACGCGACCCACGACCCGGTCCCGCCGACGAAGCTGGAGACGACCACGGCCGCCAGCGAGCGCCGCGTCCAGAGCGGCGCGTACGAGGTGAGGATGCCGCGGAGTCGGAGCGGCCCGTCGCGCTGCCCGCCGCCCGCGATCGGCGTCAGCCGGAGCAGCACCGCCACCGCCAGCGCCAGCATGCCAAGCGCCGCCAGCGCGATCCGCCAGTTCGCGAACGCCGCGATGCCGGTCAGCAGCGGGATCCCCACCAGCGCCGATCCGGAGTGGCCGGTCATGATCCAGCTCACCGCTCGGCGTCGTTCGGCGTCCTCAAACCGCGTCCCGACGACCGCCTGGGCCGTCGGCACGACCGCCGCCCGGCCCACCGCCCCGATCAATCCCGCCAGCAACAGCGGCACGACGCTCGGCGCCAGCCCCATCCCCAACGCGCTCGACGCGACGGCCACGATGCTCAGCACCAGCGTCCGACGGTAGCCGAAGCGCTCGGCCAGCGGCACGATCACCAGGCCCAGCCCGGCGGCCAGCAGCATCGCCAGCGACGGGACCTGACCCACCACCGCCACGCTCGTCCCCAGCTCGTCGGCCACCACCGGCAGGAACGGGCCGAGCGCCAGCGCGCCCGTCATGTTCACGAACGCCGCGAGCGCCAGGACCGGCACCAGCCGCGCGGCCGACACCGGCTTCGTCGAAGTCTGCTCCATCGAACCTCGCGACGGTGTGCCGCCCTCCCCCGCGATCCCTCCCGCCTCGGCTCGCCGCGTCCTGGCGACCATGCTGCGCTCCATGACCTCGCGTCGCGGGTGGCGTAACCGGTGCGTCACCGCCAGGATCTCGCGTGGTGAGTGGCGTGTCCGGCGCCTCACCGGCCTCGCCCGCAGCGTAGCCGGACGGCACCCCGCCTGGCTGTGACCTCAGTCACATCGTCGCGCGCCCCGAGCTCGTCCTCCGGCAGCCGGCCACGCTCCAGCACGTATCCCGCCGACCCTCTCGCGACCGCCGCCCGCGAGCGGAGCGAGCTTGCGAGCGCAATCAAGCGATCTCCACGCCGCCCCGCATCCGCGCCCGCGATGACACCCGGCCTCCCCGAAATGGCGCGGCCAGGACACGAACCGGATGCTACGCTTGTCATACGGATTCGGATTTGGCGTCGGCCCGGCCGCGTCCGCACCGAAGGAGGAGAGACGGCATGCGACCCCAACCGTGCTCGTGGATACATCGAAGCGTCGCTCGTGCGCTCCTCTTCGCCGCGCTCGTGTCGGCGCCGCTCCCGGGCCCCGCCCTCGCCGCCGATCAGCTCATCCCACACGCCACCGCGAGCGATGACGCCCCGCTCGTGGAACAGGCCGGACCGCCGCCGGACCCGTCGTCAGGACAGCTCATCCCGACGGCCCCGTTCGTCGAGGATCCCACCCGCCAGGCCGGCGGCGAGGACGACGCCCAGCGCGTCAACGAGCGGTCGACCGACCAGCGCAACGACGACGGCGGCGATCGCCGCCGGAAGTAGGCTGTCATCGCCAACCGCATCCGCTCGCCCGGAGCTCGTGTCGCAGCCGACGGTCAACCCGTGCCTTTCTGGGATTCTGGGATTTTGGGTCAAGGGGGTAGGCCCACACACGCCCCCCTCGTCCCTCACCCCTCGTCCCTCACCCCTCGTCCCTCACCCCTCCGGCTTCGCCTTCTGGATCATCTCCAGCGTCACCCCGTCCGGATCCACGAAGTAGACCGCCCAGCCGCCCTTGTTCGGCCCGACCGTCGGACTCACCGGCTCCGACATGAACCGCACGCCGGCCGAGACCAGCGCGTTGTACGCCGCCCACATGTCGTCCACCGTGAACCCGATGTGGACGTTCCCCACGTCGTTCGGCGGCCCGGCCTCCGGCGCACCCTTCGGCTCGATGTACTCGATCAGGTCCAGGTGCAGGCCCGGGATGTCAAGGCCAGCGATCTTCAGCCGGGCGCCTGGGATCCCCACCAGGCGCGGCATGTACTCGGCCGTTACCTCGCCACGCTCGTACGCCACGTTGAAGCCGAGCAGGTCGCGGTAGAACGCGATCGAGCGGCTGAGGTCGCTCACGCCGATCCCGACGTGGTTCGCCGACAGCGAGAAGGCGCGCTCCTTCGATTCACTCATACGGACTCTGGTTCCTTCCGGCTCCCCTCTCCCTCGCAAGGGGAGGGGCTGGGGGTGGGGGCTCCTTATCGCGCGTACCCAAGCGCCTCATGGACCGCGTCCGTGATGTTCTGCTGGTCCGGCAGCACGAAGTCCTCCAGCGGCGGGCTGAACGGGATCGGCACCGCCGCCGTGCAGACCCGCCGCACGGGAGCGCGCAGCACCCGGCAGGTCTCCCAATCCTCCGCGACCACCGCCGCGATCTCCGACGCCATTGAGCAGGTCGGCGCCGACTCGTCCACCACGATCAGCCGCCCCGTCTTCTGGACCGACCGGCGGATCGTGTCGACGTCGAGCGGCACCAGCGTCCTCGGATCGATCACCTCGACCGAGACGCCCTCGGCCGCCAGCTCCTCGGCCGCGGCCAGCGCCGGGTAGACCATGTAGCCGAGCGCCACGACCGTGGCGTCCGTCCCCGGCCGCTTCACCGAGGCCACTCCGATCGGCACCAGTCCCTCGCCGTCCGGCACCTCCTCCGCGATCGGGTCGATCCGGGCCGGCTCGAAACAGACGACCGGGTTGTTGTCGCGGATCGCGCTCTTGAGCAGCCCCCGGGCATCGGCCGCACCGGACGGCAGCACCACCTTCAGCCCCGCCAGGTGCGCGTAGAGCGCGTACCCCGTCTGCGAGTGCTGCGCCGCCGAGCGCGAGCCATTCAAGTAGCTCGCCCGGAAGACGATCGGGAAGTCGCGCTGCCCCCCGAACATGTAGCGGATCTTGCAGGCCTGATTCACCACCTGATCGAACGCCATGAAGGCGAACGTCACCGAACGCCAGTGTACGACCGGCCGGAAGCCGCAGCCCGCCGAGCCGACCGCGATCCCGGTCATCGTCGCCTCGGAGATCGGCATCCGGCGGACCCTGGTCGG
>Ga0075420_100003336_pt1 | contig 14021 bp, 10 predicted proteins | sample SoiMetdeltSBSDD4_FD_75296 | JGI IMG/M metagenome (GOLD analysis project Ga0075420, IMG submission 75296) | Bulk soil microbial communities from a Populus tree surrounding site in Tennessee, USA - Soil MetaG P. deltoides SBSDD4 | ecosystem: Environmental > Terrestrial > Soil > Tree plantation... | reverse complement strand
GATGAGAGCGGATCGCTTGTCCCCGCGCGCATGTTTCGCGTCCCCCAGCAGACCATCCAGTTCCTCCATCGCCCCGGCGACGACCGGATCGAGAGAAGCGGCGTTCGGCGAGTTTCGCGGAACGGCGAGACGGGCAATCACACGCTCGATGTGCGCGGCGAGACTAGGTCGTCGCGGTGGCTCGGCCGACAGTGCACCCGACGCCGTGACGCCAACAGCGCGGCGCCAGTCATCGAACAGCTCGAGGATGTCAGCTTCGCAGAATTCGATCCGGACTGGACGTCTCCGCAGGCCCTTTGCGTAGTAGCGCTCGCAGTATTGATCGATCCCCTTGAACGCGAGCGCCAGCGGAACGCCCTGTTCCGCCCACCCACACACCTGCTCGAAAGCCGGGCCAACGATACGAATCAGGTGTCCGGCGTTCTTCTGGCATAAGTACGACTCGACCTGTCGGCAGTACTCCGCGACCTCCATCGTCATGCGCTCGTTTTGGCCCTTTGATAGATGATCCGCAGTCCCTGCAGCGTCAGGTCTGGCTCCACGCGCTCGATCGCTTTCGTCTCGGCTGCCAGAATGTCCGCCATGCCACCGGTGGCAATGCAGGACGCGCGATGGCCGCCGGGCAATTCCGCCCGCATCCGCTGAACGATTCCGTCCACCATCGAGACGTAGCCGAAAAAGAGACCCGCCTGCATCGAGGTCACGGTCGTCGTGCCGATGATCGAGTCAGGCTTGCGCACGTCCACGCGCGGAAGTCGAGCGGCGCGCTGGAACAAGGCGTCGGCCGAGATCCCGATACCAGGGCAAATCACGCCACCCACGTACTCTCCGTCCGCGGATACCGCGTCGAACGTCGTCGCGGTTCCGAAGTCGACGACGATGAGCGGAATCCGTTTGGCGCGGCCGTAGAGCTCGTAAGCGGCGACGGCGTTGACGACGCGGTCGGCACCAACGTCGCTCGGCGGTGTGTACAGCACCGGCATCCCGCTGTTTTTGGCAGGATCGACCGTCACCGGCTCTCGCCCGAAATATTGCCGCGACATGTCTTCCATCGGCCTCGTCAGCGGCGGTACGACAGACGACAGGATGATGCCGTCCACCGCCGTTCGATCGAAACCGCTTTGCTCGAAGAGCTGGGTCACGAGCACGCCCATCTCGTCGGCCGTCCGCTCGCGGAACGTCGCGATGCGCCAGCTCTTGGTCAGCCGATCGCTCTCGAACACGCCCAGGACGATGTTCGTATTCCCGACGTCGATCGCCAGCAGTTGCACTCGAGTCATCGCCACACAAGTTCTCCGGCGATCACGCGGTGAACGTGCTCGCCAATGCGGATCAGCAATGCGCCGTCGTCGGCAATCCCTGCCGTAATGCCCGCCTGCCGTCCCGATGGGCCTTCGTACTCCACCTTCGACCCCATCGCGGACGGCGCCAGTTCCCGCCACTTGGTCAGGACACTCTCTGATTCTCCCCGCGACAGCCGTGCCATGTGTTGTGAAAACGACACCAGCGTTGCGGCCAGCACACTGCCGGCGTCGACTGGCCTTCCGAGTTCCCCTTCTAACGACGAGGCGCGATCGGCGATCGCCGCCGGATACGGCACTGGACGCAGGTTGATGCCGAACCCGAGCACGACGTGCTGCAGGCCATCGCTGCCGCTCGTCGCTTCCGCGAGAATCCCGGCGATCTTGCGGCGCCGCGACGGGCCAGGCGCGCGCGTGACGATGTCGTTCGGCCACTTGATTTCAACCGGCAGGGCCGTCGCCGCGCGAATGCCTTCGGCGACCGCGACGCCGCCCGCAAGGGTCAGGTACGGGGCTGCACGGCGGTCGCGGCAGACGATGGACACGTAGAGGCCAGCCTCGGGGGGCGAAAACCAGTCACGCCCGAGCCGGCCTCGTCCGGCAGTCTGGGCGGCGGCGACAACGATCGTCCCTTCGCGCGCGCCGGCCTCGGCCAGACGCGCCGCGGCGTCGTTCGTCGAGCCGATCTCCGAATAGTAGTGAGCAGTTCGTCCGAAGTCTCCGCGCCGTGCGGCAGTCGCCTCGAGGGCGACCGCGAGGTCGTGCGGAATAGGCTCAGACATCCGGTTCCAGCTCGAAGCTGAGGTCCGCTGCAGGTGCCGAATGGGTGAGCGCACCGACGGAAACGTAGTCCGCTCCAGTCGCCGCAAGTTCCGGAAGACGCTGAAGCGTCACACCGCCCGACAGCTCGACCTTCGCGCGCCCGCCGATCCGGCGGACGGCGTCCTTGATTTCGTCGGTCGTCAGGTTATCGAGCAGGATGATGTCGGCACGGGCGGCGATCGCGCCATCGACGTCCGCGAGACTCTGCGCCTCGATCTCGATCGGCATCTCCTGGCCTGCGGCGCGCATGCGCTCGACGGCAACCGCGACGCCGCCCGCGAGGCGCACGTGGTTGTCCTTGATCAGGATCCCATCGTCCAGCCCCCCACGGTGATTGTTTCCGCCCCCAGCCCGCACGGCATACTTCTCGAGGGCGCGCAGCGTCGGGGTCGTCTTTCGCGTATCGAGGATCATGATGCGCCCCGCCGCAGCGTCCACGAAGGTGCGGGTCAATGTCGCGATGCCACTCAGACGCTGCAGGAAGTTCAACGCCGTCCGTTCGGCCGTCAGCATCGCGCCAGCCGCACCGCGCACTTCGGCAACGACGACGCCGGGGTTGCAGCGGTCTCCGTCTTTCACTCGCGGTTCGAAGCTGACCGAAGGATCGAGCTGACGGAAGGCTTCAGCCGCCACGTCGAGACCGGCAATCACGCACGCTGACTTGGCGAGGATGGTGCCTTTCGCGCGTTGCTCGGCGCTGACCGTCCCCTCGGTCGTGACGTCTCCCCAACCCAAATCCTCGGCGAGCGCGCGGCGAACGGTCTCGCGATAGATGGCTGGTTCAGGCGGCGCGAATGGGACGCTTTTCACGTATGACGCTCCGGCGGCCGATTCTCCGGCGGCGCCAGCTCCATGTCAACCTGCAGCGCCTCGGATACGCGCGTTTCGATGCGCTGAATCAGGCCGGAGGCACACACATCACGCTCGACCTCCGCCAGGAGCGCCAGTTCATCCTGCGGCGCACGGATGACGATGCGCGAGACCTGCGTCTTGAGCGGCCGCTGTTCTTCTGATTTCTTCTTGCGAACGGCGCCCAGCACTTGCGACGCAAACTGCAGGGCCTTCACGGCGTGAGGATCGGGCTCGGCAGGCCGGCTGGCAGCCAACACTTCTTCCGCCGTCGGCCACTTCGAGGTGTGAATCGAACCAGGTCTCCACCACGACCACACTTCCTCGGTAGCGAACGGCAGGAAGGGCGCGAACAAGCGGAGGACCACCGAGAGCGTGGTCAGGAGGGTGCCATTGGCTGACGCTGCGAGCTCGTCGCCCTGGTCGCCGTATCGCCGGCCCTTGACCAGTTCGAGATAATCGTCACAGAAGCCCCAGAAGAACGTCTCCGTACGTTCGAGCACGCGAGTGTAGTTGTAGTCCTCGAGGTCCGCCGTGGATTCCTCGACGAGCCTCGATAACGTCGTAAGCAGCCCGCGATCGACCAGTGCGGTCGCCGGCCCGTTCGGCTCCGGACGCGCGAGCACGAACTTCGACGCGTTGAGCAGCTTGATCGCCAGGCGGCGGCCGACGCGCATCTGCCCCGTGTCGAATGCCGTGTCAGTTCCCGGCCGGCCGCTCGCCGCCCAGTAGCGGACGCCGTCAGAGCCATGTTCCTCGAGGAGCCCCATCGGCGTGACGACGTTGCCCTTCGATTTCGACATCTTCTTCCGATCTGGATCGAGCACAAAACCGGAAATCGCCGCGTTCTTCCACGGCGCTGTCCCGTGCTCGAACTCCGATCGGAGCATCGTCGAAAACAACCAGGTCCGGATGATGTCGTGCGCCTGCGGCCTCAGGTCCATCGGAAACACACGGGAGTAGAGGTCGTCATCCTCCTGCCAGCGGCCGACAATCTGTGGCGTCAGCGAGGACGTCGCCCACGTGTCCATGACGTCGGGGTCGCCGATGAAACCTCCGGGCTGACCGCGTTGATCGGCCTGGTAGCCTTCGGGAAGGTCCGTCGACGGATCGATCGGAAGGCGGGATACGTCCGGTACCATCGGCGCCGAGCGATCGATCGTCCCGTCCTCGCTGATGCGGTACCACACAGGGAAAGGCACGCCGAAAAAACGCTGACGGCTGACGCACCAATCACCCGCGAGGCCGTTGATCCAATTCTCGAGCCTGGTCTGCATGTACGCAGGATGCCAGTGCATCTCGCGGGCGGCGGCAAGCAGTCGCTCACGGTAGTCCATCGTCTTGATGAACCACTGGCGGCTGGTAATGATCTCGAGCGGGCGATCCCCTTTTTCGTAAAACTTCACCGCATGGGTGATCGGCTTCGGCTCTCCAATGAGGTTCCCGCTCTCGCGCAGCAGTTCGACGATCCGGGTACGGGCCTTGACGGCAGAGAGGCCTGCGAGTTGATCGTACGCCGTCTGCGCGCGGTCGCGGTCGATGGTTGCCCAGCCATCCGATCCCCAGGAGATGTTTCGAAGGGCGCCATTCGCCTGAATGACAGCGCGGACCGGGAGGGAGAGCTCGCGCCACCAGATCACGTCGGTCACGTCGCCGAACGTGCAGATCATCGCGACACCTGTTCCCTTTTCGGGGTCGGCGAGCGCGTGGGGACGGAGTGGCACGAGTGCGCCGAACAACGGCGTGACGAATTCCTTGCCGAAGAGTGGCTTGTATCGCTCGTCGTCGGGATGGGCCACGAGGGCAACACAGGCGGGAATCAGTTCCGGCCGCGTCGTGTCGATGTCGATCTCGATGGAGCCTGCCGCCTGACCTTCGGCCGGGCGGCCGAAGCGGATTCGATGATACGCGCCAGGCTGTTCGCGGTCTTCGAGCTCAGCCTGCGCGACGGCCGTTCGGAAGTCTACGTCCCAGAGCGTCGGCGCTTCGAGCTGATAGGCAATGCCTCGCTCGAGCAGGCGCAGAAACGAGAGTTGCGACATGCGCTGCGAGCGTCGATCGATGGTGGCGTACGTCATCCCCCAATCGACCGACAGGCCGAGGTACCTCCACAGGCGCTCGAACGCCTTCTCGTCCTCGGCGGTCAGCTTCGCGCAGAGCTCGATGAAGTTGGGACGCGACACCGCGATCGGCTGCTTCCCGGGCTTGTCCGGCGGAACGAATCCGGGATCGTACGGCAACGATGGATCGCAGCGAACGCCGAAATAGTTCTGGACGCGGCGTTCCGTCGGCAGGCCGTTGTCGTCCCAGCCCATGGGGTAGAAGACCGCCTTGCCTCGCATGCGCTGAAACCGCGCGATCACGTCGGTGTGGGTGTACGAAAAGACGTGACCCACATGCAACGAACCGCTCACCGTCGGCGGCGGGGTGTCGATCGAGTAGATCTCCGAGCGCGGGCGAGTCCGGTCGTAGCGATAGATCCCCTCGGTTTCCCAGCGCGCGTTCCACGTATCTTCCAGTCCCTCGAGCGCAGGCTTCTCGGGGACGGCAATCGGATGGTGCAGATCCAGGCCGTCTGGCATAAACCAACAATTGTACTGTAGGAGCGTGCGGGATCGCGGACAAGCCTGCCACGCCGTACTAGCGGTGCGACTTGATTCGGTCGATTTCCTCGCGGACGAGCCGTTCGGCGGCGTCGAGCACCATCCGGCGCATGTCTTCGTCGTTCATGCGCGACACGACCTGCCGGACGATCGCTTCGATCGCTTCATCCGACATCCGTTCTCCTGGCGCAGGTGCAATCGGTCTCCCCTGCTCCGCCGAGAGCAGCGCCGCGAACGCTTCATGAAGCGCACCGGGCTGAGCGGAAACGGGAGCAGCAGGCTCGGGCGCCATCGGCGTCGGAACGTCGGCACGTGCGGCCTCGACGCGAGGGGGAACCAGTGTTGGTGGTGGCGGCGCAGGTGCCTTGGCTGCGGGTGCAACCGGGGTCGGAACCTGTCGCAACGCCGGAGGCGGCGCAGACTGTGGTTGCGGCGGCGGAGTGGGTAACAACGCGTCGGCGAATCGCAGAGGCGTCGGGCCGGTGACACCAGCGCTTGGCGGCGGAAGCGTGGTCCCGGAGTTCAGGACGATCTCGGGAACCGAATCAGCGTCCTGGCCGGTCGGCGTAATCACCGACAGATCGAACGGCGCGGCCTCCTCCATCAGCGGCGGCGGGGCCGTGCTCATGCTGGCGAGTGCGGCATCCAGGCGATCGAAATAGTCCTCGAGCGCGTCGCGCGAACCGCCGATGGGCGCCGAGGGTTCGAGCCGGTCCAGATCCGCAGTTCCGACGCCCGACGGCTTGGCGGTTGGCGAGGCCGTCGCCGCAGCCGACGCGGGCCGCGCCGCAACGAGGGCAGGCTCAGACGCCGAATCAGACTGGCGATCGAGCAGCTCGCGCACCCGGGAAATGACTGCCTGCGGCTCGAACGGCTTCACGAGCACACCGTCCGCCCCGACAGCGCGGGAACGCGCCTCGTCGACCGGCTCGAACGCGCCGGTCAGCAGCAGGACCGGGATGTGCGAGAACTCCGGCGTGCTCTTGATGAAAGAGGCGACATCGTAGCCGTCCCGCTCGGGCATCCCGATGTCGGCCAGCACGATGTCAGGACGATCGGCTTTGACGCGGTCGATCGCCTGCTGGCCGTCACCGACCGCAATCACCTGCACGTTCTCATCCGCAAAGGTGAGCTCGATCACACGCTGAATGGTCACGCTATCGTCGGCGAGGAGCAGCTTCGGCATGACGCGCTACACCTGTTCCATGCGAGGCCTGACGTTGTCGTTGATGTACGTGATGATGTGCTGCATCGGGGTGCCTGGCAGAAATATGCCCTTGATCCCGATATCACGCAACTTCGGAATGTCGACGTCGGGAATAATCCCTCCTATCACGACCATCACATCGTCGAGCCCTTTCTCTTTCAGCAACTCCATGACCCGCGGGCAGATGTGCATGTGCGCGCCGGAGAGTATCGATAGCCCGATGGCATCCGCGTCTTCCTGGAGCGCGGCGCCGACGATTTGTTCCGGCGTCTGCCGCAGCCCCATGTAGATGACTTCCATCCCTGCATCACGCAGCGCACGCGCGATGACTTTTGCTCCCCGGTCGTGCCCGTCGAGACCGGGCTTGGCAATCACCACCCGAATTTTACGCATCGGCTACCGAAACCTTCGCCCCTGCCCCATCCGATCGCCCATCGCCCATTGCCCATCGCCCATGGTTTCGTGCCCGCCCGTTCATCAGATGAGCGGCACTTCCTCGTACTCGCCCCACACATCGCGCAGCGCGTCGCACATTTCGCCGACCGTCGCGTATGCGCGCACGCAATCCAGGAGCGGATACATCGTGTTTCCTGTCCCCCGGGCCGTCTCCCGCAGCGCCTCGAGCGACCGGCGGACCTGATCGTTGTCTCGCGTCTTCCTGAGCTGCTCGAGCCGGCTGAGTTGCTTTTCGGCCGTTGACTCGTCGATGTACAGGATTGGAACCGGCGGCTCGTCTTCCTGCACGAAATCGTTGACGCCGACGATGATCTTGTCGCGAGCCTCGACCGCCTGCTGGAACTTGTAAGACGCTTCCGCGATCTCCCGCTGAGGATACCCCTCTTCGATCGCCTCGACCATCCCGCCCAGGCGATCGATCGTCTGGAAGTAGTCGCGCGCGCCCTGTTCCATGTCGCTCGTCAGGCGTTCGATGAAGTACGACCCACCCAGCGGATCGACGATGTTGGTCACACCGCTTTCGTAGGCGATCACCTGCTGCGTCCTGAGCGCGAGGGTGGCAGCTTCGGCCGTGGGCAGCGCGAGCGCCTCGTCGAGCGAGTTGGTGTGCAGGGAGTTCGTGCCGCCAAGCACCGCCGCCAGCGCCTGAAGGGCCGTCCGCACGACGTTGTTGTAGGGCTGCTGAGCGGTGAGCGAGACGCCTGCCGTCTGCGTGTGGAAACGAAGCTTCCAGGACCGCTCGTGCTTCGCGCCGAACCGATCGCGCATGACGTCGGCCCAGAGCCGGCGGGCCGCACGGAACTTTGCGATCTCCTCGAAGAAGTCGCTGTGCGAGTTGAAGAAAAACGAGATGCGGGGAGCGAAGTCGTCCACGTCCAGCCCTGCATCCATGCCGTACTGGACGTATTCGATCCCGTCGCGTAGCGTGAACGCGAGCTCCTGGAGCGACGTGGAACCAGCTTCGCGGATGTGATAGCCGCTGACCGACACCGTGTTCCACCTCGGAACTTCCTTGGAACAGAACGCGAACACGTCGGTGACCAGACGCATCGACTCGCGCGGCGGGTAGATGTATTCCTTCTGGGCGATGAATTCCTTGAGGATGTCGTTCTGAATGGTGCCCGACAGCTTCGACCAGTCGGCGCCCTGCTTCTCGGCTACCACCAGGTACATCGCGAAGATCATCGACGCCGGCGAGTTGATCGTCATCGACGTCGTGATGTCGCCGAGCCGGATGCCGTCGAAGAGCCGCTCCATGTCGGCGAGCGACACGATGCTGACCCCGCACTTCCCGACTTCACCGAGCGACAGCTCGTGGTCCGGATCCCGGCCCATGAGCGTCGGCAAATCGAACGCCACGCTGAGGCCTGTCCCGCCCGCTTTCAGAAGGGTCTTGTAGCGCTCGTTGGTTTCCTCCGGCATCCCGAAGCCGGCGAACTGCCGCATCGTCCAGAGCTTGCCTCGGTAGCCGGTGGGGTGAATGCCCCGGGTATAGGGAAACTCGCCCGGATTGTTGATGTCGCGCTGGTAGTCGAGCCCCGCAAGATCGTCGCTGGTGTAGAGACGTTCGATCGGCCGCCCGGAAATCGTCGTAAAGGGTATGTCCCGCTCCGGCGACTTCTTCAGTGTTGGCTCTACGACCTCCCGCTCCCAGCGCTGCTTATCGGTCTCCGCGGTAAGGCTTTTCATACGCGGACATTATAGCCCGTCGCCCACCGAAGCTCTGCGATGGATCGTGGGAACCGCACACCAGGAAACGCCGCAGGCCAGCAAGGAACGGCTTCCCTGCTGGCCTGTGACGAGCAACGGTATTCAGAAAACTACTCGACCTTCGCGCAAATCACGTGAACGCGCACCTGTGTGATGATTGGGCTCGTCGAGAACACATTGCGCACGGTTACGCGCCAGCCAACCAGCGTCGAATCGTTCACGGGCGCGGAGGATAGAACGGTCAGCTTTTCACCATTGCTCATGAGCTCGTACCCGCCACCAATTGGCACGTTGCCCGGCGTCGGACACGCGACCTGAATCGGCCCTTGAACGACAGTCGGCCATGCTTGGAACTGCGTCGTCAGCATTGTCCGGACTTCGTAGCCGCTCACGCCGTTCGTACCGTTGGTTCCGTTGGCGCCAGGCAACCCGGGCGCACCCGCAGCACCCTGGGCACCCTGCGGCCCCACAGGACCCACCGGCCCCATCGCACCAGTCGCTCCGGCAGGACCCACAGGCCCAACTGGTCCTGTCGGCCCTGCAGGCCCAACCGCGCCCGCCGGACCCGCCGGACCCACCGCTCCTGTAGCCCCCGCAGACCCTGCGGGCCCGGCCGGTCCAGCATCACCCTGCGGACCAGTCGGTCCCGGAGGTCCCTGCGGCCCCTCCACCGAGCTCGAGCTCGACGCCTGCGCGTTCACGTAGAACACATCCCGATCCTGCTGCGACGGCCCGCTCACAACCGTGAATCGATACATGCCGTCGGGGATGGCTGCCGGGAACTGCACGACCAGCCGGCGGTTGGTCGAGCCCGTCACCCGCAATTCGTACGTTTCGCAATAGACCGTCGGCGCCTGCGGGCCGAAGTTCAGACCTTCCAGGATCAGCGTCTCCTGCGCGCGATCCAGATGGGCAGCCAGCACCATCAACTGCCCCTTCGGCGCGTCGTTCTTCTTGTCGTTTCCCTGGCCGTTGTCATTCGTGCCGGCCTGAGCAACCGTGCCGGCGCTGAGGAACAGCACCAGCGCGGCGATTAGCGTTCTGGACTTCATGAGACCCTCCACCTCGGTCGCAACATGGAGCAAGGGCAGGACCAGCCCTTCTGTTTCGGCTGGATCCATGGAGCTAAGTTATTTAAAAATAACTACTTGCAGGATTCGATCATGCGCGCGGCGGGGAGCCGTAAATGAGGCAAACGGGGTTCAGGATGGCTCAGGATTGAACAAACCTGCACAAATCGCGCTCCAGCCAGACCAGCCAGTACTGTCACTGGCCGAAGACGATCCGCCCACCGGCTACGGTGTATAGCGCCTTTGCTTTCAGTAGTTTGGAAGGATCTGATTTGCCGGCCGCGACCAAATCTGTGTCGAAAACGGCGATGTCCGCCAGCATGCCCGGCGAAAGGGTTCCTTTGGAGGCTTCCTCGAATGATGCCCACGCCGGTCCCTTCGTGTAGGCCTCGATTGCCTCTTCGATCGTGAGCCGCTGATCGGGGAACCAGCCCGCCTTCGGCTCGCCCTTGAGGGTTTGCCGCGACACCGCCGCGTAGAGTCCGTAGACCGGATTCAGGAAGTACCTCGCCGCATTCGTTCCGGGGCTGTCGCTCCCGAAGATCAGCACGGCGCCCGAGTCCTTCAGCTTCCGGAACGCATACGCGCCGCGCGAACGATCGGCGGCGATACGTTCTTCCATCCAGCGCATGTCGTCGGATACGTGATACGGGTTGATCTCGGCGACGAGTTTGAGCTGCCCGAATCGCGCGAAATCGTCCGGATGGACGACCTGCGCGTGAATGACGCGCCACCGGTGATCGCGATTCACCAGATCGTGTTTCTTGAGCAGTTTCTCGTAGACGTCGAGGATGATCCGGTTGCCCTTGTCGCCGATCGCATGCACGTGCGGCGGTATGCCGGTCGTGACTGCTAACTCGAGCAGCTTTTCCAGATTGCCTGGCGGGAATTCTGTGTAGTGCTGCGACGACGTCATGTCCATCGCGGCGCCGTCGCGCCCTTCGGGGCGCATGATGTCGCGCAGCAGGCCCTTGTTCTTGGGATCGTGAGAGTACGGCTCGAAGAACATCGCGCCACTGCTGCCCATGATGCCGTCCACCCACGCCTTGTAGCCGATGTACTTCAGCCAGTCGTCGCCGAAGCCGCGGGTGATGCCCAGCGCCGCGGTGTGCGTGACGTTGTCCAGCGTCGGACGCAGCATGATCCTCGACGTCAATTCGCCACGCCGCTGCAATTCCTGGTAGGCACGCAATTGATCGGCCGACGTCAGGTCCTGCATCGTCGTCACGCCGCCCTCGCGTGCTTCTTTCAGCACGGCGCGGACCTGCGTCAGCCGCTGTTCGAACGGAATCGGGGGAATGACACGACGAACGATGTCGGCGGCCGCGCCCTTCAGCACTCCGGTCGCGCGGCCGTTCGCATCACGGACGATCTCCCCGTTGGGAGGATTCGGCGTGGCGTCGGTTATGTCCGCGAGCTTGAGCGCGACGCTGTTCGCGAGGTACATGCTGCGATCGAAGCGGTTCACGAACACCGGATGCTCGGGTGTCAGTGCATCGACGAGGTCACGGCTGGGCGTGAACGGTCCCGGCGCCGAGGCGGCAGAGGGTTGCGCTCCAGCCGATCCCGCGGCCCATTGCTCGTAAGCACCCCACTCCCCCCTCGTGATCCATGCGCCCTTCGGCAGCCGGCCGGCAGCCTCTTTGATTCGCGCCGCGAACGCCTTCGGCTCGTGGACGTCCAGAAGGTTCACCCCGACCAGCAGGGCCCCCGTGCTGTCGATGTGCACGTGCGCGTCGTTGAAACCGGGTGACGCGAAGGCGCCCTTGAGATCGATCACCTTCGTGCCGGTGGTCGTGAGTTTCTGTATCTCCGCGGTGGACCCGACAGCCACGATGCGAGTCCCCGAAATGGCCACGGCCTCGACCCAGGGCCGCGATGCATCGAGGGTATATACCCGCGCGTTTACGAACGCGAGATCGACAGGCATCCTCGACGGCCCCTGCGCCGCCATTCCAACGGCAGCCACGACCGCAAGGATCGCCACATGCCACAGTCGACGCACCACGGTACCTCCATTGGAAAGGCGCTAGGAGTTAGAAGCTCCTGGCTCCAGCTTTCTTGACTTGCCGCATTCTGTCACAGTAGCTTGTTCTGTTTTTACAGCTGGTTGGGCAGGAATCCTGCCTCGCAATCATTAGGAGCGTTATGGAAGCAGGCGGCAACATCTTCAACGCGATGCTCCAGGAATTCGACGGGGCAGCGCGACTTCTCGGGCTCGATGCGGGCATCTGGAAGATCCTGACGCACCCCAAGCGGCAGATCACCGTGTCGTGCCCAGTGCAGATGGACAACGGCGAGATCGAGGTCTTCACCGGGTACCGCGTGCAATACAACATCACGCTTGGCCCGGCAAAGGGCGGCATCCGGTACCATCCGGACGTGAGCCTCGACGAGGTCACGGCGCTGGCCGCCTGGATGACCTGGAAGTGCGCGGTCGCCCATGTGCCGTTCGGGGGCGGCAAGGGCGGCGTCATCTGCGATCCGACGCGCATGTCACGCCGCGAGCTCGAAGCACTCACCCGCCGCTACGTCGCCGAAATCATCGACGCGATCGGTCCCGAGAAGGACGTGCCTGCGCCAGACGTCAATACCAACGATCAAATCATGGCGTGGGTCATGGACACCTACAGCATGCACGTCGGCCACACGGCCACGGCCGTCGTCACCGGCAAGCCGATCGAGATGGGCGGATCGCTCGGCCGTCGCGAGGCGACGGGCCGCGGCGTCATGATCGTCACCCGCGAGGCGGCGAAGCACCTGAAGCTCGATATCAAAGGCGCCACCGTGGCTGTGCAGGGATTCGGGAATGTCGGTTCGGTGTCTGCGGATCTGCTTTCGAAGATCGGTGCCAAGATCGTCGCGGTGACCGACTGGAAGGGCGGCGTCTACAACGCCAACGGGCTCGACATCGCGAAGATGCTCGACTTCGCCCGCCAGCACAAGACGATCGACGGTTTCCCCGGCGCCGAGTCGATCGACAACGAGAAACTGTTCGCGCTCGACGTCGACGTGCTCGTGCCGGCGGCGCTCGAGAATCAGATCACGCTGGAAAACGCCCCTTCGATCAAGGCCAAGATCGTCGCCGAAGGCGCCAACGGTCCAACCACGCCGGAAGCGCACCGCCACCTGCACGAGCGCGGCGTGTTCGTGATCCCCGACATCCTCGCCAACGCCGGAGGCGTGACCACGTCGTACTTCGAGTGGGTCCAGGATCGCCATGGCTACTTCTGGACCGAGAACGAGGTGAACTCGCGTCTCGAGGACAAGATGGTCGAGGCGTTCAAGGACGTGCTGCAGACGTCGATCAAATACAAGACCGACATGCGCACCGCCGCCTACATCGTCGCCATCAACCGCGTCGCGACCGTCACACGCATGCGCGGCATGTATGCATAAACGTTAACTCCCAACCTCCAACTCCCAATCCCTAAGAGCGTGTAACAAAACCTCCGAAACCTGATCCCTTGCCGGCGAAGTAGCGTGAATTGGTATGGCCGCAGCGGCATTCCCTGGCACATGCTCCCGCAAGAACTCGGGTGCGGGTCGGGGATGACGTGTTGGCGCCGCCTGCCGATTGGCAACGAGCGGGCGTGTGGGGTCTCATTCACTTCGCGCTGCTGGATTGGCTCGCTCGAAGCGATCAGATTGATTGATCGCGAGCGGTCGTGGACAGTTGTTCCATCCGCGCGGTGCATGGCGGTGACCAGACTGGTCCGAACCCTACCGATCGGGCCAAGCGCGGGAGCAAGCGTCATCTGATTTGCGACGGGCGAGGCGTGCCGCTCGCCGTACGTCTCACCGGCGCGAATCGGAACGACTCGCAAGAAGCCTTGGCGCTGGTCGATGCGATTCCCCCGCTGCACGGCGAACGGGGGCGACCGCGACGGCGGCCAGACTGTGTGCTCGGGGATCGCGACTACGACGCTGCGGCGATTCGTCGTGGGCTGCGGGCGCGCCATATCGTCCCGTGGATCGCTATGCGTCGTACTGCGCACGGGAG
>Ga0075420_100003331_pt1 | contig 14028 bp, 13 predicted proteins | sample SoiMetdeltSBSDD4_FD_75296 | JGI IMG/M metagenome (GOLD analysis project Ga0075420, IMG submission 75296) | Bulk soil microbial communities from a Populus tree surrounding site in Tennessee, USA - Soil MetaG P. deltoides SBSDD4 | ecosystem: Environmental > Terrestrial > Soil > Tree plantation... | reverse complement strand
CTCGGGAGGAACGATCGACTGGTCCTGGGGGTAGTCGATGGTCACCTCGGCCGGGGAGGACTCCGAGGCGGCCGCCTGCCGCAGGGCGTCCATGCGCCGCGCGTCGGCGGCGCCCGCGGTCGCCGGGAGGTCGAACCCGACGCTCCGTGCGACGTCGCGCCCCCCCGAATCCCCGCCGGAGGAGTCGGGGCCGCGCCTGACGAGCAGGAGCACTCCGGCCACGAGTACGGCCGCGGCAAGGACCGCCCCGAGGGCGAGGACGAGGCGGCGACTCATGGACCGATTGTCCCCGAGCGGCGGCGGCGAAGTAAAGCGCCGCCTCAGATCGGCCTTCGGCCGGGCACGTGGCGCATCACGCCGCGCAGGCGATCGAGGAGCGCGCGCGCCTCCGCCTCCTCCGCCTCATCGGGCCGCTCCTCGAGCGCGCCGTAGAGGTGCTGGTAGGCGCCGGTCGGATTGTCGAGCGCGTCCATCAGGACCCGCGCGGCGCCCAGATGCGCCGCGGCCCGCCCCGGGCCGGACGGATGGTCGACGAGCGCCCGCTGATAGGCGGCCAGGGCCGGGCGCGGGTGGCCATGCTCGGACAGCGCGTCGCCGAGACGGATCTTCTCCCACGGGCCCACGGTCCGGGTGCGCGACGAAGGGGCATCGAAGAAGGCCCGGGCTGCCTCCTCCCAGCGCCCGTCGTCGAGCGCGTCCCGCAGACCGCTGCCGCCGAGAGGCCGCATCGGAGACACCCGGCGCGCCGCGGCGGCCTCCCCCGCAGGGGACGCCGGCTCATCGGCCTCCCCGCGCCCGGCCGGGACCGTCCCGCGCAGCGACAACCTCCCTGTCGCGAGGGCGAGGCCGGCGCCGGCGACGAAGCCGCCGATGTGGGCGCCGTGCGACACGCCCCCCTCCGCGCCGAGGACGAGCGGCAGCAGGTTGTCGATGAGGACGAACACGCCGAGGACGAGCCGCGCCGGCAGCTCGATGACGTTCACGAAGAGCGGAAAAAGGAAGACCCAGGTGCGCACCCGGTTGTACGGGAACCAGACGAAGTAGAGACCGAGCACCCCGGAGATCGCCCCCGACGCGCCCACCGCCGGCAGGTTCGATCCCATGCGGATGAGCGCGTCCCCCAGGCCCGCGACCGCGCCCGTGCCGAGATACGCCATGAGGTACAGGATCCGCCCCATCCGGTACTCGACGTTGTCACCGTAGATCCACAGGAACAGCATGTTCCCGAACAGGTGCATGAACCCGCCGTGCAGGAACATCGAGGTGAGCAGCCCGGCGAGCGTCGGGGTCGCGGGATGGAACCCGTGGCGGAAGACGAGGAGGTCGTACTCGCTCATCCCCCGCGCCACCATGTGGACCTCCGGCAGCGACAGCCTGCGGTCGTCGGCGATCGCCTGAAGATAGGCGGCGAACGCCGGGTCCTGCGGATCCGCCTGCCGGAACGACAGCGGCAGGAGCCAGACGTACGCCGCGACGTTCAGGAGGATGAGCGCCCACGTGACGATCGGACGCCCGGGCGGGTTCGGGCTGTCGCCGATGGGAAGGAACACGTCCCGGGAACTCTATCCCACCGTGACCCGGGCGTCAGCGCCGCGACGCGGGAAGCCAGAGGCTCCGCGCCGTGAGCTCGCGGTGATCGAGACCCGCGGCCCGATCGAGGAGCCGGATGCTCTCGGGCAGCGCCGCCGGGAACCGCCACTCGTCGGCCCGCCCCCCCTGCGGCGCGAAGGCCGCGCGCCACGCGCCGAACCACGACGCGGGGCGGCGCGCGATCGGCTCGATCACCAGGACCGCGGCACCGCGCCCCGAAGCCTCGAGCAGCCGGGCGAGCAGGCGGCCGCGATCGGCCTCGTCGAGCTCGTTGGCCGCGAAGGCCAGGAGAATCGCGCCGCCCCGGCCGGGCAGCGGGACCTCGAGGAGCGAGCCGCGCGCGGCGCGCGCCTCGAGCCCGAAGAACTCGAAGGTGCGGCGCGCCTCGTCGATCGCCCAGCCGCTGCGATCGATCGCCTGCAGCCGGCAGCGGCCGCGGATCTCCAGCGCCCAGGCGGCTCCGGCCGCGCCGGTGCCGCAGCCCAGATCGACGAGCGACCTCGGGCCGGGTCGCGCCGCCTCGAGGGCGCGCACGATCGCGCGGGTCAGGAGGAAATGGATCGGCGCGTAGAACAGGGCGAACGCGGCCCGCTTCCCCGCCCCGTCGAGCGCCGCCCCCTCCCCCAGCCGCGCGCGGCGGGACACATAGAGCGACGACAGCGCCTGCAGTCCGCGCCGCACCTCGGGGAACCTGAGATCGGCGAGGTGCCGCGCCTCGAGGGCGGAGACCCATGCCTCGAACCGATCGCCTCCTCCGGGGGCGGGCATACCGCGCATGCTATCGCGGCAATGGCGCGGCCGCGTTCGTTGACGATCTCCCGCTTGTGCGGTTAGACTTCCCTGCGGAACCGATCAGTCCAAACCGATTCATTCGTCGCAAATGCGGCGATGGAAGATAGGCCCGCGGAAGGAGCGAGGATGGGGACGAGGCTGTTCGTGGGAAATCTGTCATTCGACGTCTCGGACGATGATCTGCGCCAGGCGTTCTCGGAAGCCGGCTCGTGCTCGTCGGCGTCCATCGTGCGCGATCGGATGACCGGCAAGTCGCGCGGCTTCGGGTTCGTGGAGATGACGACCGAGGAGGAGGCCAAAAGGGCGGTCTCGACCCTCAACGGCCGTGATCTCCAGGGCCGGGCGATGAACGTCAGCGAGGCGCGCGAGCGCGGCGCCGGTCCGTCCGCGCCCCGCATGTCGAGCTTCCGCAGCTTCGGCTCTTCCGGCGGAGGATCGCCGGAGCCGCCCCCGTACCGCAAGGAGGGCGGCAGTCGTCGCGGTCTGAGGGCGAAGAAACGAAGTCTGTAGTCACGTAGCCGTCGTCACCGGGAACCACGAGGTCGCACCATGTCGAAACGCTCGCAGTCCAGCTTCATGAAGCGCCAGAAAGAGATCGCCCGCCAGGAGCGGCGCCAGGACAAGCTCGCCCGCAAGCTCGAGAGGAACAAGCAGCGGGAGAACGCCTCCTCCGGCCGGCCCGAAGGGATCGATCCGGACATCGCCGGCATCGTCCCGGGACCGCAGCCCCCGTCCGAGGACTATCCCGATCGATAGGGGTCAGGGCCCGCCGGCCACCCCGGTCCCGGGGTGGTACAGCTTCCAGTCGAACCAGTAGTCCTTGAGACAGGGGATCCCGGCGAGGATCGTCCCCGCGAGCGGCCCGGAGCGCGCTTTCCCCTGGAAGTCCCAGCCGCTGCCGGTCTCCCGATCGCGCAGCACCTCCGACTCCGCGAGGGGCGGGCCGCCGCACGGCGGCCGGAACAGGTCGAGCGCGCGCCCGCCGGCGCGGGGATCGAAACAGCGCAGCGATCGGCCATCGGGATGCAGGACCAGGAGCACCGGCTGCTCCGCCACCCGGCCGGCGAGGACGCCGCGCGCGGAAAGATCCTTCCAGGGAAAGGCCGTCGCCGCGCCGCCGACCGTGAGCCCGACGACCAGATCACGCGGCGCCAGGAGGTCTTCGGGGTCGACCGGAGTGACCAGCGGAAGCTCATCGACCTTCGCCTCCCAGCCTGCCTCGGCGTACTCCTCGACGCGCCCGGCGTCCGGCAGCAGCACGCGCGTCGCCGGGTGCTCGTGCCGCCAGACCGCGAGCGTCACCTCGTCCCACGCCACCGCATCGAGGCATCGACCCTCGAGCGGCCCATCGAGCGCGCAGCCGGTGATCTGCTGCCACCAGGTGCCGGTCTCGTCGTCGCGCATGATGAAGTTCTGGTTGTTGATGCCGGCGAGACGGAAATGCAGCGTCCTTCCCTCGACCGTCGCGCTCCACACCAGACCGGTGTGGCACAGCGTTCAATAGGTGGCGACGAGCGCGCGCCCGCCGACCGTGTCGTTGACCAGGTGGTGGTAAGCGAGGGCGCGCACGGGATACGCGCTCGCCTCCCCTCCCGCCGTCACGCCGAGCACCAGGTCGTCTTCCTCCACGCCGTGGGCGCCGTCGGCTCCGGTGAAGGCCGCGGCCTGGAGCGGACGGTACATCCACTCGAAATGGTTCTGCCGCGCCAGCCATGCGGAACCGGCGAGCAGCGCGACCGCCAGGCACGCGATCCCCTTGAGCCAGCGCGAGCGGGTGCGACTCCAAAGGAGGACCGCGGCCGCCACCCCGAGCCCCAGGAGAATCGGGGTCACGCGGGGGGACCACGACCTCAGAACGTATGAAAGCCGCACCTCGTCCGCGGTCTGTGCACGGAACGGCATCAGGAGGCCCGCCGGCGTCAGCACGAGGAGGAGCGACAGCGCGACGGCGGCGCCGAGCAGGATCCACGCGGCGACGGCGCCCGGACGACGCGCACCGCCCGGCGCGATCACGATCGCTCCTTCCCGCCAAGCCGGACCGGCGCGAGGGACAACGGCCGCGCGGCGCTCTCCCCCTGCCGGATGAGGTAGCGCCGGTCCGGCTCGAGGCCGGTCAGCACCTCGAGGCCGTCACTCCCCGGCCAGCGGATCTCGACGCGCGCGACACCGGTCGCGTCGCCGAGACCGATCTCCTGCCGCAGCGGCGAGCAGCCGAACGACCCGCCGCTCCGCACCGTCCGGTGCAGGGATCGCTCCCCCGCGGCGGTGGTGACCACCACGCGCAGGCGCGCGCCGATGGCGCCGCGGTTCGCCTTCACCCCCTCGAGCTGCAGCGCCAGGAAGCGGTTCCCGTGCCCGGGATTCTCGAACAGGGCATTGCGGAAAGTGTCCGCTTCGAAGGCGCCGCCGACGACGTGGTAAACGTCCTGGTCGCCGTCATTGTCGAGATCGGCGAACGAGACGCCGTGCCCCTTCTGGAGATGGCCGAACCCTCCCGAGGTGGTGACGTCCTGGAAGCGGCGCCCCTCCGCGTTGCGGAAGACCCGGTCGGGGATGAGCGTGCCGAGCTCCGGGTCGCCGGTGCCGAGATAGATGTCGAGCCAGCCATCGTTGTCGAGGTCGCCGTAGTTCGACCCCATCGACTGCAGGACGCGGTGGAGATGCGCCGCCCGCGTCACGTCGGCGAACGTCCCGTCGCCGTTGTTGCGGTACAGGCGCGGGCGCTCCGCTTCGGTCGCCAGCCCGAGGGCGTCGGCGGCGAGATCGCCGGCGTTGCGGATGAGGTAGCCGGAGACGAAGAGGTCCTCCCACCCGTCGTTGTCGTAGTCGAAGAACCAGGTCGGGAAAGAGACGAACGGCTCGGTCACCCCCGCCTCCGCCGCCACGTCGGTGAATCGCCAGCCGCCGCCCGAGGCCCCGTCGTTGCGGTACAGGATGTTCTCCGCGCCGCGCACCGACAGGTACAGATCGGGGCGCCCGTCGTTGTTGAAGTCGCCGCTCGTCACCCCCTTCACGAAGCCCACCGCGGCGACGCCGGCCTGCGCCGCCACCTCCGTGAAGGTGCCGTCCCGGTTGCTGTGGAACAGCTCGCAGGGGTGGGGGTCGTCCTGCCTCGCTTCGTTGCCGATGAAGAGGTCGAGCCAGCCGTCGCCGTCGTAGTCGAACCAGACGGCGGTCTGCGTCGGATGGAATCTCAGGAGCCCCGCCTCCTCGGTGACGTCGGTGAATCGCCCTCCGCCGTCGTTGTGCAGCAGCGAGACCGGCAGCCGGCCGGCGCGGCCCATCCACCCGCCGCGCAGCATCAGGACGTCGATCCGGCCGTCGTTGTCGTAGTCCCCCTGGATGATGTTGAGGGCGCCGTTCTCCCCGTCGAGGCCGGCCTCCTTCGTCCGCTCGACGAAGGTGCCGTCGCCCTGGTTGACGAAGAAGCGCAGCGGCGACGCCGGTCCCATCGCCGAAGCCATGATGTCGTAGTCACCGTCACCGTCGAGGTCGTCCACGATCGATCCGCCGGCGTGATCATCGACGTCCAGTCCCAGCCGCCCGGCGATGTCGGGGAACCGGCCGATGTCGTGCTCGGAGGCGAAGAGCTCCGGACCGAGGCGCCAGCGCTCCGGCACGCCGTCCGGCCAGACGCCGAGCGTCATCGCGGCGATGTTGAGGAGCCAGCGCGCCTGCTGGTGATCGGGGGAGGCGTTCAGCACGTCCGTGAGCAGCGTCATCGCCGCCTCCGATCCGCGCGTGCGCCCGTGCACCCCCGCCCCCTCGATCGGGAACAGGCACGAACGCGGGTTGTGCATGGCGGCGCAGTTCTCCACCTCGGCCCGCCGCAGCTGCGCGATCGCCTGCTGGACCCTCAGCTCGATCCACGGGCCGGATCCCGGCACGACACCGCGGCGGCGCGTCTGCGTCTCGAGCTCGTCGAAGCGCCGGATGGCCTCCTCGGTCCGACCCGCGTTGAGCAGCTCTCGGGCGAGCCCCATGAGGACGCCCGGCCCCGCCGCCTCCCCTTCCCGGGTCCAGCGGGCCTCGAGCGCTTTCGCGCGGTCCCCGTTCTGGAACATGTTCGTCTCGGGATCGGTCGCGGCGGCGATGGCCCGCAGCCGCTCCGGCATCGGAACGGGGCGCGGTGCGGCGAACTTCCACGCCGCGGCCGCGAGGAGGGCGACGACGAGGACGCCGGCGCCCACGAGGGCCGGCGCGCTCAGGCGCAGTCCGAAGGCGTTCAAGGTGGGCGGCATGTTAAAGGAGTCCCGCAGGCTTCGCCCCGGTGGCGGCGGCGAAGCGGTCGGGGTCGAGCGGCGTCGCATCGATGGTGCGCGCTCGACCGTCCGAGAGGATCTCGGCCAGGAGCAGGCCGAGAGCCGGCGCGTGCATCACGCCGTGCCCCGAGGAGCCGTTGATGAGGAACAGGTTCGGGCATCCGGGGGCGCGGCCGAGGATGGCGTGGCGATCCGGCGACATCTCGTACAGTCCGGCCCAGCAGGCGCTCCGATCCACCGGAACGTTTCGCAGCACCGGCACCCGCTCCACCCCCGTGGCGGCCACCTCCCGCACCCAGTCGTCGTCCACGGTGGTCTCGAGCGGCCGCCCCGGAACGCCCGGCGTCGGCCGGAGGAGGAGCACCCGCCCGTCGCGCACCCGGAGGTGGAAGCCGTCCTCGAGGAAGATCGTCATCGGCATCTCCTCCGCGAGGAGATCGGTCGGCGCCGTCAGGGCCACCTGGCGCCGCAGCGGCGCGACCGGGAGATCGATCCCGGCCGCGCGCGCCGTCTCCGCGGCCCACGCCCCCGCGGCGTTGACGACCGCGCCGGCGGCGATCGACTCCTTCACCGTCCGAACGGTCGCGATCCGGCCTTCCGCATCGCGTGCGAACCCGGTGACCTCGACCCCCCATTCGACGCGGGCGCCGAGGCGCGCCGCGGCGGCGAGGTATCCGTCGAGCATGGCGCGGGCGCGCAGGAACCCGTCCGTGGGGCAGAAGGCGCCGCCGAGGATCCCTTCCGGAGAGACGGCCGGGTTGATCCGGGCGATGTCGCCCGGGGTGACGGCCGCCGCTTCGTGAAGCCCCTCCGCGTGCTGGACGCGCCGGGCGGCAGCGAGCGCCTCCATCTGCGCGGGATGGCGCGCGATCCACAGATACCCGAACGGCCGGTAGCCGGAATCGACGCCGATCTCCTCGGGGAAGCTCCGAAGCGCCGCGCGCGACAGCAGGGACAGGCGGACGTTGACGGCGGTCTCGAACTGCGCCCGGAAGCCGCCGGTCGCCTTCCCGGTGCTCCCCTCGCCGGGGCCCGGACTGCGATCGAGCAGCAGGATGTCGCGCCAGCCGCGCGCCGCGAGATGCCAGGCGGCGCTGGCTCCCATGATTCCGGCGCCGACGATGACGACCGAGGCCTTCCGCATCCCGGGAGTCTACGCCCGGAGCCTGTCCGCGCAGCGGTCAGCCCGAGCGTCTCTACGCCGCGGCCCGCCCCGTCCGGCGCAGGAACGCCAGGACGTTCTCCGGCCGGTAGCCCGGAACGCCGGCGAGGCGCGCTGGGACACTCCCGTGCACCGACTCGTTCGCTCCCGGCGTCTCGCCGATCGGACGGCGCCGCCGCGGCAGGAAGCGGTAGACCCCGACCGAGGAATCGCGCAGCTCCCCCAGCGGGTCCGGGCGCGTCGCGTCGCGCACCACCGCCGCGTCGAAGTCCAGGCCGCACTCCTCGGCGCGCTGCTTCATCCAGAGAAACGCCACGTCGGACAGGCCGGGGTCGGCGTAGCCACCCCCGATGTTCGAGTGCGCCCCGGCGAACCACACCTGCTCCAGCCGCTGTCCGTTCGACCCCGGCTGCCTTCTCCAGAGGGACGGGACGAACACCTTGCGCTCCTCGTCGGCGGCCAGCGCGTGGAAGGCGTTGTCCACCGTGCTGCTCAGGTCGACGTCGTGGAAGGCCCAGCGGCGGTTGAGCCAGCGGAAGCCGCCCCCCGGGATTCCGAGCGCGCCGACCGTGTCCCAGACGCCGATGCACCGGATGCGCGTCTCGTGGGCATGCATGCGTCGGAAGAGCCGCGCCTCGATGCCGCGCGGGTGCGACGCGTCGTCGCGCCGCCGGTACAGGGCGTACGCCGTCTTGATGAGATCGGGCGACGGCGTCTTCGGCACGCCGCAGTTGCGGATCAGGCCGGCGAGGCTCCGGGCCGTGTAGGCGCCGCGGCTGAAGCCGAACAGGAACAGCGCGTCCCCCGGCTCGAAGCGGCGCGCGAGGAATCGGTACGCCTCGAGGATGTTGGCCGACAGCCCGAAGCCGAAGGCGCCGCCCCGCAGGTGATCGAACACCCCGGTCCCCACCCCGCGATCGTAGTGGACGATCTGCGGCGTCCCGTCCGACCGCACGGGCGCCACCGCGAGCGCCGTCTTGACGACGTTGCTCGGGCTGACCCGGCCCCGGTCGAGGTGATCGGGAGTGTTCCAGGTCCCGTCGCAGCAGACGACGATGTGCTTCATGATCGGGCCGGAGCAGGCCGCGTCAGGCGGCGGTCCGGCCGGACCCCGGCATGCTGAACTGGATGTCCGGGGCCTTGGTCTCCGCCGGGGCGACCTTGTACATGTCGCGTGCCTTGTAGCCGAGGGGACGCGCGAAGAAGACGTACGGAACCTGCTCGACGCGCGCGTTGAAGATGGCCACCGAGTCGTTGTAGAACTCGCGGCGGTCGGCGATCTCGCTCTCCAGCGCGGTGATGCGCGACTGCAGCTGGGTGAAGTTGGCGTTCGCCTTGAGATCCGGGTACGACTCGGCGAGCGCGAACAGGCTCTTGAGGGCTCCCGCCATCTCGGCCCCTGCGGCGGCCCGATCGGCGGGGCCTCGCGCGCCGAGATACCGGGTGCGGGCGGCGATCACCTTCTGGAGCGTGTCCCGCTCGTACTGCATGTACCCCTCGCACACCTTCACGAGCTTCGGGATCTCGTCGTAGCGCTGCTTCTCGAGGACCTCGATGTTCGACCACGATCGATCGACGTTCACCCGCACGCCGATGAGCTGGTTGTAGATGCCGACGGCGTAGCCGATGGCCACGACCGCCGTGACGGCGAACGCCAGGAGCAGGATGAGCATCATGTCGGTCTCCTCATGGTTTGCGCTGCAACAGGGCGTACGCTCCCGCCCCGGCCATCCCCGCGCCGGAGAGGAGCAGCAGCCCGGCCTTCCATGCCAGGGCTCTCACGATGTCGCGCTCGGAGCGGTCGGAGATGAGAAAGGTCTTCTCCGCCTCCCCCTTTCCGAGGATCAGCTCGTCCACGGGGCGCTGCGGCTCCATCGTCGCCGCCTCGCGCGCCACCTCCTGCGTTACGACGCGGACGACGTTCCCCCATTCCTCCGTGTCGATCCGCCCGTCCCGGTCGGAGTCGAACGCCTGGAGCCGCGCCGGGTCCTGTTTCACCTCGCGCAGGCGGTCGTGGAGCGCCGCCCGCTGCTCGGAGACCAGCGACCGCACCCGGCGCACCGTGCCGACGACGCAGGCGTTCTCGCCCGGGTGCAGGCGCCACTCGGTGTAGCGGCGTCGCCGGCCGAACCATCCCTCGGCGCGCTCGATGGTGCGGTAGTCGCGGCCGAGGTGCAGGTCGGCCCCGTCCGGGTCCACGACGATCGTCCCGGTCCCGTCGTCGAGCAGGAACCAGTCGGCCGACTGGCCGCGCTCGACGGTGCGCCAGCCGCCGCGTCGGCTCGACGACTCCTCCTCCTCGGCGAGATACCGGTACGCGACGCAGGGGATGCCGCTGTAGGGGGCGGTCACCGGCGTGCGGACCCGGGCGGTCCCGGACACCTCGGCGAATCCCATCGCGACCGAACGGAGGCGCGAGCGCGGCACGTTGTCGATGGCGCGCTTGCGGTGCAGGAGGACGAAGCCGTAACCCAGGAGTCCGATCCCCGCCAGCGCCAGGAACGCCTCCCGCCACAGGGAACCGCTCGGCGGCGCGCCGGGGGCGAGGCCGCGGATGACCCGGAACGCAATCGCCCCGAAGACGATCGGCGCGAGGATCCGCGAGCCGTTCCGGACGTTGAAGTCGAAGCGCAACGGCACACCCCTCCGGCGGGCAATATAGGGTCGGGGGCCGGACCTGCAAGGGAATCGGTCCGCGCCGCGGGGCGCCGGGCCGCGGGGTCGACCCCCCTCCGACCGCACTTGCCGTACCATTCCGGCCGCCCGGACGGCGCCCGCGGCGCCGGACCGTGGGAGGAGGTCTCTGCGATGCACACTGCGATGCCCTTCGGCAGCCTCTGGATGCCGGTGCTCGCCTCGGCCGTCGCTGTCTTCGTCGCCAGCTCGCTCCTGCACATGTTCCTGAAGTACCACCAGGCCGATCACCGCAGGCTTCCGGCGGAGGACGCGGTGCGCGAGGGGCTCGGGCGTGCGGACCTCGCGCCCGGCGTCTACATGACGCCGCACTGCACGCACCAGCAGATGAAGGACCCGGCGATACTGGCGAAGTTCGAGAAAGGGCCGGTGGCGATCATCACGGCGCTCCCGAAGGGGATGCCGAATATGGGGAAACACCTCGGCCTGTGGTTCGGGCTGTGCTTTCTCGTCAGCTTCACCGCCGGCTACATCGCCCGCCACACGCTGCAGCCGGGGGCGGCGGGGATGCTGGTGATGCAGATCACCGGTGCAGTGGCGTTCGCCGGCTACAGCTACGGTCAGATCAGCGACACGATCTGGAAGGGGCAGCCGTGGGCCAACACGCTGCGACACCTCCTGGACGGCGTCATCTACGCGGTGATCACCGGGATCATCTTCCTGGCGCTCTGGCCGGCCGCGTAAGCAAAGCCGTCGGCCGCAGACCGGCCGGACGTTGCTCCGAAAGCGGGGGGCCTACTCCGAGAGGGCGAGGATCGGGTCGATCCGGGTGGCGCGCCGCGCCGGAAGCGCGCAGGCGGCGATCGCCACGAGCGCGAGGCCGACCGTGACCGCGGCGAGGACCATCGGGTCGGAGGGGCTGACGCCGAAGAGTTGGCTCTCGATGCCTTTTCGCAGCGCCGCGGCTCCGGCGATCCCCAGGAGGAAGCCGGCGGCGCTCAGCCAGGCCCCTTCGCGCAGCACCAGCCGGAAGATGCCGCCGGCGCTGCTTCCGAGCGCCAGGCGGATGGCGATCTCCCGCGTCCGCTGGGTCACGAGATAGGCGAGCACGCCGTAGATCCCGAGCGCCGACAGGAACAGGGCGACCGCGCCGAAGGAGAGGGACAGCAGCACCGGGGCGCGGCGGCTCACGAGCGACTTCTCGGTCACCTGCTCGAGCGTCGCCACCTCGAACACCGGCAGCTCCGGGTCGAGCTCCTGGAGGACGCCGCGCATCCCGCCCGCCAGCGCCGCCGGGTCTCCGGAGGTCTTCAACGCGAAGGTCAGGCCGTCGTTGGGGCTCTGCGCGAGCGGGAAGTAGTAGGTTCCGACTCTCCCTTCGGTCAGGCTCTCCAGCTTCATGTCGCGGATGACTCCGACCACGGTGATGAAGACCGTCTCGGGGGTGACCGCGAGGAGGTTGTTGATGTCGGTCGGCAGGTACATGCGTCGCCCGATCGGGTCGGCCCCCGGCCAGAAGCGCCGCGCCAGCTTCTCGTCGACGATGGCGACCGCCGGGGCCTTGGCCTCGTCCCGCTCCTCGAAGAAGCGGCCGGCGACGAGGGTCGCGCCGAGCGCCTCGAAGTAGCCGGGGGTCGCAACCACCCGGTTGGGGGAGATCACCGATTCCCCCGGGCTCATCTGGTACCCCTCGGCAAGGATGACGCTGTCGCTGTGGCTTCCCCCGAGCGGCAGCGTGTCGGTCGCGCCGGCGAGCGACACGCCCGGCAGGGCGCGCATCTTCCGGAGCGCCTCGTCGGCGAAGGCGAGGAGCGACGCATCGTCCTTGTAGCGGGTGCCGGGCAGGACGACCGAGGCGGACATCACGCCGTCGGCCCGGAAGCCGGGATCGACGGAGAGGACCTGGCGGAAGCTTGCGAAGAGGAGTCCCGCGCCGATCAGCAGCACGTAGGCGAAGCCGACCTGCGCCACCACCAGCCCGCGGCGCAGGTTGCGCGCCCCGGTGCCGCTCGTGCCGGTCCTTCCCTCTTCCCGCAGGATGATGGTGAGGTTGGAGCGCCGCAGGCCGGCCACCGGGATGATCCCGAGGGCGCAGCCGATGAGGGTGGCGAGGCCCAGGACATAGGCGACGGTCGCGCCATTGATCCGGATCTCGTGGCCGCGCGGCAGATCCTGGATGTCGATGCTCCCCATGAGACGCAGCGTGGCGTATCCGAGGAACAGCCCCGCCGCCGCCGAGAGGGTCGTCAGGAGGAGACTCTCGAGGACGAGCTGACGGGCGACGCGCAGGGGACCGGCCCCCAGCGCCAGGCGCGTCGCCAGCTCCTTGAGCCGGGCGCGCGAGCGGACGAGCACCAGGTTCGCGATGTTCACCCCGCCGATCAGCAGCACGAACAACGCCCCCGCCCACATGAGGTACAGCACCGGCCGGATGTCGCGCACCAGGTAGTCCTTGAGACCGACGACCTGGGTGTGGAAGCCGGCGTTGATGAGCAGCGTCCGGTACTGCGGGAAGCGGTCGAGGTTGGCGGCGTTGATGGCGTCCACCTGGGCCTGCGCCTGCGTCAGCGTCGCCCCGGGCAGGAGGCGTCCGACGTTGCGCCAGTTGTTGCTGTGCCGGGAGTCGTCGGACTTCTGCTCGTTCGTGAAGGCGAGCGGCGTCCAGAGAACGGCCTCGGGGTCGAAGAAGACGAAGTCTTTCGGCATCACGCCGACGATCGCGTGCGGCTCGCCGTCGATCCGGAGATCCTTCCCGACCGCCGCGGGGTCGCCGCCGAACTGCGACTGCCAGAGACCGTGGCTCAGGACGACCTTTTTCTCGTGGCCGACCTCCCCCTCATCTTCCGTGAACGCGCGCCCGAGGGCGGGCGGCACCCGCACCAGCCGGAAGAAGGACGGGGTCGCCTGCATCACCCGGACGCGGGTCGGGGTGCCGCTCATGTCGATGCTGCGGGTGCGGGTGGTGAACGCCGCCTGCTCCTCGTAGACATTCATGTCCCGGAGCCGGTCGTAGTAGTCGGGCACGCCGGAATTCCCCAGGTTGTCCGCCCCCGCCTTGGGATAAGAGTTCCCCATGAGCAGGAGGCGATCCGATTCCGGGACGGGCAGCGGGCTGAGAAGGACGTTGTGAACGACCGAGAAGAGGGCGGTGTTGGCGCCGATGCAGACCGCCAGGGTGAGGGCGGCGGTCAGCGTGAAGCCCCTGTCCTTGAGAAGGTGCCGGAGTGCCAGTCGGAGGTCGTCGATCATGGCTCGCCCGGAGCATACGATGAACGATCGAGGGGAGTTCCCGGCAGATTCTTCTTGACGGAAGCGGCAATAGGCCGTAAATGACGCGCGCAACTCCATTGCCGACGCCGCGGCAACGCTCTACGACTGTCTCACAGACAGGCCAGCCCCAGGGAGGTCCGGAATGCATCGTGGACGGCACTTTTCCTGCCTTCTGATCCTTCTGCCCCTCGCGATTCGCTCGGTCCCCGGGACCGGCGGCGGGGCAGCGGCGCCCCGTCCGAAAGCCGGCCTGCACCAGCAGGCCGACAAGGGACAACCCGGCTCTTCGGACGCGAGGCGAGAGACCTCCGAGCCCCA
>Ga0075420_100003329_pt1 | contig 14031 bp, 7 predicted proteins | sample SoiMetdeltSBSDD4_FD_75296 | JGI IMG/M metagenome (GOLD analysis project Ga0075420, IMG submission 75296) | Bulk soil microbial communities from a Populus tree surrounding site in Tennessee, USA - Soil MetaG P. deltoides SBSDD4 | ecosystem: Environmental > Terrestrial > Soil > Tree plantation... | reverse complement strand
CGCGCATTTCCCGGTAAATCGGAGTTCTCGGGAGGGAACCCACCGTATGTCTGATCAGGCCAGCCGTCTGCAAGCAGTTCTCAATCGCATCCAAAGTGCGGATCCAAAATTGGGCGAAGAACTCAAATCGAAGCGAAGTGAATTGACCGCCGCTCCGCGCATCAGCGCAGGAATGGCCGCGATGCCGTTGGCAGGCATGGCGGCCGAAGGCGCCGCGCCCGCTAGGGTGCCGATGCCGCTGATGACGCCCGAAACCATCGTCCTCAGAACCGGCCGCCCCGTGCTGCAGGTTTTCCAGGACGAAGCCAAGCTGGAATTCAGCGATGCGGAGAGCGAAGTGTGGCGCGAACGGCTCACCAAAGCAAAATCGCAACTCACGCAAGCGATCCGCGCCGTCGGACGCGTCGAACTAACCAACCATCCACGCTTTCAATGGGTCGGAACGGGCTGGCTCGTGCAGTCCGATGTAGTGGTCACGAATCGTCACGTCGCCAATGAATTCGGGCGTCAGCGCGGCGCGAGGTTTGTCTTCCGTTCGAGCTTCGGCAGGCCAATCAGGGCCGATATCGATTTTCTCGAGGAGTTCAATCGCCGCAACAGCAAAACCTTTCGCCTTGTCGAAATTCTCCACATCGAAGAAGAGCCGGGACCCGACATCGCCTTCCTCCGTGTCGACCCCGGCGATGGCCTCGCTCAACCCATTCGCCTCTCTGCACGCGCGGCCCAAGCACAGGAACAGGTCGCCGTCATCGGATATCCGGCGCGCGACAGCCGCATCCCCGATCAGGATCTGATGTTCAGCATCTTTGGAGATGTCTTCGATAAGAAACGCCTCGCCCCCGGTCAGATCAGTGGCGACGATGACGGTCTCCTCCAACATGACTGTTCCACCCTTGGCGGCAACTCCGGTTCAGTCGTTTTGAGTCTCGATTCCGGCGAGGCCCTGGGTCTACACTTCGCCGGTCGCTTCCTGGAAGCCAATTTCGCAGTTCCCGCCGAGCTTGTGGCCGACCGCCTTAGCCGCATCGGCAGCAGCGAAGGACGCCCGGTTTCCATTACGAGTAAGCCCGACATTGCCGCCACGCTCCAGCAGCCATCCCCGCAAACACTCACCTGTACGATTCCCATTCGATTGCAGATCGAAGTCGGCTCCCCTGAATTCGGCGAGCCTAAAATATCGGTACAGTCATCCACTGCGGCCATCGCTCCAGTCCCGCGACGCAGCGCCGCTGTCGAAGACGTCATCACCACGGAAGCTCCGCCGGAATCCTACGCTGACCGAGGCGGTTACGATCCCGCGTTTCTTTCGGAAGGCCCGGCTATTCCTCTCCCCAAGATCATCCGCGACGCCGATCAGGTCCTCGAATTCGTGTTCGATGGCAAGGATGAGTTTGAGCTGAAGTACCAGCACTACTCTGTCGTTATGCACAAGAAACGGCGTATCTGCTTCTACAGCGCCGTTAACATCGACGGCAAGCAATCGAAGAAAACCGTTCGTCCCGGCTGGCGCACCGACCCCCGCATACCCACCGAGCTACAAATCATCAAGGAGTGTTACGGTATCGAGCCCAAGTTTAGCCGCGGTCACATGACCCGCCGCGAAGACCCCGCCTGGGGCTCGAAAGCCGAGGCCAACCTCGGCTGCGCCGATTCGATGCACGTCACCAACGCAGTCCCGCAAATGCAGTCGTTCAATGCAGGTATCTGGCTTGGCCTGGAAGACTACGCTCTCCAAAATGCCCGCGAAGCCGACATGCGCATTACCGTCATCACGGGGCCGTTCCTTCACTCCAACGATCCCATTCGATTCGGAGTCAAAATTCCGCGCTCATTCTGGAAAGTCATCGCTTTCGTCCACGACGAAACCGGCAAGCTCTGCGCCTCCGGCTACACCATCTCGCAAGACAACGTCATGCCCGAAGAGGAATTTGTCTTCGGCGAATATGACACCCATCAACGCTCGCTCAAGTCCATTGAGGCCAAGGCGGGCGTCTCGTTCGGCAGCCTCACTTCACGCGACGTTTTCGGCGACGACGATGAAGAGGCAATGGAAGCGCCACTCACCAGCTTCGCCGACATCCGCCTCAAACCCAAAGGAGCCTGACTCATGCCCAATCGGAGAATCGCCAGCCTCGTTCGCGAAACGGACCCAGCCAAACGCCTCGCGCGTGAGATGGCCACACCGATGAATACGCCACCCGAACCGGAGGTTCTGGCTGAAGCAGCCCGTGCGCTTCAGTTGATCGAACGCGCTCAGCGCCGGCCCGGCGTGATGAGTACGGTGCAAGATCCGTTTGCTTCGCTACTGCAAACGCATCTTGCCAAGTTCGGCCCCGCCTCGGAGGGTCCCGGCGCGCAGGCACTGGAGGTGAAGTACGACGAACGCGATGTCATCGGCTGGGCGGCCAGCGTCGTATTCGATTGGTGGAAGCGAATCACGAGATTCAAATGGACTGAACCCGGCCTCGTCCCCGGCACGATTTCCAACCAGTGCCGCGTCGCCGCGTTTGGCGACTGGGCCACCGGCCTTTATGGCGCGCCTGTCGTATCCAAGAGCATTGTCGACGATCCCGTTGGACACCAATTGGTGCTGCATCTCGGCGACACTTATTACTCGGGCGACGACGACGAGATCGCCGATGGCCTCATTTCCGTCTGGCCACGCGCCGCCGGGGCCGTCCACCGCGCCCTCAACGGCAACCACGAAATGTACACCGGCGGCGAGGCGTACTTCAATGCGATCCGTAAGGAGTTCGGCCAAAGCTCCAGCTACTTTGCCCTGCAAAACGATCATTGGATATTGGCCGGTCTGGACACCGCCTACAGTGACCACGATTTGCACGGCAATCAGGCCGCCTGGATCGATTCGCTGCTAGCCCAGGCCGGCGGCCGGCGGCTCATCCTCTTCTCTCACCATCAGCCGTTCTCGCTGCTCGATAGCCAGGGACCGAGGCTGGCCGCAAAGCTCGCGAATCCGCTGAAGAACCGCCAGATCTTCGCTTGGTATTGGGGGCATGAGCATCACTGCGTCCTCTACGACGCACATCCGGCTTGGGGACTTTTGGGCCGCTGCATCGGCCACGGCGGCTTTCCCTACTTCCGTGACGAACTTCCAGGTGGCGGCGGATCTAGCACCGGCTTCCTCCGGGTGGAGTCCCGCAACGGCGTGCCCGGCGCCTTCGTCCTCGATGGTCCGAACCAGTTCGTGAAAGATCACGAAAATCAATACGGGCCCCATGGCTTTGTCACCCTCGAGTTCGACGGGCCCAATCTGAATGAAGTCGTCCGAGACGCCACCGGGGAAATCCTCCGCCAGGCCCAAATCGGCTGATTTACCTGCGCTAGCATGGAGCTTAGGTGCAATCCATGAAGCAGGCGATGTGTGTCTTTTTGCTCTGTACCGCCGTGGCCACTGCGCAAGTTTCCGTGACCGGCGCAAAGGTCAATGCCGACCCCGAACCCCGCGTGCGTCCCTTTGAAACGTTGATGCTACAGGTCCGCGTGTACGGCCAGCGCTCGAACGCCAACGGAACTGAGATGGGACGCTTGCTTCGCGGAGGTCCGAAGGTCACCGTTGTCGAAGGTGGCGGCTGGGTCTCGAAGCCCTTCAAATACCCCGGCAAAGACGACGAAACGTTTCTCCAGGAGCGAGCCTCCACGTTCGGCGGCATTTTCCAGTCGCTCACGAAAGACTACGTCGTTCAGGACACCGTGCTTTACACCGCGCCCGAAAAGCCGGGGAAGTACAAGGTTTCCGCCGACATCGAAGGTCAAAAGGGCGAAATCGAAATCGAAGTGACCTCTTCGGCTCCCACACACAAGAAGCCGGAAAAGGTTAGCTTCCCCGCCGAGCGCGCCTCCACCGATCCCTACCGCAAACTCGCCGAGCATTGGGCTCCTCTCTTCGCACAGGAAACTTGGTGGCAGCCCAAGGCCGACATCCCCACCCGCTTCGACTTCGACGGCGACTGGCAGGGTGACAACAACTGGGAAAGTATTGACGACGGCACCTCGCAAGCCTACATATACTATGCCGCCATGGAGACTGAAACCCACTGGTTTCTCCACTACAACGCATTCCATCCGCGTGATTACTCCGACAAATGCGTGGTCGGCACCTGCCACGAAAACGATAACGAAGGCCTCATTCTTACCGTTCGCAAGGATGGCAGCCAGTTCGGCAAACTCGAATTGATGGAAACCCTGGCCCACAACAACGTTTACAGCTTTTCTAACGAGCGCGGGATTGGCAGGAATATCCACAACATCGATGGCGGTATCGACTTCTACCAGGAGTCACATCCTCTTGTGTTTATCGAATCCGGCGGCCACGGGATCCAGGGCGCTCAAGGCAGCCATTCCGGCTACCGGTTCTCTGGTGATACCTTCGCGGCGGGCACCGGTATCACCTTGATCTATAAGGGCTCAGCAGAGCGGCCCCGGCATCCGAATGATCGCCTCGTGGGTTACGAACTCCTTTCCATTCACGACCACTGGTGGACGAAAGCATGCCAGCAGGAGAGTGGCTGGCAGGACCGGACGTTCGACGAATATCTCGCTTATCAGCCCACTGGCGGCCGGCCCGGCACTCCATGCCGCCTCATCGGAACCACATTTTATGGCCGCAAGGAATCTTCCAACAAAGCAAAGCCATTCTGGGGCTGGCATGACACGGCGACCAATAAGAAGAAAGTGATTGGCGTGGGACAGTGGGCCTTGGATCCTGCGTATTCGGTCTTACAAGGTCTTCGTTTTCCTGCCGATACGCCATTTTCAATGAAGTATTTGTATAATCCTTATTTGGGCATCGGAGTTGCTGGTGTGTCTTCCGCGACGGCAGGCCAGTGATTGAGGAAGTTCTTCTGGCCTAACCCTATATCTTGGGCCGTTGTCCGCGGAAATACTCAATCCTGTGGTTGACCCGCTTTACAATCCCGAACCGTCGGTCTATTATGGGTTCACCACCCCCCGAGCCGGAGCCTGCAAAGCTGCGGAACTTTATGAGGACGGTGTTAGGTCCTTTGCTACGACTCAAACGCGTTGAACTCCACGGTTTTAAGTCCTTTGCCGAGCGCACTGAGCTGCGCTTCCCAGGGAACGGCATTGCTGCGGTTGTCGGACCGAACGGTTGCGGGAAGTCAAACCTGAGCGACGCCATCAGTTGGGTGCTTGGCGAGCAATCGGCCAAGACCCTTCGCGGCGCCCGGATGGAAGATGTCATTTTCGCGGGCACTCGCGAGCGCAAGCCCCTCAGCATGGCCCAGGTCACCATGGTCCTGTACGATCCCGAATACGGCGAACGTCAGGCAGCCGCGATCGAGCTCCAGCCGGTAGAAGATGCCGTTTCCGCCTCGCCGGCTTCCCCCGAGGCGCTCGAAGTTGGCGCCGAGGAGCCGGCCAATGACCACTCCAACGGCCACGGTAATGGCCACGCCAACGGTCATTCCAATGGCCATGCAGCGAAAGTGCCTCAGTCGAAGGAAGTCACCATCACGCGCCGCCTCTACCGCTCAGGCGACAGCGAATACATGATCGACGGCCGCCACGCACGCCTTCGCGACATTCAGGATCTCTTCATGGGTACCGGTCTTGGACCGGAAAGCTACGCCATCATCGAACAGGGCCGAATCGGTCAACTGCTCAGCTCAAAGCCTGCCGACCGCCGCGCGGTCATCGAAGAAGCCGCCGGTATCAGCAAGTTCAAGACGAAGCGTCGTCTTGCCGAGGCTAAGCTCGAAAGTGCCAAGCAAAACCTCTCGCGTGTCTTCGACATTTTGGAAGAGGTCGGCCGTCAGGCCAACTCTCTCAAGCGGCAGGCGGCCAAGGCACAGCGCTACAAGGAACTGCATGAAGAGATGGTTGTGCAGTTGCGCCAGGCGCTAAGCGGACGTCACCAGATTCTGGAGCGCGAGGCAACGCGCATCGCCACTGAGCTTGGCGAGGCAAATGCCGCCTTCCAAAAGTTGGCAGAAGAGGTCAGTGAACGGGAGAAGGAACAGCACGAACGGCAGGATCAGGCGTACAAGACCGAAGCCGAACTGACGGCGGCCCGCCAGAAGCTCGCCGAGCTTCGTGTGGAAGCGGAGCGCACGCGCGGCAGGTTGGAATCGCAGGCTCGTCAAATCGGATCGATCGACACGCGGCTACAACAGGGAGAGACCGACTCCACCGATCTCGAACAGCGGCTGCGGGGCATAGCCGAGGAGATCCAGGCCCACGCCCAGTCCTTGGACGAACTCGAACAGCATGCCGCCGAGGCGCGAACACGCCTGGAATCGAAAACGCAGGAACGGGATCAGCGTGCCGCCGAACTTCGCGAGAAAGAGCAGGGCATTGAAAGCGCCCGTCAAACGGTTCTGCGGCTCCTCGGCGAAGCGAGCACGCTGAAGAATCAGCTCGCGCAGATGGAAACTTATCTGCAATCGCTTGAGCGTGACTCGGCCCGGCTCCAGCGCGAAGAGCAGATGGCCTCCGCCGATCTCGAACGCCTCGACGCCCGCAAAGGCGAGCTGACACAGACCCTTTCCGCCCGCCAGATGGAGCTCGAGTCCCTGGCGGATCAGCGGCGCCGCGTGGAAGACGATCTCCAGCAGCGCAAGACGGCACTCAGTGATTCCCGCAAGCAACTTGAGCTGCTGCGCCAGGAAGCTTCGCGCATGAAGGCGCGCAAGGATTCACTCGAAGAGATCCTTTCCCATCGTGCGTATACGGCAGATTCCGTGAAGCGTTTATTTAGCGCTTTTGAACACGGTCAGGCGCAGGATTTGAAACCGCTCGGCGTGCTCGCCGACTTCGTCGAAGTGGAGAACTCCTACGAAAAAGCGGCCGAGGAATTCCTCCACGATGAGCTCGAATACGTCCTGGTCCGAAGCTGGCAGCAAGCCGAATCCGGCATCGATCTGATGCGCACGGACATGGACGGTCGCGCCACGTTCCTTGTCGAACCCGAGCTGGGCGACAACGTCGCCTCTGATCTCCCCGAACCCGTTATTGGACCGGAAACCGGCATCGTCGCCCGGCTCAGTGAAGTTCTGCGCATGACCAATGGGTTGACCCAGGCTCCGGCGGCACTCTTGCCCCGCCTGTCCCGTTGCTTTGTCGCGGAGGATCGTCCTGCGGCGCAGCGTCTGGCGCAAACCTACCCCGACTTCTATTTCCTCTTGTCCGACGGTATCTGCTACCACGGTCATGCGGTTTCTGGCGGACGTAAAACCGGCAGCGGGCCGCTTGCCCTCAAGCGTGAGCTGCGCGAGATCACCTCACAATCCGCGCAGAAGCAAACCGCGGTCGAAGAGGTAACGCGCCGGATTGAAGAATTCGAACGCGAACTTCAACTATTGGACGAGGAACTTGAGCGCTTGCGTGGCCAGCAGCAAGGGCAGGAGAAAGACGCCCTCGCGCTCGATCATGAAATCCGTAAGCTGACTGAAGAGTACGCGCGGGCCAACTCCCGCGTCTCGGTCGCAAAGCTCGAACTGCAGCGGATCGAAAAGGAAGTGGAGCGCGTTCGCGCCGATCGCGAGCAAGGCATCCGTATCGTCGAAGAGAAGGATGGCCAGCGCCAGGTTCAGGAGGAGGCTCTTGAAGCTGCCCGCACGGCTGTAGCCGAACAGCAGCAGATTGTGGCCCACCTCGCTGAGGAGCACTCCGCGCTGCGAGTGCACGTTGCCGAACGTGAGGAACGCCGCCGCAGCGAACGCGCCGCGCAGCAACGCTTGGAACAGCAGTCAGCCGATCTCGCCCGCCGCCGCCAAGAAATCCTCAATGAGATGGAACGGCTTGGCGTCGAGCGCAACCGCCTGCTCAACGACAACATCGAGCTGGACAAACGCAGCACCGAGCTCACAGCGCTCATCGAAGCGGGTGAGGCCGATGTGCAGCGGCTTGCCGCTGACGAACAACAGCATCGCGAAACGCTGTTGACACTCGAAGAGGGATTGCGCCAACTGCGCACTCAGGTTCAGGCGGCTCAAGAGAAGCGGGCACAGGTCGAAGTGGCTCTCGTCGAAAAGCGCGCGGCCCTAAAATATCTCGACGAAACCTGCCGCAAGGAGCTCAACCTGTCCATTCAGGAGTTGGGTGAAGGTGCTGAAGCGGTTCAGGATGAGGTGGCTCTGCTCGAAGCCGAAGAGAAATACACTTCGCTCAAGCGGCGCATTGAAGCGCTCGGTGGCGTCAACCCGCAGGCGCTCGAGGAATACGAAGAGGCGCAGCGCCGCTACGACTTTCTCAACACCCAACGCCAGGACTTGCTCGACTCCGTACGCGACACAGAGAAGGCAATCCAGGAGATCGACGTCGAATCCAAAAGGCGCTTCACCGAAGCCTTCGCCATAATCAACCAGAACTTCCGTGAGACGTTCGAAAAGCTCTTCGGCGGCGGCGTCGCTGAGATGCGGTTGACCGACGAGACGAATGTGATCGACTCAGGCATCGACATTGTCGCGTCGCCTCCCGGCAAGCGGCTGCAAAACGTCTTGCTGCTCTCTGGCGGCGAAAAGGCGCTGACCGCCCTCAGTCTGCTAATGGCGATATTCCGCTACACCCCCAGCCCGTTCTGCATCCTCGACGAGGTAGACGCCCCGCTGGACGAGCCCAACATCCAGCGGCTCATGAGCCTGCTGCGCGAAATGAGCGACCAGACTCAGTTCGTCATCATCACTCACGCCAAACGCACCATGGAATCGGCCGGCACGATGTTCGGCGTCACCATGCAGGAGCCCGGCATTTCACGGTTGGTGAGCGTGAAGTTCAATCAGCCTCTCCCCGCTCCGCCTCCCAGAATGAATATGCCGGTCATGCGTCAATAGCGGGCCGTTAACTAACGCGCGACGGCATCTCAACCCTCCATCTCCCCCTAGGTCGCCACCTCCCCGATGCGCGGCGCGCCGCACTCCTGCCTGCGCGCGCCGCGCATCCAATCCTCAATTCGCTCATCATAAAGTTAGGCGCAATGGAAAAACCGCAACGTGTGGTGATCATCGGGGGAGGCTTCGCCGGTCTCACCTGCGTCCGCTCCCTACGCGGCGCTGATCTCGAAATCAAGCTTGTCGATCGGCGCAACTTCCACCTCTTTCAACCCTTGCTCTATCAAGTCGCTACCGGTGGACTGTCGCCGGGCGACATTACGGCACCGCTACGCAGCGTTTTGAGGAAGCAAAAGAACGTACAGGTATTGATGGGTGAAGTTGCCGGCTTCGACCTCTCCGGTCAGCGCGTGCTCTTGACCGATGGTGAGATTCCGTACGACACACTAGTACTCGCCGCTGGCGCCGAGAGTCATTATTTCGGCAACACCGATTGGGAGCAGTATGCGCCGGGGCTCAAGACGATCGAAGAAGCGACCGAGATCCGACGCAGAATCTTCGAAGCCTTCGAACATGCCGAACGCGAACCGGATGAGACAATGCGCCGCGCCTGGCTCCGTTTCGTCGTTGTGGGCGGCGGCCCAACGGGCGTCGAACTCGCGGGCGCCATCAGCGAGATCGCGCGCGACACCCTCCGCGACGACTTCCGTTCCATCCGCCCGGAAGAAGCTGAGATTCTGCTGCTGGAGGGCGAACCGCGCGTTCTCCCGCCCTTTCCGCCCGACCTGAGTGAAGGCGCCGAACGAGCCCTCATCGGACTCGGAGTTCGTTCGCGAACCAATGTCCGGGTTACGAAGATCGATGAGAGCGGGGTCGTCATGAAAACTGTGGGGGGCGAGCAGCGGATCGAGGCCCATACGGTCATCTGGGCCGCCGGCGTGCGCGCCAATTCCCTCGGCAAGCTGCTGGCCAATGCCCTCGGCGCCCAGACCGACCGCGGAGGGAGAGTGATCGTCAACCCAGATCTCACCGTGCCAGGACATCGAAACGTCTTTGTAATAGGCGATCTGGCCCACGCCACCGGCAAAAATGGAAGTCCGCTTCCCGGCGTTGCTCCCGTCGCCATGCAGCAGGGCCGCTATGTTGCCCGTAACCTTAAGGGGCGCTTGGAAGGGATCGCCGTTGGCGATTTCCATTATTTCGACAAAGGCACGCTGGCGACCATCGGCCGCAATGCCGCCGTCGCCGACTTTGGCCGCATCCACATCGACGGCTTTCTCGCCTGGCTCACCTGGCTGTTCGTTCACTTGATGTATATCGTGGGATTCCGCAACCGCTTGCTGGTAGCTTTGCAGTGGGGATTCCAATACCTGACATTCAATCGTGGTGCCCGCCTGATCACCGGCATGGTGCAACCCATCCGCCCGCAAACCCGTCCCGAGCTCTCCACCGCCCGAGTCGAGGATGCGCAACCTACTCCTTCGGATCGATGAATTTTTCCAGCACGAAGCCGCGCTTCCGCTTCGTGTCCACTACTTGCCCGGAATACTTCGGCGTCCCATAAATCTCTAGCGTTAATGGACGGTGGACCGGATAGTCCAGCATGAGAACTTGGCCAGGTTCCAGCGCCAGGATCGTTTCAGCCGACATAGTCGGGCCGCGCAAACGGGCATCCACCAGCATTTGGGCCGGACGAATTAGCTCAAAGATACGTTCTTGTTCGGCTTCCGAGGATTCCGACTTGCGCACCGACCACTGCTGGTCGAACTTCTGGCGCAACATCTTGATGATGATCGACGGAATGCCCATGTTCAGCATCCCGACGTTTTCACCAATTCGAACCTCCATGCTGATGGCGACAACGGCTTCGTTGGGCGCCAAAATCTGCAGCATTTGCGGTTCGGTTTCGCGAGCTTCGACATTGAAGTTGATGTTGCTAACCGCGGACCAGGCCGCCTTCAGATCGTTAAGGATGATGCGATAGATTCCATCCAGAACGCTCTGCTCGATTTCCGTGATCTCGCGGTCGAACTTTGTACTTGTTGGCTTTCCGGAACCACCCAGCAACATCTCGATCACCGGGAATACGAGAGACGGATTCATCTCCAGAACCGCGTTGCCATCGTACGGTCTCATTCCCAGCGCCGTGACGATCGTCGGCGAGGGGAGGCACTGCGAGAACTCCATGAACGAGAGCTGCTCCACCGAGACCAGATTTACCATTACGTACGCGCGCAGATACGCCGAGAGACTGGACGCCAGCGTGCGGCCGAAATTCTCGTGCAGCATGTGAATCGCCCGCAGTTGATCTTTGGCGATGCGGTCCGGCCTGCGAAAATCATAGGTAATCGCCAGCTTCCCAGGGTCGTCGTCTACGCTGGTATCTCGCCTGCTCTTGAATACATTGTCGATCTCCTCCTGGCTGAGGACTCGATCAATTGCGACGGAACGCTGCTCCACATAGGCATCATCGGGATTTCTTCCCCTCCCATGCATGTGGGATTTCCCTGTATTCCTCCTGAACGGGGGCAGGGCCATGCTAGCCGCGCCGTTTCTCTTTATGTGACGCGTATAATAGCCACCATGAATCGCCGCGCCTTTATGCAGGTCTCGGCGGCTGTCCCAGTGGCGGCACAACAGTTTCCTTCCGCACTGTTTGAACCGACTTCTGTTGCCTTAGCCTACGATGGTGTCTTCTCCTCGGCTGCGGAGCAGGCCCGCCTACTGGCCAAGCTCGCCTCGGAAGGCAAGGTGGATGCGGATCGCTACGGGCGAGGTGGAGCCGTCACGGTTTTAGAGCGACAAATGGCGGCTCTCCTCGGCAAGGACAGGGCAATCTTCTTGCCTACCGGGACGATGGCCAATCGCCTGGCACTGCAATCATTGGCCGGGGAGCGCCGCCGCGTCCTTGTCTCGCGCGAAAGCCACACATACAACGACGAAGGTAACGGGCCTCAACGCCTGAGCGGATTGAGTCTGGTGCCACTTGCGCCAGGGCGGGCCACTTTTACGGTGGAAGATATTGAGGCTGAACTTCGGCGATTCCAGGGGGGCCCGCCGCCGACGCCAGTTGGCGCCATTGCCATGGAGTGCCCCGTTCGCCGCCAAGATGGCCGGTTGTTTGACTATTTGGCGATTAGACGTCAACATCGCTGTGTTGTGCCCAACACCTGCCCCTACCTATGACCCGTCCATTCCCCCTGTTTTTCGTCTCCTTTCGACGTTGTCCAGCCGAGTTCGATTTCAGAGTGTATGCTCACGTCTATGGCGTACAAACTTGTCTTTCCCGCTCCGCAAAACGGTATGCCGTTCATTTGGAATGTATCGGCGCATGTTGGTTGGGGCGTCGAGCACCCAAACCGGCCCACCGATGTCGAACTCGTGCAATTCCTCCTCAGTGAACTGACGAAGAAGGGGGTGGTTGGAAGGACCGCAAACGGTGCAGCAAAGTCTCCACCAATTCAAGTCAACGGACGATTCGATCCCGTCATTGGCTTCTGGATCTGGTTCGCCCAGGATAGCCCATCGCTCAAAACGGAAACCATTGATGGGATCGTCAGCCCAGCGAAAGGAATGTCGTATGGGGGCGGCAAGTGGCTGATCGCAAAACTGAACTTCAGCTATAAGCAACACTTCCCCAATGATTGGCAGAACCTCAACTCTGACACGAGGCTCAGCAGCGCGCTCCGGGCCGATCTCTCGAAAACGACACCATAAACGAAGAAGTGAGAAGGACGTTTGCAGTGCTTCATGTACTCTTCGCGCTCTTTTTCGAGCCGCTCGGCGGTGCCAATCGCACGTATGGAAACGGACGACATGCCAATGCATAACGGCAAACCATCCCTTTGTGAAAAGAAATCACCAAAGGTTGAGGGGTGCCGGGGCTACGCCTCGGAGGGACCACGCGCCCCGGCTGACTCTCGATCCGAACAAGTCGGCAGACCTGTAAACGATAGGCTAGTCAGGAATGATCGGTTCCCGTCGCCTGAACTTCATTTCAGCGTGGACACTTCTCCCTTGTAAATTTCCATCCATCCGGCTCACATCGAAGGATGACGGTCTCCCAACAAGTGGTCGAACTCACTGAGAGCGGCTTGCCCTCCCAAAAGCAACCAGCCGGGTTGGGAAGCGGCTTTTCAGCTAGCAGTCTGACCAAACGTTCATCAATTTTTTTAACGCTCCAATCTGGCTTTGCCCACACGTCTTCGTACTGGAGGACTCTAAGGCCGGGAAATAGAGAAAGGAGTTCATTGTCGCCGAATGTGCCGGTTGGCCAAACTCTTCTTGTGTCCACGTGCCGGTCTTCCACGACGACTGCGCCACCAGGTCGAAGGGCGCGAGTGACCTTCGGCGCGATTGCTTTCGTGGGCTCGTACGTCAGGACGATCAGGTCCCACGCTTCTTCCCGGAATTCGAATGCTTCGAAGGTGCTGACCTCAGCGCGAATACGCACGCCCATCCGAGTGGCTTCCGCTTTTGCCTGGCGCACTCCTTCGTCAGCCGAGTCAAACCCGGTAACATCCCATCCGAGCCGGGCGAGAAAAAGCGAATTACGTCCCTGTCCCATTCCAACGTCCAATGCCCGCCCGGGTTTGCGGTTGCGCACTGCTTCCGCCAGGAACGCGTTGGGTTGACGAGTAAACACAGGGGAGCCGTCACGATACAGGTCGTTGTATTCGCTCGGTTGAGCGAACGAACACGTGCACAGCGTCAGTACAGCGGCAAATGCGCGCATGAGATCAGTCTACTCGCCGCAAAGGGCGCAATCGGTCACACTCGACCCTCGGTACGCCGAAGCGGCCTTCGCTCAAAAACGGAGCGGCCAGCGTGAGATGATGCAACAGTAGGCGATGAGCATTTACGACACGATCGGCGCGCGCACCATCATCAACGCGAAAGGCACCTCCACGCGCGTCTCCGGTGCGTTGCTGGCGCCGGAAGTCACGGCGGCCATGCAGGAGGCCGCGCAGTATTGCGTCGACATGGCCGAGATTCAGGCGGCCGCGAGCAAGGTCATCGCCGAGGCCACGGGCGCCGAAGCAGGCATCGTCACCTCGGGCGCCGCGGCTGGACTTCTGCTCGGCACCGCCGCCTGCGTGGCGGGCCTCGACCCGGCGAAAATGGCGCGCCTGCCCGACACCACGGGCATGAAGAATGAAGTGGTGATGGTGCGCAGCCAGCGCAATCAGTATGACCATGCCATCCGCTCGGCCGGCGTCCACAT
>Ga0075420_100003328_pt1 | contig 14034 bp, 8 predicted proteins | sample SoiMetdeltSBSDD4_FD_75296 | JGI IMG/M metagenome (GOLD analysis project Ga0075420, IMG submission 75296) | Bulk soil microbial communities from a Populus tree surrounding site in Tennessee, USA - Soil MetaG P. deltoides SBSDD4 | ecosystem: Environmental > Terrestrial > Soil > Tree plantation... | reverse complement strand
CATGTTGAAGAAGATCATTTGGTGATCAATAGCGGATGGAATCCTGGTGACGGCAAAACCACACCTCCGCTTAGCCATGCAGAGTTTGCTGCCAAATTCAGAGAATGGATCGAGAAAGGAGCCGTTATTCCCAAATGATTTATTAAGTCTTCAGGGGTTAAAAAATATAAAGGTTCGCCTGATGGCGAACCTTTCTTGTCATTATACGTGAACAGTTTTAATTGGGAGACTTGTAGCTGTAAGCGATTGTTCCTTTCAAAGCCCAGGCGAAAAGGTTATATGTTTTTCTTTCTGTGGGATAACTATAATTATTTAGTGAGTAATTGTATTGCTCGCCCCATTGTATGTTACCATCTTTATCATAATAGAGCTTTTGTCTTACGAGGTCATTGCTGAATACACCAAATATTTTTTGGAAATCGTCGATAAATGCATCCTCCGGATTTATCTGGTTTTTATTGGGGATTTCAGCTTCAAGTACCTTATCTCCGTATTGGTAATGCATTTTACCGATAAGATACCATTCCGTGTCATACATTCTAAACCATACCAATCTTCCTTTTCCATCATATGTAAATTCGTACCTGTCTCCAAAATCCTTGTCTCCAACCTGGGCTATCAGTCTCCCATTTTCATATGTGAAATTGTATTCTCCATTGACCAACACATTACCAAGCACATCAAATGATTGATATTTCATCTTGGTACAAAGCCCACTTGCATTCAAAATATAGGTTGTCTTATTTGTTTTTTTGCCATTGAGTGTTTCAGTTGCAATTATTTGTTTGAAAACTGCTGACGAAGTATACGTATAGGTTTTCACTTTACCATTTCCATAGTCTACAGAAGCTAATTTGTTACGCTGGTAATTTAAAGTTGTGTTGCCGACTTTTGTAAGAAGCAAGGTACTGCTTCTTTCGGCGTTCGGATTCATCGAAGTTTCTGCAGTGAGTGCATTCTCATTTGCATTGGCAGGAAGATCTGTCATTCCCTTTTTACAGGAGCTCATGATCATGATCGCAAGGATGGTTGTTAATGATAATAGGATTTTTGATCTGCTTTTCATTTTAGTTTTGTTTTATTGTTATAAAATTTTTACAACACAAAACTGCTGTAACGGGAGCCTTGTAGAAGAATGCAACTAATAAATGGCGGGTAAGGGAAAGTAAAAGGAAAAATGAAGACCGGCTGGATACAATTTTGCCTGACTTAAGTACTTGAAATTATGCAGATCGGCCAATATTCATGCTTGCAAGTGTTAAGGTCGATTGAAAGTCCATTCGCTCGGAACTGATGGGCGCAGTAAATATCAAAGGATGGTCGCAACCGGTGCCGGTATATAAACTGGCTTAATTATCGATATCCCGAAGCCTGTAACTCAAACAATCTTGCATAAGTATTTCCCGCTGCCAATAATTCCTGGTGGGTGCCAAGCTCTTTAATGTGTCCTTCATCAATAACAGCAATACGATCCGCAATGCGGACAGTGGAAAAGCGATGGGAGATCACAATACCTATCCTTCCTTTTAAATTTTCCTTCAGCTCAGCAAAGATCGACGCCTCCGCTTCGGGATCAAGCGAGGATGTCGGTTCATCTAATATCCAGATATCAGCATTGCGATACATAATTCTTGCCAATGCAAGTCTTTGCCACTCTCCACCTGAAAGATCATGACCTCCTTCAAACAGTCTTCCCACTTTTGAATCAAGGCCATTACTCAATTTTTTCACCAGCCATTCACTTCTCGAATCTCTTAAGGCCTTCATCACTTTTTCATCATCAGCCGTTTTATCATAAGGCCATCCCATGATTACATTTTCTCTTACTGAAAGTTCATAGGTAGCATAATCCTGGAACAATACGCCGATCCGGCTACGCAGGTATTCAGGATCCATATCTTTTACATCAACTCCTCCGACATTTACCGAACCTTGCTGTACATCATAAAAACGCAATAATAATTTTACCAGTGTGCTTTTCCCGGCGCCATTTTCACCAACCAGTGCTATCAGCTCTCCGCCATTTATTTTCAAGCTTAGATTTTCGATTGCTTCACCATGGCCACCCGGATAATGAAAGCTTATGTTTTCAAAACTTATTCCATCAATCTTTCCTTCAGGGATGGTTAGCGGGTTTGCAGGCACGGGAACCAACGCACCGATTTTTAAAAATGAAAAATAGTCATCAAGAAATCTTGTATGCTGATCAACAGCAACAAAGGTTTGCGAGATCATTCCAAGAGTTCCTGCAACTGAGGAAAATGCGCCAATCACTAATACAACGTCTCCCGGATTGACCGGCCCTTGAATTGCACGCAGCCCAACAAAAACATATGCCAACGCAAGCGTTGTTCCTGTTACCAAACCGCTGATCACCGAGATCCGTACGCCGGATTGGTACATTTTTGCTCTTTGCTTAAAAAGATGATCTGAAATGGTTTTATGTCTTCCTAAAAGATAATCGGCAAGCACATTTGCTTTTATTTCTTTTGTTGTCCTTGGTTGTATCAATAGGTCACCGATATAATTTCTTTCCCGTTCTTCCGGTGTTTCCTGGTAAAAATATTTGTATAAACGATTGGTGACGCGGCTTTCAATGATCAATGACAACAACGACGTAGCCAATGCAAGGACTACCAAAAACCAATGAAGGCTTGCAAGCAGGCCGGCCATTAAAATTATCGTAACAACATTCCCTGATAAACCAAGAACCGACCATGTAAGATCACCCGGCCGCCATGATACATCACGTTTTGCACGGGCCAAACGATCATGCCAGTCAGAATTATCAAAGTGGCCGAGATCAACCCTTGATGCTTTTGCCAATAAACGACGTTCGGCTTCCAATTCCACACGACGTATATAAAGATTTCTTCCATAACCGATATAAGAGCCAATTGTCCGTTGAATAATAAATGAGAGCCACAGTGTGATAATGATCGGGAGAAGATCATTGAACTCAAGTGGATGTAACCGGGATTCAGCGATCTTATTCACCAGCATGGCACCGAGCCATACCTGCAGCGGCGGAATGATCGAATTGAACATTCCAAGTAATGTATAACGGATAAGCAATTTTGGCGATGCCGCCCATGCAAGTGACATTCCTTGTTTAAGGTTATTCCATACTCTTGCAGCCCTGCCTTTTGCTTTAAGAATTACTGACGGCATCTTTAAAAATAAATTAAATGGTCGAAAAAACGCTATGGTTTTTGAATGATTACTTTAAAATAAAACCCCTTGTCAATACAAGGGGTCAAACTCAAAACCAACTGCTACGAGATGGTAAATACTTCTGAAAAATTCAAACTTGCATAAAGTTGACAAACCTTGTGCAGCCATGGTGTTAATCACAGGTTAAACGGAAGATTTGCATAAATGCAATTACCTTTCACGAAAAATAATCCATGCGGATCATTTCATTTTTAGCTTTGCTGATAACTGTTAGTGTAAATCTTATGGCGCAGGGAAAACGAGCAAAGGACTTTGGTATTCATATCGGTGTAATGCAACCGGGGAAATTAAATGCCATTACAGATATTACTGGTGTAAGAGTTGGACATGTCACTTTAATAAAGGCCGACTCCATCCGGACAGGTGTAACGGCTATTCTGCCACATAGCGGAAACCTGTTTCAGCAAAAAGTGCCTGCCGCAATTTATGTTGGGAATGGTTTTGGCAAACTTACTGGAACTACGCAGGTGAAAGAACTTGGCAATATTGAAACACCGATCGTTCTTACTAACACATTGAGTGTGTCAACTGCAATGAATGCGGTGGTTTCTTATACACTGCAGCAAAAAGGAAATGAAAATGTTCAGTCAGTAAATGCAGTGGTGGGAGAAACCAATGATGGGTTCCTGAATGACATTCGCGGTCGGCACGTAGCAGAGTCCGATGTATTGAAGGCAATTACAAACGCAACAGCCGGTAAAGTGGACGAAGGGAATGTGGGTGCAGGTACGGGTACCATTTGTTTTGGTTTCAAGGGAGGCATCGGAACAGCTTCGCGAGTTTTACCAAAGAAACTTGGAGGTTACACTGTTGGTGTTTTAGTGCAAACAAATTTTGGAGGTGTACTAACTATAGATGGGGTGCCTGTGGGCGAAGAATTAAAAAAATATTATTTGAGTGGACAATTGGATGAAAAGGCCGATGGTAGTTGCATGATCGTGGTGGCAACTGATGCACCTTTGGATACACGCAATCTGGAGCGGTTGGCCAAAAGAGCTTTTATGGGACTTGCTAAAACAGGTGGTATAGCTCACAACGGAAGCGGTGATTATGTGATCGCATTTTCTACAGATAGTTCATTAAGAGTTCCTTTTAATTCACCAAATTTGTTGCAGCAGGCAGTTTTAAGCAATGATGCCGTGTCGCCATTGTTTATGGCGGCTATTGAGGCAACAGAGGAAGCGATTATAAATTCATTACTCGCGGCTGAAACAATAAAAGGAAAAAATGGAAGGACAATAGAGGCCTTGCCAAAAGACCAACTAAAAGAAATTTTAAAAAAATATAATCGTATTAATTGATATGCCTGCTTTTTTAAATGACAGCTTTTTACATGATGATGAAGCCTTGCTTCACGTATCAGATCTTTCAATACAAAGAGGGTATGCCGTATTTGATTTTTTCAGGACAATTAACGGCGTTCCTTTTTGTATGAATGACTATCTGGATCGTTTTTACCGATCTGCAAGTGAAATGCATTTGTCAATCAGTAAAAACAAACAGGAGCTTTCAGAAATAGTTTATGAACTGATAAAACGATCAACATATACTGATGCCGGCATCCGCCTGATGGTAACCGGTGGGTATTCTGCGGATGGGTATCATACTGCTGTACCAAATCTTTTGATCATCTGCCACCCGGTTAAGTTAGCTACCCAGGCTGATTATGAAAAAGGGTTGTCGGTTATAACATATGAATACCAAAGAGATCTACCCCAGGTAAAAAGCATCAATTATTTGATGGCCGTATGGCTACATCCTTTGTTGAAGGAAAAGCAGGCTGATGACATTTTATACTTTAAGAACAATATTATTACCGAATTCCCCCGGGCCAATGTTTTTATGGTGACAAGGGACAAGAAATTGATCACTCCGCGGCGTAATATTTTGCATGGCATTACGCGAAAGAATATTCTATCGATAGCAACTGAAATGATAGAGGTTGAGGAAAGAGATATAGCTGTTGATGAATTATTGACGGTTTCTGAAATATTTTTAACAAGTACGACGAAAAGAGTATTGCCGGTGACCAGGTTGAATGATCAAATTATCGGAAACAGCAAACCTGGTGAAATTACTTCTGTACTGTATAAAAAATTCCTGGAGATGGAAGAACTGGTCACAAAAGATCAAGCTACGGGAGCTGTGAATCCGTATTCCATGCCATGAGATGTTTCTCAAAAAATATTTGTGCCGGTCCGTGATAAAGCCATTCATTTTTATGAGTGGCTTTTTTTATTACCGTATAAAAAATATTGCATAACCAACGCCAAGACATAAGTATAAGCCACATAGGAAGATGGGAAATGATAATAAGACGTTAATAGTATCAGGCATTTTTATTTTACTCTTTTTAGCCAGGAATATCTCCTTTAGAATTTGCAAGGCCATAAAAGTGCCTGCAAGAGTGAGAGGCAAAATAATAAACCAGCTTATAAATCTGTTTGCCGGACTTCGAACAGGGATAAGATGTAAATAATTGACAAGAAAATCTTTTATGATAACTATAAGAAAAAAAATAAAACAAATAATCGCCTTTGATCTGATCGTCATCGGTACCGTATTAGAAACTATGAATAAATTCTTTGGATCGCATCTTTATATTTTTCCATGATCACTTTGCGTTTTAATTTCAAAGTAGGAGTCAGTTCGCCGCCTTCTACACTCCATTCTCTTGGCAGCAATTCAAATTTTTTTATCTGTTCTACCTGGTTGAAATTCTGATTATATCTTTCAACAGTGTCTTTGATAAGTGAAATAACTTTTTCATTTTTAATGATGCTTTCATTACCATTGAATTGTACATCCTGTTCAGTACACCATTCTTTTAACGCATTGAAGGCAGGAACGATCAAGGCGCCTGTAAATTTTTGTTCGGCGCCGGTCACCATCATCTGTTCTATCCATTTCGATTCTTTCATTTTATTTTCGATCGGCTGCGGCGCCACATATTTACCACCCGATGTTTTGAAAATTTCCTTTTTGCGATCAGTGATCTTTAAAAATTTATTATCAACCATTACACCGATATCACCGGTATGGAACCATCCGTCTTTTATCACTTCGGCAGTCAGGTCGGGACGCTTATAATAACCCATCATCACATTTGGCCCTTTGCACAATATCTCGCCATCTTCCGCAATTTTTACTTCTACATTATCGATGAGCGGTCCCACTGTTCCAAACATCCTGTTCTTAAGATTCATCCTGTTCACACTGATCACCGGCGAAGTTTCTGTCAAACCATATCCTTCAAGTATGGGCACCTTTGCAGAAGTAAATACTCTTAACAATTTTACCTGGCATGCTGCTGAGCCGGTGACAATGGCTTTCACATTGGCGCCAAGGGCTTCACGCCACTTGTTAAAAACTAATTTGTTTGCCAATGCCAATTGCAAATCATAACCCAGGCTCCTTTTCTTATTGATGTCATATTTTAATCCAAGTCCCAATGCCCAGTAAAATAATTTCTTTCTTATCCCGGTCAGTGTAGCAGCTTTTGCCATAATGCGTTCATAAACTTTTTCCAGCAACCTGGGAACCGTAGTAAACATTAAAGGCTTTACCTCTTTCAGATTCTCACCGATCGTCTCCATGCTCTCGGCATAGTAAACCGAAACGCTATTGTATATATAGATATAGCTTATCATTCTTTCGAAAATATGGTTGAGGGGTAAAAAACTTAAGGCTCTCGCACCCTTCACGCCAATTTCATCAAACACACAATTACTATCGCAAACGTTACTGATGATATTATTGTGGCTTAGCATGACTCCTTTCGGGGTGCCTGTTGTTCCAGAAGTATAGATAATTGTAGCAAGATCAGAAGGCTTGATTTTTGAAGATATGTTTTCTATTGCGGCAAGTTTCTCTGCAGGCGCGGGGCGCAGGCAGTCCTTCCAGTAAATTGCATTGGGAACATGCTCGAAAGTGAAAATATGTTGCAGCGAAGGAACATGATCTTTCATGCTCTTTACTTTTAAAAATAGTTCTTCATCGCTTACAAAGATCACCTTAGCCTGCGAGTCATTTAAGATGAACTGGAGTTCATTGACATTTATTGTTGGATATATCGGTACCAACACTCCACCAATCTTTTGTACAGCAAGATCTACCACTAGCCACTGGGGCCTGTTCTTACTGATGATGGCTATCTTATCCCTGCGTTCGATTGACATATCATTTGCTGAAACGCCAAGTTCAAGTAATCCCGAAGCGAGTTGATTCACGAGATCATTCACTTCTGCCGTGCTGTATTTTTTCCAAACACCACCTTCCTTTGCCGCAAACATATCCGGCAAAGGGGACTGCTTTAACTGGTATTCAAGGCAATCAAACAATCGTGTGGGTGTTGGCATCACTAAAAAATTTTCGGTTCGAAATGGCAAGTGGAATCCATAACAAATTATGAAAAAAACAGAGGAATAAAAAAGTCCCGCTTTAAGCGGGACCGATATCAATTTTTTGCCTGGTAATACTGTCCGGCAGGTATCCGGAAAACCCGCCCTTTCTGGAAAGCAATAAAGCCTTTGTACTCATCAGCATGCGACTTTGTCCAATTATCGTAGGCTGTTAAATTTTCCACGGTGCCGAACAGCCATTGATTGTAGGCTTCAAACATCCCTTCTCGCAATAATTGCTGGTGATATTCAAATAAACGAAGCGGGTATTTTAAAGCATTTGTTTCATACCAATCAAGAATAAATCTTGTTCTTACCATTGTAAGCGAAGCAGTTGTCACACCTTTTGAAATAAGTGAAGATTGTTTGGCCATTGCCTGGAGAAAAGCTTTTGCAAAAGGGCTTTTGTTATTCTCTTCACCCTTTAAAAGATCGGCTTCTTTGAAGAGTTTTTCCTTATATCCTTTGAACAAAAGTTCTTTCATGGCAGCGCCGCGTTGGCTAAGACTTTCCATGTTCACGAAGATCTCGCCGTAGATAAGACTCCACACTTTATCTTTTGTATAGAAGTAATAAAGTGCTGCATTATAATAGTTGCCGCTAAAAGCAGGATCTATTTCAATTCCCTTTTCCCAAAGATCGATAGCGCTATAATCATTTCTTTGCCAAAGCAATTCGCCATACTCACTATACAAGGGACCGCTTTTTGGGAATTTTTTTAAACCGGCTTTGTAGATCTTCTCGCATTCTTTGGGATCTTCCAACGCTTTGTAAACATTTCCTGCGATTTGAAATGTCATCACATCGGCATCATCTCGGTTCACAATCGCCTTTACACCTTCCACTGCTTTATCAAAATCTCTTTTGAAATAATAAGATTGAATAAGGTCTTTATTATACTCAAGATTATTTTTATCTGCCTGCAACAGGCGGTTCAAAACAAGAATCGCATTGTCCCAATCGGCCTGTGCCATAAACCCACGGGCCGTTTGATGCAAGGTCTTTGGATCATCCTGCGCTACCAATGCCGATGAGCTAACAAAAAATAAAAAGAGAATTATCAATTTTTGCATAGTACAAAGTAAAATAAAAGAGACGTGGTGGTAATATCCCTGGTTAAAAGTTTATCATTTATTTCACGATCTTAACATTTGTGGCTTTTTAGGGTCACAAAGTCCACCAAGAGGTCACGAAGGACACAAAGAAAATAAGGTTTGTTACCGGCACGCTGTTTCGTTGTGTTTCCGTTGGGTACTTTGTGTCCCCTTCTTCAATTTGAATATCACTCAATAAAAATTCGTTCAAATTAAATGTGTCAATAATCCATCACGCAATTTTGGTTCAAACCAGGTGCTTTTGGGCGGCATCACCTTTCCGCTGTCGGCAATTGAAAATAGTTGCTCAAGCGTCACGGGATATAAACTAAATGCCGCTGCCATTTCACCGCTTTTTACCCTTTTTTCCAATTCTTCCAATCCACGAATCCCGCCAACAAAATCCACACGGTTATTCGTTCTTGGATCTTCTATATCTAAGATCTTATCAAGCACATTTTTTTGTAAAATGGTAACATCAAGCACACCGATCGGGTCCTTTCTGTAAGTTCCTTCTCTTGCCGTTAAAATGTACCATTCATCTTCAAGATACATACCAAATTCATGTAGCACCGCTGGTTTTACCGGTTCAGGACTGTAAGTGATCATAAAATCTTCCTGCAATGCACCTATAAATTCCTCAGTTGTAAGATCATTCAGGTCTTTTACTACGCGGTTATAATCCAGGATCGCCAACTGGCTTTCAGGAAAAATTGTTGTCAGAAAGAACTGCGCATCCTCACTGCCCGGTAATTGCTGGCTCACTTTCGCTGCAGATGCAGCACGATGATGGCCATCCGCGATATAAGTATTAGGGACTTTTGTCGCAAATAAATTGGTAATGGAATTGATCACATCATCACGATTGATAGTCCAAATGGTATGTTTGATGCCATCACTTGCAGTAAAATCATATTCAGGAGCATTTTTTACTTTCCAGCCACTGATCAAGGCATTTATTTCCATTACATCGCGATAAGCCATGAACACGTTCCCAGTTTGTGCACGAATGGTCCGCATGTGATCGATGCGGTCTTTTTCCTTTTCAGGCCTGGTTAATTCATGTTTCTTTATCACATCCTTGAAATAGTCATCAACCGAAGAAGCACAAACCAAACCTGTCTGGCTTTTTCCATTCATCACCAACTGGTAGATATAATAACATGGTTTTGCCTCCTGGTACAATGTCCCGTTTTGGATAAATAATTCAAGATTGGCTTTCGCTTTATCATAAACCTGCTGGCTATGGATGTCTATACCTTCCGGAAGATCTATCTCTGACTTTGTTATTCTGAGAAAAGAGTAATTGTTGCCAGCCGCTTCTTTTTTTGCTTCCTGCGAATTCAAAACATCATAAGGTCTTGAAGCTACTTGTTCGGCTAATTCCTTTCTGGGTTTAAGAGCTTTGAAGGGTTTGATAACTGCCATATTCCGTTGATTATTTATTATTAATTATTGATTATTGTAAGACGCAAACAGGATACCTCATAATTAATAATCAGTAATTAATAATTCTATCCGCGATTCTTTGCAAATTCTTTCATAAGATCAGTGATCGCAACCACACTTTCGTATTGTAATGCATTGTACATGGAAACCCTGAAACCACCGACACTGCGATGTCCTTTAACGCCGATCATTCCTTCCTGTTTGCACAGATCAAGAAATTCTTTTTCCAGTGCCGGATCTTCCATTACAAATACACCATTCATGTTGCTCCGATCTTCTTTTGCGACAACACCTTTGAAGACAGGTAAGCTGTCAAGCGTATCATAAAAGAGTTCTGCTTTTTTATTGTTTACTTTTTCAATCGCTGCTACTCCTCCCAAATTTTTTAACCAGCGCAGTGTAAGCATTACAACATAAACTGCAAATACCGGCGGAGTATTCATCATGCTTCCTTCTTTGATATGATTCCTGTAATCAAGAATTGAAGGAATTGGGCGGGTTACTTTTCCAAGAATGTTCTTGTTTACCACGACAAGATTGACACCCGCAGCGCCCATATTTTTTTGAGCACCGGCATAAATAATATCAAACTTATTGAAGTCAAGAACGCGGCTCAGGATATCACTGCTCATATCCGCCACGAGCGGTACGCCACAATCGTAAGGAATTTCTTTCCATTGCGTACCTGCTATGGTTTCATTTGTGGTAATATGTAAGTAGGCAGCAGTTGGGCTGACCGAAAGCTCTTTCGGGATTGTTGTATAATTCGTTTCCTTAGCGGAGCCGGCTATTTCAACATGACCAAACAACTTTGCTTCTTTTATCGCTTTTGATGCCCAGGCGCCTGTATCGGTATAAGCAGCCAGCTCATTTTCATTAAGCAAATTCATTGGCACCTGCATAAACTGTGTGGTAGCGCCTCCATGCAAAAAAAGCACTTCATGGTCGGCATCAAGGTTCATTAGCTCTTTTACCAACGCCCTTGCTTCATCCATTACAGGTTGAAATAAAGTAGTGCGATGACCTACTTCTAATATGGAAAGACCAGTATTATTAAAATCAATTATTGCACGGCTGGCTTCTTCAAACACTTCTTTTGGTAAAACAGAAGGACCAGCGCCGAAATTATGGACCATTGCAGTTGTCGTATTCACGGTTAAAAAATTTGAAGATGCAAAGAAACAAAATTGCGGCCGGATACCCTAAATAAAAAGCCGGGCGGTTTTGATCAGCCCGGCTTTCATTTATACTATCAAAGGTTAGTCTATCACCACTATTTGTTGTACAAAAGGTTTGCCTTTTAGTTTCATTTGCAGAAAATAAGAGCCATTATGCAAATTGCCTGTTTCTATTCTGAAAGACTGGCGTGAATTGAATTTCCTGATGATCCTTCCATTAATATCAATAAGCATAATATCTGTTGGCGTGATACTGCCTGAATTGACTGTTACTTGTTGACCCCTGTGAACAAGCGTTGGTACAACCTTCACAGATTCTTTTGTTGATGCTTCAATTGTTGTACTAGTGAGCGGATTGCGGCCACCACCGGTTACTGTAATATTGAACGCATCATTCAGGCATCCGAGGCCATCGTTCACTGTATAATTCGTATTCACGAGGGGGGCGACGGTAATGGACCTTGTTGTTTCACTGGTACTCCAGTTATAATTACCGATCCAGCTTGCAGTAAGTTGTGTTGGTGTGCCCGAAGGAATGCTCAGGTTAGTTGTTTTATTTACATCTTTCATAATCGTAAAGTTGTCTCTTATCACACCATCAGAAGAGATCCATTTACCATCAAGACGATTTCCTTCTACTTCGAAAAATAGCGCACCACCAATTGATACATTTGAATAATACATTGCATTGTGAGGATAACCGGCTGACGAACCTTCTAACTGACCGGCAGAACCTGCAACGACGTAAACGATACCATTTACTGGATTTGTTGGATCTTTTACATAAACGCATGAATTAGCGCTTCCATCATATTTTGCACTGGATGTGCTCAAAGCATGTGTTCCCGGAACAAATGTGCTTTCGGTTCCATAATGCCCGTTGATTAAATAGCTTCTTTCGTACGCGTGGCTGTGACCGGATAATACCAGGTCGACTTTGTAGCGTTCAAAGATCGGAACCATGCGTTGTCTCATATTGATCAATTCATTTTCAGTATCACTGTTATGAGAACCTTTTGTATAAGGCGGATGATGGAAATAGATTACTGTCCATGGCTGTGCATTATTGGCTAAGTCTTGTTTCAACCAAACCGCTTGCGGGCCAAGTGTATCATACAATCTTGTATTACCAGCTTCCCATCCATAGGAATCAAGTGCTACAAAATGAACGTTGCCATAATTGTAAGAGTAATATGCTTCAGTACCTGATGATACACCACCGGCTTGTCCTGCGGAAGGCAGGGTGAAAATATCATAGTAGGGAATATTATGATCAGCTTGTCTTGCCGCGCTATTTGCGTAATCATGATTGCCGGGCGCCGGCCATAACACATGGTTCTTTGTTAAGCTGCCCTGGTACACATTAAAGAAATTATTCTGGTACTCGGCATCAGTACCATTGCTATATGCATTATCGCCAAGCAATAACCATCCATCGGTATAATTGCTGCCATTAAAATTCAGGTAAGCGTTTCGCACATTGATCTCGTTTGTTGAATTATTTCCCATATCGCCCATGGCCATTATGCGGATCTTTTGTGTACTTCCGGCTGGCGGCATTGTTTTGAAGCGATTATTACCATCGCCCTGTAACACCTGTGTGGTAGAACCAATGCTATAATAATAAAGAGTATTTATAGTGAGACCGGTCAATGTTGCTATATGTTCTGTAGTTACCGTGTTATCAATATAAGATTGGGTAAGATTGCCCGGGGCATCGCCATAACTTACTTTAGTATTTGTAGGAATATCAGTTCGCCATCTTATCACGATGCTGTTTTGTAACGCACTGTTCATATAAGGGCCACGGGTGAGCGTTGCATCACCACCGGTATTGCCGATCAATTGAAGATCGAAACTAATATCACTACTGGTGACTGCATTCTGATGTATCTCAACGGCAATCACATTATTTCCCGTTACAAAAACAGATGAACTGAAATTGAAAGCTATCGCCGTAGCGCCATCATCACTCGCAAGTGTTGCCAACGTGTTGTATGCTGCACCCGCTGCCAGGTTGTTCCTGTAAACTTCCGTGCCGTTCACATAAATAGCAATGCCATCATCTCTTTTTACACTACCAGCAATTGAAGTAAGAATACTTGCATCGGCTATTGAAATTGTTTTACGGAAATAAGTAGTGATATATTTATTATTGGCGTCAGGACCATAGCTTACAATAGTTGCTTCGTCGCCATCGCCATATCCAAGTTGTGCATTGCCCGAAGCCCATGCAGCATCGTTAAATGCCGCAGCACTCCACGCTGTCCCCTGGTTTGTTCCATTATCAAGGTATTTCCATGCTGAACCAAAAGCCACCAATGTTTGAGGACCTGTTGGCGGCGCAGCCTGAACAGTAAAATTCCATGTAGTGGCATCACTAATACCGGCATAATTGTTATCAGCAAGATCTGCAAATGCACCCGGTTCAATTTCAACATTCACAGCAGCGCTATAGTTGAAATCAGCGGGGTTAATCGTAACAACATTTCCGGAAACACTCACCGGTATCGATACAACGTCTATCGTTTGAATTGTAACACCACCTTCTTTAATAATAATATGACCAACGCCTTTTTGAACATTCTCACTAAATGTAAGCACAAGGTTTGCATTATTGGCAACACCGCTTGCATTATCCAACGGTGAATATGAAATAACTGTTGGTGGGGTAAGGTC
>Ga0075420_100003327_pt1 | contig 14034 bp, 10 predicted proteins | sample SoiMetdeltSBSDD4_FD_75296 | JGI IMG/M metagenome (GOLD analysis project Ga0075420, IMG submission 75296) | Bulk soil microbial communities from a Populus tree surrounding site in Tennessee, USA - Soil MetaG P. deltoides SBSDD4 | ecosystem: Environmental > Terrestrial > Soil > Tree plantation... | reverse complement strand
ATGACGGCCCAGATCAATAGTCCGGCGACGACGAATGCAGGGATCACGGCAGCCAGGGAGAACCGTTGCCGGCGCAACTGCGTGGTGAGTGTTGCGAAAGCGGCGGTGGCTCGTTTGAAACCCTCCGTCGGCCGCTTCGCCTTACTCAAGACAGGGATTCCATCGCCGCTCAGCGTCGCGCCCACCGCTCGCAAGTCGTTCAGAAACTCATCCGCCGTTTGATAGCGTGCGTCCACCTTCTTTTGCAGTGCTTTCAAGGTTATGCGGTCGAGCTCCGGCGGGATCCGCGGATTGATCGTCGACGGCGGCGGCGGAGTGACGTGAATGATCTGCGCGCCGATCTCGAGCACGCTGCCGCCGGAAAACGCCGACTGGCCGGTCAAGCACTCGTACAGGAGCGCTCCGAGCGCGAAGAGGTCGCTGCGCCCGTCGATATCTTTTCCCGTGGCCTGTTCGGGCGAAAGGTAGAGCGGCGTGCCAACGATGACGTCGCTGCGCGTTTGGGTCGCGTAAATCGTTTGCGCGTCGAGATCAACGCCGGTCGACTCCGGCTCAAACATGTGTTTCACGAGACCGAAGTCGAGCACCTTCACGTGACCGCGCTCGTTGATGAGCACGTTCGAAGGCTTGATGTCGCGGTGGACGATACCCTGATCGTGGGCTTCGCCGAGCGCCGCGGCGATTGCGGCAACGATCTCGACCGAGCGTCGCATCGTGAGGCCCTCGTCGAGCAGTTCGCTCAACGACTTGCCTCTAACGTACTCCATCACGAGAAACGGCTGGCCTGCCTGAGTCTCGCCGTAGTCGTGGACGATCGCGATGTTCGGATGATTGAGCCCGGAGACGGCGCGGGCCTCGCGAATGAAACGGGCGCGATAGTGACGGTCGGTAGACGTTAAGAACTTGATGGCGACGCGGCGGGCCAGATGCTGGTCTTCGGCGAGGTAGACGACGCCCATTCCACCCTCGCCCAGTTTTTCAATGATTCGATAATGAGAAACCGTCTGGCCGATCATGCTCGCATGGATTTCCTTCGAGAGCGAGAAAAAAGGAAGAAAACTTGGCAATCAGAGAGGTTCCAGGGTCGAAGGAACGTGCTCTGGGCAGTCCAGGTGACAGTGAGGGCATTGTGCAGTAACGGACTGCTAAATTCAAGAGACGACTGCCCAGATTTCTAAATCAACTATTACTACAGCGTCGTGGCCCGGATCTTGGCCTCCTGGGCCTCGCGGAACTCGTGCAGTTTTTTGCGCAACTCGGGCCGCGAGTTGGCGAGAATTGCGACCGCGAATAACGCTGCGTTGACCGCGCCCGGTTTGCCGATGGCGAGCGTTGCGACGGGAATCCCGCCCGGCATCTGCACCGTCGACAGCAGCGAGTCGAGACCATTCAGCGCTTCGCTGCGCATCGGGACGCCGAGGACCGGAAGCGTCGTGTGCGCCGCCATCACGCCCGCGAGGTGTGCTGCGCCGCCCGCCGCGGCGATGATCACTTCCAACCCACGTGATTCCGCCGTTGAGCCAAACTCCGACGCCAGCGCTGGCGATCGGTGAGCGGAAATGACGCGGCACTCGTGCGCGACGCCAAACTTCGTCAATGTTTCTTCCGCGTGCCGCATCGTGTCCCAGTCTGACTGGCTGCCCATGATTACTGCGACGAGTGATTTCTTCGATTTATTCGATTTGTCTTTAGCGACCTGTTTTTTCGCCATCCTCTATTCTCCCTGATCGAGCGAAAAACCGCGCTCGCCATCAAACGTGTAAAGTCCTTCGGTCTTGATGAAGTCGTAACCAGCGTTCGCGACGCGGCTCAACAACGAAATCACCTGCGCGTGCGAAACCGCACCGTCGCCGCTCTCCGAACGGAAACGGCAGCGCCAGTGGTCGGAACAGAAAGTTTCCGCGTGACCTTCCGGCCAAACTTTCACACCGCGATTGCTGATCATCGTCAACTTCAGTCCCTCGCCGCTCAACTCGCTCAACTTGCCGCCGAGATCGTTCGGCGATCCGTTGGTCCAGTCGAGAAAAACGTCCACGCCGACCAGTTCTTTCTTCGCAGCGGCGGATGCGGCAGCTTTGCTCGTCAGGGTTTGAGCGTCGCCGGCCTTGTACTTTCGTGGCTTCAGAATCTGCGGAGTCTGTCCGAGTCGTTCAATAACGGCTGTCGCAAACTCGTTCGTTCCGACCTTCTGCTTACTGACTTTTTCGTCGTAGATGTCGTAGGTGTGAATGCCGTCTTCGACGGCGCGCAGCCACGCGTTGTGGACCTTTTCGGCGTGTTCGTTGAGCCCGACGTGGACCAGCATCATCACCGCGCCGAGTAGCAGGCCGGACGGGTTCGCGAGGTTCTGTCCGGCGCGTCGCGGCGCTGAACCGTGAATCGCTTCAAACATCGCGACGTGCTCGCCGATGTTTGCCGAGCCGGCCAGGCCAACAGATCCTGCGATTTGGGCGGCGACGTCCGACAGCACGTCGCCGTAAAGATTCGGCATGACGATGACGTCGAACGCTTCCGGCGTGTCGGCAAGTTTCGCGGCGCCGATGTCGACGATCCAATGTTCGTTTTCGATATCGGAATACTCGGCGGCGATCTCGTCGAACACTTTGTGAAACAGCCCGTCGGTCATCTTCATGATGTTGTCTTTGGTGAAGCAGGTGACCTTTTTACGGTTGTTGCGACGAGCGTAATCGAAAGCGTAGCGGACGATCTTTTCGGAGCCGGGTCGCGATATCAGCTTCAGGCACTGGTAAACCTGGTTCGTTTGGCGGTGTTCAATACCGGCGTACAGGTCTTCCTCGTTCTCGCGGACGACGACGACGTCCATCGACGGATGCTTCGTCTCGATGAACGGATCGTACGAGACGCACGGGCGCACGTTGGCGTAAAGGCCGAGGACTTTGCGGACGGTCACGTTCAGGCTTTTGTAGCCTTTGCCTTGCGGCGTCGTGATGGGTGCTTTCAGAAACACTTTCGTGCGTCGCAGCGAATCCCACGCGCCGGGTTCGATACCGGATGTGTTTCCCGCGAGATAGACTTTCTCGCCGATGTCGATGGTTTCGATTTCGAGTGGGGCCTCGGCTGCTTCGAGGATGCGGAGAGTCGCGGCCATGATCTCCGGCCCGATGCCGTCGCCGTTCGCGACAGTGATGGGGATGCGATTGGACATTAATACCAAGCCTTTCAGGGTATTTTTGCGGAGCTAAAAAAGGAGCACCGAATAGTACACCAAAGTCTGGAATTACTGAATTCGGGTTCCAGAAAGGCAAAACACGGATTTCCAGTTTTGACCGGGCATGCAACTATGTTTTTTCCAAAATATCCTTGACGCTTTTCTAACAGGTCCGGCATACTTTTCCGTACCAAGTACCTGCTCTCGCGCGTCAATGGTGATAGCGCCTGTCCGTGATCGTAAAGCGACGAGGTTCGGCTGAATGAGAGTGAGGCAGTTGTCAATTAGTCAGAAGCCGCTCTCGTGATTTAGAGCACCGGGTGCGTCGCAGCTCGCCGAAAGTATCGGCCGTCTCCCCCGAACTGTATCAGCGAATTCCAGCAAGCCCGCGCTTCCCTTCAACCTAAGGATAGTAGAATGGCTACAAAACTCTATGTAGGAAACCTCTCGTTTCGCACAACGAGCGACGAACTGCGCGAAGCCTTCGCGTCAGTTGGAACAGTGGAATCTGCTTCGGTGATTGAGGACCGGGAAACCGGTCGATCGCGCGGTTTTGCTTTTGTGGAGATGGCAACCCCTGAGGAGGCAGCAGCAGCAATCGAGGCATTCAACGGCAAAGACTTCGGTGGACGTAACCTGACCGTCAACGAAGCGAAGCCGAGAACGGACCGTGGCGGCGGTGGCCGTGGCGGTTATGGTGGTGGCCGTGGCGGCGGTCGTGGTGGTTACGGCGGTGGCGGCGGCGGCCGTGATCGCGATAACGATCGTTACGAGCGGGAACCGCGCTGGTAAACTCTTCGGGGCAGCAACTCCCCCGCGCTGCCCCAGCTTTCGCTATCTTTGAATCGGCGTTATCTTCAGAGTTAGCCTGTCAGTTCCGCGGATTATTTCAATTACATACTCTTCCCCGGCCTTCATCTCACCCAGCGCATACGTGTAGTCGTAGACGTTCTTGACCTCGCGCGTGCCGATCTTGACGATGCGGTCGCCCGCTTTCAGTCCGGCTTTCGAGGCCGGCGAGTCGTCGCGGACGCCGTCGATCAATAGCCCGTCGTTACTGTCGGCGTAGTTCGGGATTGTTCCGAGGTAGACGCGGAAGCCGCCGGTACGCGGCGCCGGATCCGTCTTGGCCTTCGTGTACGTAACACGCTTATCAGCACTGTCCAGATGCCTGACGATGTAGGAAACCAGGTTGAGAATGCGAGTCTGATCCTGGTAGTTGATCTTCTCCCACGTGTCGGTCGGTTTGTGATAGTCGTTGTGCGTTCCGGTCCAGAAGAAGAGCACCGGGATCTCTTTGCCGTAGAACGATGAATGATCGCTCGGCCCGAACCCGTCCTCGTTCAGCGTCAACTCAAACTTCCGCGCCGGATCCGCCGTGCCCTGCGCGATGATGTCGCGCCACTCCTTCGCCGTTCCCACGCCGCCAATCACGAGCTTGCGATCTTTCATCCGCCCGATCATGTCCATGTTGATCATGGCCACGACGCTGTTGAGCGGCGTCGCGGGATGATTGACGTAGTAGTTTGATCCGAGCAGCCCTTCTTCTTCGCCGCCGAAAGCGATGAACACGATCGTGCGCTTCGGACGCGGACGTTGCTCCGTCAACACGCGCGCCAACTCGAGCACGCCCGCCGTTCCGGAAGCATTATCGTCAGCACCGTGATGTATCTCGCCCGAACGCGGCGCCAGACTTCCCGAACCGCCGCGGCCAAGATGATCGTAATGCGCGCCGATGACGATCGTTTCATTCTTCAACAACCGATCAGAACCCTCGAGCACGCCGACGACGTTATATGCCGGCACCTCTTTGCGCACGAGCTCGGTCGTGAGTGTGAAAGGTCCGGCAACGGGTTTGAGCGTCGATTGCTGTTTGGCCGAGGCGAGCTGTTGTAGTTCCGAAAGGGTTAGCTGCGGCGCGAGTTTGGCGAGTGCCTGCTGCGACACGGTCGCGACCGGCAGGCGTACGTCACCGCCGAGGAGGTCGACTTCGAGTCGCGCCAAAAGGGCTTTCTTGAAATCCGGCTCATTGGTGATCAGGAGCAACGCTTTGGCTCCGGCATCGCGCGCTGCGATTGCTTTCAAATGCACGTCGACGTAGCGGAAGAACTTTCCGTGCGGGTTATCACTGTCTGGAGTTCCCGCGAGCGCGAGGGCGATGTTTCCGGAGACGGGAACGCCCTGGTAGTCGTCATGATTCAACTCGGGCGCCTTGATACCGAAACCGACAAAAACGATCGAACCGCTAACACTCGCGTTTGTCGAAAAACTGAGCGGCATCCACTCTTCACGCACCGTCAAACGCTGCGTCCCGCCAATCAGAAACGCGTTCTGTTGCCCGAGCTCGATGCCGGCGACGTACGGAAACTGTTGCAGGTAACGCGCCATGATCCGGCTGCCGCGGCGAGTCGCCGGGCCTGCGGCCGCTGGTTTCAAGCCGAGCCGCGCAAATTCGCCGGCGATATAACGAGCGGCGTCGTTCGCGCCCGCGGTGCCGGTGCGACGCCCGTCGAGCGCGTCAGACGCGAGATAGCTGACGTGTTGTTGCAGCCGCGACGCGCTGGGGTCGGTTTGCGCGAACGCTACCGAAGCAACGATGAATAGAAGACCGAGCTGTAAAAATCTCCTGGTGTACATAATTGATTACTCCACCCAATCCGCGATGAAGAGATTTGTATCGCCTTGCTTCGCGGCATTGCGGTTCGACGCGAAGACGAGTTTCTTTCCGTCAGGCGAAAACATCGGAAAACCGTCAAAAGCCTCGCTAAAAGTGATTCGTTCGAAGCCGGTGCCGTCGACGTTGATCTTGTACAGATCAAAGTTGCGTCCGCGCGCATCGTCGAGGTTTGACGAGAAGATGATCCGTTTGCCGTCGGGGAAGAAGTAGGGACCGAAATTAGCTTTGCCGTTGCTCGTGACCTGTCGCTTGTTCGAACCGTCAGCATTCATCACCCAGATCTCGAGTACGGTCGGGCTAATCAGGCTTTTCTTAAGCAGACGCGTGTAGTCGGCTTTCTGCTCGTCAGTTTTCGGATGGTGCGCGCGGTAGACGATCTGTTTCCCATCGTAGGACCAGAATGGACCGCCATCGTAACCGAGCTCGTTGGTCAGGCGGCGGACGTTCTTGCCGTTGGCATCCATCGTGTAGATGTCGAGGTCGCCGTCGCGCATCGACGTGAAGACGAGTTTCTTGCCGTCGAGCGTGATGGTAGTTTCGGCGTCGTAGCCCGGCGAGTTCGTCAACTGTTTCAGGTCTGAACCGTCAGGCTTGGCAGTGAAGATGTCGTAACTCGGATAGATGGCCCACACGTAACCGCGCGAGAAGTCCGGCCGCGGCGGACACTGTTTGTCGCCGAGGTGAGTTGACGAGTAGAGCACGCGCTTGGAGCCGGGATAGAAGTATGAACAGGTGGTCCGTCCATCGCCGGTCGAGATCATTTTGACGTTCGAACCGTCGATGTTCATCGTGTAGATCTGATCGCAGCCGCGCCCGTCGCGCGTCGACTGAAAGATGAGCTGTTTGCCGTCGGCGGAGAAGTAAGCTTCTGCGTTCTCGCCGCCGAAGGTCAGCTGCTTGATATTGCGCAGGTGCTTTTCGTTCGGCAGCAGCAGGTTGTTGTCGGATTGAAAAGCTGGAACGTTAATCAGTAACGCCAGCGCGAATAGTGGCGCGAGAATCTTCATAGTTGTTTAGGACCCTTGAGCTCCTGTTCCGAACGATTATCAGAATCAACGCAGTCACGCCTACCACCAGGCTGATCATCTGCGACGTTGAAAGGCCGGTGAGCGTCGTCAAGCCGAGGATGTCGCCGCGCGGGTCGTCGCGCACGAATTCGATGGCGAAACGGACGATCGAATAGAGCAAGGCGTAGGCAAGAATCACCTGGCCGCTGAATCGTCTGCGCTTGTGCAGCCACAACAGAAAGAAGAACACAAGCAGCATCGCAAACGATTCGTAGAGCTGCGTTGGATGAAGGTGTTGGTCGATGGGCACTCCGGTGATTTCGTGGCCCAACTCGCTGAACTTCACGCCCCACGGCAGCGACGTCGGTTTACCCCAGCAACATCCCGCGGCAAAACAGCCCTGACGGCCGAAGAAGTTACCAATGGCGATTCCGGGCGCGCAAGCGTCGGCGGTTTTCCACCACGGCAACTGGTAACGTTTCATCAGCAGATAGCCGGCGATAATCGCGCCGAGCAGTCCGCCGTAGAACACGCCGCCGGAGCGCAGGAAGTCTAACGACAGGAGCTGAAGCGGCCGATCGCGATACTCCGGCTCCGTGAAGAGCATCAGGATCTTCGAGCCGATCAGCGATGCCAGCAACATCCATAAACTGAGATCGTAGAGACGCTCGCGCGGCAGTCCGTCGCGCTGGCCCAACTTGACCGTGATCAGGATCGCGCACAGAAAAGCCAGGGCGAGAAAGACGCCGTAAGTATTGATGGGGAAACTGCCGATGCGAAAAAGCTCAGGGTACATCCGTGTGATTCGTGTTAAGTCTTGGCGTCCGCAGTCTGTTTCTTTTGTCCCCAAAATAGATCGAGCATAAGCAACACGGCGCCGATGCAGATGCTGGCGTCGGCGACGTTGAACGTGGGCCAGTGGTAGTCGCCGGCGTGCATGACGATGAAGTCCACGACGTAGCCGAGTCGCACGCGGTCGGTCAGATTGCCGAGAATTCCGGCCAGCAGCAACGCGCAGGCGCCGAGGACGCGATCGTCGTTTCGCGGCGTGCGGATGAAGTAGTAGAAAACGGCGACTGTCGCGGCGGACGCGAGCGCGACGAAGAACCAGCGTGCAAACGCGCCGCCGTCCTGGAGTTGGCCGAACGCGATGCCGGGGTTTTCGGTGTAAGCGAACTGAAGAAAGCCGCGAATCACGACGCGATCCTCGCCGAAGCGCAACGCCTTCACGGCCCACGCCTTCGACGCCTGATCCGCGAGGTACAGGCAGAAAGCGGCCAGCAAGTAGCCGGCGCGCCAGGCAAACTGTGTTCTTATGTTATTGCGTAGATCCATTTAACTCGCGTTTTCGATCTCCGCCAGCGCCGCAATGCAGCGCTCGCAAACAGTCGAATACCGCTCGGATTCACCCACGCGCGTCGAGTAGTTCCAACACCGCTCACATTTCTCACCTTCGGCCGTATCTACCGAAACACGGACTGATCCTGTCTTAAAAATGACCTGACCTGGTACCTCAACCAGCGACACCGCGGAAACAATGAATATATAACGAAGGTCGTTTTGATACCTTTGCAGTAGCTCAAAGATCTTACCTGAAGCCTCTACCGTTACCTTTGCGTCGAGCGAACTCCCGATGCGCTTAGCCACTCGCGCTTCTTCAAGTGCACGAAGCACTTCGTCGCGGATCACAAAGAGGGCTGTCCAATTCTCAACCAATGAATCATCGATCACGCCGGTAATCGCAGGAAACTCAGCGATGTGGACCGAAGGTTCAACGCGATCCGGCAGGTTTTCCCAGATCTCGTCCGCCGTGAAGACGAGGATCGGCGCGAGTGTGCGCGCTAGCGCGTCGGCGATGCGCAGCAGGGCAGTTTGCGCGGAGCGGCGCGCCTTGTTGCGCGGCGCAAAGGTGTAAAGCCGATCCTTGATGATGTCGAAATAGCGCGCCGAAAGCGTGACCGTCGAGAAGTTGTACAAAGCGTGATAGACGTTGTGGAACTCGTATGCTGAATAAGCAGTCCACACTTTCTCGAGCACGCGGTCCAACTCCGCCAGCGCCCAGCGATCGATCTCCTCCATCTCCGCTTCCGGCACGGTGTCGCGCGCCGGATCGAAGCCGTGAAGGTTGCCGAGCGCAAAACGCGCGGTGTTGCGCAGCTTGCGATAACCATCAGTGACGCGTTGCAGAATCTCGTCGGATGCGCGCATGTCGTCGAAGTAGTTTGACGACGCACACCACAAGCGAATGATCTCCGCGCCTGATTGCTTGATCACTTTCTCCGGCTCGACTGCGTTTCCGGCAGACTTGTGCATCGCACGTCCCTGCGCGTCGAGCGTCCAGCCGTGCGTGATCACCGCGTCGTACGGCGCGCGATCGTGCGCTGCGATACCGACCATCAACGAAGAATTGAACCAGCCGCGAAACTGATCGCCGCCCTCGAGGTAGACGTCCGCGGGCCAGCGCAACTCCTCGCGGCTTTCCAGCACGGCGATCGACGACACACCGCTGTCGAACCAGACGTCGAGAATGTCGCTCTCCTTGGACCACTCGGCGGCGCCGCATCCTTTGCACGTGTAACCCGGCGGCAGGAGTTCACTCGCTTCGTGCGTGTACCACGCGTCGCCTGACTCGCGTTCGAACAGGTCGGCGACGTGATTGATCACCGCCGGATCCGCGACAGCCTCGGTACACTTCGCGCAATAAAAGACGGGGATCGGAACGCCCCACACGCGCTGGCGAGAGACGCACCAGTCAGGCCGTCCTTTGAACATGTTGCTCATCCGATCGACGCCCCACGCCGGAATCCATTTGACGCGCTGGATCTCGGCGAGTGCGGCCTCGCGGAGCGGCCGATGCGTAGACGTGGAATCCTCCACGCCGTCCATCGCGATGAACCACTGCGGCGTCGCGCGAAAGATCACCGGGTTTTTGCAGCGCCAGCAGTGCGGGTAGCGGTGATCGTACTTCTCGCTGAACAGCAGCACACCGCGTTCGCGCATGAAGTCGACGATCTTGTCGTTCGCGTCGAACACGCGCATGCCGGCGAAGTGTTCGATCTCGGGCGTGAAGCGCCCGGCGTTATCGACCGGGCAATAGATCTCGAGACCGTAACGCTTGCCGATGACGAAGTCGTCGTGACCGTGTCCGGGCGCGGTGTGAACGCAGCCGGTACCGGCCTTGCTGTCAGGCGACTTCTTTTGCGCTTCGCTGACGTCGAGCTCGGTTTCCGCGTCGGCTTCGCCGCCAAGCGTGACGTGCTCGCCGACCATCAACAACGACGGACGATCGATCCACGGATGTCCAGCTTCGAGCCGGTCCAGTTTCGTTCCCGGAAACCGCGCGACGACGCTCGGCGCCGCTCCTAAATCACATTTCGAAACGACAGCTTCGACGAGCTCGCTGGCGACGATGTAAACCTCATCGCCATACTCGAACGCCGAGTATTCAAAATCAGGATGAACCGCGATGCCGAGGTTCGCCGGCAGCGTCCAGGGCGTGGTGGTCCAGATCAGCACGAAAACTTTTCGTCCCGCCAGCGCCGGATCGATCGTCGCGGGATCGCTACGCAGCGGAAACTTCACGTAAACGGACGGGCTCGTGTGCTGGTGGTATTCCACTTCCGCTTCCGCGAGCGCCGTCTGGTCCTTGATGCACCAGTAAACCGGGCGCGCGCCTTTGTAGACGTAGCCGCGCTCGACGAAGCGCGCGAACATGCGCGCCGTCTCCGCTTCGTAGTGGTTCGACATCGTGAGGTACGGGTCGTCCCACTCGCCGAGAATGCCGAGACGTTTGAAATCCCGCGTCTGGCTCTTCAGCGCGTTTTCGGCGTGCTCGCGGCAGATGCGCCGGAAAGTCTCGACGCTCAGTTCGCTCTTCTTTTTTCCTTTTTTCTCGAGCGCCTTTTCGACGTGTTGCTCGATCGGAAGCCCGTGACAGTCGTATCCGGGAACGTACGGCGCGTCGAAGCCCATCATCGTTCGCGATTTGACGATGAAGTCCTTGAGCACTTTGTTCATCGCGGTGCCGAGATGGATATCGGCGTTGGCGTAGGGCGGACCGTCATGAAGGATGAACTTCTCGCGTCCGGCACGGGCGCGGCAGATCGAGTGATAGAGGTCGAGTTGTTCCCATTTTTGCAGGCGCGCCGGTTCGCCCTGCGCCAGGTTCGCTTTCTGCGCAAAGTTGGTCTTAGGCAGATTGACTGTCTTTTTTAGATCGAACGGGGTCTCTGTGGACATGATTTTGAACTCGCAATACTAGCAGAATGATCTGAGATCTCAGATCTGAGATCTTAGATGTTAAAAACCCGAACCACCCTGGATGCGATGGTTCGGGTTTCCGGAATCCGTTTGGACGTGGGTTCAACCTATAAACATCTCATCCTCGGCGTAAGTCTGATTTATGGGCTTCGGCACGGGCGCGACGAGGACTTCGAGGCCGCGGCGGAAGCCCGCCATAATCGCCGCCAACTCTCGCGCCGGCTCTATCACCTTCGATTGAATGAAATCCGTCGTCAGCGCCACTTGTGTGTGCGTCCTGTCGATCGTGCGGCTGACGAGCGCGACTTTGTCGCGAGCCTCGACGGCCGTATCGCTGACCAGCGCTTTCAACTCGCCGACCTCGGCTTTAACGATCGCCAACGAATCGGAGAAGTGCTGCGTCGCGGTAGACAGGTGACCCGAAATCGCCGTGAACTGCTCGGCAATCAACTTGCCTTGCACGGCCATCTGCTTGCCCTGCTCGCTCATCGCCGAAACGCGTTCGATGAGCGGTTCCATCTTCGCTTCCATCCGGTTCACGGACTTGACAGCGCGGCTGACAAACACTGCGATCGCCACCATGGCGATCGCAATGATCAGAAACGAAGCAGCAATAATCACCATCACCCAGAACATCGGATCGTTGGTGTTCATCTGCAAGAGTGCGAAGTGCATGTTGCTGATTGTCTACCGCCTCAGTTGGTCTTCTCGCCGCCGAAATTCGGAGCTTCGATGCGTCCCGACATTTCGGTCTTCCGCTTCTCTTCCTGGTACGCTTTCTTTCCGGCGTCGATCGCGGCGGAAATCGTGCCGCCCTGGCGGGCCGCGGCTTCACGCGCCGTTTGGGCCACGTCGCTGACTCTGCCGGCTGCTTGCGTATAAAGTTCACCCGCGCGCTCGCGAGTTGCTTCGTAGTACTCACCGGCGCGGTCGCTCAAGTGTTGGGCCGCTTCGCGCGAACGATCGATGCCTTTGCGCGTCGCGTCGGCGATGTCGCCGCGCAGTTCGTGGCCCGACTTGGGGGCAAAAAGCAGCGCGAGGACCGCTCCGATGCCGCCACCTATAAGCAAATAAGTTAATCGAGTAGAGATGCTGTCACCGCTGTCTCTCCGATAATCGTCATATCCCATTTTCTGGGTCCTTTCTCTGGTTATTTCGGTGTTCGGACTATAGCACAGATCCCGGGTTTACTGCTTGGGCCCACCGTTGTATTGCTCCAGTTTGCGGTAGAGCGTTTTGCGGCCGATGCCCAGCGCCTTCGCGGCGTGAGATTTATCACCACGGGTGTAGTCGAGAGTGGCTTCGATGGCTTGTCGTTCAATCTCTTCCATCGACGACGGGACCGTGATCTCGAAAGTCGTCGTGCGTCCTTCACTGGCGGCTTTGGCGCGCTCGACCTTGATGCGATCGCGTGCCTGCAACGCGATCTTGCTAATCGCTTCGGGCAGGTCTTCGAGCTCGATCTGGCGGCCGGACGCGATGATCACGGCGCGCTCGATCGCGTTTTCGAGCTCGCGTATGTTGCCCGGCCAATCGTAGGTGATCAGCGCCTGTAGCGCGTCTTTCGAGATGCCGGAAATGAAGCGGCCCGTTTTTTGTTTGTAGTGCTCGATGAAGTGAATGACGAGCGGGTGCGTGTCTTCGGGCCGTTCGCGCAGCGGCGGCAACTTAATCGGAAACACGGAAAGACGATAGAACAGATCCTGCCGGAACGTGCCGAGCTCGACGGCACGTTTTAAATCTACGTTCGACGCGGCCAGGACGCGCACGTCCGTCTTGAGCACTTCGCTGCCGCCGACGCGCGTGAACTCGCCGTCTTGCAGCACGCGCAGCAGCCGCACTTGCGCCGACAGACTCATTTCGCCGACTTCGTCCAGAAACAACGTGCCGCCGTTCGCTTCTTCGAAACGTCCTCGGCGCAACGCGCGCGCGTCCGTAAACGCGCCCTTTTCGTGGCCAAACAGTTCCGACTCGAGCAGCGTCTCGGGGATCGCGCCGCAGTTCAGTTTCACGTAGGGCTGGTCTTCGCGGCCGGAGTTGTAATGAATCAGGTTGGCAAGCAGTTCCTTACCTGTTCCCGATTCGCCTTCGATCAAAACGGTCGTCTGCGTGTCGGCGACGCTCAGCGCGAGCTCCATGGCGCGGCGGATGCCGGGTGTTTGGCCGATGATCCGATCCTCGCCGTAGCGTTCGTGAAGCGCGGTGCGGAGGTGCATGATCTCCGCCGACAACTGATCGCGTTCGAGAGCGGTGCCGATCTGGTCGGCGATGCCTTCGACGAGCGCGACCACGTGATCGTCAAAACCTTCGCGCGGTTCACTCCAAACCAGACCGAGCAGTCCGAAAGTTTGTCCGCCGACGCGCACCGGAGCGACGAGCGCGGCGCGCCCGCCGAGCAGCGAGTTGAAAGCGAGCTGTATCGCAAACGGCAAATCGGTGTCGAGTAGACGCAGCGTCTTGCCCTGGGCCAGGACTTCCACCATCGCCGGAAACGCCCTGACGTCGAGCGATTGTCCGTGCTCGTCGAACAGCGCTTGAAGCAGCTCGACGGAAGCATTTGGCGCGGCCTTGAACGCGGCGAGATTGATCTTCCCGCCGGCCGGCTCGAGCACACCGAGCGCCGAGTAGTCGGCGCCGACGAGTGCGATAGCACGCTCGAGCACCAACGACGAGACCTCGCGAAAATCCGATCGCGCATTCAACGCGTTCGCGATCGAAAGCAGCGCCCGTTTGGTTTCTGCTTCGCGTTCCTTGTCCGTGTAGAGTCGCGTGTACTGGTAACCGATAGCGATCTGGCCCGCGATCGATTCCAAAAACGAGACTTCATCGTCGAGCCATTCGCGCGGCGTTCGCGTTGTGTGCAGGCCAACGAGGCCGAGCACGTCGTCGCCGAGCATCACCGGCACGACGAGCAGCGAACG
>Ga0075420_100003325_pt1 | contig 14036 bp, 13 predicted proteins | sample SoiMetdeltSBSDD4_FD_75296 | JGI IMG/M metagenome (GOLD analysis project Ga0075420, IMG submission 75296) | Bulk soil microbial communities from a Populus tree surrounding site in Tennessee, USA - Soil MetaG P. deltoides SBSDD4 | ecosystem: Environmental > Terrestrial > Soil > Tree plantation... | reverse complement strand
GCCCTCTCCGATCTCGACGTGCGCAACGTCCGCGCGTTGATGGGCCGTGTCGAAGTCGTACTCGGTCCCGACGCCGCCCCCGCGGCGGTCAGCGAGCGAATCTCGCGCGTCTTTGGTATCGCGAACTTCTCGTACGCAGGAAGCCTTCCGCTCGAGTACGGCCGGTCGGAGGTTACGGGCGACCTCGATGCGATCGCAAAGGCGATTCTCGGGGACCTCGGCAATCGCACGTGCCCGAGCTTCCGCGTCTCGGCCCGTCGCGCCGACAAGCGCTTTCCGAAGACGTCGCCGCAGATCGAGCGCGAGGTCGGCGGCCGTATCAAGGAGGCGCGGGGTTGGACGGTCAATCTTGGCGATCCCAGTTTGATCATCCACGTCGAGCTGCTGACCGATCGGGCGTTCTACTTCTTTGGGAAGGAACGCGGCGCCGGAGGACTGCCGACAGGCACAGCAGGCCGCGTCGTGTGTCTGCTCTCAGGAGGGATCGACTCGCCAGTCGCCGCGCATCGCATGATGAAGCGTGGATGCACGGTAACCTTCGTCCACTTCCACAGCTATCCGATTCTGTCGCGCGCGTCGCAAGAAAAAGCCCGCGAGCTGGCGACGCTGCTGACGCGTTGGCAGCAGCGGTCGCGGCTCTACCTCGTCGCGTTCGGTGAGATCCAGCAGCAGGTCGTCCTGGCTGTGCCCGGACCGATGCGCGTCGTGGTGTATCGGCGGCTGATGATGCGCATTGCCGAAGCGATTGCCCGTACGCGCGGCGCGCAGGCGCTGGTCACCGGCGAAGTCGTCGGGCAAGTCGCTTCGCAGACGCTCGAGAATCTTGCCGTCATTGGCTCAGTGGCGACGCTGCCGATCTTTCGTCCGCTGATTGGGATGGACAAGGACGAGATTACCGCCGAGGCCATTCGTCTCGGCACGTATCCGATCTCGATCGTGCCCGACCAGGATTGCTGCACGCTGTTCACACCGCGCAACCCGCTGACACGGGCCCGGCTCCAGGAGATCGAAGCCGCGGAGCAGGCGCTGCCGACCGACGATCTTGTCGATCGAGCGGTGCGCGAAGCCGTCATCGAACAGTTCGAGTACCCGGTGGTAGGATCGAAGGTCAATCAAGAGGTGTGAGCGTGGCTACTGCAGTTTCCGGTCTGAACGGCATTGCCTCGATTCTTGGCGACGATGTCAAGCTGCTCGAGCATCAGTGCAAGACGATTCCGAAGGACAGCCTGCTGCTGCCCGGGCCCGACTACGTTGACCGCGCCTACGGTTTGTCCGACAGGTCGCCGCGCGTGCTCGCCGCGCTGCAGTCGGTGCTGAACACCGGACGCCTGAAAGGCACCGGCTACGTGTCGATCTTGCCGGTCGATCAAGGGATCGAGCATTCGGCCGGCGCCTCGTTTGCTCCCAACCCCGCGTATTTCGATCCCGAGAACATCGTCAAGCTGGCGATTGAAGGCGGCTGTAACGCGGTCGCCTCAACGCTCGGGGTGCTCGGCGCCGTGTCGCGCAAGTACGCGCACAAGATTCCGTTCCTGGTGAAGCTCAATCACAACGAGTTCATCTCCTACCCCAACTCCTACGATCAGATCCGCTTCGGTAGCGTGAAGCAGGCGTTCGATATGGGAGCGACGGCGGTGGGCGCGACGATCTACTTCGGATCAGAGGAATCGAAGCGGCAGATCCAGGAAGTGACGGCGTGGTTCCAGGAGGCGCACCAGCTCGGGATGTTCACCGTGCTGTGGTGCTACCTGCGCAATTCGGCGTTCAAGACGAAGGAAGCCGACTATCACGTGTCGGCGGACCTGACTGGTCAGGCCAACCACCTCGGCGTGACGATCGAGGCCGACATCATCAAGCAGAAGATGCCGGAGAACAACGGCGGCTACACCGCGCTGAACTTCGGCAAGACCCACAAGGCCGTCTACTCGCAGCTGACGACCGACAGCCCGATCGATCTGACGCGCTACCAGCTCGCCAACTGTTACATGGGCCGCGCCGGGCTGATCAACTCCGGCGGTGCGTCAGCGGGCGAGAGCGACTTGAAGGACGCCGTGAAGACGGCCGTGATCAACAAGCGCGCCGGCGGCATGGGCCTTATTTCAGGCCGCAAGGCGTTTCAGCGGCCGATGAAGGAAGGCGCGGGTCTGCTCAACGCAATCCAGGACGTGTATCTCACCAAGGAGATCACGATCGCTTAGCGTAGTGTCCGGCTTCAGCCGGACCTGCCAAGAAATTCCTTCAGCGCGTCCGTGGTGCTCTGAAACGCCAGCTCGTCCCACGGGATCGTGTCGGCCGGAAACCACTTCACCTCGAGCCCTTCGTCATCGCACGCAAGCTCCCCGCCTGTCATCGTCGCCACGTAGACGATGATCACGGGCGCTCCGCCTGGATACGAGTAGACGTTCAGCAGATGGTCAAGGCGGATGTCGAGGCCCGCTTCCTCTTTGGCCTCGCGCACGGCGGCCGTCTTGACCTGCTCACCGCGATCGACAAATCCACCCGGAAACACCCATTTGCCGTAGCCCGGCTCGATCGCCCGGCGTACGAGCACGATCTGATCGTCGCCGTTACGAATGATGGTGCCGACCGCGACCTTCGGATCCTGATAGAAGATGAATCCGCATCGCGTGCAGACCAGGCGGTCTGGTTCGCTCGGCTTGAGCGACCGCAGCTCCAGGTCGGCGCCACAAAGCGGGCAGTGGCTGTAGGGACGCTCGTCGTGCGGCAGCATTCCGTAGTGTCCGCCTTCAGGCGGACCCTATAATTTACTGCTATGTCCATTCTGAAAGTCGCGCACATGGGGCATCCCGTGCTCCGCGAACGCGCGCGGTCGCTCGACAAATCCGAGCTCAAGGATCCGTTTCTGCAGAAACTCATCGACGACATGATCGAGACGATGCACGAGTATCACGGCGTGGGCCTGGCTGGGCCGCAGGTACATGAGGGACTTCGTCTCTTCGTCGCGTTGCTGGATGAGGATCCCGATTCGAAAAGCGAGGCGACGGCGATTATCAATCCTGAGATCGTTCCCAATGGATCCGACAAGCGCGAAGGGTGGGAGGGCTGCCTCAGTATTCCCGACATTCGCGGTATGGTCCCGAGGTTCACCGACATCACCGTCGTTGCGCTCGATCGCCATGGCCAGCAGATCGAACGCCGGCTGACGGATTTTCCGGCGCGAGTCGTCCAGCACGAAACCGATCATCTCGACGGTATTCTGTTCTTCGACCGAATGACCTCGATGATGTCGCTCACGTATCTCGAAGAGTACTCGCGTTATCACGCCAAGGATGAGGACTGAACTGCTCTATAATTCGCTCTCCAGTGCTCTCCACCGGATCTCCAATCGTCAGTCTTCGAACCGCACCGACGACGCCGTTTGACGGTGCGATTGCCGCGGCGCGTACCTGTTATTCGCCGCGCGTGATCGGTGCGGCCGAGGTTACCGACAAGCAGCGAGATTCGATTGGCGCGCTGACGTTCGATGCTGGTCATCACACGGTGTATCAGCACGCGAACTTCGAGTTCGGGCTCGAGAACATCTCGCGGCAGTTCGTCTGGACGTTCCTGCACTCGTATCCGTTCTATAACTCGGAACAGTCGAGCCAGCGCTACGTGAAGCTGAAGGAGCCGCGCGCCTTCGTGCCGCCGATCGCCGGCCGCGCGCGTGACGTCTACGAGTGCGCGATCGTGCGGGCCTGGGATCGCTACGCCGAGCTCTCCGCGATCCTCAAGGACGATGCCTACGGGATTCTGAAAGAGCTGCGGTACGTCCGCTCGACGACGAATCCCGAGCGGCTGAAGCAGATTGAAAAGGATGCCGAGAAGCGCGCCATCGAGACGGCCCGCTACGTCGTCCCGATCGCCGCGTTCACCTCGATGGTCCACACCGTCTCGGGCATCGTCCTGCACCGGCTGCACCGGATGATGAACACCGGCGACGCGCCGTACGAGGCCCGTCAGGTGATCGCCGAGATGGTCGGGCTCGTGAAGGAGTGGGACCCGTATTTCTTCGAGAAAGTCGGTCTCTCACCGATCGCCGAAGAAGATGTGCCCGAAGCGGGCTTCCCGGCGCCGCGGCAGGGGGCGGACTGTTTTGCCAGGGAATTCGATGCGCGGCTCAACGGACGGTGGTCGCGGCTGAGAGACGTGTCGCCGGAGGCGGAGGAGATCGTCGCCGAATCGGTGCGCTCGGTCTTCGGACTCACCGCGGCCGAGATGTCCGACGATGAGGCGCTCGACCGCGTGATGAACCCGGCGCGGAACCGCTACCGTCTCGAGGTGCTCAACGTCTCGTATCACTCGCCGCTGATGCGGGCGCTGCACCACGCCACCTACGTCTTCGAGAAGAAGCTCAGTCACACGGCCGACTCACAGGACCAGCGTCACAGGATGGTGCCGGCGTCGCGCCCGTTGATGACTTTTGCGGACACGACGACTCCGGACTACATCACGCCCAGGCTCATCGCCGCGAACCCGCGCGCCAACGCCGTGTACGACGAGGCGATGCGCGAGGCGTGGACGGCGAAGAACGAGCTGCTGGGGCTGGGAGTCCCCCTCGAGTTCGCGCTCTATGTTCTGCCGAACGCGAAGACGCTGCGGTTCATCGAGTCAGGATCGCTGCTCGCCCTCTTGCACAAGTGGACGATGCGCAGCTGCTTCAACGCGCAGGAAGAGATCTATCTGGCGACGATGGACGAGATCTCGCAGGTGCGCTCGGCGCATCCGCGCATCGGCCGCCACATCGGTCCGCCATGCGTGATCCGCAACGGCTTGATCTCGCCGCGCTGCACCGAGGGATCGCACTTCTGCGGCGTCCCAGTCTGGCGGGATTTCCCGAACGCCGTACGCCGTCTGTAGAGCATTGGTGATTGCTGATCTTTGATTGGTGATTGGCTTGTTGATTGGTGAATGTTGATTGGCGATTGGTCACATTACGAGACACTCCCCAATTGCCAATCGAAAATCCCCAATCAATAACGAATCAATAATCAATAATCGCCAATCAACAATGGTATCGGCGGCGTGGCTCGTCCATCTCTATACAGCCAGCGGCATCGTCTTCGCCTTTCTCGCCGCACGTGCGGTCGTCGACTTCGACTATCGCACCGCGTTCTTCTGGCTGTGGATTCAGGTCATCATCGATGCGACTGACGGATGGCTTGCGCGGCGGCTGCGCGTCCGCGAGCGCATTCCGTGGTTCGACGGCGCCAAACTCGATGACATCGCCGATTACCTGACCTACGTGTTCGTGCCGGCGCTGTTCGTCTGGCGCGGAACGCTCGTGCCAACGGCGTGGGCGCTGCCTGTTGCGAGCGCGATGTTGCTGTCGAGTGCCTACGGCTTCAACCGCGCTGACGCAAAGACCACGGATCACTTCTTCACCGGGTTTCCCTCGTACTGGAATGTCGTCACCTTCTATCTATTGATCGCGCGGTGGCCGTCAGCGGTGAACGCGGCGATTCTCGTCGTGTTCGTGGCGCTCGTGTTCGTGCCCATCCGCTACGTCTATCCCTCGCGGACGCCGGCCTGGAGTATCGTCACCAACGTCACCGGCGCAGTCTGGGCGGGGCTGATGCTGCTGATGCTGTGGCAGTACCCGGCTGTGTCGGAGGGCGTCTTCTGGACCTCGCTGACCTACCCGGCGTACTACTTCCTGCTGTCGTTTGCACTCCATTTCAGGCTAATTTGATTTTCTTTACGCGCGGTTGACGGTGTTCTTTTGAAGCCGATTCCGATACACGCTTGCAACCCCGGCCCGTACACGGGATCGGGCAACTGGACGTGGCTGATCTGCGGGCGTGCGACGACGCTCGTCGATGCCGGTACCGGTGAGCCGCAGTTTCTCGAGGCGCTGGAGCGCGCGCTCGATGGCGCGGCGTTGACACAAGTGATCGTGACCCATGGGCACACCGACCATGCCTCGGGCGCGACGGCATTGGCGGCGAGGTTTTCAGGTGTGCGGTTTCTGAAGATGCCGTGGCCCGAACGCGACGGGAGATGGCCAGTGCCATGGGAGCCGATCACCGACGGCGCGACGATTACCGCGGGCGACGAGTCGCTCACCGCGGTTCACACTCCTGGCCACGCGCCGGATCACCTGTGCTTCTGGCATGGCGGCTCGCGGACGATGTTCTGCGGCGATTTGGCGCAGAAGGGAACGACGATCTACATCCCGCCCAACCTGCAAGGCGATCTGGTCGCCTACCTGAACTCGCTCGAGCGAGTACTGGCGCTTCAGCCGGCGCGGTTGCTGCCCGCGCACGGTCCGGTCATCGACGACCCGGAGCCCGTGCTGCGCGGGTACCTCGAACATCGCCGTGAGCGCGAGCAGCAGATCGTCAGCCTGCTTCGGGAAGGCGCGAGCAGCCCAGATGAGATCGTCGCGCGTCTCTATCGCGGGCTGAAAGAGACGCTCGTACCGATGGCCCGCGAAAGCGTGCTCGCGCACCTGCTCAAGTTGGAGCGGGAGGGCCTCGTGAGACGAGGCGCAGCCTCGGCGCCAAGCGCTTCGGCGCCCAAGGAAGACGCGGCGCACACAGACCACGCGTCGGCGCGTAGAGAACACGCGTGGCTTATCATTGAGCCATGAATCAGGTCGTCGATTTCATCAACGTCAACCGCGACCGATACGTTGACGAGCTCAAGCAGTACCTGGCGATTCCCAGCATCAGCGCGCTGCCGCAGCACGCCGCTGACGTGCGCCGCGCTGCCGAGTGGACCGGCGAGGCCTTGACATCGGCCGGCCTCCAGAACGTGCGTCTGCTCGAGACGCCGGGGAATCCGGTCGTCTACGGGGATTGGCTCAATGCACCGGGCAAGCCGACGATTCTCTTCTACGGCCACTACGACGTGCAGCCGGTCGATCCCGTGGAACTGTGGACCAGCCCGCCGTTTGAAGCCACCGTCCGCGATGGCGAGATCTACGCGCGCGGAGCCGCCGACGACAAAGGGCAGGTGTTCATGCACATCAAGGCGGTCGAGGCGCACCTGAAGCAATCAGGCAGCCTGCCGCTCAACATCAAGTTCGTCATCGAAGGCGAAGAGGAAGTGGGCAGCGCGCATCTCGACGACTTCGTCCGCTCGCACAAGCAGGATCTGGCCGCCGACGTTGTCGTCATCTCGGACTCGCCGATGTTCGATCGCGGCATTCCCTCGATCTGTTACGGCCTGCGCGGGCTCACGTACTTTCAAGTGGACATGCGCGGCACCAAGAGTGATCTGCATTCGGGATCGTTCGGTGGGGCAGTGGCCAATCCCGCGTTCGTGCTGGCCACCGTGCTCGCACAGATGAAGGATCGCGGCGGACGCATCAAAATCCCCGGGTTCTACGACGACGTGCGGCCGCTGAGCGACGCCGAGCGGGCGGAGTGGAAGAAGCTGCCCTTCAATGAGACGAAGTACCGCAAGGAACTGGGCGCGCCGAAACTGTTCGGCGAGAGCGGCTACTCGACGCTCGAACGCGTGTGGGCACGGCCGACGTTCGAGGTGAACGGGTTGCTCTCGGGATTCACCGGCGAAGGCGCGAAGACGGTGTTGCCGGCGACCGCGATGGCCAAGGTCAGCATGCGGCTCGTGCCCGATCAGGATCCGAAGAAGATCGGCGACCTGTTCGAAGCCTATCTGCAGAAGGTGGCCCCGAAGACGGTGGAGCTTAAAGTCACGCGCATGCACGGCGGCAAGCCTTGGATGACCGAGTTCGACAACAAGTACGTCCGTGCCGCCGGTCGTGCGATCGAGCAAGGCTTCGGCAAGGCACCGGTCTTCAATCGTGAAGGCGGATCGATTCCGGTGGTCTCGACGTTCCAGGAAGAGCTCGGTCTGCCGAGCGTGCTGTTCGGCGTCGGTCTGCCCGACGAGAACGCGCACGCCCCGGACGAGCGGCTCGATCTCGGCAACTTCCACAACGGCATCATCGCGTCGGCCTATCTGTATCAGGAGATCGCGGCGTTGGAGTAGGGCCGGTCACTTCGGACCGGCCGCGGTGTCGGCGATCGTAGGGCCGGTCCTTGAACCGGCCGTGTCGGTGCGATGGTTCTAACGCTGGTCGGTGCGATCGCGCTTGTCCTCGTCCGTGCGGCTGGCCCTGGACGTTCGCCACTTCTTGAGCGCCTATGAACACGAGCGATACGCTTGACACGCTCTTTAGTGAAGCGGTGTCCGCGATCGACGTCGGTGACGTGGCGTCGCTCGAGCGGCTGCTCGAGGCGAATCCGCTGCTGGTTCGTGATCGTCTCGAGTCACCTGGTGCCTGGTTGCGCGATAAGGTCGGCGGTGCGCTCGACGGGTTCTTCAAAGCTCCTTATCTGCTCTGGTTCGTCGCAGAGGATCCCGTCCGGAACGGCAAGCTGCCGCAGGAAATCGGCAGGGTCACGCGCACGATTATCGAAATCGCTCAGCGTCAGGCGGTAGAGACTCTTCAGGATCAAATCGACCACGCGCTGCGGCTGGTCTGCTGGTCGTGGATCGCGCGCGATTGCGGCGTGCAGATCGAATTGATCGATGTGCTGCTCGACGCCGGAGCCTCGCCTGACGGGTGGACCACCTATGAGGGCCGCTACGGGACGCATTGTGACGCGGCAATCTACAACCGCAATTACGCTGCTGCAGAGCACCTGCTGAAGCGGGGCGCCTCTCCGACTCTCACCTCGGCAGTCGGCTTGCAGCGCTGGCACGACGTCGAGGTTCTGATACGCAGCGCCACGCGCGAGGAGCAGGAGGCGGCCTTCGTTCAGGCCGCGATGAATGGCCAGGCCGAGGCGCTTCGCCGAATGCTGACTCTGGGGATGGCAGCGACGACGGTCAGTGACAGAAATCAGTCGCACGCCACGGCCGTACATCATGCCGTCTGGTCAGGCAACGTCGATGCAGTGCGAGCGCTGGTGGAAGCAGGCGCCGACCTGAGCCGCCGCGACACGATCTACGGTGGCACGCCACTCGGCTGGGCGCTGCACGCTGAGCAGACTGACGCAACCCGCGCCGAACAGTATCGTGAGATCGTGTCGTACCTTCGCGAGCACGGCGCCCAGTGATGGCTCCGATCGAGAAACTCGCCGGCACGTTCGAGGGCGAAGGTGAGTGGCACGACTCGGCTGGCAAGTCGATGACGTACGCCATTCACCAGAGCACTCGCGTCACCGCGAACGGCTTCGAGATTGCCTTCAAGCACGACTTTGCCGACAGCAGCGTCGTCGATGCCCGTTTCGAGATGACGTGGCTGACGCCGCACATCTTCCGCGTGTCGTCAGCCGGCGCACCGCTCGGTCACGGCTACCTCTTCGACGGCTACTGTCACTATCACCTCGAGACCGGCAAGGCGTTCGTCGAGGCGAGCTACCGTTTCGAGCCGGACGCCGTCCACGTCTTCGGATCGAGTACCACGAACGCGGAAGGCAACTACATCGCCTGGAAAGAGGTCTTGCGGCGAATCGAGTCAGCGCCATGATTCCTGGCCTTCGCTACGTTCCCGGCTACCTCGATGCAGCCACGCACGACGAGCTGCTTGCGGCCGTGGATGCCGGATCGTGGCGTGGGTTCGGACAGCGCCGCACGCAGATCTATGGCTACAGCTACGACCTTCGAAAAGGTGGCGCCTATCCGGTCGAGGATCTGCCGCCGTGGGCCCACGAGGTGGCCATCCGGCTCGACCACGACCGCCTGATGTGCGATGTCGCCGATCAGTTGATAGTCAACGAGTACGCGGCTGGTCAGGGGATTCCGCCGCACGTCGATGCACCGCTTTTCACCGATACGATTGTCTCGATTAGTCTCGGCTCGAGCTGCATGATGGAGTTCACGACCGAGTCAGGGGCGCAAGAAGAGCAGTTTCTCGAGCCCATGAGCGCGCTGGTGATCGCCGGCGAGTCGCGCAGCGCGTGGAAGCACTCGATTCCGTCGCGGATAAATGACGTATGGCTGGGCCGGGAATGGCCGCGGGCCAGACGCGTCTCACTGACGTTCCGAAAAATGCTCGCTCCTGATCAGAGACCAGCATGGGAGCCGTGGGGCAACTTCAGAAACCGCTTGCGCGCCCCCCAGTCGAGCGACTAGAGTGCCACCTACGCCTCAAAGAGAGACCCGTTCAACACCTTAGTCAATAACTGAGTTCCAGCCGTCGGTGGACGTGTGCCCGACGGCTTTTGTGTCTTCAGGTGATGCCGCACGCCACTGAAGCTGCGCAGCGCTGTACGCATACGTCCGACCGACAGGAGAGAAATGATGAAGCAAGAAGAGATGGCGCCAACCGAACTGGCGAAGATGACGGTCGTGTATTCGATTCCTGGCGCGGAGGCGGTCACGGTTGTCCGCGATGTCCCGTATCGCACGACGGAATCTGGATCGCTGTGTTTCGATGTGTACTACCCTCCACGCGCGACGGCCAATAGCCAGCTCCCGGCGGTGTTGTTCATCCACGGTTACTCGGACGCTGGCGGTCCCAACGTGTTCGGACGAACGTTCAAGGAAATGGGCCATCCCGTGTCGTGGGCGCAGCTGATCGCGGCGTCGGGGGTCGTCGCGATCCTCTATTCGAATCGCCAGCCAGTCGATGACCTGGAGGCAGTCCTTCAGCATATTCGCGATCATGCGGCACGCCTTGGCATCGACGGGAGCCGCCTGGGCCTCTTCGCCACTTCCGGACACGTCCCTCTGGCGTTGTCGCTCCTCATGCCGCCAGAACGGCGCGAGGTGAGATTCGCAGTGTTCTGCTGCGGCTACATGCTCGACTTGCACGGCGCGACCTCTGTCGCCGACATGCAGAAGATCTATCCGTTCGCGAACCCGTGCGCAGGAAAGTCGATGGACGATGTGAGGCGCGACGTGCCGATGCTCGTGGTCAGGGCAGGGCAGGATCAATTTGGCGTGAACGAGTCGCTCGACAGCTTCATCGGCGCTGCGTTGGACAAAGATCTGCCGGTGAGGCTCATCAACCACGCCGGCGCTCCGCACGCCTTCGATTTGTTTGACGACAGCGAGGCAACCCGGGAGATCATCCGGGAGACTCTGCGGTTCATGCAGTTCCACCTCGTAGGGCCTGTCCTTTTGGACGGGCCGCGGAAGGAGTGACGAGTGACACCACGGCCGGTGCCATACAAGCGAATTGCAACGGAGGAGGCCTGGGCGCCACCCAGCCTCCTGCAGACCTATCGCTCGATGGCGGCGAACAAGACCATCGACGATCCGGGGTTTGTCGCGCTCTGGAATCGCCTCGGCTCACGAGGCCCGCTCGTCGAGCGGCTCGGCGACATCGGCGAGCGTCGCATCGCCGATATGGACGCGTCGGGGATCGACATGCAGATCCTGTCGCTCACCTCGCCTGGCGTGCAAGTGTTCGACGCGCCGACCGCGACCCTCCTGGCTGCGGAGACCAACGACCAGCTCGCGGAGGCCATCGGCCGGTATCCGACGCGTTTTACGGGTCTCGCTGCCGTTGCGCCGCAGGATCCGACGTCAGCGGTCCGCGAGATCGACCGCGCCGTGCGGCGGCTGGGCCTGAAAGGCGTGATCATCAACTCGCATACGCGCGGCGAGATGCTCGACGACCCGAAGTTCTGGGACATCTTCGAAGCGGCCGAAGCGCTGAACGTCCCGATCTACATTCATCCTCAGGCGCCGCCGCCGGCGATGATCGGTCCGTACGTCGAACGCGGACTGGAGGGCGCGCTGTGGGGCTTCGCCGCCGAGACGGGCCTGCACGTGCTCGCCATCATCCGCAGCGGCGCGCTCGATCGCTTTCCGCGGCTGCGGCTCATCGTCGGTCACCTCGGCGAGGCCTTGCCGTTCTGGCTGTACCGGCTCGATTACATGAACAAGACGGCGCGCCCGGCGATTCGCACGGGCGCCGCGTCCCTCGACAGGCGCATCAGCGACTACGTGAAGGAGAACGTCTTCATCACCACGAGCGGGATGGCGTGGGCACCGGCGATCACGTTCGTGCGATCGGTGGTCGGTGTCGATCGCGTGATGTATGCGATGGACTATCCGTATCAGTTCGAGCTGTACGAGGTGGACGCGACTGACGATCTGGCGATCAGCGATGAGGACAAGAAAAAGCTGTTTCAGACCAACGCTGAGGCGGTGTTTGCCCTGCGTTCGCCAGAAGGCCGAACGCCGACGTCCGGCTAGTTCCGGACACTATAGGGCCACCCCAGCGAAGGGCGCCGCGGCGTGCACGACCCTTCCGCCAAGCAGGGTCAGCACGGATTCGATCCGCCGAATCGTCTGTTCGGGCACGGTGAGATAGTCGTGGCTGAGGACGGCAAGGTCCGCATACTTGCCGGCGACGAACGAACCTACGTGGTGGTCGTCGAAGGAAAACCACGCCGCGCCCTCGGTGTACAAGCGAAGCGCTTCGACACGCGAGACCTGCTGACCGTCGTTGGTCAGCATGCCGGCCACGTTGCGTCCGGTCGTCATGTAGAACAGCGAAAGCCAGGGATCCAGCGCCGAGACGTTGGTTGAATCCGTGCCGACGCCGGCGTGAATCCCGGAGTCCACGATGCGCCGGAAGGGCGGCCCGCCGCCCGTGCCGAGGTACGTCCAGGTCTGCGCACTGGCGCCACAGCCCATCTCCTTGAGCATCTTCAGCCTCGGCTCGTCGATGCTCTGCAGGTGAATGATCGACCATCGCAGGCGATCGATCGGATGCTCGCGCGCAATCGATCGAAACGCCTCGAGATGGAAGTCGTTCTCCTTTGGCGTAATCGAGTGCTGTTGCAGCAGCCACCCATGCTTGGCAATCATTCGCGCCGTCGGCTCGAACTGCGGTGACATCGTGTCGTTGCCGCCGATGCGTTCGCCGAAACCTGCCGGCCGGAACAGGTCGTCGCCCACTGCCTTGCTGGCCTGGCTGAAGTTGTTGAGGACGCGCGTCTCGACGTCTTGCGGCGAATCGGCCGGGAACACCGGTCGCATGCGGACCCTGAGCTTCTCCTGTCGCCACAGCGTGAGCGCGAATTCCTGATCGGGCAGATTGCCTGCGTTGATGACGCCGGTCAGTCCCAGGCTGTTGGCATGCGCGTTCAAGTCGGCGGTGCCGCGGAGCCTGTCCTCGACGGTCTGTGCGGTCTGGAGCGCTGCAACGGCGGCCTGCGCCGACGCCACGACGCCTGTCGCGTCGTCCACCGCGACGCCTTTCGCGGCGAAGAATGTGCGGCCAACGCTGTTCGTGATGGCGCCTGTTCCTCCGCCGGTGCCTGAAATGTAGACGCCGTGCTTGGGCGCTGCCGCGTCGAGGTCGGCTTTCGTCGGCCGTCGATTCTCGGCGAGCTGCGTGTGGTTCCAGCCACCGATGCAAGTGATGAATGCGCCAGGCGGGACAGACTTGGCGCGCGTCGCGACCGCCTCTTGCAGCTCGTTGATCGAGAACGCTCGCTCGATGTGTCGCGCTTCGTAACCCGGGTTGATTCCCGCCCGCGTGTAATGCACGTGCGCGTCGAACAGACCGGGCACGACAGTGCGCCCACCGAGGTCGATCGTGCGCGCGGCGGTGCCAAGCGTCCGGCCCTCGCCGACGCCGGCGATTCGCCCGTTCTTGATCGAGAGCGCGGATCCCACCAGGCCGCGACCATCGACGAAGCGTCCGTTGGTGAGGAGCAGATCGGCCGCCGACGCACCGCGTTGTGCAGCATCGAGGCGCACGCCGGCGAGAGCACTGCTTCCCGCGTACGCTGCCGCTCCCGCGAGTGTGGCCTTCAAGAGATCGCGTCGCGAATGCACGCTCATTGGCGCCGGCGTTGCGATCCTACACCTTGGGCCTGTTCCTACACCTTTGACCTCGCTTTTGCCCTTTGACCTTTGCCCTTTGACCTTGGGCTCGCAGGCCGGGTCTTGCTCTTCAGACCCGGCTTCTTCCGCCCCGCCTTCTTTTGGCCTTGTCGCGCCGAAGCCTTTGGCGAAGGCGGCAGTTGCTTCCCGAAGCTTTTTGATCGGGCGGTCACTCTGTCCAGCCATTCGAGTGTCAATTTCCCGCCGATGCGAAAGTAGGCGAGGAAATCGGGTGGCATCCCGGAAAAATCGATCTTGAGCCTGCCCCAGTC
>Ga0075420_100003323_pt1 | contig 14040 bp, 18 predicted proteins | sample SoiMetdeltSBSDD4_FD_75296 | JGI IMG/M metagenome (GOLD analysis project Ga0075420, IMG submission 75296) | Bulk soil microbial communities from a Populus tree surrounding site in Tennessee, USA - Soil MetaG P. deltoides SBSDD4 | ecosystem: Environmental > Terrestrial > Soil > Tree plantation... | reverse complement strand
ACGACGACCGGCAAATGCGTCTTCTGCTTGATATAGGGGATGGCGTTGAGATCGAGCGTGTTGCGGGTGGCGGTTTCGAAGGTGCGTATGCCGCGCTCGCACAGCACCACCTGCTCGTTGCCCGCGGCCAGCAGATATTCGGCGGCGAGCAGGAATTCCTCGATCTTGGCCGACATGCCGCGCTTCAGCAGCACCGGCTTGTTCACCTTGCCCACCGCGCGCAGCAGCGCAAAATTCTGCATGTTGCGCGCGCCGATCTGGATGCAGTCGGCATGGTCGGCGACCAGGTCGAGGTCGGCGGTGTCCATCACCTCGGTCACCACCGGCAGGTCGAATTCGTCGCCGATCTTGCGCAGGATTGTGAGCCCTTCGGGGCCGTGGCCGGCGAAGCCATAAGGGCTGGTGCGCGGCTTGTAGGCGCCGGCGCGCAGGCCCGAGGCGCCGGCCGCCTTGACCGCCCGCGCCGTGTTTCGCATCTGCTCCTCGCTCTCCACCGCGCAGGGCCCGGCGATCACCCGGAAGGCGCCGCCGCCGATCGCGATCTTGCCGATCCGCACGATCGTGTCGTGCGGATGCAGCTCGCGGCTGACCAATTTGTAGGGCTGCAGCACCGGCTTGACCGATTCCACCATCGGGTGGCCTTCCAGGCCCAGCTCGGCCAGCACCCGCTCGTCGCCCAGCGCGCCGAGCACGACGCGCTCGGAGCCGGGCATGTGCAGCGGCGTCAGGCCCTTTGCGGCGATCCGGTCGAGCAGCTCCTGCGCGATCTCCGGAGTGGCTTCGGGTTTGAGGACTATGATCATCGTCGGGCTTCCGTGAATAAGAGGGGCAATAAAAAACCCGCCTTGCGGCGGGCCTTTGCTTGAAAACTCGGAGACCTTCCAGAGGTTAAGAGTCGCGCAGGCTCGCCGTGGCGGCTGAAAGCTGCCAGCGCCACCAGCCCGCGGTGCGGGCGAACAGGCAAAGGGCGGTCTGCGTCATCATCGAGCGCGGAGATACGCGGGGAAGGGCAGGCTAGTCAACTGCGGCGATGGAGCCCGCCTAGGCGTCTCACCCTTATTGGAGGGGTCGGCGGCCCCGGGGGCATGCTGCTGCTGCCTTGACGAGCAGGATTCCACAGACCTACCGTTCAATTCGCGATATAAGCCATTCATAGTGATGCAGAGTTGGGAGAAGGTGCCTTGGCTTCCATCAAGACACGGGAACTGCAGGACGATCTGCCGTTCGGCGCCCGAATCTCCGGCGTGACGGAAAAGACGCTGCGGGACGAGGACGTCCGGCGGGAGATCAACCGGGTTTTCGAGGATCGCGGCATGATCGTCTTCGAGGACGTCGAACCCTCCAGCAAGATGCAGGTCATGATCAGCGAGGTTTTCGGGCCGCTGAAGGATCATCCGGTGAAGGCCGTCGAGCGCGTCGACCAGGAGAAGATGCCGGGCGTCATCACGATCCGCACCGGGCCGGACGCGGGCATCATCGAGATTGACGGCAAGCAGCTGATGACGTGGCAGCCCTGGCACTTCGATCACAGCTACAATGATGAGCTGAATCGCGCTGGTGTTTTGCGTGCCGAAGCCATCGCCGCCGAAGGTGGCCTCACCGGTTTCGTCGACGGCATTCAGATCTACAATGACATGTCGCCGGGAATCCGCAGCCGGGTCGAGGGCAAAAATCTCCTCTATAATCTTGACCTGCGCTTCGAGCAGCAGCGGTTCGGCTTGCCGAAAACGTTCCGGGTGATCGTCAACAAGGGCGACGAACTGGCCGCCTATGCCAGGACATTGCCAAACGCGGTCCATCCTGCCGTCTGGACCCGCGACACCGGCGAGAAGGTCATGCACATGTCGCCCTACGGATGCCGCGGCATCGAAGGCATGGAGCTTCCGCAGGCCGACGAGCTGGCCCATGAGGTGTGGGATGAGGTCGAGCGGGTGCTCAAGCCTTATTATCACCAGTGGAATCCCACCGACATGCTGGTTTGGGATAATTGGCGCATGCTGCACATGGGCACTGGCTGCGATCCCAAACATGACCGCGTCATGCACCGCACGACCATCAAGGGCGATTATGGGCTGGGGCGATGGGAGAATAATGCCAAGATGTCAGGCGACCTGCCGGAGATGATGTAGATTCGGTGACGGTTTGCGCAATTCGCGAATGAGCGCGGAGCAGCGGCAGCCTTCAACACCACCCAGCCAAACCGCGGCTATAGTTGCGAAACGAGCGACACTGCGGTTCCGGCGCTGGACGGTGGCCGGATCATCGATCCCGGAACACGGCAAGCGCGAGCCGAGGCGCTGGCGATGACCGAACATGAACGGCCATGGAAGGATGCTATCGTACGCAGAATGAGATCAGGGTGTTCGGAACGGGCGACGCTGCCCAGCCTGGAGGAAGTCGAATCGCAGGCGGGCTTCGGAGCGATAACCACCTCAATGCGCGTCGCCTGGCTCATAGCGGCCGAGGCCGGACTGATCGATGTGCAAGAATACAGACGACTGATCGCCGCTCAGCTGGATGTTATCGACCGCGCTCTTGGCTTGGAGCCATGCACCCATCCTACGCGAGAAACCCTCACCGAAATGCGGGTCGAATATCGCTACGCTCTCAACGGGTGATGGCCTTTACTTCACTACCGATCCCTTAGCATTCGAAGGGCAGATACATCATCGCGCCTTTCGGCCGGACTCGGCATTGGATTGATGACCGGAATCGGTCCGGCACTTCGATGGCGGGTCCCGCCGGCATTGACGCGAAGGCTTTCGGAAGCGGTTGCGCGGAAGGCCGCAAGCGTATGCGGAATGTGTAGGGGTTTTTCTGAGCTTCCCGGACACCCGTTCCCTCGCCGATGTCGGTTCCCACAGGCGCCTCGAGGATGAATTCGCCGGCATCGGTAAGATGACCCTCCTTCACTTCGAAAACCGGTGTCTCGTCTTCATAGCGTTCGGTGGGACCGCCATTTGTGCAGATTGCGTTAGGCGGAGGCAGTGTGCTGCAGCCCGTGCCGTGCGCAACGAACCGATAGCGCCCCGGTTGGAGCGCGAAGACGAGCGGTTTGCTGTCGACCATGTTCGAACCCATGACCGGTACGCCGGTTTCGCGCTCGAACCGAAGCTGATTTGCATAACGGGACGGATCGCTGCCTTCGCGCAGGAACCAGACAAATAGTGTGCCGTGAGTCAGCTGAACCTGGCTTTGGATCGAGATTCGCACTGCGCCCATGCCTTGCTTCAGACTTTGCGTCGTCGCAATCTTTCGAGGCTCCACCGCGAGTGCGGGCGCATGAATCAATGCCGCGCAAGCCATTCCTGCCAGAATCGAGTTGCGCATATGTCATCCTCCCATGCGCATCTATAGTATGAGCCGTGGCACGACTTAAAGGCCGTGACGGCATCCAAAATCTGGACTGCGTTCCTGTTGCAGCGTAACGCACAGGCTCATCAGGACGGATCGAATGGAGGATCGGATGCGTACATTCTACGGTATCGGGGCAGGCGCTCTCGCAATCCTGGCCACCTACGCCGTTCAGGCACAGCAGGCCGCGCCAGTGCAGGCACAGCCTACCGTCCAGCGCGTCGCCGGTGCGGTCACCGCCGCCAGTGCGACGTCGGTGACGGTGAAGACGGCGGATGGCAAGGAAGTACAGGTCTCCGCCACGCCGAACGTCATCGTCGCGACCAGCAAGCCGATTACCGCTAGTGAGATCAAGCAGGGCGATTTCGTGGCGTCCGGCAATGCCACGATTGCCGAAAATACCGGCCGCGCGAACGAGATCAGGGTCATGGCACCCGGTGTCCGCATCGGCGAGGGCAATCGTGCCATGCCGCAGCCCAATATGATGATGACCCATGGCGACGTCGTCGCGATCAAGGAGAGCGACCAGGGCCGCGATCTGCTGGTGCGCTTTCCCGGCGGCGAACGGCATGTTGTGGTGCCGCCCAATACCAGGGTGACGGGCCAGACACCGCTAAAGATGGCGGATCTCAAGCCCGGCGTGCAAGTGACGGTGATCCTGAACTCCGCGCCCGGTACCGCGCCGACGACCAACTATATCCTGGTCAATCCACCCGCGCCCGTCGCCCGCTAGGGCGCAAGGTCCGTCCGCACATTGCAATGACCAGATTCGATCATCTCGCCGTACCGGTTGGCGATTACGCCGTTTCCAAACAATGGTATGTCGAAACCCTCGGTCTCGAGATTGAGTTCGACATGGAAGGCGGCCGAATGGTCGCGGTGCGCGATACGCACGATTTCACCCTGTTCCTTTACCAGGGCGAGGTGCCTTCGAATCCGTCCGCATTCATGTTCACCTTCTCGGTCGAGGACGTGCATGCCTTTTATCGGACGCGCAGCGCACAAGGCGTCCCCTTTGTGCATGAACCGAAGACGGTTGACTGGGGATTTGGGGCGGAATTGTCGGATCCCGATGGTTATCGGATCGCCATTTGGGACGAACAGACCATGCCCAAGACGCGCTGAGCGCTTCCCAGGATCGGTCCGCCCGTTTCCACGGCCCGATCAAGATCAGTTGGCGGCTTGAGAGGGTGGCTTGCTTCCACCTTTCAACCAGATGGCAAGTCTGTCCTTCTGATAGGGCTCCAGCCTGTAATATGTCGTGGCCGACGCCATGAATGAAATCGCCAGGAATCCAGCCACGCCGATTGTGATTTTCTTCCGCATTTCTCGTCTCCAAAATTGCGCATTCAGCCAGCTGCTGACCCTTGCCTTCACACAAGCGGACAGACAGCCGAGTGCCCAGGAAAGGCTTTGCCCCTCATCTTCGAGATAGTGAATTTCCGCGCTCATAGCCTTTGCCCACTCCTCGTGGGCGCGTGGCAGCAGCCATCCCGCCAGCCGCATAATTCCGGGTGCAAGATACTGCGCGATCGTGGGTTGCCGGATCATGTCGCGACCAGACGAGGAGGGCGCTCCTGCAGTCGTTCCTGCTTGGCCAACTCCTCGTTCGCGAATGCACGACCCCCGGCCGTGAGCCGATACATCCGCCGGGCCGGCCGCCCGGGGTGTGGAGACTCTTGCCATCTTGATTCAAGCAAGCCTCTTTCTTCCAGACGCATCATGATCGGATAAAGCGTTCCCGACTTCAGCCCCGACTGCCTCGACAGGGAGTAGCCATGCATCCAATCTTTTGTCCCTTCGGCAAGAACAGCGACGAGTCGCATGGTCTGTCTTGAGCTTGTTCGATCGCGTGCCATGCGATAAGTCTACATATATAGATTAAAAATGCAAGATCGCCATGGATCGTCGTCCGCGGCCGGTTCGGATCGACCGGCACGTTCCCGCTGGCGCCTCATTCTTCGAGGAACGGGTCCACCTGCGCCTTGGCTCGCCATTTCGCCAGCGCTCCCTCGCCGACGAACGGATTGGCCAGGCGCTCTTGGCCGAAGGTCGAGGTCTCGCCATGGCCCGGCAGGAATCGCACGTCGTCGCCGAGCGGGAACAGTTTGGAGCGGATCGAGCGCACCAGCTGCTTGAGGTTGCCGTCGGCATGTTCCCACGCGCCGATCGCACCCTGGAACAAGATGTCGCCGACGAATGCGAACCGGCTCGGCTCATGGAAATAGGCGACGTGCCCGCGTGTATGGCCGGGGCAGTGCAGCACGTCGATCACCTGCTCGCCGAACCTGACCTGGTCGCCATCGCCCAGCCAGCGTTCGGGCATGAAAGCCTCGGCGCGCAGATTGTAGCGTTTGGCCTGTTCGGGGAGCCGCTGGATCAGCGCTTCTTCGTCGCGGTGCGGGCCTTCGATGCGCGCGTCGGTCGCCGCGGCGAGCGCGGCCGCGCCGCCAGCATGATCCATATGCCCATGGGTCACCAGCACGACCTCCAGCTCCAGGCCTTCCCATTCGAGAAAGTCCTGGATCAGCCAGATGTCGCCGCCGGGATCGATCACTGCGGCTTTGTGGGTCGCCTCACACCAGAGGATCGAGCAATTTTGCTCGAAGCGCGTGACCTGCGTCCAATCGATGTTGAGCTTTGGACCGTCGCCGTGCTTCAAGCCATGCTTCCTATTTGAGCACGCCCTTCGCCTGCATCCGGTAGGAATAAACGAGCAGCGCGATGGCGATCGCCCAGATGCCGACATTCATAGCTATCATGCCTGGTGTCGTCATGTCCGCAGGCGCGGGCGATATGATGTTCTGATAGATGGTCGCTGCGAACAAGCCGGCCAGCGAAACTGCGAACGACCAATAGGCATAACGGCTGCGGATCAGCAGCAGCAGCGATCCCAGCAGCGCGCCCCAGACCCCGAACGCCCAGGCGGCATTCGCCCAAGCCGGGAAGCTTTCGAGATAGGCAAGCATCGACTCGGTGAACATCGCCAGCCAGTCCGGATTGCGCATCTGGCTCATCGTATAATCGAGGGCGCCGAATGCATTCCACAGCAGCGATACGATGCCGACGATCCACAGGTGCACGGGTGCCTTGGTTGGAGCTCCGACTTCCATCATCCCCTCCCTCATCGCGATCCGTTGCGGATCGGAAGACAGGAGAATCGCACTCTTTGCCCTGATGCTCAACCCTGCACGTCAGGTGGAAGGAACTTGTCTGCAGAGGAAGTACCAACCTCCCTCTCGCGGATGCCGCGCCGTCAAGGCCTTGGTATCGTCGGCGGTGGGTCGCTAGAACAGCTTCCTATACACCGTAAGGGGAGGATGCGGGCATGTCACTTGATCGGCGTTCGTTCGTAGCAGGCAGTGTCGCGGCGGTTGGAGGAGCGGTCGCGGCCAGCGTCGCCGATGCCCAGATTCCGGAGGGAGGCGGGATCACGCCGACGCCCTTTACAGAGCTTACCTTCACCCAGCCCTATATCGACAAGGACGAATGGCGCGACGCTCCGGTAAGGCACCGCTACGTACATGGCGGCTTCACTGGCACGGCCGCGCGCTTTTCCTTCTATTTTCCTGTGAAGGAGCAATATCAGGGTCGGTTCTTCCAGCTGGTCAATCCGGTGCCCTCCAGCGAAAATACCGGCGAGGCTGCGACGGGCGAGGAAAGCTACATCTGCTTCGCCATCGCGAGCGGCGGCTATTATGTGCAGACCAACCAGGGCGGTCTCGCCGCCACCGGTTCGCCGGGCTCGCCGATCGATCCCAGCATCGCCGCCTATCGCGTCAGCGCGGCCGCCGCCGAATATTCGCGCACGGTCGCGCGGCAAATGTACGGCGGCAGGCGGCCATACGGCTATTGCTTCGGCGGCAGCGGCGGCGCCTATCGCACCATCGGCGGTTTCGAACAAACCAGCGCCTGGGACGGCGCCGTGCCGTTCGTAATGGGCACCAACCACGCAATCCCATCGATGTTCACCTGCCGCCTGCACGGCCTGCGCACGGTCGGCGACAAGATGGCGCTGGTGGTCGACGCGCTCGACGCGGGCGGCAGCGGCGACATGTATGCCGGGCTCAACGAGGAGGAACGTGCCGGGCTGCGCGAGGCGACTCGCATGGGATTCCCGCCGCGCACATGGTTCCTCTGGAAGACTATGGGTTGGGGCCCTTTCTCGAACCTGCATGATCTGGTGGTCCGGAACGACCCCAGCTATTTCACCGACTTCTGGACGAAGCCCGGCTACCTCGGTGCCAATCCTCCCGACTCGCTGAAGCGCGCGCGCCTCCAGCATCGCTCGCCGGTGAAGCGCATCATCATGACCAGCGATGCCGCCGCCGCCGGCATAGCCGCGCCCGGCTTCGGCGGCACGGATCCCGCGCGCGCCTGGCAGAATTTCCAGGACCAGTGGGGCAGTCGCCCGTTTCCGGTCGCCTTCGAGCTGGACAATCCGCCGCCGCCCGCGGTCGACCTGCAGGGCTCCAAGATCGTCATCGATCCCGACGGCCCCAATCCTGGCACGGTATCGATCGGCCGGCGGCAGGGCGACATCGTCACCATCCTGTTTTCGCCGGTCAGCGGAGCGCAGGTGGAGGTGACGGGCAGGGTGCGCCAGGGTGATCGCATCCAGCTCGACAACTCCGACGTACTGGCGGTGCAGACCTATCATCGCCACGTCGTGCCGCCGCCGGATTTCTATGTGTGGAACCAGTTCCGCGGCCCCGACGGCAAGCCGATCTATCCGCAGCGGCCGCGCACGTTGGGCCCGATGTTCACCACTGCCGCCGCCGGCGCGCCCCACACCGGCAAGTGGCGCGGCAAGATGATCGTCGTCGAGACCTTGATGGACGAGGATGCCTTGCCCTGGCAGGCGGATTGGTACCGCAACAAGGTGCGCGCCAATCTGGGCGCGCGGATCGATGATCATTACCGGCTCTGGTACATCGATCATGCGCTGCACGGATCGGCCGTGCCCCAGTCCAACCCCACCCGGACGGTGAGCTATCGCGGTGCGCTCTACCAGGCGCTGCGCGACGTCAGCGCCTGGGTGGAACGCGGCGCGGTGCCGCCGCGTACCACCAACTACAAGGTCGAGGACGGCCAGGTGATCGTGCCCCCGGCGGCCGCCCAGCGCGCCGGCGTCCAGCCGGTCGTCGCGCTCACCGCCAACGGTCGCGTACGTGCCGACGTCAAGGTCGGCCAGGCGGTGGAATTTGTCGGCATCATCGAAAGCCCGCCCGGCACCGGATCGGTGGTCGAGGCACGCTGGGATTTCGACGGCTCAGGCAAATATGCCACGCCCTCAACCGTCACTCCCGCGCCGCGCGTCGAGGTCCGCCAGTCGCAGAGCTTCGACAAGGCCGGGACCTATTTCGTGACGCTCAAGGCCACGGGCCAGCGCAATGGCGATGCCAAGACTCCCTACGGCCGGATCTACAATATTGCGCGGGCGCGGGTGGTGGTGACCTAATCGACAACTCCTCCCCTCGAGTTCGGGAGGAGGGGGGACCGCCCGAAGGGTGGTTGAGGGGGTTCTTTCCGGCTGCGCCCAACCCCCAACCTCCAAAGCCTCGCTCTCCAAAAACAGCCGCATCACATCCGACATGCCCTTGAGCGGCGTGGATGTCACCATCACGATGCCGCCGGTCGCATTGGTCCGCGTCAGCCCTTCCATATAGACATCCATCGGCGGTTCCTCGTCGAACCACAGGCCGTGCAATGTCTACGACTGTCAAGCAAAACGACGGAAATGCCCGTCATAAAGACGGCGCGCTTGTGCGAGATTGACAGAGTGAATGGCTATGCGGATAGGGTCGAGGAAGATCCACACGGTCTGATCGCCCGCCCCGTTCGGGCCATCATCGCAAAGGCAGTCCATTCATGACCCAAGACAGCTATCGCGTCGTTCAATGGGCTACCGGAGCGGTCGGCAAGGTGGCGCTGCGGCATTTCATCGAAAATCCCGCATTCGAGCTCGTCGGCGTGCTCGTCACCAATCCCGAAAAGGTCGGCAAGGACGCAGGCGAACTCGTCGGCCTTCCGTCGACCGGCGTGATCGCGACGGACGACGCCGAGCAGATCGTCGCTTTGGATGCCGATTGCATCTTCTTCGCGCGACTTGGGCAGGATCTCGACATGGTCTGCCGCCTGCTCAGGTCCGGCAAGAACGTCGTCTCCTCGGTCGGACCATTTTTCCCGACAGAGCGGTCGCGCGCCCAGTTCGACATGATCGAGGCGGCTTGCCGCGACGGTGGAACCTCGTTTCACGGCTGCGGCGTCCACCCCGGCTTTACCGGCGATATCCTGCCGTTGACGCTGGCGCGGCTGATGAACAGGGTCGATCACATCCAGACCATCGAGGTGATCGACAAGATCAAGAATCCCATGACCAGCATCGAGCTGATGGGGTTCGGACGCGATCCCGACGATCTGCTCGCCAACCCGAGCCGCTCGGCGGAAGCGCCGCACGCCTTCGCCCAATCCATGACCATGGTCATCGAAGGCCTCGGCAAGACGATCGAGAAGCTGACCACCAAACTCGACGTGGCCAGGGCCACCAGGGACATCCCCTATCCCGGCGGCGAGAATTATGCCGGCGGCATCATCAAGACCGGAATGGTGGCCGGCCAGCATTATGAATGGACGGCTTGGGTCGACGGCGCCCCCCTGATGACCTATCACTTCTACTGGATGATGGGTACCGACATGGAGCCGCGATGGGATTTGGGCGACTGCCGCTACAGCGTTATCATAGAGGGCGATCCGCCGCTGGAGATGAACCTCATGAGCCGCCCCGATTCCGCCGGAGAACGGCTCTTCCTTGGTCTTGACTGGACTGCTCTGGCGGGGGTCACCGCCCTTCCGGCGGTTTGCGACGCCGCGCCTGGCATTGTCACGCATCTCGATATGGGCGTCGTCCAGCCGCGCGGCTTGGTGCGGCGCCGATAGGCCGAGCCACATGACGGGCCTCGAAATAAGCGAGCTGAAACCCAGGATCGGCAGTGAGGTGAAAGCCGATCCTGAAAGTCTGACGAGCGGTGCATTTGCCGCTGAACTGCGCGCGCTGCTGATCGACCGCGGTGTGCTCGTGTTCCGCGATCTCGACATCACGCTCGAGGAGCAGCGCAATTTCACAGCGACGCTCGGGCGCCTTCGCACGGGCGACGGCGACGGGCTGCAGAAGGTGACGCTCGATGCCCGGGAAAGCCCCGAATATGCGGCCTATTTTCCGAACACCTTCTTCTGGCACACCGACGGGCATTACAACCAGACAATGCCCTGCCTTGGCGCAACGATGCGGCCGGCGCGGCTGCCGCCGGAGGGCGGAGAGACCGAATTCCTCAACACCTATGCCGCCTATGACGACCTGCCTGAGGAGGACAAAGCCTTCATCGATCGCCTGCGCGTGGTGCATACGCGCTACGCGTCCAACAGCGCCGCTTATCCGGACGCGAGCGAGGAGCAGGCCGCCGGCTGGCGACTCGCTCCGCCCGCGACCCAGCCGTTGGTCTGGGCGCACGAATCCGGCCGAAAGTCGCTGATGCTGGGCATTTCCGTGTCGCATGTTGAGGGGATGCATCCTGCTGACAGCTACGATTTGCTCGGCCGGCTGAGAACCCACATGGCGCAGCCGCAGTTCGTCTACACCCACGCATGGCGGATGAACGACCTCGTCGTCTGGAACAACACCGGGACGATGCATCGCGTGCGGCCGTTCGATCCCGGCTCCGGTCGCCTGCTCAACCGCTTCACGCTGGACGGCGAAGAGCCAATCCGCGCGCCGTAGACACATCAAGCCTAATGTTGTGGAGCTGGCCGGGTATCGGCATCATGTGTCGCCTTGCCCTGTGCAGCGATCATCCCGTTTCAGCGCGCCCGATGCGCCGCCGTTACGTGCAAACACTTAGGTACCATCACCTATGTTCAAACGTCGTGCATTTCCGCTAGTCGATCCCCGGCAAAAGGAGAGGCCGTGATGCAATTCCGATGGTCGACGAAGGTGCTTACCGGCGCATGGCGCCGCTCGCAGATGAGCGCATTGACAGACGCGTTGCGCGCCGGACATGCCGAGTTCCACGACGGGGAAATCGCGCTGCATGAATTCGTGCGGATCGAACAGCAAGCCCCGGCGCCCGGCAATCGCGCCGAGGCTCTCAAGCTCGCCGCCTGACGCGCGGCCTAATTTTACGGACTGGGAACCGAGCCTCCGGCAAATGGTTCTAACGGCATAGCGCTTCCCTTTCGCTATGTCTCAGCCCGGATGCATCCCCTGCGTCCGGGTATTTTTTTGGATGCATACAGCCCGGGATGGGCGCCCGCGCTTCCGCCACTACCGTAGTTCTACCATCCGCTCATGTTCGCCATTCTAACCAGCGGGCGGATATCCGATTTTCCAAACTCATCTAACGGAAAGAACGCCATGTTTAGCGTCAAATACGATACGGCGACGGGCATCATCCGCTGCGTGGCCGGCGGCTTCCTGACCGCCGCGGATGTACAGCGATTTTCGGTGGCGGTGCACGAATCGGTGCAGCGCTGCCTGCGCGAGCGCGGGGCAGTCCGGATGCTGGTATTGTCGCCCGAAACGCAGGTCCAGACCGCCGAAACGCTCGAGGCGGCCCAGCGCGCAAAACAGAAACTCGGACCCGATTACAGGATCGCCACGGTGGTGACATCGCCGCTGGCCAAGCTGCAGGCGGCTCGCGTCCTGGCGTCCGATCGGGATCGGGCGTTCACCTCCGAGGCCGAGGCGCTCGCCTGGCTGACCGCAAGCCGCCAGGCGGCACAGCCGAGATCCGCGGCCGCCTGATTGGTTCCGCTCAGCGGCCGGCGGGCGCGCACAGGCTCAAATCCAGCGCTGCGTCTCCATCTGCACGTCGTGCAGTTCCTCGCGCCGCTGCAGCTGGGCGAATTTGCGCTTTGCCCGGTCGCGATTGTCGGATTCGAAGGCGAAGATGTCGCCGTTATTGTCGCGCGCGGTCACGCGAAATCTCTTTGCCTTTTCGGACGCCATGCGGCCTCAATGCAGCAGCATGCTCGCGGCGACAACCATCAAGCCCAGAAGTGCCGAAATCGCGCTGCCTTGCACAAGCACGAGAAACCAGTCGCGCATGAAGTCCCTCCCCGGAGCCAGCCAGCATAAGCGGCCCCGCGCGAAAGGAAATTGATCGATGTTATCCGGTGCCGATTTTGCGCCGGAACGAACTTCGGCACTATCGCCCCGAGCGCGCGTTGCCCCGGCATGAAACTCAGCATCCAGGTCGCGCTCGACTATCACATCCCCGAACCCACCGACATCCTGCTCCAGCTCGAGGCCGCGCCCATCCCGGAGCAGCTGATCGAGACGGCGCACATCAATGTGTCCGATCCCGAGCATTTCGCCCGCGTCGCCGCGCAGGACATGATCGGCGAGCGCATCTGGATACGCGCCCACGGCCGCCTGACGGTCGATTATCGCGCCACCGTCTCGATCAACCGCATCGTCTCCGATTGCCTGCAGCTCCCCAAGGTGCCGCCGCACCGCCTTCCCGGCGAGACCGTGCAATATCTGATGCCGTCGCGTTATTGTCCGTCGGACGAGTTCGAGACCTTCGTCGAGGAGGAGTTCGGCGGCTCCGACGGCGGCGCGCGCGTCATCGCCATGCGCGACTGGATCCAGGGCCATTTCACCTACGTACCGGGCGTCAGCACTTCTGCCACCACCGCGCTGGAAACGTTCGTGCGGCGGCAGGGCATTTGCCGCGATTATGCGCATGTGCTGATCACCCTGGTGCGCGCCTCCGGCATCCCGGCGCGGATCGCCAGCGTCTATGCGCTCGGCGTCGAGCCGCAGGATTTCCATGCCGTCGCCGAGGTGTTCCTGGGCGGCGAGTGGCATATGGTCGATGCCACCGGCATGGCCAGCGAGGCCGCCATGGCCAAGATCGGCGTCGGCCGCGACGCCGCCGACGTCGCCTTCCTCACCGCTTTTGGCGAGGCGGTGATGAACAGCCAGTCGGTCTCGGTCGAGGAAGCACGCTAGCCATTCTGCCCCGATATTGACCCAACCCCCCATTTTATCGGATCATCGCGCCATGCGGGGCTGCGTGATCTGGGTGGTGCTGGCGATGCTGGCCGGCTTGCTGTGGGTGGTTTTCACCGGCCGGCTGGGCGCCGTCGCCGCCGTGTTTCGCGACATCGCCGGCGCGGTGTTGCCGGCCGGCTTTGGTGGGTAACCGCAACCCCTTCGGCAGAGTTTCGGTGACCCCGCAACTCCATCAGCGGCGGCGGGGCTCCGCGAGCCACGTGCCGCCTGCGCCGGCCACGAATTTCCAATCCAGATCAAATTCGGGCACCTCAAAAGAGGTTAAGGCCCCAAGCCCACCCATTTCCCTGTTCTTGCGCTCACGGGTGACGCTTGGAAACTGCCGGATACTACCGTCAGGCAATTGGACATCGACCATGGCATTCGCTCCTATGAGGCCGCCATCGGCTGCGACGGAAGCGGTTGCGCCAGCGCGCTGCCATCATCCGTCTCACCATCAAGCCGACGATCGCAAGCCTGCGAGCATGGTATCACAGGCATCGCCTTGGCGTGAATCGGAACCGCAATCGCATCTTCCGGCGGCCCAAAGCGCCGGTAGCGGGTAGGGTAAAGGTCGCAAAAGTCGCAGCTGCCATTCGGCCCGATGCGCGCCGCTTGAAATTGACAAAATT
>Ga0075420_100003320_pt1 | contig 14046 bp, 16 predicted proteins | sample SoiMetdeltSBSDD4_FD_75296 | JGI IMG/M metagenome (GOLD analysis project Ga0075420, IMG submission 75296) | Bulk soil microbial communities from a Populus tree surrounding site in Tennessee, USA - Soil MetaG P. deltoides SBSDD4 | ecosystem: Environmental > Terrestrial > Soil > Tree plantation... | reverse complement strand
TGGTGAGCGCCGCCATTGGCGAAGACCTGCAGCGGCGGGGAATCTACGCGACGCTGGCGTCGGTCGCCGCGATCACCGGCTACATCGCGGTGCGCTTTCGATGGTCGTTTGCCGTCGGCGCAATCGCGGCCACGGTTCACGACGTGCTGGTCACCCTGGGCTGCCTCGCGATCGCGGGCTACGACCTCTCGCTCAACGTGACGGCGGCGCTGCTCACGATCATCGGCTACTCGGTCAACGACACGATCGTCATCTTCGATCGTGTTCGCGAGAACGCGCGCCTGATGCGCGGTGACTCGCTCGCGGCTGTGGTCGACCTCAGCGTCAATCAAACCTTGTCGCGAACGGTGATCACGGCCGGCACCACGCTGCTCGCTGTGATTGCGCTGTACCTCTTCGGCGGTGAGGCGCTTCGCGGCTTCGCGTTCACGATGCTGGTGGGGATCGTCAGCGGCACCTACTCGACAGTGTTCATTGCCTCGGCAATCGCGACGAGGCTCAGGCGACAACCGCACGTCGCGAGTTCCGCAGTGCACTCACGAGCGTGATCGGCTATTCAGCGGCCAACAACTGCAGGAGTTCGCGGCAGCCGCGTTCGTGCGCTCGGGTGCGGGCGGCTCGCGCATCATCGGCATTGCCGAGGCGCAAGCCGGGATCGCGCGTGAGCAGCGTCCGCACGACGTCGGCGTGGGGCTGGCATCCGCTCCAGCGGTAATCGATATCGCCCGAGCCGCGTACCGCTTCGATGAGCACCCGCGAACCCGAACCGCCATCTTCACGTGGATCGACGCCATGCGTCAGGAGAATGCGGACCATCGGCGCCGAGCCGTATCCACTGGCCATCAGCAGCGCCTGGCGGCCGGTGGAACCCGCAATCGACGCGCCGATCTCGAGCAGGTGCCCGAGCGCGCCGGCCTGTCCCTTGTGGATCGCGTGAAGCACGGGCGGCCACCCGTTCACGCCGCTGCGCTCGTCGAGGTTGGCCCCCGCGGCGGCGAGTCGATCGATTTCTTTGAGATCGCCCTCGCGCGCGGCGGTGGCAAGCGGCGTCAGCGGAAAGACGAGGGAGCAGCCGGTCGCCAGCAGGGCGATGACGATCGCCACGACCTTGGTCCGGCTCACCACCTTCGCCCCCTGGACCTTGCTCGGGGCTACGGCGGTCAAGAAGCCGGACACGACATCAGGCGCGGGTCTTGCTGCGGGCATGGCGGATGATGGCCTCCATGTGATCGAGATACTGCCGCAGCGCTCGATGCCCCGCCTCGGTCAGGGTGAACTCCGTCTTCGGCATTCGGCCCTCGAATGCCTTCGAGCAGATCACGTAGCCGGCCTCTTCCAGTTTTCGCGCATGCACGCTCAGGTTGCCGTCGGACAGCCCGATCAGCACCTTCAGTTCGGTGAAGCTGAGTGACGCGCTCGCGGCGAGCGCGCTGACAATCGCCAGACGCGTGCGATCGTGGATGAGGCGATCGAGCGCCGAGGGCCGCGGGGCCTGAGGCGTCTGCCGGACCGCCGGCCGCGCGGGGGTCTGTTCACGTTTACGCGCCGTGTTGTGTCTAGCCGCCATGTTTCCTCGAGATGATGATGCCGAACACGATCTGCAGGGCTCCGAACCCTGCGCCAAGCCACAGGTCTCCCCACTGGCCCGTGAACGATGCTCCGGCGCCGAGCAGCATGATGCCGCCACCCAGCCACGTCAGCACCGGCACACTGGCGGTCGCGCCGGCGAGCACACCCGCACCGTAGGCGAGCAGCCACGCCGGCGGCAGTAGATCGAACCGCCCCGTCTGCACGATGGCCCAGGTGAGGATTGCACCCCCCGCCAGCGCCGGGACGAAGCCCTGCATGAAACGACGGCCCGATCCCGCCCACAACGTCACGCCATGCGCGCGCGCCTTGACGTGCATCGCGACCAGCGCGATCGGCGCCGCGACCAGCGCCGCCGCCAGCCAGACGCCGAGCCACACCCATGGGGTCGATACCCGCGACGCCGCCAGCGATGCCACGATGCCGACGACACCCATCGCGACACCACCGCGGCCAGGGACCGCGGTGAACGACGCACTGCGTGCCATCGTGTCGCGGATGAACTCGAGCGATTCGGCGGCGCGCTCGTGCAGCGCGGAATGGGGCACTTGATTAATCCTACTCAAAAGTTCTTTGTCGTGTAAAGACAAGCGGTCCCGACGACCTCATGCCGGATTCCCGTACCCGTTCAGGACTGATGCCTGATTCGCGATTCCCGATTCCTTCTATGATCGTCGACATGGCGCAGTGGCTCGTCAAAGAGGAGCCGGATCACTACGGCTTCGACCAACTCGTGCGCGATCGCAAGACGGTCTGGGCCGGCGTGAAGAACCCGCTGGCACAGAAGCACCTCCGGTCGATTCGCCGCGGCGATCGCATCTTCTACTATCACACCGGCAAGGAAAAGGCCGTTGTCGCCACCGCGACAGCGGCGAGCGATGCCTATCCCGATCCCAACGACGCGTCCGGAAAACTGTCGGTCGTCGACATCGTCCCTGACAAGAAGCTCTCCCGCCCGGTGACGCTCGCCGAGATCAAGGCCGACAAGGCCTTTGCATCGTTTCCGCTTGTCCGGATGTCACGCTTGTCGGTGATGCCGGTCACCGACGCCGAATGGACGAGAATCGAGGCGATGAGTCGTTCGTGAGACGCCTCGGGGGCATCGCGGCGGCCTTCGTCCCCCTGTTCGCGTCGATCCTGTCGATCACCGCGTCGATCACAGCGAGCGCGCAGCAAGGGACGACACCGCCACCTGACATCCTGATCTCGCGGCACCTGGCCGAGTCCGAGCGGCTCGCGGTCGGCAGCGTGGTGCGGCTCGCCACGGATCCGTCGGGCGCCGGCGCGCGTGAGTTCCGGGTCGCGGGGATCTACGAACCGACGCCCAATCCGTCGCGGCTGGGCGTGGTCCCACGCGAGGTCCGCCTGCACCTCCCCGACCTGCTCGAGCTGACACGACCGGTCGGCATTCCCGCCGGGACCGAATACGTCGGCAGCATCAACGTCGCGCTGGTCGACCCACGCGAGGCCGCGGCGTTCGCGCGCGACGTCAACGCGCGCATGCCGGGCGTGGTGGCGCTGCCGTCGAGTGAAGCCGCCGGATCGACCGGGCCCTTTCGCGTGCTCGAGCGCTTTCACCTCGCCATCGCCACGGTCACGATCGTCGCCGCCACCGTCTTCCTGCTGGCGTTGACGATCATGCTCGTCGACGAGCGACGCGAGACGGTTGGCGTGCTGCGGCTGATCGGACTGCCGGTGCGACGCATCCTCGTCCAGGTGCTGCTCGAAGGCCTGGTGGTCGCCGCCGCCGGGGCGGCGTTTGGCCTGGTGCTGGCGATCGTATCGGAACAGATCATCAACGCGTTCTTCCAGTGGAAGTACGACACCGCACTGGTGTTCGTCCGCATCACGCGTGACGTCGCCGCGACCGCCACGGCGATCGCGGTGCCGCTGGGGGCCGGGGCCACCGTGGTGGCGTCGTGGGCGCTGCTTCGCAAGAACGGCTTGCGTCTGGTGCGGCGATGAACGCGCTGGGATTTGCCTGGCGCAGTCTCGTGCGCCAACCGGCGCGCGCCGCGCTCGGCGTGCTCGGCGTCGCCGCGGTCGGCGCGCTGCTGTTCGACATGCTGTTGCTGTCGCAAGGGCTGGTCGTGTCGATGCGCGACCTGCTCGACCGCTACGGCTGGGACGTGCGCGTCACCGGCGGCGACCTGCCGCGGCAAGGGCCACGCATTCATGACGGCTTCGCGGCGAGCGACGCGATCGTGAAATTGCCATCGGTGGCGGCCGTGCTGCTCGTCCGGTTGGCTGACGCGCAGGTCGAGCCTTCACCCGGCTCGCCCCGAGCCGATGCGTCGAATTCTCGTGAGACCAGGCGCTCGTCGCTTGCGGTGTCGTTCCAGGGCGTCGTGTTGCGCTCGACCAGCACCTCGGTGCGGCCGCCGTGGACGATTCTGCGGGGCCGCGATGCGGCCGCGGCCGAGGAAGTCGTGGTCAGCGAATCGATCGCCTCGGCAGCAACGGTCGGCCCGGGCAGCACACTCACCGTGCGCGCGTCGTGCGCCAGTGAACGCGAGGCGCTGCCGCCGACGACGATGCGCGTCACCGGTGTCGCGGAGTTCCCGTTCGCGTCGGCGACCGAAGATACGCTCGGCGGAACGTTCGATGCCCTCAAGGGTGCGTGCGCCGGCAACATCGGCGACGAGATGGATGTCATGCTCGTCACGTCGAAGGGCGATCCCGAGGGCACAGCCTCGGCCATTCGCGCGGTCCGGCCCGATCTGAGCGCCCTCACCAACGAGGAAGTGGTCGGCCGGCTGCAACAAACCAGCTTCAGCTACTTCCGCCAGATTTCAGTCGTACTCACCGCGGTGACCGTGTCGTTCGCGGTGCTGCTGATCACAGTGCTGCTGACCGTGTCGGTCAATCAGCGTCTTGGCGAAATCGCGGCGCTGCGTGCGCTCGGGTTCTCCCGCTGGCGGGTGATCAAAGACGTGCTGTCGGAATCGGCGCTCATCGTCGGCACCGGCGGGCTGCTCTCGCTGCCGCTCGGACAACTGCTCGCGACGGGACTCGACCGGATCCTGAAAGGCATGCCCGGCATCCCCGCCGATCTCCACTTCTTCGTATTCGAGCGCGAGGCGCTGGCGGTTCACCTGTCGCTGCTCGTCGCCACGGCGCTGATCGCCGCGCTCTATCCGATGCGCATCGTCTCGCGGCTGCCGATCGCCGCGACGCTGCGTGACGAGGTGATCGGGTGATCGTCGACGCCCAGCGCGTCACGCGGGTGTTCGCGATGCCGGCGGCCCCGGTGGTGGCGGTGCGCGACGTCACGCTGCAAATCGCCGACGGCGATCACATCGCCATCAGAGGCCCGTCCGGCTGCGGCAAGTCGACGCTGTTGCACATGCTCGGCTGCGTCGACGCGCCGACCAGCGGGACGCTGCTGTTCAACGGTCAGGACGTGGCCACGCTCTCCGACGCGAAGCGCAGCCTGTTTCGGCTCAAACACATCGGGTTCGTGTTTCAACGCTTCTTCCTGCTGCCGATGCTGACCGCACGCGAGAACGTGGAGCTGCCGCTGTCGGAAGCGGGCGCACCGAAGACCGAGCGGCAGCGCCGCGTCAACGAGCTGCTGGCGTACGTCGGTCTGTCGGCACGCGCCGATCATCGACCCTCGCAGCTCTCGGGCGGCGAGATGCAGCGCGTGGCGATCGCGCGAGCGCTCGCCAACCGGCCCCAACTGCTGCTGGCGGATGAACCGACGGGTGAACTGGATGTCGCAACCGGCGAGCAGATCGCAGCGCTGCTCGATCGCGTCAACGCCGATGGCACGGCGCTGGTCATCGTGACGCACGATCCGGTGCTGGCCGGGCGCGCGCGACGGCTGCTGATGATGCGCGACGGCGCCATCGAAGACGAGGTGGCGTCATGATCGGCCGGTTGGCATGGCGGTCGCTGACCGCGCATCCGGTGCGCAGCGCCGTGCTCGCGGCAGGATTCGGCGTCGGCGTCGGCGTGATGGCCATCCTGCTCGGCGTCGCCAGCATCGTCCTCGAGCAGGCGCAGTCACCGGCCCTCGCCGGTGGCGGCGACGTGACGATCCGGCTGTCGCTGGCGGCGCCCGCCCGGCTCGTCCTCACCGGCACGCTGCAGTCGGACGCGTTGAGACCGCGCGTGCGCGCCGCCGGCGCCTCGCATTCGACCGATCTCTATCTGCTCACGCAGGGACGATCGGTGCGTGTCGCGGCGCATGGCGGGATTCCGAGCCTGGAGAAGGCGGTCGGCGATCCCGAGAGCCTGCAGGTCGCGGCCTGGCGCGACACGGACGCCGATACCTCGTGGACACACGAGTCGCCGGCTAAGGTCCTGCGCCAGATCGATCGCTTCCACGGCGTTCCGGATACGCCCGCCTGGGCCGATTCGTGGGCCGAATGGCTTTACTTCAATGGCCGATCCGCGGGCGCACGCTTCTATTTCACGATGCTGGTCGGCCCTCGCACCAAGGACGGATACCGGTCAGCAACGGTGCGGCTGCAGATCGAGCGCAACGGGAAGATGGAGACGTTCGGCGCGAACACCGAAGTGAGCGACGCTGACGCAAACGCGGCACCGGACCTGACGATCGGCGCGAACCACGTCAGGCTCGACGGGATGACGTACCGCGTGCACGTCGACGTCACCGATGCGGCCACGCGTCGTGCGGTTGGCGACGTCACGCTGCAGGCATCACCCGGCCGACTCGTCCCGCCGCTCGAGATCACGGGCGCCCGCGGTTGGCGGACGGGCTACGTCGTTCCTGTGATGTCCGGGACGCTCGACGGCGCGATCTCGATCGATGGTGAGACCGTGTCGCTTTCAGGCGGAAGCGGCTACCACGATCACAACTGGGGGTTCTGGAAGGGCGTGTCGTGGCAATGGGGCCAGGCACAGCAAGGTGATCTCTCGGTGATCTACGGACGCGTGTTTCCACCACGTGAAGCAGCCGATCCGGAAACGATTCCCGGCTTCGTTGGCGCGCTCGGACCTGACGGCCCACTCGGCTACTCAACCAACGTGCGCATCACCGAGAGCAACGACGACCGCGGTCAGCCACGCAGCATCGCCCTGCAGGCACGCGGACAGTCGCTCGACCTCGACCTCACATTCACGGTGATGTCGACCGTGACGACGCGGATGGCGAGTGGGCCGCTGGGCAATGGTGTCGATTTCCTGCAAATGAGAGGCGATTACGACGTCCGTGGGCGCGCGGGCGGACGGCAGATTCAATTCACGGCGCCGGGCGCGGCCGAGACGTTCCGCGGACGGTAACGGTCCTTGGGCCTTGGTCCTTCGTTCTTGGTCCGTCCGGAGTCCTCGGTCCGTCCGTGGTCCTTGGTCCCAAGTCCCTTGATTCGAAATCGCTGCGGCTCCAAGCGGTGCGCCATCAGGGACCAAGGCCGGACCACGGACCATGGACCAGGGACGGACCAAGAACGAAGCACTAAGGACGAAGGACTTTCTAGGCGCTTTCCAGCGCCCGGCGCGCCGCGATCTGGGCGCGTCGCCGACGCTTCGTCAGCGCGTTGAGCGTGTCTTCGAGTGGCAGACGAACCTGTTGCGCGTTCCAACCGCGCGCGTGGCGGGCGGCCACTGCCTGGCGATAGTTGATCTCCATCCGAAAGCAGTCGAAGCAGAGTGTTCGCGGGCGTTCCGCGAGCGGCTCGGCTTCGTCGCGAAAACCGTAACGCGCCTCGCGAGCGCGGCACCCGGCGCACAGTGGGACCCGAGGCGACGGCGGCGACGGCGACCGCGGCGCAACCGGTCGTAACGGTCGAGGCACACGGTTGTACAGTGCGAGTTGTCGATCGAACACCTGCTGCCGAAGCGCGTGCGCCATGGGACTCTCCTTCGTGTCGTCCTGCGTGACTGAACTCACTGTATGAGAGAGGTGTGACAGACTAGGTCACGAGCGAATGCAGAAGGGGGCGAGGGGGAAAGGGGGCAGGGGAAGTGGGTAAGAGTGCGGAGAAGCCTGAAAGCACGAAGGGCAAGGCACCCGATGTCGATGCGCTCTACAAGCTCCCGCTCGCCGAGTTCACCGCCTCGAGGAATGCGCTCGCAGGCCGTCTGAAGAAATCCGGTCGTGCCGAGGAGGCCGAGCGCATCAAGGCGCTGATGAAACCGTCAGTTCCGGCATGGGCGGTGAATCAGCTGTTCTGGAAACATCGCGACCGGTTCGATCGCCTGATCGCGGCCGGCGATCGGTTGCGCACCGCGCAAGCGTCGAAGCTCGCCGGCGGCGCCGGTGATGTTCGCGGAGCGATCGACGAGCTCCGCGAAACGTTATCCGATCTCACACGCACCGCCGCAGACATGCTGCGCGAATCTGGCAGCAATATGACGCCGGAGCTGATGCGGCGCGTCACCTCGACGCTCGAGGCGCTGGCGTCGATCGGGATCGTTCCTGGCGGACCGCAGCCGGGGCGGTTGCACGACGAGGTCGAGCCACCTGGTTTCGAAACGCTTGCCGCGCTCGTGCCCTCGAGCGAGCGCGCCGAACGCGGCGACGCGCCCACGCGCGTCCTCACGTTCCGGCACGAGCCGTCACGCGCGGCGAGGGGAAAAGCCAAGGGCGAGGACGACGAGCAGCGGCGCGCTGAGGAACGAAAGGCGCAGCTCGCCGCGGCGAAGGCGATCGTTGAGGAGGCGGAGCGTTCGCTGCGCGAGGCGCGGAGCACGGCGCAGCAGGCGCAGACGGAGCTCAAGAAAGCCGCGGCGCGCGCCAAAGAAACCGAGGAAGAAATGGTCGAAGCCGAAAAGCGCCTCGAGCAGTCGGCCAAGGAGGCGCATGCGGCGCGTCAGGTCGCACGTCGTCTCGCGGTCGAAGCGGAAACGGCGGCGCAGGCTGTCGAGGACGCCGAACGCGCGCTCGAGAAGGCCAAGGCGGCCGTTCAAGAAATGTGAGTGGTCCGTGGTCCGGGAACTCGCATGGACCAGGGACCCAGGACGGACCGAGCACCAAGGACCAAGCACCAAGGACGGCTGACGGTTTCTAGTCTCCGTTAACTTCCATCTCCCCCGCCCAGCGTTCGACGCCGCTCGTTTCGAGACCGAACTGATCGAGCATGCGTGACACTGAATGATCGACGAGATCGTCGATCGTGCGCGGGTGGTTGTAGAACGCTGGCAGCGGCGGCAGCACCACCGCTCCCATGCGCGACAACTTGAGCATGTTCTCGAGGTGAATGTCGCTGAATGGCGCCTCGCGGATCGCCAGCACGAGGCGGCGGCGCTCCTTCAGCACGACGTCGGCCGCGCGATGAATCAGGTTGTCGCCGTAGCCATGCGCGATCGCCGCCAGCGTTTTCGCGCTGCACGGCGCGATGATCATCCCGTCGGTGCGAAAGGATCCGCTCGAGATCGCGGCACCCATGTCGCCTGGCGGATAAGAGACCGATGCCAGCGCTTCGACGTCCTCGCGCGAGTAGGGCGTCTCGTGGATCAACGTGCGGGCGCCCCAGCGGCTGATGACGAGATGCGTTTCGACGCCGGCCTCGCGCAACCGTTCGAGCAGGCGCACGCCGTAGATCGCGCCAGTCGCGCCCGTTATCCCGACGATGATCTTCATCCGACATCTAGCTTATAACGGCCTTCTGCACGCCGGGCCTGGCCGCCTTCGCGCGAAGCGCTTCGGCGAGCCCGCAGTAGCCTTGGCGGAGGCGGGAAGGCCCGGCCTCCACTGACGACACCCGAGATATCATCGGGGTTCGTGCTCAAGCGACAGACAACCGGGTCGGTGATCTGTGCGTCGTGCGGCGTGCTGGTCGGAGTCAACGACGACACCTGTTACAACTGCGGCCGGCGCAACCCGGGAATGTGGGGCTATGCCGCCTCGCTGCGTGCGCTCGGCACCGACCTCGGCTTCGTGCCATTCGTGATCGGCGCCTGCTCGATCCTGTACGGGCTCACCTTGCTCGCCTCGGGTGGCCAGATCGGCATGAACGGGCTGTTCGGGTTTCTGTCGCCCTCATTCGAAGCGATGTTCCTGTTCGGCGCCACCGGCCCGGGCCTGGTCGTCGAGCAGGAAACCGGCCAGTTGTGGCGATGGTGGACGATCCTGAGCGCGTCCTGGCTGCACGGCAGCGCGATTCACATTCTCTTCAACATGATGTCGGTGCGTCAGCTGGCGCCCGCAGTCGCGGACCTGTACGGTCCCGGGCGTATGGTGATCATCTACACGGCCGGTGGTGTGGCCGGCTTCGGTCTCAGCGTGTTCTGGGGGCTGTTTCTCCCGGCGATTCCGTTGCTCGGCAGCGGACGCGGCATCACCATTGGAGCGTCCGCGTGCATCACCGGGCTGCTCGGCGCGATTTACTACTACGGCCACCGCAGCGGCAGCCGCATGGCGCGCAGCTATGCCACGCAATCGATCTTCTTCGTACTGATTCAGGGCATCTTCCTCGGCGGGATCATCAACAACTTCGCACACGGCGGCGGTTTCATCGGCGGATACATCGCGGCCCGTTTACTGGATCCGCTCAAGCCCGAGCGCGTCGACCACATCGTGATCGCGTTGGCGTGTCTGGGAGCATCGCTGCTCGCGGTGATTGCGTCGGTGCTGCATGGCCTGCAATACTTCGCCACTCCATAGCCGCAAAGCGGAGCGACCACTGTGAGACTCGCATATCAAGGGGAACCGGGCGCGTATAGCGAAGCGGCGGCGCTGCACTTCGGCGGTCCGCAGGCCGACACGCTGCCGTGCAAGAGCTTCGACGACGTCTTCGATGCGGTCGCAAAACGGCGGGCGACCCACGGCGTGGTGCCGCTCGAGAATTCGATCGGCGGCACGATCCATCGCAACTACGACCTGCTGCTCGAGCACGAGATTCCGATCACCGGCGAAGTCGAGCTCGACGTCGTGCACTGTCTCCAGGCGCTGCCAGGCACGCGCATCGAGGACGTCAAGACCGTCTACTCGCATCCGCAGGCGCTGGCGCAGTGCGAGCGGTATCTGAAGGATCTCGGCGCGACCGTGGAAGCGGTCTATGACACCGCCGGCGGTGCCAAGCTGGTGGCCGAGCAGAAACTCACCGGCGCGGCGGCGCTGGCCTCGCGACGCGCCGCCGAAGTGTTCGGGCTGGAAATCCTGCAGGAGGCCGTGCAGGACTACGAGTTCAACATCACGCGCTTCGCGATCATCGGCGGCGCGCCGTCGCCCGACGCCAACAAGACGGTCATCGTCTTCGGGCTGCCCAGCACGCCCGGTGCGCTCTTCAAGGCGCTCAGCGTGTTCGCGCTGCGCGACATCAACTTGTCGAAGCTCGAGAGCCGTCCGATCCGCGGCCGGCCCTGGGAGTATTTGTTTTACGTCGAAGTGGACGCGCGACGCGATGACCTGGGCTGCGCACGTGCCTTGACTCACCTCGCGGAATTCGCCAAGTGGACGCGAATACTCGGAAGTTATCGCGGCGCCGAGAGACGCGCCGCTCCCTGACTGGAGGATCGCTTGAAAGCAGCTGTCTGTCTCGCACTCGCACTGGCGATCCCGAGCGTCGCGAACGGTCAGACTCCCGACGGTGCGGAGCTGTTCAAGCGCACCTGCGCACAGTGCCATGAGGCCGGCGACGGCCGGGCGCCGAATCGCGAGGCGTTTCGCGCGATGCCGGCCGAGCGCGTGCTCGCCGCGATGGAAACCGGCTCGATGATCACCATGGCGAACAACCGGACGGCCGCCGACCGCCGCGCCATCGCCGAGTTCCTCACCGGCAAGTCGCTGTCCGCGCCGCTCGTTACCACACCAGCACAGGCGGCCATGTGCAAGACGAAGGAAGCCTTCAACCCGAACGCGGGCGCACGCTGGATCGGCTGGGGGCAGAACACGAACAACACCCGCTTTCAGGACGGCACCGGCGCCGGCATCGCGGCCTCCGATGTGCCCCGGCTGAAAGTCAAATGGGCGTTCGGCTTCCCCGGTGATCTGCAGTCGTACGCGCAGCCGACCATCGCCGGCGGGCGCGTCTTCGTCGGCAGCTGGGGCGGCAAGGTCTACTCGCTCAGCGCGGCCAGCGGCTGCATTCACTGGTTCTACGAGGCCGGTTCGGGCGTGCGCTCGGCGATCAACATCGCGCGCGTCGGCGGCCGCGATGTCGCGTTCTTCGGCGACGGCACGGCGACGATGCACGCGGTCGATGCCGCGTCGGGTCAGCTGCTGTGGAAGACCGACGTCGAAGACTTCCCCGTCGGTCGCATCACCGGCTCGCCGACCTACTACAACGGCCGTCTCTACGTTGGCATCGCCTCTGGAGAGGAAGCGTCCGGCGCGCTGCCGACCTATGAATGCTGCAAGTTCCGCGGCAGCGTCGTCGCGCTCGATGCTGCCACCGGCAAACAGGTCTGGAAGACCTACACCATCGAGGAACCCAAACCGACGACGAAGAACGCGGTCGGGACGCAGCTGTGGGGACCATCGGGCGCCCCGGTGTGGGCATCGCCGGCGGTCGATCCCAAACTCAACGTGCTCTACGTCACGACGGGGAACAACTACAGCGACCCCACATCGCCGACCAGCGATGCGTTCATGGCGCTCGATCTCAACACCGGTCAGATCAAATGGGCCAAACAGATGACGCCGAAGGATGCCTACACCGCGGCGTGCCGCCTCCCCGACAAGACGAACTGCGCCGAGTCGAATGGTCCCGACTTCGATTTCAGCTCGTCACCCATTCTCGTCACGCTCGCGAACGGACGGCGGATGATCGTCGCTGGTCAGAAGTCAGGAATCGTGCACGCGCTCGACCCCGATAAGGGCGGCGAGGTGCTCTGGCAGACGCGCGTCGGTCGCGGCGGAACGATGGGCGGCGTGCAGTGGGGATCGGCGGCCGATCAGCAGAACGTCTACGTGGCGCTGTCGGACATCGGCCGCGTCATGCTGACCTACAGCAACAATACCGATGCCGACCCGAAACAGGGCGGCGGCATGTTTGCGCTTCGGCTGGAAGACGGCGAGCGTGTCTGGTACACCCCGCCACCTGGATGCGGTACGAGACCTCGCTGCAGCCCGGCGCAGTCGGCAGCGGTGAGCGCGCTTCCGGGCGTCGCGTTCTCCGGATCGGTCGACGGTCACATTCGCGCGTACTCCGCAGCCGACGGCAAGATCGTCTGGGACTTCGACACGATTCGCGCCTACGACACGGTGAACGGCGTCGCCGCGCGCGGCGGCTCGATCGACGGCCCCGGACCCGCGATTGGCGGCGGCCTCGTGCTCGTCAACTCGGGCTACCCGACCGCCGGAGGTACGCCCGGAAACGTGCTGTTGGCGTTTTCGGTTGATGGGAAATAAACAGGAATCAGGAATCAGGAATCGGCCATGGGCTAGGGATCAGCCTGATTCCTGGTCCACGGCTGAATCCTGATTCCTGCTTGCTTCTGCGGCGTCTACGTCACCAACCCGTCTCCGCGTCGCAGCATGTCTCGCAGCCACCACTCGTGTTTCTCGTGCAGCTGCACGAAGCGCGCGAAGAGATCGACGGTACCGGGATCACGATGGTCGTCGGCGGAATACGCCGCGAGACGCATCTCGCGAATCACGATCAGCACGTTCTGATCGGCTTCTTCGATCATGTAGCGCAGCGACGTGTGCGGCGTCGCGACGCTCACGCTGGCGAGATTCGTCCACTCGATCGGATTGGCGACCGGATCCGGTCCGATCATCCGGATGCGTTCGGCGAGCGGGTCGATCGTCGACAGCACGTCGCTCGCGAGTTGATCGAACAGTTCGTGCAGGTCGCGAAACATCGGACCGAACACTTGCCAGTGATAGTGCTTGTAGTTGCCAAAGAGCACGAACGCGTTGGCGAGTTGTCGCTGCAGGTCTTTCACGACGATGCCATCGCCGCGGTTCTCACGTGAGAGCTCTTCGGCCGCCGCCGTGGCGACGGTCTCACGATTGAGGAACTTGCTCGAGTCCACGGGATTGTTCCTTTCCGGATCGGTGCGACACCGTTTCTTCACGATCGACTCGCACGCCTCGCGCCATGCGACTCGCGACGTCCTCACCGGCACCGACCTGTGCTTTGGGATGGCATTTGCAACTGTCGTGCGAAGGCGATGAGCCGGATTCTTCGGCTCGGCCGGCTGAACAAAGAGAGCGGAAGGAGGGCGCCGTGAAAAAACGAACCAGGGGTTGGGTCGCCGGTGCGGCTGTGCTGGCAGCCGCGATGGCCGGCCTGCAGCTCATCAGGCGACGCCGACGGAACGCAGACGAGGAAGGGAGATTCGAACGCGAATCGGAGATCGACGACCGTATTGCGGAGTCGTTCCCGGCCAGTGATCCGCCATGGCAGCCGTAGATGCGCCGGCGAACGGCGTCGTTCGCATCGCGGCGGTTGGCGACCTTCACTGCACGAAGACGTCGCACGGCGCGTTCCAGCCGCTCTTCGCGCAAGTGTCGGCCACGGCCCAGTTGCTGCTGCTTGCGGGGGATCTGACCGACACGGGGCTGCCGGAGGAAGCGCGCGTGCTCGCGCGCGAGCTGACGGC
>Ga0075420_100003318_pt1 | contig 14048 bp, 11 predicted proteins | sample SoiMetdeltSBSDD4_FD_75296 | JGI IMG/M metagenome (GOLD analysis project Ga0075420, IMG submission 75296) | Bulk soil microbial communities from a Populus tree surrounding site in Tennessee, USA - Soil MetaG P. deltoides SBSDD4 | ecosystem: Environmental > Terrestrial > Soil > Tree plantation... | reverse complement strand
ACTGGTCGAACTCATAACGACGGATGGCGTAGCTCACGACACCCGGATAGGTCGTCTCGATGAGTGGTTGCCCCAATACGCCTGTCCGGAAGCGCCTGATGTCCTGGAGCGTCAGGCCGGCGGATCGATACTCCTCGGGATTCAGCTCAATCGCCGCGAACACTTCGGGCGTCAGCCAACCGGCGCATACTTTGTCGCGGGGGAACGTCGCTCGATCAATGACGACGACCTCCATGCCGGCGTTTCGCAGGACGCGGGCGCACGTGGAGCCCGCGGGTCCACCGCCAACGACCAATGCGTCACATGTGATCAACCGACACCTTCACCGGGAACGGGTCGCGTCGCGTCCACGAGATGGGCGCCGACTCACGCGGGGCAAAGACAACTTGGAAAAGCTGCATTCCACCCGTGACAAACGCCGCCTCTGATCCCGCCAGATAGAGCTCCCAGGCACGCGCGAACGGTTCGCTGTACATCGATCGCACCGTGTTCCTCGCGGCGGCAAATCGAGCTGCCCAACAAGCCAGCGTTCTGGCGTAATGCAGGCGCAGATTCTCGACGTCGATCACCGACATTCCCGCGGGGGACAGGATGTCGTCAGTAACTTCGGCCAGCGTCGGCGGGTAGGCGCCCGGGAAGATACGCCTGCGAATCCACGCGTTGAGTGGACGCGGCACGTCGCGTCCGATGAAGTGCAGGAGGCCGCGTCCGCTGTCGGGGTGCAGCACGCGTTCAATCACTTCGCTGATCGCATCGAATTGCGCGCGTCCAACGTGCTCCAGCATTCCCACCGACACAAAAGCGTCGCACTTCCCCGATACCGATCGATAGTCATCGTCGATGAATTCGACCTTGTCGTGAAGGCCCTCGCGCTTTGCGCGCTCGCGGGCCCACGCGAGTTGTTCCTTGGACACGTTGAAGGCCCTTACCTCCACGCCGTAGTGCCTCGCCATGTGCAGCGCCAGGGATCCCCAGCCGCATCCAGCTTCGACGACTCGATCGCCTGGCTTCAGGCGCAGCTTGCGGCACACGAGATCCATCTTGGCGATCTGCGCGGCATCGAGGGTGGCGCTAGGTGTTGGAAAGTACGCGCAGGTGTAAAGCATCTCGGGGTCGAGCCACAAGCGGTAGAAATCGTTGCCGAGGTCGTAGTGCTGATGGACGTTCAGCCTGGCGTTCACTGGAGTGTTTGAACGCGCGAACAGCCTGCCGATGGCGTCGCGCCACGAGACCGCCGCGACCGGTAGCTGTGACAGCGCTTCGATGACCGCTTCAAGGGAGCCTCGGATCCAGAGTCGGCCGTGCATATACGATTCGCCGAACTGCATGTGCGGGTCGAGAAGCAGACCCACCAGTGTTCGACGATCGGTCACGACAAGGTCGCCGATTCTGGAGCCTTCTCGATATGGTGACCAGCCGTCCCATAACTCCACACGCACGCGCGCGGCCCGAATCATGGACTGAAGGCGCTGAGCCAGCCACCGGTCGAGACGGGTCAGGTGTCCACTCTCGCCGTGCCCAATCGCGCTGGGGGCCAAGGACGGGTCAAGGGTGCTACCCATGGGCTTGGGGAAGAGAATTGCACAGGTGAGGCCAAGACGGACAGGGCTATCTAGCCCCAGATTTCTCCCGTCTTCGGGCCCCGCTTTTCACAGCCACGGCGTATCATCGCTCCGCGATGACCCGAGAAAGGGCATAGGCCTACCTGGTCGAATCCACTCGCCGCGACGCTGCCTTTGTCTGTGTCGCCGGGGCACTGCGCGCCTCGGCTGTCAGCATGGCCGGCGTGATTATCGCCATTCATCTCGCCGGCCGTGGCCTGTCGCCAACCGGGATCGGTCTCGTCCTCGGCGCCGGTGTGTTGGGCACGGCCACCGGCACGATAGTCGCCGGACTTCGTGCCGACCGCTGGGGACGGCGCCGAACGCTTCTTCTGATTTCCCTCTTGTCGGCGGTCGGATACGTCGGCGTCGCGTTCGTTCCAGGGCTTGCGTCCCTGATCGGCGTTGCCCTCATCGGCCTTGTCAACGGCATGGGGCGCGATCGCGGACCGGCATCCACGCTGGACCAGGCGATCATCCCGTCGATCGTTCCAGACGCTCGACGCACGTGGACGATGGCGTGGTACAACGCGTCGATAGACGCAGGCCACGCGCTCGGAGCCCTTGGCGGAATAGTCCCAACGGTCCTCGAACGGACGACGGGTGCCTCGTCGTCAACCGCGCATGCATGGGCCTTCGTGCTGTGTGGGGTTGTTGTCGCTCTGAGCGGACTCGTGTATTTGGGGCTTGGCAGGCGCGTTGAGGTGGATTTGTCCGATGCCGGGTCTAAAGACCCGGCCTACGTACGGCGCGCTGAAGACCCGGCCTACGTACCGAGGGCGACAGACCCGGCCACGCATGTCGAGCGGGTTCCGATCGACCCGGCCACGCGCGCGATCGTGCATCGTCTCTCGGCGCTCTTCGCCGTCGATAGCATTGGCGGCGGGTTTCTGAATTCTGCGCTCGTCGCGTACTGGTTTTTCGAGCGCTATGGCACCTCAGAGGTCCAACTGGCGGGACTCTTTTTTGCGGCGCGCGTGCTCAACGTCGTTTCGCATCTCGTTGCTGCCTGGCTGGCACGTCGCATTGGTCTGCTCAATACGATGGTCATGACGCATCTGCCGTCGAGCGTGCTCCTCATGCTTGCGCCGACCGCGCCAACCGCCGCCCTTGCGGCCGCTCTCTTTCTTGCGCGCGAAGCGCTGGTGGAGATGGACGTTCCCACCAGGCAGTCATACGTGATGGCCGTCGTACCACCCTCCGCGCGGACCTATGCGAGCGGGATGACGAACGTGACCAGGAACATAGGGTGGGGTGTGGGTCCCTTGATTGGCGGTTCGCTGATGCAACACCTCACACTCGCGGCGCCACTCTTCATCGGTGGCACGCTGAAGATTGCATACGACCTCGCCCTGTACCGTTCGTTCAAGGCGATTCGGCCACCGGAAGAACGTTGATGACGCCGGGTCTAAAGACCCGGCCTACGTACGGTGTGTCGCCGGGAGGTACGTAGGGCGGGTCTTCAGACCCGCCTGATGTCTTGGACAAGTACGTAGGGCGGGTGTTTAGACCCGCCTTGGGGATCACCCGCTCACGGGTGTTTGATGAACGTGCCGCGCTGCAGTTCGTCGTACGCCTGCTGAAGCTCTTGGCGTGTGTTCATGACGATCGGCCCGTGCCACGCGACAGGTTCCTCGAGAGGCTTCCCTGACACGAGCAGAAACCTGATGCCCTCGTCGCCCGCCTGGACAACCACTTCGTCACCACGGTCGAACAGCACGAGGGAGCGATTGGCGACGTCGCTCGGGGTTACCTTGCCGCTGTCTACTGCTTCGGTCTGTACCGCCTGCGGATCCGACGCGTCGCGGAATGTACCAGAACCCGCGAATACGTAGGCAAACGCGTGGCGAGTGACCTCGACCTCGAGTCGGCGCCTTTGACCTGGGGGCACCGACACGTCGAGGTATCTCGGGTCTGCGGCGACGCCTTCCACCGGTCCTGTCTTTCCCCAGAATGTTCCGCAGACGATCCGGACGCGTGTCCCATCGTCATCGACAACCTCGGGGATGTCCTTTGCCAGGACGTCCTGATAGCGCGGCGTCGTCATCTTGAGTCGCGCGGGCAGGTTGGCCCAGAGCTGGAAGCCGTGCATCCGCCCGAGTTCGTCGCCTTTCGGCATCTCCTGATGGAGGATCCCGCTGCCCGCGGTCATCCACTGCACGTCGCCCGAGCGGAGGCTGCCTTGATTGCCGAGACTGTCCCCATGGTCCACGTGGCCCGCAAGGACGTAGGTGATCGTCTCGATGCCTCGGTGCGGATGCCACGGGAAACCAGCGATGTAGTCGCTGGGCGTGTCGCCGCGGAAGTCGTCGAAGAGCAGAAACGGGTCGTAGTCCGTGGTGTTTCCGAAGCCGAAGCCTCGGCGGAGACGGACGCCCGCGCCTTCGAGCGTGGGCTTCGACTGCGAAATGGACTTAACAGGACGGATAGACATGAGGGCCTAGGGACCAGTACGCAGACCGGGTCTTTAGCCCCGGCGTCTAGCGAGTATGACGGAGGTGCGAGTGGGTGACAATAGAAGGTCAACGATGCTGATACTCGGGGCGATGCTGAGCTTGTTCATATACCTGCCTGTCGCCGGTACCTCGGCGCAGGTCGGCTCTGTCGCCAGCGACCCGGCCCCGCTCATCGGTAGCTGGACGCTCAATCGAGAGTTGAGCGGTGCCACTCCCTCACCCGATGTGCAAGGTCGACGCGGGGAAGGTCGCGGCGGTGGCGCAAGGGGTGGCGGATTCGGCGGCGGGATGGGCGGGGGTCGCGCCGGTCGGAGCCCGAGCGATCAGGGACGGAGCGATGCGCGAGCGGAAGGCGAGCGGGCGGTGGCGCTGGTGCAGGAGCTCATCACGCCAACAACGAAGTGGCTTATTACGCGCGCAACGGGCGACATGCTTGCGTTCACGAACGCAGACGGACGAACGGCCAGGTACACGCCCAACAACAAGACCGAAAAGCATCAACTGACGAACGGCACCATAGAAACCAAGTCAAAGTGGAGTCGCGGAGAATTGAGCCAGGAGATTTCCGCCTCTGACGTGATCGAAATCGTCAGAACCTTTGCGATCGATTCGTCGACCGGTCAACTCATCGTCACGACGACCTTCACCGGTGGCCGCCAGCAGCGTCCATTCCGCGTTGTGTACGACCGTGATGATGAATAGGCGGTCGACTGGACACGTGATCTGCGCCGCGCTCCTGGTAGTTCTGATGCCTGGGCTTGGGGCTGCCCAAACCTCCGATCTGCCGCGAAATTCATCTCAGGAACCCCGGCTTGGAACCGACGTGCGCGGAGCCCTGATCGACTCCCTCAAGATCGTGCTCATCGAGCACGGGATTCGTCTCGCGTTCCAGGAAAAAACGCGCCGCGAACTCACCGGACCCTTCTTGAGCGACTACGCTCACTCACTCAGGGTTCCGCGCCAGTGGGAGGACAGCGATAACTGGTGGGTGAACTACATCGGGCACCCCATTCACGGCGCAGCGGCCGGTTACGTGTGGCTCGATCACGATCGTCGAGCACCTCACGACATCAGTCTCAGTAGCAGTTATTGGGTGTCTCGTGCGTACGCGCTCGCGTGGGCGGCCGGCTACAGCCTGCAGTTCGAGGTGGGACCGCTCAGCGAGGCCTCGATCGGAAACGTGGGTCTACGGGGAGAGACGACGGGCTGGGTCGATCACGTCGTAACCCCAGTCGGCGCGTTTGGGCTCATCGTGGCCGAGGATGCTCTCGACCGGTATTTGGTGAAGTGGGTGGAGCGCCGGACATCGAACCGCGTATTCCGGGCTATTCTGCGCCTCGCGTTCAATCCCGGTCGGACGATGTCCAACAGCGCTACCGGGCGGCTGCCGTGGCACCGCGACGGACGGCCACTGTCGTGGAAATAGTCACGTTGTGGCTCAAATTCTGCGGCGTGCGACGCTCGATGATGTGCAAGCCATCACGGACCTGGTGAACGCTGCGTTCAGGGTAGAGGACTTCTTCAAGGTCGGGGATCGGACCGACGTGCGCGAGGTACGGTCGCTCGTGGCGTCCAATGAGTTTCTCGTGCTCGACGCCGACGACGCGGAATCACGTGGCTCTCAGCTTGCGGCATGCGTCTATCTCGAGCGAGACGGGCCCCACGCCTACTTCGGCATGCTGTCAATCGATCCCGCGCGCCAGGGACAAGGCCTCGGTCGCCTGATGATCGAAGGGTTGGAAGCACGTTGCCGGGAGATCGGCTGCAACGAGATTGAGATTCACGTGGTGAACCTCCGCGAAGAACTGCTGCCCTTCTATCAGCGATTTGGTTATGTGGAGACGGGCACCCTGCCGTTCCCCGACGATGGCTCGGCAAGCAGGCCATGTCATTTCATCGTGATGACGAAGCACCTGACATAGGCCGGCGGGTCTAAAGACCCGCCCTACGTACGCAGGCCTCGGCGGCCCCGCCGTCGCCCCACGTACGTAGGCCGGTCCTCCTCCGTTGTACGTAGGCCGGGTCTTCAGACCCGGCGTGATACGCAACGCCGATCGTACGTAGCCCGGTGCTCCTCCGTTGTACGTAGGCCGGGTCTTCAGGCCCGGCGTGATGCGCAACGCCGATCGTACGTAGCCCGGTGCTCCTCCGTTGTACGTAGGCCGGGTCTTCAGACCCTGCGTGACAACGCAGCATGCGCCAGGGTGAGGAGCGCGACGCAGGCGGTATCGCTACGAAGCGTGCGTGGGCCCATCGTCACCGCTGTGAATGCGTGTGCCTGGAGCATCTGGCGCTCGTAGTCAGTCCAGCCTCCCTCTGCACCAACAGCAAGCAACGCCCGACCGCCAGGCCTCGACGACAGAGCGTCGGCGATGTCTCTGTCGCATCGGGGATCCGCATACACGCGGTCCACGTCTAACCCGGGTGCGAGCTCATCCTCGAGGAACACTTTGAGCTGCCGGTGAACGCTCACAACAGGCAGCCGGGTGTCACGGGCTTGCTGCAGTCCTTCGATGAGCAGGGGGCGATACACATCGGGCTCGAACACATGAGTATCGAAATAGTTGCGTTCGACTCTCGCGGCGTTGGTCAGCGTGATGCGCCCGACGCCGAGCGCTGCGAGTTGAGGCCATAGGCGCTTCAGGACCTTGGGCCGCGGTAGGGCAAGGAGCAGGTCCACCATCGGTGGTTCGGGAGTGTCCGCGTCGAACGCACACTGGAGCGAAATCTCCGTCGAAGTGACAGCGGCGACGGTTCCAATGCCGAACGGGCCGTTGATGATCCCAAGGCGCACAGTGCTGCCAGGGACGACCTTGAGCACCCGCCGGAGATGGTCCGCGCGTGGGCCGCTCATCAACACGTGACCGGAGACGGTTGTCTCGTGCGGCTCGAGCAGGATCAGGTTCACGACGGCAACGAGTATCCTTCAAACGGATACCGTGGAAAATCAACCGGGTTGATTTTCTGAGTCTTTCAGACTGGAGCGCATGGGCATCGCCGGAGATTTCGTCTTTATCGTTGTTGCAGGATTCGTGGGTGGGCTCCTTGCCCGCGCATGCGGACTGCCGCTGCTCGTCGGCTACGTCGTCGCGGGCGTCGCGCTCGGCCCGAACACCAGTGGACCGACGGTCAGCAGCGTGCACGACGTGGAACTCCTGGCCGAGATCGGTGTGGCTCTGCTGCTGTTTGCCATCGGTCTCGAGGTATCGCTGCGGGATCTCGGACCGGTCAGGAAAATTGCTCTGGCGGGTGGTCCGCTGCAGATTGTGATGACGGCCGGGTTCGGCGCGCTTGTTGTTCGGGGGCTCACGGGCGCGTCATGGACCGACGCCATGTGGTTCGGCGCGATGGTGTCGCTCTCGAGCACGATGGTCGTCTTGAAAATGTTGTCGGCAGATGGCACCACTCAGACTCTTGCGAGCCGGGTGATGATCGGTCTGCTGGTCGTGCAGGACCTTGCGGTGGTACCGATGCTGATCGTGCTGCCACGCCTCGCGGTGCTGGAAGGAGCAGGAGGAGATATTGCGCAGGCGCTCCTCACTGCGGTCGCGTTCCTCGTCGGCATGCTCGTTGTCGGCACCCGGGTTCTTCCCTGGTTGCTGAGACAGGTGCTCAAGCTTGGTTCGCGCGAGCTGTTTCTTGTGGCTGTCGTCGCGGCCGGAGTTGGCGTGGGCTTCTTGACCTACCGTCTGGGCCTGTCGTTTGCGCTCGGTGCCTTCATTGCCGGACTCGTGATTAGTGAGTCCGAACTGAGTCATCAGGCGCTCTCGGATGTCGTTCCGCTCAGAGATATCTTTGCGCTGATCTTCTTCGTGTCTGTCGGAATGCTGTTCGACCCGAGGTATGTCCTTTCGCATGGCGTTCTAGTTGGGACGGTGGTTGTCGCGACGTTAATGGGGAAGGCGCTGATCACGGGCGTCATCGCGCGCTCATTCGGCTACATCTACATGGCCCCGTGGCTCGTAGGGCTTGGATTGGCACAGGTCGGAGAGTTCAGCTTCGTGCTGGCACGAACGGGTCTCAGTTCCGGTGCCTTGGGCAAAGACACCTACGACCTGGCCCTGTCGTCCACCGTGCTGTCGATGACGCTGTCACCTCTCGTCTTCCGCGCCGCGGGGCCGCTGAGCCGGGCGTGGCTGAAGGTGTACCCGACAGCAGCTCCGGCGCCGTTGCCGGTGCCTCGCGTGACGCGCGATCACATAGTCGTGGCTGGCTACGGACGCACGGGCCGCGCTGTCGCTATCTCCCTTCGCGACGCGCAGGTGCCAACGGTGATCGTTGAGCTGAATCATCAGATGCTGGAGGCGGCCGGCGAGGACGGTCTCGAGGATCGTATCTGGGGCGATGTCAGCAGCGAGGAAATTCTCCGTGCCGCGCATGTCGAAGAAGCGAAGGTGCTCGTCGTTGCAGTGCCGGACTGGCAAGCCGTGCAGCTTGCAATCGAACGAGCCAGGCAGCTCAACCCCGGCCTCTACATCGTGGCGCGTGCGACAACCAGTAGGCACTTGTCACGCATGGCGACCCTGGGTGTGAATGCGGTCGTGCAGCCGGAATTCGAGGGTGGTGTCGAGATGATGCGCCAGGCGCTCCGTCATCTGGAGCATCCAGAAAAAGAGATCGAGCGCTTGACGGAGGAAGTCCGCGAGGCACTCTACAGTCACTGATCGGTTCGGGCTGTCCAGACGGGCTGCTTGTCGCGATGAACAGCGCGAGCCGGAACTTTCTCCTCTTTCGGTGGCGCGATGTCGCCGTGGCCGCGCGCCCACCCCTCAAAGCCCGAACTCGCTGAATTACCCGCGCGTGTCCTTCCATGGGCCGGTAATCGCCAGCGTCAGCCCGGGCACCTGAATATTCACGAACATCGTCGGATGGTTGGGCGCAAAGCAGGCGCCGGCGAACTCGGACACTCCCGCGTAGCGGTTTCTCGCAAAGGTGTACACCTTGCCGGCCGGCGTCACCCCGCGCAAGTAGTTGAGAGGATTTTGGCGAACGACCGTGGGCGCCGGCGCCGCGTTGTCCTCGCAGAGAATCAGATCGCCCCACGGCGCAACGGCCAGGTTGTCAACCGATTCCATGATCGTTGCGTTGTCTGGTTCTAGATAGAGCTGGAGATGCCCGGGCTTGGTCTCCTCGCCGGATGTCCCCTCGGCGGGGCTGGGGGTGTACTTGAAGACCTGCCCCCGCATCGACAAACCGCCGTTGGTGCACGCGAAGTACACCTCGTTGGTTCCGTGCCACATGCCTTCGCCTCGCGCGAAGACGGCGGCGCCCAGAGCGGCACCTCGCGTCCGCAGGTCATCCCGCTGCGAATCGACGTCGTCGATGTCGAGCCAGCGTACCGCCAGTGATTCACCGACAGGCAACCGTGGCGCACCGGTCTCGCCGAAGTTTCTGGTATCCAGCGTCTTGCGGTCTCGAACAGACAGGACCTGCAGCCGTCCACCATTGGCCAGCCGTTGTGGCGTGCTCGGAATGAAGCGATAGATCAGCCCATCGACGCGATCCTCGGTCTGGTAGACGATGCTCGTGCGAGGCTCAACGGCTACGGCCTCGTGATAGAAGCGCCCCATCGCTTTGAGCGGGATGGCATCGGTGAGCTTCGGCTCGCTCGTGACAGGAACCTCGAAGGCGTAACCGTGGTCCTTCTCGTTGTCTTCACCCGCCAGGTCAACGGTCTCCTCGCAACTGATCCAACTGTTCCACGGCGTGGCACCACCGGCGCAGTTCCGCAGTGTCCCGCCCAGGCTGAGAAACTGGCGCTCGACGAGTCCCGTTGCCGGGTCGTAGACAAGCGTCGTGGTGCCCCCGAGGTGCGGTCGCCCGTTGCCCTTGTCGTACAGACGCTTGGAATCGACCTTCGCGAGCAGCTCGTACTCGATACCGAATGCACCCTGAAAGCTGTCAGCAGAACCCATCTCGTGGTTTCGCACGAGGATCACGCGACCGTTGGGGCCGGCAAAGGTTGCCATCCCGTCTGGAGCGCCAGGCACCCGCAAGCCATCCGTCATCGCGTCGCCGGTGCGGGAAAGGATCTTGTAACTGAAGCCCTTCGGCAGGTCGAGGATGCGGTGCGGATCCGCGATGAGCGGACCGTACACATCGACCTCGCTCAGATACGGCTGAACCGGAATCGGAGTTGGCGCGGTCGGGGGGCCGCCGGCGCGGCCCACGCGCCCTTGTGCGTGAAGATAGCGTCCGAACCCCACAAACGCCGCGCTCGCCGCTGCGCTTCGGACAAATTCCCGCCTGGAGACGCCCATCACATCCTCCCAGCACGGATTCTATTCATGGCGTGCAACGGAACTGTAACGAATTGTCGGCTTCCGGTTCGGCCTACTTGAGGCCCATGCAGCTAGCGTAATAGCTGACGGTGCCTGACCAGTCGGAGAAGATCCCCAGAATACCCACTTGCTTGGCCAGCACGTCCAGCGTCGTCATGATGTCGCCGTCGTTGTGCAGGGCATCCAGTGTGGTCTGGTAGTAGAACGAGGGGCTGGCAGTGCCTTTCGTGGGAAGCACTTCTTCAACGATGCGGCCTGACCGCTCGAGCGTCCAAGTGATGATGTCCAGGCCAGCCGCTTTGGCGTCCTTGGCGTACTGCGACGGGACGATCTTGCCGGCCGCGTTCACACTGAGAAGGGCCCACATCGGCGGCGCCACGATCCTGATGCCCTGGCTCGCATAGGCTTTGAGTTCTGCGGCGCTTGGCAGGTCGGCAAGAACATTTGCGTCATCCAGGTACGCGGCCTGCTTGCCGAATTCCGGATAATTGGCGATCCAGTACAGGATGTCGCTTTTGCTGAATGACTGGGCCCAGACGTCCCTGGCTGGAATGCCGGCAGCAATGTAGTCGTTGATCATGGCCTGCGCGTACGCGGCCTGACTGCCGAACACGGTTTCCACTTGGACCTTGGCGCTGCGATTCGGGCCCTTCAGCTCCGGCGTGTATTTGCTGCCCAGCTCCTTGAGTAGTCCGATACTTTCCTTGTGCGTCAGCAATGTCGCGCCAGTCGAGTACAAATCCGTGCGGTAGTTTGCCGTGCCTCCCATAAACTCCGCTGGTGTCTTGGCATTTGGATTCGACGCATCCATCTTGCCCTTCAGGGACTTGAACTCGTCCACCGTGAGGTCGCTCGTGCAGCACAGGGCTGACGCGGCCTTGGTCCGACGGCCACTCGCATCGAATTCTGCCGGCGAAAACGGAACGCTGCAACGACTGGCCAGCGGCGTCGCGAGAATGTTGGTGGTCGTGTGGAGGTCGCACTGGTCATGGCGGCACACGAGCTGGCCGTCACTGGTGAACGTCACATCGCACTCCTGAATCCCGGCGCCCATCCGCGCGCCAGCTTCGTGACTCTCCTTGGTGTGCTCTGGAAACTGCAGAGTGCCGCCCCCGCGGTGGCCAATCGAAAAGTCCGTCTTGTGAAACGGACCGGAACTGCACTTCAGCAGAGCATCCTTGAGCGGACTCGGTTGCATCTTGTCGACGAGATAGAAGGGGCGCGGTCCAACCTGAACACCACGACCCTTGTCCGCGTCCCGTTTTGCGTCTTCGGCTGCGTCGGCGCACACCGGCAGAAGATTCGCGGCTGCAACCACCAAGAACACAAGCGCGATTCGATTGAGCATTTCGACCTCCCGTTAGGCAGATGCGTAAGGCATGAGGTCGCCGGCTACAGCAGCCAGCGGTCCGCCTCAAACGCCAAGCTATCGGAAAGGCGTGTCGATTCCGTGAACGCAGGGACAAATTCATTCCACATTCACTTCCAACGTCGTTGCGAACGTCCCTGAATGTAGGGCGGACCTTTAGGTCCGCCGCGCACGCCGGGTCTAAAGACCCGGCCTACGTACCACGGCGCACGCCGGGTCTAAGGACCCGGGCTACGTACCGCCGAGCGTCGTTCTTGCTAGCGGATTGCTCAGGTGTACTTGGCGATGTGGATGGCGTTCAGCCGGTAGAAGAGTCGTGGGCAGAATCCGGTTGCGTCAAACGTGGCCGCCCACTGAGGGTCGGCCCCGGTGATGATTCGGGCTCTCGTGAGTCGCGTGCCGCGGAGATCGGCAGTACGGTGATCGTGATCGAGCACAGTAGCCACCTGCTGCTGCAGCCCTTCAGGCATGTGGGGCAGATCGTCGATGAACAGCGTGCCACCCAACGTGGCATCGAGCCAGCTTGTCAGGGTTGTGGGTTGGGTGCCCGATTCGGTGTGATGCGGGAGCGATCGGCACGATACCGCCAGGAAGGGCATCGCCCTTCGAGTGCCGGTCTCGTGAATCATGCGGGCATGCCACAACCGGTCCCGATCGCTCGACGCCGTCACCAGTACCGGCACCGATGACAGAGCGGCAAGGGCGATGTCATCGAACTCGGGCAGCGTCGCCGGGCGTCGCTGGCTTCGCGGCCTTGCCGCAACCGAGTCCCGTTCTTGAGCGGATTCCAACACTGACCCCGCGGTGAGCAGAAATTGTGCCGCGGTGAAAGTGCTGAAAGGCCGATCTAGGTCATGCAGGGGACGATGAGATCGGAACTGACTTACCCAACATTGGAAGGTGGCGACAGGGAGATCTAACGGCCGACTCCGGAGTCCTGGATGCCCGACTCTTTGATCTTGTTGAGCAGTGTCTTGTAACTGACGTTCAGGAACTCTGCGGCCTTCCGGCGGTTCCATCGGAAGCGGGCCAAAGCGGCTTCGATTGCGTCGCGCTCGGCTTTGGAGGCCGCCGATTTGGCCAATCCCTGAAGGTCGATACCCGTAGCCTCGTCGGCAAGGGCGGGCGATCCGGCGACACTGGTTGTGTCCTGATCCTCTGTCCTCGGTCTTTGAGGTCTCGAGGCCGAAACGACCGTTGTCGCCGCGCCGTCGAGGCGGTCAAGATCGCTCAGGATGAACTCCTCGTCCTGCAGCACCACGAAGCGTTTGATGATGTTTTCAAGTTCGCGGATGTTCCCGGGCCAATCGTGAGTCAGCAGCCGTTCCATGAACACAGGTGAAGGCCGGACGGGACCGCGCCCGTAGGCGCGTCCGTATTTCGCCAGGAAGAATTCGGCCAGCGGCTGGATTTCAGTGCGTCGCTCGCGAAGCGGGGGAACGAGGACATCGATGTCCTGCAATCGGTAGTACAGATCCTGCCGGAAGGTGCGAATCCGCATCATTTCTTCGAGGTCGCAATTGGTCGCGGCAATGATTCGCACGTCGACATCTACCGGGCGGTTGCTTCCCAGTCGAGTGAACTGGCGGTCCTGCAGCACGTGCAGGAGCTTGGCCTGGAGGGCGGGAGGCATCTCGCCGATCTCATCGAGCATCACGGTTCCGGTGTGTGCTGACTCGAACTTGCCGATGCGCGTTGATGCCGCGCCGGTGAATGCACCGCGCTCGTGGCCGAAGAGCTCACTCTCGAGCAGCTCGGCTGGCATCGCAGCGCAGTTCACCTTGACGAACGGTTTTGTTCGGCGGGCCGAACGACGATGGAGCTCGCGGGCCACGACTTCCTTGCCGACCCCGCTTTCACCACGAAGGAGCACGGTGATGTCTGTGTCGGCCACCCGCTCAACGATCGTCATGACGCTCTGCATAGAGGAACCGTAGGCCCAGCAGGCCTGGGTTCCGTCTGGATCCTCGGACAGACTGGTACGCAGTTGGTCTATTTCGTTCCTGAGAGATTCCCGCTCGAAGGCTCGCAGGATGGCCGCGTCCAGGGCTGCCTCGCCAAGTCCATCGCTGTCTGTGGGTTTTACGACGTAGTCGGCGGCGCCGAGACGCACAGCTTCGACGATAGTGGCTGGTGCTTGGCCGCCCGAGAGCATGACGACGTGCGCCGATGGTTGGGCACTGCGAATAGCGCGCAGCGTCTCGATGCCGTCCATGCCTGGCATCGTCACGTCCAGCAGCACAACCTGAGGAGCAAACCCAGAGTGAAAGGCATCGAGAAGTGACGTGCCACTGTGGAAGACGCGGGCGGCGTGCCCGTTGGTCGTCAGATGGAGCTGGAG
>Ga0075420_100003317_pt1 | contig 14049 bp, 11 predicted proteins | sample SoiMetdeltSBSDD4_FD_75296 | JGI IMG/M metagenome (GOLD analysis project Ga0075420, IMG submission 75296) | Bulk soil microbial communities from a Populus tree surrounding site in Tennessee, USA - Soil MetaG P. deltoides SBSDD4 | ecosystem: Environmental > Terrestrial > Soil > Tree plantation... | reverse complement strand
GCGTTATGACTGTTTCGTCAGATGCTAGCGATGGTGAAGGACCGGGCGTGGCTTGATCAGCTCCGTTAGATGAGCGGATGAGCCGCCGGACCCCACCATCGCTGCGAGTGTACCGCCATGCAGCCCGTGGAAGAACGTCGGGACCGCTAAGGGCCACTCACGGTGAAACTCGAGACAGTGAGAAAGTCCAGGGGATTGGTTGGCCACCCGGGTATGTTGTCGAGCCCGTGCCGCTCCAGATGTTCCCGCTTGCGTCAAGAGAGCCTGACATGATCGACGATTCAATCACGCAACCGCCGCCTCCCGATTGCAGCACATGATTCGAAATTGACAGTGCGTTTCCGCTCGCAGTCCCGCTGACTCCCCAAATACAACCCAGGGCGTCAGTGAGCGTACCTGTGACCGAGCTGCCGTTCTGCTGAAAAACCGCGGAAGCGGTACCGAAGGTGTAGGTACCCGACCACGCACCCGTGAACGGGCCTGCCGGTGGATCACCGCCTCCGAGATCGGCAACGATGTACTCCGCCCACGCGATCAGCGCTTGCGCCTGCGTTGGCGTCAGCACGCCGTCGATGGACGTGAGATCGTTCACTTGCTGGATGAAGCCTTGCAGCACCGCGATCGCGTCCGCGGTCTTCCCCTTCGCAACGAGGCCGATCGCTTGATCGATCTTCCGCGTGAGCGCGTTGGCCTGACCCCCGTTCACGACGCCTGAGGTCAGCAGTGTGTTCACGGCCGCCCGGAGCTCGCCCGCCGCACCGGCGGCGTCCAGCCAGTAGACGACCACCGGAACGGTCTGCGATGGGTTCGTTGCAGCAGGGTAAATACGAAGCACATCCCACCACTTACCGAGGAAGAACTCGGCCTGGAACGCGTACACGCTTTGGAACGTCACCGACGGGGCGATTGGATCGAATGGCCCCCACTGCGTGAAGCCCTGCGGCGATGCCAGCAAGTACGGATGGTTGAGTCGCGTGCGGCTGAAGTTGTCCGGCGTTCCGGGCGGCTGTGAGGCCGCCTCTTCCAACAAGAACCCTTGCCAGACACCCGACTGCAGCGTTGCGGAGAAACAGGCAATGACATGCGCTGTTGCCGGCAGTGGGACGAGCGTGCAGGAGGATGCGGGCAAACCGACATGCGCGCGGGGCGCGAGTCCATCGGTAGCAACCGGATCGACCGGTGTCTCATGACAGCCAACCACTCCGAGCAGAATCAGCGGGCCCAGCACGATTGCCGTTTTCATCGCCGCCCTCCCTTCGCGGGTGGAAGTTGAACCATGTCGCTTCCCCCCTATGGCGCAAAACCGGCCCCGACCACGACATTCTCGGGTGTCGCAGTTCCGCGTGAGCCCCGCGCAGGAGCCGGGCGCGCGAGAACTCGTTCGTGCTTGTCCGGAACGCTGGCCAGATAAATGGAGCGCCTAGAAGCCACTGAGCCCGGCGAGGTAACGCTTCTCCTCCGCCACTTCCGCGGAGGCGACGCCGATGCGGCGTCGCGGTTGATGGCCCTGATCTATCCGGAGTTACGGAGGATCGCCCAGATCCAATTCCGGGGAGAACGAGAAGGTCACGACCTCCAACCGACGGCTCTCGTTCACGAAGCGTTTCTGCGGCTGGTTGCGCACGAGCATCACACGTGGGAAAACCGCAGCCGCTTCTTTGCCGCCGCCGCCAACGTGATGCGGCGGATTCTGATCGAGCACGCTCGCGCGCGGCATGCGCAGAAACGCGACTCGGCAAACGCGCGGATTACACTCGACGACGCGCGCACATTGACACGTGAGCAGTCGGCGGACCTGCTGGATCTGGATCAAGCGCTCACGGAGCTCGAGCAGCTATCGCCTCGCCAGGCACGGGTCGTCGAGCTGCGATACTTCTCGGGGCTCAGCGTTCCGGAGATAGCGAGCGCGCTGGGGTTGAATCCACGATCCGTCGATAGAGATTGGGCGACGGCGCGAGCCTGGCTGCGGAACCGGTTGCGCGCATGAAGCAGCGCTGGGAACGCGTTACGTCGCTGTTCGCCGCCGCGCGTGCGCTCGACGCTGCGCAGCGTGACTCGTTTCTCGCCGCCGCATGCTCGGGCGATGACCCTCTGCGCGCCGACGTCGAGGCGCTGCTCGCCGCCGACGTCGACGACTCGTTCCTCGAGCACCCGCCATGGGCCGAAATCGTTAGGCCTCCGGCGGTTACGCTGCAGAAGGGACAGCTGCTCAAGAACCGCTACCGTATCGATGCGGAGCTCGCTGAAGGTGGCCAAGCGCTGGTCTATCGGGCGACGGACGCGTTGTTGACGCGCCCGGTCGTCATCAAGGTGATGCGCGCCGAGGGACGGCGTAACCAGTGGCTGAAAACGCGGTTCGAGCAGGAAATGAAGGCGCTCGCCAGCATCGACCATCCGGGCGTCGTGGGCATCATCGACGTCGGCGAGCTGGATGACACTTCGCCGTTCCTGGTCATTCAGTACATCCCGGGAATGAGTCTGCGCGAAGCGCTATCGGGCGGCCTCATGACACCTCTGCGCGCGAGTGAGGTCATTCGCCAAATGGCGAGTGCCCTTCACGCGGCACATGCGGCAGGCATTGCCCATCGCGACTTGAAGCCCGAGAACGTCATGCTGCACTCGCATGACGGTGGCGAGGAGATCGTAAAGCTCATCGACTTTGGCATCGCCGAGATCGACCGGGACGAGGCGAGGCAGAGCACGAACACTGGCATCATTGCCGGGACGGTGCGCTACATGGCACCGGAACAGCTCGACGGGCGATACTCGACGGCATCCGACGTCTATTCGATGGCTCTGATCGTGTGTGAGATGTTGAGCGGTCGCCCCGACCTGCGCTCACTCCCGCGCTCGATTCCTTCGAGAGCGCGCGCCGCGTTGCAGTCCGCCCTCGCGTACCGGCCGGAAGACCGGCCCGGCGACGTTCAGGTCTGGAGCAAGCGCCTTGCGGTCGACCTCGCCCCGGCAAAGTCGAACCGCAGGTTTGCTGCGGTCATCGCCGGCATGGGCGCATTGACGCTCGCCGCCTTCCAAGCGATGCAGTCGTCGCGCACTGCACCCATTCCCGTCGTCGAGGACATCAGAGCATTCACCTTCGAGCCCGGGCTCGAGATCGAGCCCTCGATTTCTCCGGACGGACGGCAGGTCGCCTATGCCGGCGGCACGCCCTCGCGTCTCTATGTCAGGCAGCAGGGCGACAGACCGATCCCTCTCATCACACCGGACACCGGCGCCCCGCAGCATCGTCCGCGATGGTCGCCGGATGGCACGCGGATCGCCTTCGACGCAGGCCGCAAGATCTTCGTCGCGCCGGCGCATGGTGGACAACCACGACAGGTTGTCGACGACGGCTGGAGTCCGACATGGGCGCCGGACGGCCAGCGAATCGCCTATGCGCTCGACGACACGATCTTCACGATCGACGTCCGTGGCGGACGCCCAACCCCGCTCGCGATCGTGATCGAGCCTGCCGAACTGACCTGGTCACCCGACGGACGCTGGATCGCGCTCACGTCCGGGAACGATGTGTGGGATGGCCTGATCCACATCGGCAACATCGCGCCGAGCAGAATCCTTCTGATAGGCGCTCGTGACGGACGGATTGTGGACGTGACGGATCGGAGCTCCATGAACGTCGCGCCGACGTGGGCGCCGGACAGCCGGCAGTTGCTCTTCATCTCCAATCGAGCCGGCGCACGAGACATTTACCGCCTCCGTCTCGGGGCCGATGGCCGGCCCGCCGGCGAGCCGCACCGCCTAACAACCGGGCTCGATGCGCACACCATGGCCATCTCGCCGGGCGGTGACCGCATCGTGTATGCGATGTATCGTGGTCGGGTCAACATCTGGTCGCTGCCGGTCACCGATGGGCCGCCGGCCAAGGTCAGCGATGCCGTCGCTCTCACGACCGGCACGCAGCTAATCGAGAGCATCTCGGTATCGCCGGACCACAAGTGGATCTATTACACGTCGGATCGAGCGGGGAATTCGGACATCTGGCGCATGCCGCGCACCGGTGGCGAGCCGGTCCAGATCACCACTGATGTCGCCGACGAGTTTATGCCGGAACAGTCCCCGGACGGCGCCTGGCTCGCTTATTACTCACTACGCTACGGCTCCAGGGACATCTTCGTTAGGCCCACGGGCGATGGCGATCCAGTCCGCGTCACGACCGATTCGGAGGAGGAGACGCAACCACACTGGTCTCCCGACGGTACGAAACTCTGCTACGGTCAGCTGAGCACGCGAGCCAGTCAGCAGTCCATCAGGATGGTGCGACGTCTGGAAGGCGGTTGGAGCGCGCCCGTCGCGCTACCCGGTGCGGACGGAAAGCCGAATCCCCTTTTTGGGTGCGTCGGCTGGCTCCCCGATGGACGTCAATTGGTCGTGCATGACGCCGAGCGCACGATGATCGGGATCATGCCTGACGAGGGCGGTGCTGCACGCGTTATTTACCGCCAGGATCCCGCCCGTGGCCTGCCGCAGCCCATCTGGATCCGACTCGAGCCGCGAACCGGTACCATTTTTTTCCGTGACTGGCAGAGTATCTGGCTCATCGATCCGAAAAGCCTGGTCTCTCGACAGATTGTGCAATTCGATGACCCAATTCGGCGCTCGACTCGGATCGAGATGGAGTCCGACGGCGAGCGCGTGTACTTCACCCTCGGTGACCCGCAGAGTGAACTGAACACGGCGCGGCTATCCGGACTGTCGAAAACACCAGACTGAGTGTCGTAATTCGGCACCTCCTGTCGCTCGACTCGGCGTACGGAAACCCAATAGAAACGATAGATGCAAGACGCAGCGTTCGGTGAAGGCGCGCCCCGGTCTCTACAACCGCATCTGCTACGGACGACCCCTCCTCCCGCTGGTCGCGCCATCAGGGCCCGCGGCGCACCCTCCCCAGATGATCGTCCAGCCAGTCGAGTGTCTCGGCGATCAGCAGATCGCGCGGAATGAAGTGGCCACCGACCGCCATGACCTGACGCTTCCTCGCGGGCGGCGTTCCGATCAGTTCGAAGTACCGCCGTGCGTTCTCCGCGGGAACCATGGGATCGAACTCGCCGCTGAACAGAAGGAACGGTATACGCACGCGCGGCAGTGCGTTGACAGGATCGACCTCGGGAGTGGCCGCCATCTGCGGCAGGAGCCCGATCTGGACGATGGCGACGCGCACGCGCGGCTCCTGCGCCAGTGCGACCGGACCATTCACCCCGCCCCAACTGTATCCGAAGAACCCGATCGCCTCACGATCGATGTCGCTGCGCGTTTCGAGGTAGTCGATCGTCCGCCGAAAATCCTTCACCGTGTAGATGGCGTTGTCGCGATACTCTGCCGTGCCGAACTCCGCCCGGGCGCGCGCATTGCCGACGCGGCGCTCGAACGTCCCTCGATAGATCGGGAACGCGACGGCGCGTCCGCTCTTGACGATGAAGTCGACCTGCTTCGCCACGTACCCGTCGATGTCATCGAGCCAGAATGTGTCCCATCCCGGGAAAAACACCACTGTCTGGTACGGCGGCGCGACCGCCGTCGGACGGTACAGATGCATCAGCACGCGCTCATTGCCGTAGGCGGCGTTGAAGCGGATCCGCTCACGGATCCAGACGCGCGTCGTGTCGACGGCCTCGGTCGACGGGTTGAGCGGTCCACGATCGTAGTCGAACACGCGGCTGTATGCGGCGTAGATGGCATTGGAGACCGGCGTCTGCGTAACGACCGGCGCCGCCGTCGTGTGCGATGTCATGGGCGCCCGCATCCGTGCGGCCACCGCCGGATCGTCCTGCGTCGCGGCGAGTCGGATACCGTTGCCCGGCGACCGGTCCTCGGGCGGCGCCGATGTGTCGTTCGTGCCGGCGATGTAATAGGCGTCGTTCCAGCTTCCGCCGAGGATGATCCGCGCGTCGCCGATGGCCGTGGCGGTCCACTCCCGGACATTGCCGGTCATGTCGAACGCGCCGTACTGCGTCATCGCGCGACTTTCGGTCACACGGCGCGGACCCGTACGGCCGAAGTTGCTCGCCGGCAGGAGCCACGGAAACATCGAATTGGCGACGGCCTGCTGCCAATGGAGAGCGGTCGGCAGCTCCTGCCTAACGAATCGCGCGTAGGCAGCAGCCTCGTACCAGCTCACGCCCGACACGGGAAGGTCGCCTGCCCCGTCGGGATAATCGCCGCCCTCCCATGTGCTCGGTCCGGGCCGGCCGGTCCGATCCACGAACAGCGCCATGGCCGCATCCCACGCGACGGGCCGCCTCTTCACGACGATCGAATCCCAGAATGCCTGCCGCCGATAGCCGCCGGCGTCGACGAATCGCTTGAACTCGGCATTCGTGACCTCGTAGCGCCCGAGGAAGAAATCACGCGCCGCGATCGAGTCTGCGCCCTGCACGACGGTCCACCCGGACACGCGCACCATGCCTGGCGGCAACGTCTTGTCGGTGTCGAGCTTGTACGTCTCCGGGCCCACGAGCAGCATGTCCGCGTTCGAAGCCGTGAGATCTTCCCAGTTCAGATGCCCGCCGCCCAGCGTGCGCACGAGCGGGAGGTATCCGTCTTTCTCCAGGCGAATGCGGGACAGCCCATAGGGGATGCGGATGTTCACGAGCGGCGTTCGGCCGAGTGCCTCCCACCTCGCCGTGTCGCCGGCGTACGCCTGCCTGAAGACCGCCGCGCCCGAAGGCTCCGATCGAATCGTCACCCGCCACGACATTCGGGGCCAGAGCTCCCTGAGCTCGCGGCCGCCTGGAGCCCGGACCTCGGCCGTTCGCGCCAGCGCGAACGCGGATTCCCAGTCTGCGACATCCAGGTGCTTCTCGATCCGAGGCAGCGCCTCGTCGGCGAGCCAGTGCCGCGTGCGCTCGCGCCTAACGAGCCACATCGCCGGTATGCCGACCATCGCCACCAGGAGAGCGATCACCGCGAAGATGACTGGCCGCCGCGGGCGCGGCGCGGCCGACCGGGAATCGTGTTCGGGATCCGGTGATGACGGGGGCGACGGTGCCGGGGGGGCCGGCGCTGACGCCGCCTCGGATGTAACCACTCGCGCCCCGACCGCCGTCGATCGCGTGAGCGTCGAGAGGTCCGCCAGGACCTCCGAGGCCGTCTGATAGCGCTGGCCGGGGTCCACGCGAAGGAGACGCTCCGCGATCCGCACCACCGCCTCGGGCACATCGCCCGCCCGCGTGACGTCCTGCCCGTCGGTGTCGGCACGTCGGCTGCGGACCGCCTGAATCGGACTGCCGGCGCGCGGCGGTACCCGGCCCGTCAGCATCTCGACGAGCACGACACCCAGGCTCCACAAGTCCGTGCGCGCATCCACGCGCTCGCCTGCCAGCTGCTCGGGCGACATGTACGCGAGCGTCCCCATCCAGACACCGGATTCGGTGACCGTCAGCAGGTCACGGGCCTTGGCCAGCCCGAAATCCAGGATCCGGACCGTCCCATCGGGCGTGATCATCAGGTTGGCGGGCTTCAAGTCGCGGTGCACGACGCCCGCGTCATGCGCATACGCGAGCCCGCGTGCGATCTGCGTCGTGATCTCGATCGCGTCGTCGAGCGGCACGACACCCTCGCGCGCGAGCCGGGCTCTGAGTGTCTCGCCTCCGTACAGGCTCATGGCGAGGAACAGGGCACCCCGATCGCTCTCGCCCGCCTCGTGGATCGTGCAGAGGTTCGGGTGGTCCAGTCGGCCGGCGGCCTGTGCCTCACGGAGGAAGCGCGCCTTCGCCTGAGGATCGAGACTGTATTGCGGAAGGAGAAACTTGAGTGCAACGATGCGCCCGAGGCGCAGATCCTCCGCCCGGTAGACCACGCCCATGCCGCCAGCGCCTAACGCCTCGTGCACCCGGAAGTGCGACACGGTGGTCCCGGCGAGGCCGATCGGGTCGGGTGCCGCGGGAGCGGCCACGGTCCCCTCCGCAGTCGACTCCGCTGACGTCTCCAGGTGCCGAAGTCGTGCGTCGGCGTCGGCGTCCCCGGCCAACAAGGCCTCCACCCAGCGCCCGATCTCGGGATCGCTCTCGTGCAGCTGAATCAGCCTGGGCGAGCGCTCGTTAGGCGCGAGGTCGACGAGCTGGTCGAACGCGTCCTGAACCCGCGTCCAGCGCATGGCGTCCATCCCGGACCGGTCCGCGCCATCGCTCACAACCGCACCTCCCCCTTGAACTCCGCCGCCAGCCATGCGCGGGCGAACCTCAGGTCGCGCTTTACCGTGGCCAGCGACACGCCGAGCACCTCGGCCGTCTCCTCGAGGGAAAGCCCGGCGAAGTACCGGTGCTCGAGGATCTGGCTCCGTCGCGGGTCGACGGCGGCCAACCGCTCGAGCGCGTCGTCGAGGTCCGTCAACGCCTCCGCGCGGTCGTCCGAGATCTGAAGCTCGTCGGCCAGCTCGATCGGCGCGGCTCCACCGCCGCGCTTCTCGGCGCGCCGCGCGCGAGCGCGGTCGACGAGGATCCGACGCATGATCCGCGACGCCATGGCCATGAAATGCGCGCGGTCCTGGAACCGGGCACGTCGCAGATCGACCATCTTGAGATACGCATCGTGCACCAGCGCCGTGGTTTCCACCGACAGGGCATGGCGCTCGTCGCGCAGACGCTCGTGCGCAAGCCGCTGCAGCCGCTCGTACATGAGCGGCATCAGCGTATCCAGGGCCGCACGGTCCCCGTCGCTCCAGCGCTGGAGCAGGAGCGTGATGTCGCCAAGCTCGACCTGTGCGGAGTGCATCGGCTGCTTCGGACCGAGAACGAGTACGACGAACTTGTCCCCCGGTGAGCCGTTTTGCCACGCCCCCGCGCCAGACGGGATGAAGGGCCCTGACGGGGCCGTTTTCCCGACAAGCGAGGACAATATGTGGCGATCGAATCGCGGCAGTGGCATCGGCTCGTGCCTTCTCATTCTCCTGACCGCCTGTTCGTCGGACTCGGCGAGCGGACCTGACGAACGCGACACCCTTCCGTTGCCCGAAGAGTTCTCGGCGTGGGCCGGTGCAGTCGTGGGTGAGCAGGCTCTGGGTACGCATCCCGAGCTCAACACCGCCGCGCTCGAGGGCTGCCCCTACATCTCCCCCGACGGCAAGACGCTGTTCATGGCATCGAACCGAGCAGGCGGCCAGGGTGGCATCGACATCTGGTATTCCACGCGCTCGACGGCGAACGGCCCCTGGGGCCAGCCGGTCAACGCGGGCACGACCGTGAACTCGCCGCAAAACGACTTCTGCCCGACTCTTGGCCCGGACGGCCATACCTTCTTCTTCGTGAGCAACCGGCCAGGCGGCTGCGGAGGCGACGATATCTTCATGACGCGACGCCGAGACGATGGCTCGTTCGAGGAACCGACACGCCTCGACTGCCAGGTCAACAGCGCCGGAAACGAAGCGGGCCCGTTCCTGCTCGGCGGTTCGGACGCGGTGCTGTACTTCTCGAGCACGCGTGCCGGGGGCTTCGCCCCCGAAGCGCCCGACGCGACGACCGGCGACGCCGACATCTACGCGAGCGAGATGCGGGGCGCATCATTTGCGGCCGCAGCCCTCGTGCCGGGCGTCAACAGCGCGTCGAACGACCTGCAGCCGAACCTGCGGCGGGACGGGCTCGAGATCTACTTCGCCAGCAACCGTGCGGGCGCGGCCGGCACAGTGGGGACGTTAGGCGGCGTCGACCTCTTCACGGCGACGCGGACGAGCGCCGCGCAGCCGTGGACGACGCCCCTCAACCTGGGCGCGAGCGTGAACAGCGCGGCTGGGGACGAGACGCGTCCGTCGCTTTCGTGGGATGCGACGACGCTCTACTTCGGCTCCAACCGCCCGGGGGGCGAGGGAGCGAGCGACATCTTCGTGACCACGCGCCAGCGGCGTTCGAGTGCCGGCCAGTGAGCCCGCGTTTTCGAACGTGATCGTGCACGGCTTACACGAAGGGCCTGCACCATCGCTTGTCGACGGGCCTATCGCCGGGCCAGCGCGCCGGTACCTTCCCCGGCGATGCGCCCGCCACGGTTTCGCCGCTCACGCTCGACGACGCACCAGTTGCCGAGCGCATGACGGTCCAGCTGCTCGCCATCGGCATCTTCATCGCGACGTTCGCGCTGGCCGGCGTGCGCCGAGTGCATCTCGGCGTGCTGATGTTCGCGGTTGCCTGCGGCGTGGGCATCTGGATCGCGAAGCTTCCGCTGCGCGAGGTGATCGGCGGGTTCCCGGTGTCGATCATGATCCTGCTCGCCGGCGTCACCTACTTCTTCGGCATCGCGCAGGCGAACGACACCGTCGATCGATTGATCGAGGCGGCGCTGGGACGCGTAGGCAACCGTGTGGCGTTGCTGCCCTTCGTGTTCTTCGCCCTCACCGCGGTGCTCTCGGCGATGGGATCGCCGATCGGCAGCCTCGTGACGTGCGCGATCGCGATGCCCGTCGCGCACCGGCACCGCGTGGACCCGGTGCTGATGGGGATTGCCATCGGCACCGGCCAGAGCGCCGGCGGCTTTGCGCCGACGAGCCTCTTCGGAATCGTGACGTACGGGACGGCACACCAGGCGGGCATCGCGCTCGATCCCCTGCTGCTCTTCGCGATCGCCGTCGTGGTGAACATCGTCCTGCTCGGCGCCGCGTTCCTCATCTTCGGCGGACCGGCGCTGCTCGGGCGGTCCGCGGCTCCGACCGAGACTCCGGTGCACCGCGCGACGGCCGCGTGGACGCTGCATCAGCGCCTGACGATCGCTGCGATGCTGGGACTGGTCGTGGCCGTCGTCGCCGGAAGCCTGTCAGGGGCCAACCCCGACATCGGCGTCCTGTGTTTCGCGTTCGGCGCCGCGCTGGCGCTGATCGATCCGCCGCGCGGTGTGGCGGCCGTCTCGCGCATTGACTGGTCGACAGTACTGCTCGTGGGCGGCGTGATCACCTACGTGAGCGTGCTGCAGCGAATGGAAGCGGTCGATATGCTGGGCGACCAGGCGACGCGTATCGGCCAGCCACTGGCCGCCGCGTTCCTCCTGTGCGGTATTGGCGGTCTCGTCTCGGCGTTCGCTTCGACGACGGGTATCCTCGCCGCGCTGGTGCCGCTGGCACTTCCTCTCGTCGCGACCGGCCGACTTGCGGGCTGGGCCCTCATCTGTGCGCTTGGGATCTGCTCGTCGATCGTCGACGTCTCGCCGTACTCGACGACGGGGGCGACGGTCATCGCGACGGCACACGAGGATGATCGTGCCCGACTCCGTACGTGGCTCATGCGGTGGGGGTTGGCGATGGTCGTGATCGGGCCGATCCTGCTCGTGACGGCCCTCGTTGTCCCGAGCGCGCCGTAGGTCTTCAAAACAGCTCATCTCGTGCACCGGCGGGCGGCGGGCGGCGGGCGGCGGACGACGGCTAATGACGCTCATATGACGCGTCTCGCTATCGTCGCACATGCCCAAGCCGACCGGCAGCCCAATCAGATCGTACCGGGACCTCGATGCCTGGCAGCTCGCCATGGACATCGTCATCGACATCTACCGCGTTACGCGGGCATTGCCGGCCGAAGAAAAATTCGGCCTCACTGCGCAGCTTCGGCGGGCCGCAGTCGCGATCCCGTCCAACATCGCCGAAGGCCATGGCCGGATCGGCGCCGGCGAGTTCCGAAGATTTGTCTCGATCGCGCGAGGCTCCGTTGCCGAAGTCGAGACACAGATCGCCGTAGCGGTAGCGCTCGGCCTGATCGCAGGCGACGAAATCACGTCCCTGTCATCGCAGCTCGATCGGCTGAGTAAAATGTTGTTCAGCCTCTATCGTAGCCTGGAGACCTGAAGTAGTCCTCGCTCCGTCGTCCGTCGTTCGTCGTCCGTCGCCCGCCGGGCCGCTTGACTCGGCGGGGGGGCCGAGCGTACGCTCGGCGAATGAACGATGCGCGCCGCAATCGAGAGGTGACACTGCAACGCGGAGTGGGATTGTATGATCGACGGCATCGACCATTCTGGAGCGCTAATGACGGCGACAGACCTCTTGACGCTGAGACTCGAGCACAAATCAACGGAGCTCGTGCGCGGGAAGCTCGTCGTGCAGGAGCCGCCGAGCACGTATCACGGACGGGTGCAGTCGACCCTCGACTTTCTCGTGGCCTCCTACGTGCGGGCGAACGCGTTAGGCGCCGTGTTCGGACAGGATACGGGCTTCAAGATCGCATCCGATCCCGATACGGTCCGAGCGCCGGACCTCGCATTCGTCGATCGCGCGCGTACTGCGCAGATCCCGCTGCGCGGATACGCGGCCATGGCCCCTGATCTCGTGGCGGAAATTCTGTCGCCGGATGACCGGCCGGGCGAGGTGCTCGCGAAGGCTGGTGAGTGGCTCGACGCTGGCGTTCGGCTCGTGTGGGTGATCGATCCTGAGCGGCGCGTTGCGACGGCGTATCACGCCAACGGCGACGTGGCGACCGTTGCATCCGACTCGAGCGTGAGCGGGGAGCCGGTGCTGCCTGGATTCTCGTTTCGGCTCGCTGAGCTCTTCGAGTGACTCTTATGAGCCGAGGCGACGGACCGCGGGCGACGGGCGGCGGGCGACGGACGGCGGGCGGCGGGCGGCGGAAGTGACGATCTCCCAGGTCAGCCTGACGACGCGATGCCGGTCGCTCTCGAGGGAGCACGCCTGGCCCGTTACTCCAGCACGACCGAGCGGATCCAGGCGCTCTCCGCGATGGACAGGCTGCGGAGGGCGCGCAGCAGCTCCGCCTGGCGCCTAACGCTGCGCGCGTGGCCCTCGAAGACGAACGGGAGCATCCGCGGTCGCTCCAACACGGCACGAACGACGTAGTCGGGGACGTCGACCGTGGCGTCAGCGAGGTCGATGTGTGCGCGCGCCCCCGCGATGTCGACGGTGCACTCGCTCGTGAGCGAGCCCGTCCACCCGCTGTGGTAGGTTGCGCCATCGCGTCGCACGACGACCGTGGATTTGTCAGCGCCAAGCCATCGGTGGATGCCGTGACTCGCTACGCGAGCGGTGTCGATCGGCGTGAAGTCCGCCGGTAGTGTCAGGGACAACGCGCCGGACCACAGCGCGAGAAACGCGACGCTCGTTGCGGGCTCGTCACACGCGTGCGGCGTGTGCTCGGGGACCGTGGGCGCTCGCGGTTCCGCAGCCAGCGCTCGCCGTGCCGCGGAGTCGGCGAACACAATCGTTAGGCTGTCGGATGCCCGAGCGGCACGCGCGAGCTCCCGCGGGTTCGGCGTACACGCTTGCGCGATGAGGAGCAGGGCCAGTACGCGGCCTCCCATGGCGCTCATTGACCGAGCCCCGCGAGGACGGCACATGGTTGCGGCGAGTAGTTCCCGCGCATGGTCTCCCCGCCGTTGAACCGGCCGGCAAAGGCGAGAAGCCCGGTCACGACCATCCCTGGTCGGACCACAGACCCATTGCCGCCATAGTCGTTCGTAAGAGCGATCCCGCCGAAATGCAACGGCGTTTGCCAGTACCGAACCTCCCGATACGTACCGGGCTGGCTCATGGTCAAACACCCTTCGCGCGGCGGATCGCGAAACGCGGCGCTCACCTCCACGGCCAATGTATTGAATGCACCGTCGCTGGTCGTGAGGATCTCCACAGCGTCCGGGCGGTCTGCGTCGTTAGGCCTTCCCGCGCGCTTCCCGCGCGGCAACAGGAGACGGAGCTCCGACACCCCGGTGGAATCGCCGACATGTGCGACATATCCGAGGTGCGGGACGAACTCGAACGGCGTGCCGAGGCTGGTGCTCATCTCACGGACGCTCGCGCCGACCGCGATGGCCGGTCCGGTGTACTTCTGAAGGATCCGCTGAACGCGGGCGGGCGCTGTGGCTGGCGACGCCCATAGATACCCGAGCGTCGCAGATACGACGGACAGCATAACCAGCGCGAGGGCCGCGCGGGTTCGCGTGCTGAATCCGAACAGATCGTGTGCAGTGAACATCGTAACGCGTCCGTCGTGCGAAATTCCGAGCTCGACACCGCTGGAAGCGGCTCTCGTGACTGACGCGCGGAAAGACGCCGCTGCAACGACAGGACTGGGACGAGTTGCTTGGGAGTTTTTGCTCAGCGCGGGCGGATCAGGTACC